>FLOH01000509.1_pt1 | contig 83139 bp, 81 predicted proteins | sample 756751 | NCBI WGS metagenome assembly FLOH01 (sample SAMEA4026879, study PRJEB14308) | marine metagenome | biome: coastal water; material: water | depth 74 m
CCCTCCTGGATGTAGCTGATATAGCAGCCGCTAAACACTTGATAATACGACAGATAAACCACCTCTTCTTGAAAAGAGAAATAGCACCTAGAATCTCGGATTTTTAACCTTGTTTGGTGGTCGATGTAGGACTCGAACCTACGACCTCCCGGATGTGAACCGAGCGCTCTAACCAACTGAGCCAATCGACCTTAAAAAGCGCTGAGAATATAAAGCTCGGGAGGAGTTCTCCAAACCCGTATCAGGATAAACCAAGCCAGGCTGAACGAATCATTTCGACTGCCAGGGCAACCAACAAGAGACCCATAACGCGACTCATAATTTCCAGTCCCTGTTCACCAATCATTTTTTTAATATAGCGTGCATAATACATGGCCACCCAGAAGATAAATAGATTTACCAACATGGCTAAAAGTGGAACCCAGTATCCATACAGAGAGACGAGGATGATAATTGCAGTAATCGCTCCAGGTCCTGCGATGAGGGGGGTTGCCATGGGAATAACGATATCCTTTGCATAATCCTTATCGTCTCCAAGATTGATATTGAGAACATATAATAATCCCAGAAGCAACAAAATGAGTCCACCACCGACCTGGAAAGAGAACATCGAAATGCTAAAAAACTTCAGCACCCCCTCACCAATAAAAACAAAAACAGACAGCAGTATCAGTGAGACACGAGCAGCTCGATGGGCACTGCGTTTAACACGATCGTCAGTATAGTCTTTGGTCAGGGTCATGAATATAGGGAGGCCGCCAAAGGGATCCATAATCACCAACAGGGTCACAAATGCATGCATAAACGCATTAAAATCAAGAATCATGTGTTGCTCGCCCAGGCTTTCTTAATGGCATCTATAGCCAGTTTAATCATTAAGACGGGGATGCCGGTCTGCATTTGAGGTTCACCCATTCTACTCAATAAAACAAAACTCAATTGTGAATTTACTACCTTCTTATCTTTGCGGGTGGATGCTTCGATAGCATCGGGGTCTAGTGACTCAATCGGCACTTTTAGCGGGATTTTTAGCAGCATTTCTGCAAGTTGATTCCAATCCTCTTGTGAAAGTGTGCCCACCTGATTTGACAGCCAACCAGCACCATACATACCCAGAATCACTGCTTCACCGTGTCTGATAACACCATACCCCAAGGTTGTTTCTATAGCATGACCCAGTGTATGACCAAAATTCAATATCCGACGAAGATCAGCTTCCTTTTCATCAGCTTCCACAACTTCAGCCTTGAGTTCACAACTGCGCGCGATTGCAGTGATGAGGACTTCATCAGTACTGCCTTCAATCAGGGTTAGGAGATTTGACATTAAAAAGTCAAGATAAACCGTATCCCGAATAACCCCCATTTTAAACATTTCAGCAAAGCCCGAGACCCGGTCCCGATCTTCTAGACTTTTCAGGGTGTCGATATCCATCAACACCAAATCGGGTTGATAAAAGCTGCCAATTAAATTCTTCCCACTGCTGTGATTGACACCTGTTTTTCCTCCAATAGCTGCATCCACCATTGAAAGTAAGGTTGTGGGAATATGCACCAGCTTGACACCCCTGAATAGCACGCTGGCCACAAAACCACCGAGATCAGTGACGACACCACCACCGAGAGTCAGTATGGTTCCACTACGTTCCATCCCCTGAGCAATCAGAGCGGATATGACCTGTTCTGCCGATGCCAGGGTCTTGTATGCTTCACCTTCAGGAATCAATATGGTTCTTGTGAGCAAACCGACGCTACGAAGATGGTCCCTGATAACCCCACCATATAATTCATTCACCGTATTGTTCGTGATAATACCCACAGGGCCTGTTGCCCGAACAACCCTAAGGTATTCGCCAATCTGAGCCAGAAGATTTTTTCCAACCAGCACTTCATAGCTGCCTGTCTGGTGGGAAATTTTTAGACGCTTAGGATCAGTCATTTAGTAACTCGATGGCTCGCAATATTTCAGTAGCAATTATTTCTGGTGCACGCCCACCACTATTTACATGAATTTTCGATGCTGCTAGATACGCATCTCTTCGTTCAGCAAGAATGTCATTTAGCGTCTGCCGGGTGTCCTCGCATTCTTCCAGCAAGGGTCGTTCTTGAGAGTGTTCAATTCGTGCTGCTGCTTCAGCTGGCGACAAATCCAGCCAGACTGAAATCTGGTTTTTTAAGAAGTCCACATTTCCAGGTCGGATGACCACCCCACCTCCACAAGCGATGATGGCTTTGTCCAGTTTGGCAGTTCCCAGCAGAATTTGAGCTTCATAATCACGAAAGCGACCTTCACCTTGCTCATTAAATATTACAGGGATTGTGCGACCAGCGAGGGTTTCAATTTCATGGTCAATATCCACCAATTGCCAGTCAAGTACATCGGCTAAAATTTTTCCAACGGTACTTTTCCCGGCTCCCATGAGACCGACCAAATAAACCCTGCTGATTGCCGGAGATACAATCATTATCTCGCTCCAGTCGCCGCCATATGGGTCTTTACTTGTTCCAGTGAATCTCCGCCAAATTTTTCCAGTATGGCATCAGTCAAAACAAGAGCCAGCATGGCTTCACCGATAACCGATGCGGCTGGTACAGCACATGCATCTGTTCTTTCCTTGTGGGCTATTCCTGGTTCTCTGGTCTTGATATCAACTGAGCGTAAGGGGCGAGCCAGAGTGGGAATGGGCTTCATACTAACTTGCACCTGAATTCGTTCACCGTTGGACATACCGCCTTCTATGCCACCGGCATGATTGCTGGCCCGTCGGATTTTATTGTCTTCAATAATAATTTCATCGTGGACCTGAGAACCAGAGGTTTCAGCCACATTCAGTCCATCCCCGATTGTCACAGATTTCATGGCGTTGATGGACATCATTGCGGCTGCCAGTCGGGCATCCAGCTTTCGATCCCAATGGGTGTAGGAACCCAGACCAGGCGGTAAGCCCGAGGCCAGAACCTCGAAGATTCCGCCGATGGAATCTCCCTGTCGGCGTGTGTCATCAATATGTTTGATCATTCGATCGCCGACTTTTTCATCGAGACAGCGTACTTCTGAAGCATCTGCATTTGTGTTTATGCTTGAAAAAGCATCTGTTCCAGCACCTTGCGCTTTAATGGGGCCGATTTGGATAACATGACTGGCTATCTCAATTCCCAATTCCTTCAAAAAGGCACGACATACGGCTCCAAGCGCTACACGCATGGCTGTCTCACGCGCGGAAGAACGCTCCAGAACATTGCGGATATCGGTAAAACCGAATTTTTGGACACCTGCCAAGTCTGCATGGCCAGGACGAGGGAGTGTAATCTCAGGTACCGACTTGCGGGGCTCTGTATGGGACATTTTGTCTAACTTCCAGTTTTCCCAATCCCGGTTTTGAATCCACAAAGCAATGGGTGATCCCAGTGTTTTACCATGGCGTAAACCTGTAAGGATTTCGGCATGGTCTGATTCGATTTTCATGCGACCGCCGCGGCCATAGCCCCTCTGGCGGCGAGCCAGATCCTGAGCTATATATGCCTCTGTCAAGGGAACACCGGCCGGGAAGCCTTCCAGGATTCCGGATAAACCCTTGCCGTGAGATTCACCAGCAGTTAAGAATTTGAGTCTATGTAGCATAAAATTTCATTTCAGTTATAGTCAATGCGATACAATCCTTAAAGTCTTCGCGAGCGACTGAAAGGAGCGGGGCGATCTCTCTTTTCCACCAGGGATATTGGAGATTGCTTCGGCTCCCCCTCGCAAAGACGGAGTAAATAAGATTTCATCATTTCCCAAAGAACCTCATTCAAATTTCCGTTTGAAGCCAGTGATTTTGTTGTGAACCGCTTCCCGCATCTCGTTCATTTTAATTTTGGTCCAATCCTGGGGGCCAAACCAGATATCCACGGAAGCCATAGCCTGGTAAAGGTACATATCGAGACCGGAAACCGTCTGGCAGTCGGAGAAAATTGCCTCAGAAAGCAATCGGGTATTGAGCGGATTAAAAATGGTATCAACCACAACATCAACAGAGGCCAGGATATCTCCATCGATGGGTGTTTCACGAGTATTTGGCTTCATGCCCACCGGTGTGCAATTGACCAGGCAATAGGCGGCTTCAATAGGCTCAACAGCACTGGCATCCCAGGCACAACCGGTCAACTTCATACCGTCGGCGCTGCTAGCCATCTCCTTAATTAATGTTTTAGCTCGTTTTAGATCACGGGCAATCACTGTCGTTTTTCCAGCTCCAATACGCGCCAGGCCGAAAGTAATGGCACGGGCTGCACCTCCACTTCCAAGTACAACAACCTTCTTACCTGCCAGATCTACATTGGCCGCCTCAAGGGATTTAACAAATCCGTACCAGTCCGTGTTATAGCCGGTGAGTTTCCCATCGTGGCGCCGAACACAATTGACTGCACCAATTGGAGCAGTACGAACATTAACACTATCAAGAAAAGGGACGATATCGGATTTGTGAGGAATGGTAACATTAAAGCCATCCAGCTTTTTTGCAGAAGGCAATGCAAGCCAGCGCTCAAGATCACCTCGGGCGACTTTTATCTTTTTATATCCGGCCTCAAGACCCAGTTTTTCATATATCCACTCATGCATGAAATCGCTAACACTTTGTCTGAGGGGATCACCAATAACGGCTAAATTCACTTATCACTCCTGGTTTTAATGCTTAAATATAATCGTGGTAAGCTTGCGAAGGTTCTAAACCTGCACAAGGGTTTTGAATTTCTAGTTCATCAAAGACCGAAGTTCATCAAAGAAACCGGGGTAAGAAATATCAACACAAGCCGGATTGTCAAAGCGCGCAGGTGCTTTACTGACCAGACTGGCTATAGCTAAACTCATGGCAATTCGGTGATCATCAAAGGTAATCACTTCTCCACCTAAAAGCGGAGTCGGTCCTTCAACATTAAAGCCGTCTGGGCGTTCGAAAATTTTTGCTCCCCATCTGGCTAGATTTGATACAATGGCTTCTATCCGATCGGACTCCTTAACCCGCAATTCCTCAGCGCCAACCACAACGGTCTCTCCTTCTGCCTGGCTTGCCAAAACTGCGATGAGCGGTAATTCATCGATGAGGTTTGCAATCTGCTCTGGGAAGACCTGAATGCCCCTCAGTTTTGAGGAACGTATCCGTAAATCTGCCACAGCTTCGCCATGAATTTCCATCTGGTTGGCCAGAGTGATATCAGCTCCCATTTCCTGAACCACATTTAAAAATGCAATTCGGGTGGGATTGACTCCGACGCCGCGAATGATGAGATCAGAATCAGGGACCAATAAAGCCGCAGCGATAAAAAAGGCCGCCGCCGAGAAGTCACCGGGCACTCTGAGATCAATTGCACGCAATGGTTTTGTAAGTTTACTCACCGTAACATTTCGACCTTTGATCTTAATCTTTGCACCCATTGATTTAAGCATCTGTTCCGTATGATCGCGACTAAATGCAGGCGAGCTTACTGTGGTTTCTCCCTTGGCATGAAGACCTGCCAGTAGTATTGCAGATTTTACCTGTGCGCTGGCATATGGAAGTTGATAATCAAGCGCCCAGAGATCCCGACCACTCAACATGAGGGGTAGATATTTGTGATGATTTGCCGAAATATTTGCGCCCATTTGCTGTAGGGGACGAAAGACCCTGTCCATTGGTCGTTTACTCAATGACTGGTCACCAATAAATTGAGCATGAATTGGGTGGGCAGCCAACAAGCCCAATATCAGCCTGGCTGTGGTTCCTGAATTGCCACAATCAATGGCATGCTCCGGTTGACTGAAGGGTCTTAATCCCCCTCCATGGACATGGATGCTGCCATGCTTTTCCTCGATTTTTACACCGCAATTTATCAAAGCAGTTTTTGTCGTTTGGACATCGGCACCAGGATTCATGTTTTCAAGGCGGCTGACACCATCCCCCAGAGTAGCAAACATCAATGCGCGATGACTGATGGATTTATCGCCAGGTAATGAAATCTCACCTCTTATTGCCATTTGTCTATCCTCTTATTGGGTCAGGCCAGTTTTTTTCCTACGGCTTCTGCCACAAGTCGGATCCGGTCAACCAGATCTTTGAAATCGGCAGGGACCAATTGCTGAGGACCATCACTCAAGGCCACTTCAGGGTTGGGATGCACTTCAACCATGATTCCTTGTGCTCCTGCTGCTACACCAGCCAAAGATAGGGGTAGAACTTTTGATCTTTTCCCTGCTGCGTGACTGGGATCTACTACGACAGGCAGGTGTGTCAATCTCTGGAATGCCGGAATAGCACTAACATCAAGCGTGCTTCTTGTGTGATCAACAAAGGTTCTGATACCCCGTTCACACAGAACCAGTTTTTCGTTACCCTCGTTCAAAATATATTCAGCCGCCAGAATGGTTTCTTTGACAGTCGCAGACATTCCCCGTTTTAACAAAATTGGCATTTGGGTTCGGGCTGCAGCTTTAAGCAGGGTAAAGTTCTGCATGTTCCGGGTACCAATTTGAAGCATATCAGTATGCTGAGCCGTAATATCAAGCACCTCAGTATCGGTCACTTCTGTTACGGTTGGTAGGCCAACTTCTAAACCAACCTGTTTGAGTATTTTAAGACCCTCTACTCCCAGACCTTGAAACGAATAAGGTGAAGTTCTTGGTTTGAAAGCACCGCCACGCAAAAAGTGACCACCGGCAGCCTTTACAGCGTCGCCTACGGTTCTGGTTTGCTCATAGGACTCAATAGAACAAGGTCCTGCAATAATGGAAACCAGGTTTCCACCAATGCTGGTATTCCCCACAGTCACGATGGTGTCCTGAGGCTGCCATTCACGAGAGGCAAGTTTATAAGGTGTACTTATTTCAATCACATCTGAAACCTCGGGAAGTGATTCCAAGTGCTGCCGTCCTTTTAGAGGTTTACTCCCCATAACACCAATCAGGGTGCGGGATTCACCGGGAGCAGGCCGCGGAATATACCCCAGTTTTTCAATCTCCTGCTGGACTCTATCGATAGCTTCCTGAGAGGCGTTTACATTCATTATGACAATCATGGTTGGATATCCTTTTTCATGGCTTATAAGGTTTTATGTGGGCTAGGTGTTTGCAACTTAAATCTATGTTCCTGTTCGCTCTACAACCAGAAACAAAGTTTTGTTATCCTTCAAATCCTGGATGCCAAACTTGCTTACCACAAGTTCGTATAGCTCTGCTGCGCGAGCAGGAGCGATTACAGCTGTCGTCTCAGAATATTCTCCAGATTTAAGCTTTCTGGCAGCTTCAGCTGTATCTTCAGCTTCAATCTGAGGCGTATTCGTAAAATGCTTTGCTAAATATTTTGAGCACTGCTTCAATGCCTGAGGATGCGATCGGACTTCCGTAATCTGGCCAAGCGCGATACCAGGTTTCGTGATAAGGCATTGATTCACTTGAATATGAAACATGGAGCGCACCTTACATCGCGCTTTCGCCAAGGCATGGATACTCTCATGAACCACACCGCCTCTCGCATTTTCCATGGCAATAATACCACGATCAATTTCATAGCTGGCCAAACTGTCCATTACGCCACGACTGGTGAGACATGCTTTGGTCTCTATCTCTCCAAGCTGTTCTTCTGAGATATATGTACGCGTGGCTTCCTCGGAAAAACTTCCCGGAATTCCCTGGTACCCAATAATCTCTGGGGGAGAATCTGGTCGATAGACCCGCGCTTTTACAGCATGAACTGACCTGGAAAAGTCGGTGAGCATTTCTGCTGTGTAAGGATTATAAAATTGCAAATCATGAAAGAGTTCTTCAGTGTCCTGGCAAGTTTGTTCCACGACATGGTGAACCTGGCGAAATCCATGGGTGTCTACTGCTGTGGGCTGGATGTCCATGCCCTTCATCACTCGGCCCACAAAGTGGGTAATACCCTGGGATCGGGCAGCCAGGCGATCATGCTCTTCGACGGAGAGGTCAATCAGGCGACATCCCCACGATTCAAAAACACCTCTCCAGAGGCTTTCAAAATTTGCTTCAATTCTTGTTGGGCAGAAGACCATGCGCAGATCACGATCTTGCCGATAGGAGTCCGGTCCAAACATGGGGTGGGTATTCAAAATCTGGACTTCAGCTGGTAATGATTTGATCATCCAATCACGAATACGTGTCTTTACCGAGGCCACATCAATCAGGAGTTGACCGGGATGAGTTAAGGGAGCTACTTGATCCAAAAGCTTAGACATTCGGCTGATGGGGACAGCCAGAAAAACGGTATCCAGCTCCATCACAGCTTTAAGATCTGCCCAAGGGTAGCCGGCAGCCTTAACTGCGGAAGAAAGATCGCGTTCATCACTAATAATGGGTTCAAAATTTCTTGCCAAAAGGTCAGCCAGCAAAACACCAAAGCGTCCAAATCCGATGAGGCCAATCTTTTGTTTATTTTCGTTCACTCGCTGTTCCCTCAATTCCCCAGAAATTCGCCTGAGGCCAAATTATTTTAACCTACCTGTCAACAACCTTCAGCACATCTTTGCCATTCAGGCTCGGGCTCTGCTCATGAGCTTTGCCCATACAAACCGCCGTGCTTCTTATGAGCCTGCGCCTTATAGCAAAAAAAAACCCCCGCCAGTTGACGAGGGTGAATTTGTTCAAATGTACAGATTTAAACCATCACCCTGATTGCATAAAAAAGTAATATGTTGTCTGCCATTGCATTTCGGGCTGAATATAGACCTCACTTTAAAGCATGCAAAGAAATTGAATAATTAGTGTCTGTCTATAAAGTAGTTGTTTTGCGAAAATAGAATAAACCGTTAAAACGGTTATGCGTTATATAAGCTCTTATTAACCCACGACTTAAGTCGTGGGTTGCTGATACCCTAGTAGGGGATTTAACCGTTTTAACGGTTTTCTTATTAAGTATAGAGACAGACACTAATTAATATCAGAGCTACATTCAAATGATAAATATTCAGGCTTCGCACAGGCCTTTTCAAAATCACGCATTTGGTCTAAGCGATTAACAGTATATATTTCTCACCAGGAGCCAACTTTTGAACATCCTCAAAAAAAATATTCGTCACCCGGCAGTTGCCGGCATGTTCTACCCTGATTCTGCAGATGATTTGCACAAGCACATCGATCACTATCTCTATTCGGAGACATATATTGGAGCCAAGCTTCCAAAAGTGCTCATCGTCCCCCACGCGGGGACCGTTTATTCTGGAGCGATAGCGGCGGCTGCCTACAGAACACTGATTCCATTCCGAGACATTATTCAGAAGGTTATTCTGCTGGGACCCGCTCACCGGGTTCATGTCAATGGTCTGGCTCTACCCAGCGCGGATCAATTCCAGACACCCCTGGCAAATGTCAATCTGGATAAGCCGGCAATTATGAATCTGGTCGAAAAATTTTCGCAAGTAAACTATTCCGACAGGGCTCATCAAGAGGAACATTCCCTGGAGGTTCAGCTCCCTTTTTTGCAGTCCGTTCTGACCAACTTCAGCTTGATTCCTTTTGTCGTCGGTGATGCTTCAGAAAGTGACGTTGCAACGGTTATTGAGAGTCTTTGGGGCGGTCCTGAATGTCTCATAGTTATATCGACAGATTTAAGCCATTTTCATAGTTATGAAGCAGCTCAACAGCTGGATTCCCAAACCGCGTCTCTAATCGAAGCCTTTAGAGGTGATGAATTAGCTGAACACTCAGCTTGTGGCAGGATTCCATTGCGCGGGTTGCTCGGGGTAGCTCGAAAAAAGAGGATGACGATTGAACGCTTTGATCTGAGGAATTCAGGTGACACTGCTGGCACGAAGGATCAAGTTGTCGGTTATGGAAGTTGGGGTCTCTATGAATAATGGCGTAACCTTTGCTGCCCTATGATTCACATTATGACTGGTTCCATCACTTGAGGAGAGCTTGGATGAAGCGTTATCACCACATGACCATTATTGTTAGTCTGTTACTCAATCTGGCTTACAGTCAGACGCCTGCTCCTTTTCACAAAGGGGTAAATCTGAGTAATTGGTTTCAGAAAAGTTCCATGCAGGAAGTACACTTTTCCAGATACACTTATGCAGATTTTGTAGATATCCAGAGTTTGGGCGTGGATGTGATTCGCCTGCCCATCAATCTGCATGGAATGTCCAGCGGTGAGCCGGATTATATCGTTGATCCCATCCTGTTGGATTTCCTTGATCAGATAATTGATTGGTCAGAAACATTAGGGCTTCATCTGATTCTTGACAACCATTCATTCAGCCCTACGGGAGAGACGACCCCTGCTGTAAACGCTCCACTATCAGCAATTTGGCCACAACTGGCAGAGCACTTCATTGATCGTGACTCAACCCTGTATTTTGAAATACTAAACGAACCTTATGGTATTTCCGGCTTTGTCTGGGATACAATTCAACAGAATGTGGTTTCTTTGATTCGCCAGATAGATCCGAACCGCACTTTGATTGTAGGTCCGACAAGCTGGAACAGCTATAATAATCTTGCCGACATGATGAATTACTCAGATGATAATTTGATCTATACCTTTCACTTTTATGACCCCTTTATTTTTACCCACCAGGGAGCCAGCTGGACAGACCCGTCCATGGCACCTCTGGCTGGAGTCCCCTTCCCGTACGGGGCTTCACCCATGCCTGGCGTGCCCCCTGAGCTACAGAATACCTGGATTCAAGACAATATGCTAAGCTATCCAAGCCAGGGAAATGTGGCTTATTTGCGAGGACTCATGGATATTGCCGCAGCCTTTCGGGATACTAGAAATGTAGCGATTTATTGTGGCGAATTTGGTGTCTACATTCCAAATGCCATTAATGGGCAACGCGTGGTGTGGTACAACGAAGTTACTCGCTATCTGGATTCATTGGATATCAGCTGGACCATGTGGGATTATCATGGAGGATTTGGACTTTATGAAGCAGGTGGATATGATCTTTTTGACCACGATTTAAATATCCCGCTGGTTGAAGCAATGGGGTTTACTCCACCGATTCAAACGGAGTATGTTTTCCAGCCAGACAGCACTGCCTTTTATGTATATGATGATGGTCTCGGAAAAAATATGGTTACGGATAATAGCAGTACGGGAATTATAGAATTGTATAATTCTGAAAATTCACATAGCGGTACTTACAGCTTATACTGGACTGAAGCCAATCAATACGAACGAATTGGTTTTAACTTCAGGCCTGACAAAGATTTGTCAGTCCTGCTAGCTCAAGATTATTATCTGACTTTCTGGACCAGAGCTCTTGGTTCTGCAATTAGCTTTGATTTACGCTTTCTAGATTCCAAGACAGCCATTCCCGAGGATCATCCATGGCGGATGGGTATAACGCTTTCAGCTACAGATATTAATTGGGATGGGAATTGGCACTACATTCAACTTCCGTTATCCGATTTAGCGGAAAAGGGCTCCTGGGATGGTGACTGGTTTGAACCTATGGGTCTTTTCGATTGGTCTGCAGTGGACAAGCTTGAAATTACGTCGGAGCATGGCGCTTTTGATGGGGCTGAACTCTGGTTTGATGATATTCGAATTGTGGATCAGCAAACGGCTGATATTGATTCAGATGCGCCAAAACCGCACTCCTTTTTAGTAAGCCCGAATTACCCAAATCCCTTCAACCCGGAAACTACGATCAGCTATTATCTGCCTGAGGCTGCCCTGGTTACAATTAGGCTTTTTGATATTCTAGGAAGAGAACTGGATGTTCTTTTAAATCAACCAATGTCCGCCGGTCAACATCAATTCAGCATCAATGCCGGGCTTAAACACTACGAAACTGGAATATATATCGCTCGAATTGAAGTTGGTGACCAATCCAGGTTTATAAAAATGTTGTATCTAAAATAAATAATTGAGTCTAATAAATGCCTCCTCTTTACAGCAACGCCGAGCAACTCTACTTGCTTCAGCTTGCCAGAAATTCTATCAAGCATGGACTGGAGCACAATGAAGCATTGACGCCATGTGCGGCAGATTTTGATGATCACTTAAAAGAAAATGCGGCTGCTTTTGTCACGCTGGAAAAACAGGGGGAGTTGCGAGGCTGCATTGGGTCTGTTGAAGCGTATCGACCCCTTATTGAAGACGTGGCCGAACATGCCTGGAATGCGGCCTTTAGAGATCCTCGGTTTAGTCCCGTGAGCAATTCAGAATTCTCGCAATTACATATTGAAATTTCTGTCCTCACAGCACCTCAGACGATTTCCTTTAAATCTGAAAAAGATTTCAGGGCTCAAATAGTTCCCAGGAAGGATGGACTCATTCTCCAGGATGGCCATCGACGCAGTTTATTTCTCCCTGCCGTCTGGGAAAAGTTACCCGATCTTAATAGCTTTCTCTCACATTTAAAGCAAAAGGCGGGTCTCCCCGAAAACCACTGGTCAGGGACTATCCAGTTCAAACGTTTCTACAGCTTTGAATTCAGTGAATCAGTATGACCAGACATCCGCAATTTTTCCAGAAGCTAGACGACCATCGACTTCTATGCACGCTTTGCCCGCGCTCCTGCAAGCTGGCTGATGAGCAACGCGGACTCTGTTTTGTGCGTCAGAGAAAAGGCTCTGAAATTGAGCTGACTACTTACGGTCGTTCCAGTGGATTCGTGATAGATCCCATTGAGAAAAAACCACTCAATCATTTTTATCCTGGTAGCTCAGTCCTTTCCTTTGGAACTGCTGGCTGCAATCTTGGGTGCAAATTCTGTCAGAACTGGGATATGAGCAAATCTCGGGAGCTGGATATCCTCCAATCCCCAGCCTCACCCGAAAGCATAGCTCTGGCAGCACTGGATCATGGCTGTAACAGTGTGGCATTTACATACAACGACCCGGTAATATTTTATGAATATGCCGTCGACACGGCCATAGCCTGTCATAAAAAGGGAATTAAAACTGTGGCTGTCACCGCTGGATATATAACCAAAGAGGCTCGGCCTGGATTTTTTGAGCATATGGATGCTGCCAATGTTGATTTAAAGGGATTTACAGAGAAATTCTATCAGGAACTATGCGGCGGATCCTTACTGCCCGTTCTCGATACTTTGGAATATCTGGTTCATGAAACCGATGTCTGGTTGGAAATCACAACACTACTCATCCCAGGAGAGAACGATTCTGATGAGGAATTGGGAGCCATGACTCGCTGGATTGTGAAGCACCTGGGTTCACAGATTCCGTTGCACTTTTCGGCCTTTCATCCAGATTACAAACTTATGAATCGACCAGCCACGTCCCACCGCTCCCTCTTAAAGGCGAGACAAATCGCCATTGAGAATGGTATCGAATATGTATATCTGGGCAATGTCCAAGACTCAGTCAATGCTTCGACCTACTGCCCCCAGTGCCAGCAAAAACTAATCGGTCGCCTCAGTTATCAGATCTCTGACTGGCAAATCGATGCGGCTGGAAATTGTTCATCCTGTGGAAAAAGGATCCCAGGGAAATTTGAGACACGTCCTGGTGATTGGGGGAATCGCTATGAGAGGATTAGAATATAATAAGATTCGGGTTGGTCGAAGAAGTGGGAACCACCCAGGTACCCTCTGCTCGTCTCTGAGGTATCCATCTCTGAAATGCATTGGGGGGATGAGGCAAGCTCTTCCTTGATGAAGCTTAGACACGAAATTCACGAATAAACGAATAGTTTAGAACGGTTAAATATCTTTGTGCTCCATTCGAGTGCATTTGTGTCAAAAGTGAAATGAAACTTGAAATCTGAAATTTGGAATACCTACACAAAAGCCTACCGTCGTTTTTGCGTCTGCCAGGCCAGAGCTGAAGGCGGAGGCTGGAGAAGTGAAACGCCGAAGCATTCTCTCTCTCTAATAAAAGCTTAGACACGAATTTCACGAATTGACTCGAAGTATTTACCCGCTTTAATCATTTTTGCTATTCACGATAACTTTAAAGCGAACTTGGAAATTGTAATCCTTGGATTGTCACTATATTTTTCCACTGCTTGCTGTGCGAACCTGCCCACCACTTGCCAAGCCGCAGTGTCATGCTGAGTCTGCCTGTTAGGTCGTCGTCAGGTGGCATAGGCGAGCCGAATCATGCAAAGGCTGGTATAAGGTACTCGGGAATGTACTGGAAGGTCGCTAAGGTATGCTTTAAAAATAAAAAGGGTCCCACAGGAACCCTTTTTAAATGGTAAGTAATCGAAAATTTAGTCTATTACTGCAAAACCTTCAATATCATCCGAAATCACGCTGGCGAACTCCGCCTTAGCACCTTCATGGTACAGGATACCTGAACGACGACCGAATTGGAGGGCTCTATCATAATCAAACATGTAAACATCACCCCGTCCACGCCAGCGTTTGTTCATGGTGTCTTCTACCTGCATAGGAAGAACGACCCAGACTTTGTCGCCGTATTGGACGTCTCCACCATGACCATATTGCGTAATTAATTCACGACTCAAGGCTAAAACGCCAGGAAAGATTTCCTTATTACTCGCTGTAATAGTTGGCGTGTCATCTGTCTGTCCAACCAGGGCATTGTAGGCTGTAAAGACCAGCGGATGCCCTTCTGTGAAGAGATCTAAAGCCGCTGCCATTTCTTCAACATACACGCCCAGGGAATCTTTGATTTGATTTTCATGAGCCAGAATGTTATTAATTTCAGTTTGATGTCTTGCTTCACTATTTACATGAAATGCCCAGAACATGAGCAAAATCATGGTATATGCGAAAATATGTTTGTAATTCATTTGTCCTCTATCAGGTGAAATCGTTTGTTTAATTAGTTGTAAGTTGGATTTTTTCATAGGGTTATTGTCCTGTTCCGGCATTATAGACGGGGTGATTTGGGTCAACAAGCATAAAATGATCATTATTATCTCTCAATAATTGCCGTGTGACTCTCATCACGCGGCTGCCCCACCTTCCTGGATTCACTCATAAAATATTGTTATTATTAATGATAACAACATCCAGTGCAACTTTGTGAGCATTTCGGCTATCCTGACAATCACCACGATAATTCAGTTTTTTTTCCTGCTTGGATAAAATTAGTAATTCGATCTACCCGATTTACCGACCCAACACAGTTTTCAAATTATTCTGGCTCAAAATTTTTCTTGGATGAAACCCATCCAGAGGATAATTCTTTCAAAACAATTGAAACACAAGTCACAGGAGCACCAATGAAGGCATATGTATTAAAAAAAACGGGCGCACCCCGGATTTTAAAAATGGAAGAAGTTGACACCCCCCTCATGGTAAGTTCGGAAGTGCGGGTGAAAATTCAGAGCATTGGTTTGAATTATGCCGAGATTCAGAGTCGGAAAGGTCTCTACGGTTGGGCACCAAAGCGCCCCTATATACCCGGGATGGAAGCCTTTGGGATTATTGAAGAAGTTGGTGCCGATGTGGCAACTCTCAAGACTGGAATGCCAGTCATTGTCGTGGGACAATTTGGATGCTATGCTGAAGAAGTCGTGGTACCGGAAACTCAAATCCTCCCCTCAATCCAACACTTCAGCGAGGCAGAAAATGCTGCCTTTGCCGTTCAGTTCATGACCGCATGGGTGGCGTTAATGGAGATTTGCAGACTCCGCTCGACAGATAGGGTTCTCATTCAGGCTGCCGCCGGTGGCGTTGGAACAGCCGCTGTCCAAATCGCGAAAGCAAATGGCTGTGAGGTTTTTGGGACGGCCAGTCGAGACAGCAAACTTGAATTAATAAGATCTTTAGGTGCTGACCATGCCATAAACTATGGGACTGACGACTTTGTTAAATACATCCATAACACAACGGGAGGCCAGGGTGTTGATGTGGTTCTTGAGGTGGTTGGTGGTGAAATCTTTCGTAAAAGTCTTGAAATTCTTAATCCTTTTGGACGTCTCGTTGTTATCGGTTTTGCCAGTTTAAATCTCAATAAACTCAATCCTTTTTCATGGTGGCAAACCTGGCGGGATATCCCCCGCGTTAAAATTGATGCAATGGCCACAGCTTCACAAGTTGTCGGCGCCAGTCATCTGGGCTATTTGCTTGAGGACACTGAGCGCTTGATGCGGATTTGGGGTGAACTAAAAGAGTTTACTGTCAAACATGAACTCAAACCTGTCATCGGGCATGAATTTCCGTTTGCAAATATGGCGGAAGCCCACGCATTAATGGAATCCCGGCAGAGTATGGGTAAGATCGTGATTCATATATAGCCATGTGCTACTTTTTTTCCCTTACAACCAGACGAGGATATAAAACGTCGCCTGGTAAAACCTTCGCAAGGTTAAAACGCTGATTATATTCCCTCATGAATATTTCAAACCTTATCTTTAAAAATGTATCCGAGGCTCAGAATGCCTGCATCGGAATATTAGGTGGAGGCGGGAAAACCGCATTGTTGCACGCCCTGGGTAATGAACTGGCAAAAACCTTTCAGCATGTTATCCTTTCTTCCTTAACCAAAGCTGGCATTTCAACCGCCCATGAGGTCCATCTATATCCAGAATTCCAGGACGAGGAGAACCGGGAGCAGCTCTTGGCGAACAACCCGCTCTATATCATGGGTGAAAAAGAAAGTGAAATTAAATTTTTAGGCGTCAATGCTGCAATGCTTGCAACCCTGTTCCGTGCCTCAGACCTGACTCTCTTTGAATGTGACGGCGCCCGGAAAAAACCTATCAAGGCACATCAGCCATACGATCCAATGATCCCCCATTTTGCAACACACGCAGTCATTGTCGTTGGTGCTGATGCTGTGGGAGCAAAAATTGATGGAAAACGGGTTCATCGGCCCGAACTTTTTCGTGAACTCTGGGATGTAAATGCTGATTTCAAATTGACCCCGGCATTTATCGCCAAAGTGTTAACCAGCCAATATGGCTATCTGCAAAAAGTGCCCCCTGATGTTGAGGTCATCTATCTGGTCAACAAAGCCGACAGCTATCCTGAGCAGGCTCTGAGCCTGGCCCAGGCGCTCTCCAGATTGAGTAAATCGGCTGTCTTCTTTGGCAGCGTTGAGCAGGGAAATTTTCAGCAGGCGGTTTGATGTTAAACCTGGCAATGATCATTACAGCGGCTGGGCGGTCTACACGATTTCCACCTAACAAGCTTTTAGAAGTTCTTGAGGACAGATCAGCCATCGAACATACCGTAAAAACATTCATTCATTTGGGCGTGGATTTATATGTCATTTTAGGATATCAAAGCGACCAGGTTCAGGAAATACTGCTGAGTCGTTTTGATGATCGCCTCATCTATGAGTTCAATACGGCTTTTCACTCTGGTCTCTCCAGTTCTGTAATAACCGGTGTTAATGCAGCCGGTAGATCCTATGACTACTGGTGCTTTTGCCCGGGAGACAAACCTTTTATACAGGAAAAGACTGTAAAATTGCTCATAGATAGGCTGAATAAGGAAAAGCCCTTAATTCTGGTACCTCGCTATGAGAACAAGCCCGGACATCCTACCTTTTTTTCATCTGAACTATACCCGGATTTTATGACCTTAACAGGTGATTCTGGGGGTCGCCAGATTATTGAAGCCTTTCGAAGTGATGTCTTGTTCGTAGACGTTGACGATGAAGGTGTTGGGTTAGACATGGACTATTATCTTGAATTCGAATATGCTAAACGATAATACCGTGTGGGTGCGCGGAGCCGGCGAGTTGGGAAGTGGGATAGCACACCTGCTCCACCGGGTAGGGTTTTCTGTTTTCTTGTCAGAGATTTCACCCCCCCTGGCTATCAGAAGACCGGTCAGCTTCAGCGATGCAATCTTTGAAGGTGAGAAAATAGTGGAAGGTGTTGTCGCCAGACTTGGGAAGAACTCTCAACTTCCAACATCCAGACCCTGGACAGAAATACCACTCTTTGAAGACGAATCGGAGAAATTGCTCCAACTAAAACCCGATGTGATCGTGGATGCGCGTATGCTTAAACGGTATGACCTGGACTATCGATCATGGGCGAAGCTTTTTATCGGGCTTGGACCAGGTTTTAATACCAGTGAGAATTGTCATCGAGCAATTGAAACCATGCGTGGACATGATCTTGGTCGAGTGATTCTGCAGGGAGAACCCCTGGCAGACACTGGCGTTCCAGGCAAACTGGGTGGAGAGACGTCACGCCGACTTATGCGAGCTTCAGAGGCCGGGCACGTCGAGTGGCTGGTAAATTTTGGCGCAATGGTACATGAAGGGCAGACATTGGGAACCTTGAATGGAACAATCCCACTTCTAGCTCCCCTTGACGGGATGATTCGCGGGATGATTTCTCCGCTCACACCCGTTTCAAAAAACATGAAAATAGGAGATGTGGATCCTCGGGGAGCTGGAGTCAAATATCTTCAACTCTCAGAAAAAGTAAGGGCGATTGCAGCGGGGGTTTTTGAAGCTATCGTGCTCTATTTTAAAGATCAAAGATTATGATAAATTTATTACTGGAACAATGGTTGAATCGATCGCACCGAGGTAAGGCCGTGCTTTGTTCTGTCATTGAATGGAAAGGCTCGGTCCCCCGTAAGGACTACCCCATGATGTTGGTCCTGGAGGACGGCTCCATTCTGGGGACTATTGGGGGTGGCTCCATGGAACTCAAGATCAGCCAGGCAGCTCTTGGAATGATAGATAACTCCCGACCACAGAAATTCAACTTCGATATGACAGGGAAGGATGTTCATGCCGATATTGGTCTTTGTGGAGGTACGGTCACCGTTCTGGTTGAACCCTTTTCACTCACGATTCAAAATTTCTACGCTGAAATGCTGGTCCGACAGATTGAGAATCCAAAACTCATGGTTAAGCTCACACTGGGCAATTCGGACCAGACTATTGTCCACAGAGAAATACTCACTTCCCGGCAAAGTATTCATGATACCAATCCTGAGTTGCAGGCTAAAATTCAGACGATTTTTGAAAATCAAAAAACCTATCCTTTTGAATTGAACGACCAGCGCTATCTGATCTGGCAAGCATTCAATCCACCCACAATTCACATCTTTGGAGCAGGTCATGTGGGACAGTCCGTCGCTGAATTGGCTCGTTTTAATGATCTGGATGTTGTTGTTTATGATGATCGACTTGAATTGATGACTGCTGAACGTTTCCCTTATGCACAAAGGGTTGAAACGGTATTCCCAATTTCATGGGAAGCAATCCCTGAAATCCCTGAGAGAGATTTTGTTCTGATTTCCAGTCGAGCACATAAGCATGATCGCCAATTACTGGCAGGTCTTTTAAAAAAACCACGGGCTTATCTTGGTCTGGTGAGCAGCGCTCGAAAATGGAGCATACTTTCAGAAAGTCTCGCTTCAGAGGGGATTGATGCGGATGCCATTGCCAGGGTGCATGCACCTGTGGGTCTTAATATAAATGCTCAAACGGTTCCTGAGATTGGTATCAGTATTATTTCTGAAATTATTTCAATATATAGAGTTCCATCGGCATGAGTTCTTTCCTCATAAAAAACGGTTTGATCATTCACTCTCATGGACAAAGCAGGGAAGATATTCTCATTCAGGATGAGTTTATTCAAGCTCTGGGGAAAAATCTTAGCCTGCCAGCCAACACGGAAATTATTGATGCAAATGGAAAGTGGATTTTTCCAGGTGTAATTGATCCCCACACACATATGGGAATCCCGATAAAAACAGGCAGTTCTGCTGATAATTTTACCACTGGCAGTCGGTCTGCACTTCATGGTGGCGTGACCAGCATTCTGGACTTCACAGTTTTGGAGCATGGTCAAAGTCTCAGCGATAGTTTGGATACCAGAATGGCTCTGGCCAGGGAAGCTGTCTGCGATGTAGGCATTCATATTAATATCACACGCTTCACGCCTGAAATACTGAATGAGATTCCAGACCTCATTTCACGTGGCTTTTCAAGCTTCAAAGTGTTCACCACCTATGAAGACGCCGGGATGATGCTGACCTATGATCAAATTGAAGTTGTGGCTCAAATTATTGGTGATCATGGTGGTGTACTCATGGTCCACGCCGAAGATAATGAAACGATTCTTGCAGCATCCTTACCCTATTCTGGACTTGGCGAAACGCATCCGCGATTTCACGGATTGAGCCGACCACCAACTGCTGAGCTGGTTGCCATCAAACACTTGGGTGAGATAGCCCAACGAACCGGTTGTCTCATTTATATTGTCCATCTGAACACATCTGCCGGGCTTGCTTTGGCCGCCACTTTTCCCCTTCTCAGGGTAGAAACCTGCCCCCATTATCTCTTGCTCACTGAAGATCGTTACGAGAGTGAGGACGGGCGCATGTTTGTGGCCAGTCCGCCACTGCGCTCCCAGTCCGATTGTGAGTCGCTCTGGGAGGGTCTGGTTCAAGGAAAAATTCATACAATTGGATCTGATCACTGCCCCTTTTGCAAATCGGACAAACCTGTAAATACCCATTTTCAAGATATCCCAAACGGAATGGGCGGAGTTGAAACCCTGTTTCCAGTCTTACTGGCTGAATTTGTTAAACGCAAGCTTGACCTGAGCCTGCTGGTAAAACTGACGAGTGGAAATGCGTCGAGAATTTTCGGAATTCAGAAATTCAAAGGTACTATCACCAAGGGCGCTCATGCCGATCTCATCATCGTGGACCCTGAGGTTGTCACAAACGATTGGGATGAATATCTTGATTCGATTTTGGATTGGAATGCCTATTCAAGTTTTCCCGCCATGTTTCCACAACTTGTTGTCCGCCGTGGTGAGATTGTTGTCACAGACGGAATCATTGATTCCTCTTCCAAAGGTATTATTGTAAAAGCCGGTGTCACCCCCAGCTAAATCCCAGCTCAGAATACTATGGGAATAAGTACGCCACTAATGGGGAAAAGGATTTCCAAAACCAGTCTTTTGGATTAGCCTAACGCCCTATGCAAAATATAAAAAAAGATCAGATGTTTATCTTTCTGGCTGTCATGTCCGTTGTGACAACAATGGGATTTCAGGTTTGGCGTACACTTTTTAATAACTTTGCTGTTGATGTGGTTGGACTCGGTGGCAATCACGTGGGAATGATCCAATCGATTCGCGAAGTTCCTGGTTTCCTGGCGCTACTGGTGGTGTATGCAACGCTGATGATCAAAGAGCATCGTCTTTCGGCTTTGTCTGTCATCATACTTGGGCTGGGCATTTCCCTTACTGGTGTCTTCCCCTCTTATTCCGGTCTTATTTTCACCACTCTGCTCATGAGCTTTGGATTTCACTATTTCGAAACCACCAACCAGTCTTTGACACTTCAATATTTCGATAAACACACGTCTCCCTGGGTGATGGGTAAAATCCGCAGTTATTCAGCTGCTTCAGCCATTCTGATTGGCCTGGTACTGTTTTTTGTAAGCTCCCACCTCAGCTATGAACTTCTGTTTGGGATCTTGGGACTTCTGGTCATTATTGCCGGTCTCTGGGGTATCGTTCAGCATCCAACCCGAGCAGATCTGGTGCCTCAGGCAAAGAAAATGATTCTCAGGAAACGTTACAGCCTTTACTACTTCCTCACCTTTATGGCTGGTGCGAGACGCCAGATATTTGTCGCTTTTGCTGTGTTCCTGCTAGTTGAAAAATTTCACTTTACTGTGAAAGAAATCACCCTGCTCTTCATATTCAACAATACTGTCAACTACTTCCTCAGTCCGCTGATTGGCAGGGCCATTATCCGCTTTGGTGAGCAAAAGGTCCTGTCACTAGAATACTTCAGTCTTATCTTTATCTTTATTGCCTATGCCACTGTTGAAACCAAGGCTGTCATGTCTGTGCTCTATATTCTGGATCATATCTTTTTCAATTTTTCCATGGGGATTCGCACCTTTTTCCAGAAGGTTGGCGATGCAGATCACATGGCGCCTACTATGGCTGTTGGATTCACAATCAATCATATTGCCGCGGTTGTGATCCCGGTCCTGGGTGGACTGGCCTGGATCGTTGATTACCGCATCCCTTTTATTGCAGGGGCTTTCATGAGCCTCATCTCATTGGTGGCGGTCCAGTTTATTACCAAGAATATCCAGAAAGCCGATTTAAGACACGCTGCTACTTCCAGCTAAGGGAGAAAGCGGTTATTTAACTCATCTGTGGGAATCATGCAGCTTTCCCGTTTCCCAAACCAGCCATAGCGATTTTTGGCTACCCAATCATAAATTGAATCACGCATGAATTTTGGCAGGATTCGGAGGGCAGCCAAAAGACTGTAAAATCCACCCAATTCACTGGCGACCCGTAGAATTGCATCACTCTTGATAAATATTTTTCCTGCGACGATCAAGACGACTGAATCTAAGTCAGCGGTCGAGAGTGAATGCTTCATGAACAAGTCTCGAGCGGCTTGAGATTGAAGACTGGCAAATTGAAACACACCCTCAGGGTCCCTTTTAATCACAGCCTGGACTGCTGCGTTGCAGAGATTACAAAATCCATCAAAAAGGAGGATGGGAGGGCTGCCTGGTGTGGAATTAAGTCTCATCCTTTGAGTCTAATCCTTTTTTTCAGCACTTGTCAACAACAGTTTCGCTTTTTAGTTTGACACAAGAAGGAGAATCCCATGCATATAAAAGTTGAATATTGCGTAACCTGAAATTACTTACCAAGAGCAACCAGTTTGGTTGCAGGAATTCTGGATAAATTTGGCAACGAGATTGAAACACTGACCGTTCTTCCCTCTTCGGGAGGGGTTTACAATATTTGGAAAAATGAGGCTTTGGTCTTTTCCAAGAAAGAGCTCGGCCGGTTTCCCTTTAGCGACGATGAGGTTATTGACCTGCTCTAGAAATTGGACTCGGTTTCGTTTTTGAGTTAAACTCCACTTCTTCTACTCTTATTGTTTCAACCGAGGGTGTCTGCACTGTGGAACAGGATCTTTGATGTATCCCAACCCGGACCTGCCTGACTGCCCAAGCGTCAATTGTTCAGTTGGGCTTCGAGTCATCCCTCACATCGGGTACAAATGTTGTGTGAAATGTTAAGTTATTCTTATTTACTGTCCTTGTGATAGCGTTAAGTTTGGCAAGAATATTTACAAACCTGTTGGCGATTGATCTGATCGCTGGCTAGCGGAGGAAAACATGTCGAGAAAAGTCGGGCTTTGCCTTGTTCTATTGCTAGTATTTTCAGCAATTCTAACTGCACAACAACTGACTATTAAGGGTGATCCAGTTGCCCTAAGTGCTCCAGGGGAGTATTTCATGGCGCCCCAGTGGTCTCCTGATGGAAGCCAGCTCGCGGTTGGCGGTGGTAACTATAGAGGAATATACCTCATCTCCTTTCCCTCGGCAAAGATGAGCGTCTTAACAGAAGAAACCGGGGCTGGCTTCAGGCTGGCTTGGTCACCGAATGGAGATGCCATCGCGGCCCGTGTTTCAAGCTATGAGAATAACACGAAACGCAGCCAGCTTGTTCTTTTATATCTGGACGGAACTCGCCAAGCCCTTTCTGAAGCACAGCAGTCCTTTAGAGGTGTACCGGTTTGGTCAAGATCAGGAGAATTTGTATATTTAAATTCAAGTAAACTATTTCAACCCTATATGCTTTCCGTTGAACGAGCCACCTCTTTGGCAGGTGAACTCCCGTATTTGAAGAACTTTGAAATTTATCTGAGAGATCTGGCGACGGGGACTGAATCCAAGGCTGTTAATACCGAGGAAAAGGTTCTTTATCTCGAGATCTCACCCACTGAGACGCAGTATGTGTATTCCACTGCAAGTGAAAATCTATACGTTGCTGATCTGGATGGAACGAACAACCGCAATCTTGGTCGCGGTTCATCGCCGAGCTGGTCTCCAGATGGTAGCTGGATTGCCTGTATGGTCACGGAGGATGATGGCCATGTTATTATGCAATCTGATATTCATCTTTATCAAGCCCAAACTGGGGTTATAAATGTACTTACAAACACGCCTGACATTCATGAGTTGCACCCAGCCTGGTCACCTGACGGCAACTGGATAGCCTATGAAAATGAAGTCGATGGTCGTATCTGGGCTGTTGAGATCGAAGGGGGTGAAAGATGAAACAATTCCTGGCAAGCATCTTCCTACTCGTGAGTATAATCAATGCCCAGGTAACCGGTTTATCGGGTTGGGATCTGTTTGTCGATCCGGGGCATAGCCAAATAGAAAATATGGGTGTAAGTGGGTATTCCGAGGCAGAGTCTAACCTTACAATGGCACTTCATTTGAAAGAAATTTTACTCTCCGAAACGGATATTGCTGAGGTTTGGACATCACGATCTAACCACACTGAGCTTGTTAGCTTGAATGCAAGGTCTGATATGGCGAATCTTTTGGGTGCACAATGGTTTCATGCTATTCATAGTAATGCCCCAGCATCTACACCAGCTGGCAACAATGTTCTGCTGCTATATGGCGAGAGTTCACCTGGTGTGGAGAAAACCTGGGCTCCCGGGGGTCGCGCTGTTAGCGATATCATGGCTCCCGTCATGGCTGCTACTATGCGTATACCCGAGTTTGGTGGTAACGGGTCGCGGGGTGATTGCGTCTTCTACGGTGCGACTTCGGGACCCTACTTATCCGTCAATCGCCGAACCAATATGCCCAGCGAATTGAGTGAATCTGGCTTTCATACCATCCCCAGCCATAACCAATTACAGATGAACCCCGAATATGCCCGACTGGTTGCCTATAGTATGTTCTGGACCTTTCTTGATCACCATAATATTGAGCGACCCAATGCTGGAATATTAACCGGTATCATTGCGGACAGTGAAAGTGGTATCCGGATAAATGGCGCAACGGCATCTGTGGATGGCCAAGTCTATACAACTGATAGCTACGATTCCCGCTTTCATTTATATACAACCAACCCCAACCTTTACCACAACGGCTTTTATTTTTTTGAGGGGATTAGTCCCGGGACACATGAAATTATTGTTTCAGCGCCGGGATTTCGGCCGGATACTCTTAATGTAACCATGGATGAAAATTTCATCACCTTTCGGGACATTGGGTTAACATCAACAACTCCTCCTGTTGTTCTAGCTTCATCGCCTGCATTAAACGATACTTTGTTTCCCTCCTGGGATGAGCTGGTTTTTCAATTTAGTCGCGCGATGAACAGATTGTCAGTTGAGGCAGCTTTTAGCATCACGCCATCACATACGGGAGCCTTCAGCTGGAGTGCAGATTCAAAAACAATGACTTTCCTGCCGGATGATGTTCTGGCATATGTCACAACCCACACTCTTGAAATAGCCGGGTCCGCTTTTGACGTTTTAGGCTACCCCCTGGATGGCAATGGGGACGGAGTTGGTGGCGATTCCTGGACGATTCAATTTACCACTGGTTATGCAGACATGGACCCACCTGCCATCATCCAATCCTATCCCATAAACGGACAAGGCCAGATTGGGCTGAAGCCAGTTCTAAGTATCGTTTACGATGAACTCATCGAACCTTCAAGCTTTCAGGAGGATATGATCATCTTCAAACGCTGGGCCGGGAGTTTGGATGTTAGTCGAATCGTCGAGTTAGATGTAGTGGGTGATCACAGTGTGATTCATGTGTATACCACAGAGTTCTTGACGCCGCTCAATTCCTACATATTGAAGGTCCTGCCAGGACTTGCAGATGGGCTCGGTCACACAGTTTCAAGCACAAAAACGATTAATTTTTCCACCACAGGAGTGGCCCAGCAGACTGTCACGATAGATGATTTTGATGGAAATTTCACCTCTTACTGGTGGCGACCCAATAACGGTGTCAGCGATTCAACAACGGGTGTTATTGATGAGAATACAAATTATTGGGAAAATAGCGACCTGTTCGTGAGGAACTCTGGCAGTTCCCAATCCATGCAATTGGATTATGACTGGAACCCGGATGTATCCACATGGTTGATTCGATTATATTTGAGTGGCGGTGCACCACGAGGCGTTCAATTTAATGACAGCTATAAGCTGCAAGCCTTTGTTTTTGGAGATGGACAGGGAAATAAAATGCGTTTTGCTGTGCACGATGCCACCTATTTTGAAGTAAGCCCTTGGTATACAATCGACTGGTATGGCTGGCGGTTGGTCAGTTGGGATATGAGTAATGATGGCACTGGAACCTGGATTGGTGATGGCGTCCTTGATGGATCTTTGTATATCGATAGTTTCCAGTTCACCCACGATGAGGGTGCCGGAATGGCAGGAACTTATTATATCGATGATCTCTGTTACGCAGAGGCAGCGCCTACATCCACAGAGCCTGATCCACAAGGTCTACCGCTGAAATTTGCTTTACTTCCCAACTATCCAAACCCTTTTAACCCCTGGACAAATATTCCGTTCACACTGCCTGAAAGGGCCGATGTTCATGTTAGTGTTTATAATTTAAGAGGTGAGGAAGTGGCTCACTTAATTAGTGGCTCACTGGATGCTGGATATCATGTTACCCGCTGGAATGCCTCAGAAATGTCTTCGGGATTGTATCTGATAAAATTAGAGGCCAATGATATCTTGATCACACGAAAGGTCACTGTTTTAAAGTAAGTTGGTATCATGACCGATAAGTATACTATGAAATCGATGCGAACCTTACTAACATCTATTCTGCTGCTGGCCAGTGTTCTGGTTTATGCCGACCGTGATTCAAAACATGGTGCCACCCCTGCCAGTTGGTCAGATCAAGTCGAAAAAGACATGGTCAACCTGATTGCCAAAAACGAACAGGGCAGACAGGTCTACGCGCGTGTCGTTAAGCGCCTCAGGCGCAGCGGCGTGCCCGCTGCATATGCCTGGCAGGTTTTTTCTAACGATGGAATCAAAATTGAGCCCAACATAGCTGAACGTTTTTCAAAGCCTGCAGAAAAAATGGAGTATACAGACTACCGGCGTATCTTCGTGAACAGTAAACGTATTGATGGCGGTGTTAAGTTTTACAATGAACACTCCCAACTGCTCAATGAGGTTGCCACAAAATACGGAGTGGACCCCTTTCTGATTCTTAGTTTTGTTGGGGTTGAAACTCAATACGGTTTGTATGCATCATCTTATCCGGTTTTTAATTCACTGCATACAATCATTCATACCATTCCTCGCAAAGCAAAATGGGCTGAAGACGAGATGGTGGCCTGGTTCATGATCTGCCGTGTAGATGGATTGGGACCCCTGGACGTGAAAGGTTCCTACGCTGGTGCATTTGGATATGGTCAATTCATGCCCACCAGTTTCAAAAGTTACGCCGTTGATATGGATGGGGATGGTGTTCGAGAGCCCTTTGAATGGGCAGATGTTTTTGCCAGCATTGCCAATTATCTTTTAAAGCGGGGAGATTATCAGATTGGGAGCGCAGATTTCTCAGAAAATTCAGCCAACTGGAGGGCCGTTTACAAGTACAATCCTTCCAATAATTATGTGAAGGTCATTTTAGAGCTGCGTCTGGAACTGCAGCAGGCTATTAATAAATCTTAACCCGTTTAGGTCGCGTATGGTTGGTTTTTCTTAATACCGGGAACAATCCGGCCATGGTATAAAGCAGTGAAATTGCCACTAGAAAAAATTTAGGAATAGCACAATATCTGGCCACAACGGGTAGCAACTCATTCTCTGATCCAACAAGTAGAGCTATCAAAGACACATTCTCAATCACATCCAGGCCGGCTGCCACAAGAACTCCGACCGCCATCCACATCCCAACTTGCTTGATTAATTGAAACTCGTTTCTGATTCGATCACGCGTTATTAAACAGCCCAAAGCGATGGTGATCCCGTAAAACGTTAGAAAGAGAAAGTCCATACCCAAATTAATGCCAGCCCAACTCATGGCCCCGCCTTGCCAGGAGTCAATAATACTGCGACTCCCCTCCAGACTACCTATTAATTCAAAGCTTACGATTCCTCCAGGAGCCACAGTGGTTTTCAGGGGCTGTCCTGTGATTTGCATGGCAATTACGACAAGTAGAGTCATGGCAAACAAGAGCCAGAATAACCGCAGTCCATTTTTTGAGGCAATAAATTCAGTGTGGGTCATTTCTCACCTTGATGAAGATGAACATCCCTTTGTGGAAATGGAATGCTGATACCCGCTTCGTCCAGTGCCAACTTAATCTTTTCGATCATATAATATCTCACATCCCAGTAGTCTTCGGTTTTGACCCAGGGACGAACAAACAAATTCACACTACTGTCGGCCAATTCAGAAACCACAATCTGGGGAGCAGGATCTGACAGGATGCGGGTGTCTGTAGCCAGAACATTTTTAAAGATGGCTTTGGCGGTGAGGATATTATCCCCATAAGAAATACCAAAAACAAGATCAACCCGTCTTATTGGATTAGCGTTGATATTGGTGATAACTCCATTGGTGATCTGGCCATTGGGAACGATCATGCGTTGGTTGTCATAGGTAAGGAATACAGTATTAAAAATGCTAATACTCTCAACTTTTCCAGTAACACCCCCTGCGCTGACAGCATCACCAATTCTGAAGGGGCGAAAGAAGACCAGCATCACTCCACTGGCTATATTTCCAAGAGAATCTTTTAATGCCAAACCTACGGCTAAGCCTGCAGCCCCAAAGATTGCCAGGAACGAGGTCGTGTCAACACCGAGCCTGTCCACAGCCGCCATGATGACAACCACTATGAGTGCGTAATAGACGATATTATCCAGAAAGCGAATAAGGGTTTCATCTACATTTTGGCGGGTTAATAGTTTACCCAGGAGGGCGGTAAGTTTCCGGGCAAACCACTTTCCTATCACAAAAATGAGTATGGCGCCAAGAATGCTCAAAGAGTAGTCGCTGATATACCTACCTACAGCTTCAACCAACGTTTCAATCTTCATGATCTCTCCCTGAAAAATCTTCTTTGCTTAATTATTATTATCTGGAGCAGGACTGGAATTGCCCATATCAACAAGTACTTTCCACTCACCATCATCCTGGCGTTCCCAGATATTTAAATATTTCCCGTAGCGTTTCTGCTCGATGCCTTCATCATCCGTGAAGGATAACACATATTTTCCCCAGGTCCAGCCCAGGTCCAAAGATGCAGCCACTTCAGCCCGTTGTGGATCCCAGGCTAGCGTGTAGTCTTCCTGGCCTACCCTCATCTCTGCATAGAGCTTGTCGCGGCCTATCACGGGATGTTGCCCGGCGGACATTCCCATGGCGTCATCTGTAAGAAAATGATTAAATGCTTCGCCAGAACCTTTATCGAGGGACATCTGGGCAAACTGTATGTCCGTTTCCAGTAAGCGACGTTTTTCAGTATCCCGTTCAGCTTGATTATTACAGCCTGTCATGATTGCTCCAAAAATAAACAAAATCCCCAGGGATATGCACGTTGATTTAAACTTTCCATTCACAGTATTACTCCCTCATGTCAATAACATCTTCCAAGTTTGGGATCAAGCACAAAAATTCAAAGGGCTCTGAACTTAGCGTTTTGTAACTATGAGGCAAATTGGCAGGGATAAAAACAATATCGTTTTTCTTTACGATCAGGGTCTCCTGACCAATAATTACCTCAGCCTCGCCTCCAATACAAAATTGTTCATGCTCTACTGAATTGCTGTGTAAAGGCATAAAGCCACCTGCTTCGATAACAAATCGGCGCATGGCAAAATGTGGACCTTCTTGATCAGAGATTAATATCTGTTTAAAGGTTTTCTCTCCTGCCGAGATGAGTTCAAGGGGCAGGTCTTGCATATGTTTGACGGTCATCAATAACTCCCATCGATTATTCTATTTCTGGATCCAGTGCCTGGTCAAATTATCGCGATAGATAATAATGCCACAATATCCTGGCTGCAACTGCGCGATAGGGTCTCCATGATTCACCTCGCTGGAGAAATTCAGTCTCCAGGGGACGATGATCCAGGTCATAAAGCTTTTGAACTGCTACCACTAACGCCAGATCTCCCGTTGGCCATATGTCGGGACGCCCCAAAGCCATGAGCAGATAAATGTTTGCTGTCCATGGTCCAATTCCAGTTAATGCTGTCAGTCTGGAAAAAACATCAGCGTCAGAAAGCTGCTCTAAACTGTTAAGATTTAGCTGCCCTTCCAGAATTGCCTGAGCCAATATTCTAGCGTAGCGGGTTTTTTGTCGACTAAATCCCAAAGCAAGTAAATCCTCATCCTTTAGCTTGAGGAATTCTGCGGGATTCAGCATCGCTAGTCTTGCGTTTAATTTATCATAACAAGCTTGAGCCGAAGCCAGAGAGACCTGTTGTTCCAAGATAATATGTATCAAGGTGGCAAAACCTGGTTCACGCGACCAGAGGGGCGGTGGGCCAAAACGATCCACAACGGATCGTAAGCTGCTATCCCGCTTGCAAAGCAGCTTTACAGCTGCTAGGAGACTAAGCTCAGATAATGAAGTCATGTGGTTTTATAAAAAAAGATGACCCCTTTTCAGGAGCCATCTTTTTCACAGTAACTGATGGATTAATTTTCAGGGTAAAGAGTTACCTGAATCATGTTATCCATATTAAAATATTTTGCAGCAGCGGCGTGGGCACTCTCAGCCGAAAAACCTTCAATCAATTCATTGAATTTCATAAAGTCTGAAAGTTCACGACCTTCGCGATAATACACTTCCAGAGAATTCAACCAGTAGGAGTTTTGCTTGATATTGATTTCGCGCTCCCGGCGTTGCGATTCTTTAATCTTATCCACATTGATTTGATCGGGACCCTCAGTCATGATGCTTTTAATTTCGAGCATGACGGCGGCAGTCAGTTCTTCCACACGATCTGGAGCACAACCAAAGGTAACATTCAAAGAATATTCTGCTTCAGGCTCCTTAGACATACTGGACCATACACCAACGCCATAAACGCCGCCCATATCTTCACGGAGAACCTCACGGAGGCGGATGTTTAGGACCTTCATCATGGAGTACATGTCGTAGCGCGCTTGGCGACTATAGTCGAATTTTCCTGGAAAGACGATGCGGGTCGTGCTTTTTGGTTCCAAGCCGCGCTTGACCGACTTGCTGATCTTTCCTTGTGGTGTGACGATACCTTCATCCACCCAAGTCTCATTCCTGCCTGTGGCTGGAAGTGATCCAAGATATTGTAATATGAGGGGTAGCATCTTTTCTCTATTGAAATTGCCGACAAAGAAAAACGTAAAATCACCAGCATCGGCAAAACGGTCATTATATAATTCCTGCGCTTTGTCCAAATTAACCTGATTAAGCATTTCCACTGTCATGGGGAGGCGACGAGGATGGTGACCGTTCAATGTGACTGATAATGTATCCTGGTAAGCAGCTTCAGGGTTGAGACTCTTATTCTCCAGTTGGGATCTGAATTGGTTCAACAACGCGCCAACAGCTTCTGGATCCTGACGACTTGCTGTAAACTGGAGATAGATCATCTGAAAAAGTAATTCCAGATCCTCAGGAGCAACGGCACCCTTCAAACCTTCATACAAAGCATTGATGTAAGGGGTAGAAGCGACCTCCTTGCCTGCCATGAGTTTTTGCAAATCCATCATGCTAAAAGTGCCCAACCCACTATAGTCCATCAACTGGCTGGCAAGTTTTCCTGAAATGAGATCGTCATCATTAATAAGCGAGAAACCACCGGGGCTATAGGCATTGAACAGAATTTCTTCATTTTTAAAATCTGTGGTTTTCAGAACCACCCTGACACCATTGCTGAGAGTAAGCTCGTGGGTGTCGATGTCCTCGTAATATTTTGTTTCAACCACTGTTCCTGGCTTTGGGAGCTGAGCAATAAGCGGCTCGGTTGAAACATTATCCACATAAGGTTCGATGATGAGCGAGGCGATCCGATCCATCACAGCTGCAAGTTCAGCCTCTTGAGGGATTGAAAGACCTTCCTTTTCAGGGCTGGAAACCATGACCACTCTATTGTCAGCTGTAATGAATTTTTGGGCCAGGGCGTTAACTTCAGTGACAGCAATTCCAGGAATGGTCTGGGAGTATAGTTTAAATTCATATTCGATGCCTGAAACAGACTCTTCTTCAAGAAAGTGACGAATCAACTCAGAGGCATACCCTCGGGATTCCTGTTTATCACGTTCCAGATAGAGTTTTTCCATGGATCTGAGTACAGATTTTTTCGCTCGTTCTAATTCTGTGCTTGTAAATCCCAAGCGATGAACCCGCTCTCCTTCGATGAGGATAGCCTCCAAACCGGCGAGGATTCCACCATCCTCAACACCTGCACCCAGAGCTATCATTTCAGAAGTTCTCGCCCAGCCCCATTTGGTAGAATAAGCATAAAGGAAGGGGGCATCAGCTTTCTGAGACAGTTCCTCAAATCGGGCATTCAGCATTTCATGATAAAGACGTTCCACAATATTTTCCCGATATTCACCTGCCGTATGGTCAACCTTACTTGGATGCTTGAAGAGAATGTTCACACTGGAGCGGGTTGCTTCAGGATCCGAGGCAATTGCGTAAAGAGTTTTCACATTAGCGGGTACATTAAATTCGGTACGCTCACGGGTTTCAGCTGGGTTTTTAAGACCTCCAAAGAGTGACCTGATTCGGGCTTCGATTGCTACTGGATCGAAATCTCCAACAGCAATCACAGCCATAAGATTTGGACGGTACCAATCGCGATAAAATTTTCTTATCGTTTCGTGACTGGCATTCTGAATGACGTCCATGGTTCCAATTGGCAATCTTTCTGCATAACGAGAGCCTTTAAAAAGGACGGGTAATTGCTTCTCAAGCATACGTTGCCCAGCGCCCTGTCTCAAGCGCCATTCTTCAACAACAACTCCGCGTTCATCATCGATGGCTTCACCTTCAAGGCTGACTTTGTGAGCCCAGTTCTCTAAAATCTGGAACCCCTTCTCCAGTTGGCTTGAGCTGTCTGTGGGCACTTGAAGCATATAGACCGTTTCATCGAAACTGGTGTAGGCATTCAAGTCGGGACCAAAACGCATTCCAATAGATTCTAGATAATTGACCAAATCCATTTTAGGAAAGTCGGTAGAACCATTAAAAGCCATGTGCTCCAGTAGATGAGCCAGACCTTGTTGGTCTTCATCTTCCAAGATTGAACCTGCGTTCACCACCAGACGTAATTCAGCGCGATTCTCAGGTTTATGATTTACTTTGATGAAATATTTCAGACCATTGTCCAGTTGACCCTGGATTAAATTTGGATCTACAGGCATCTGGGCATTGAGGTCAATGGTGTCACTGGTGTCACTGTCTGTCTTTTGGCCTGTAAATACGCAGGCGGATATGAGCAGAGACAGAGCGATTAAACCAATTAATCGTGAACGTAAGCTTTGCATTTGTAATTCTCCCTGATTGTACATAATAAAAAAAAGCAAGGCATTATAATCCTAAACCAATGCAGATGTTATACTTAGTTGGTCACAGGACCATAACGCCAGTTTATCGGTTTGGCAGACCGTTAAAGGGTGGCTCAAGTCATGGAGATCAGCCAACTGAATAGTTCTATCCCCGCGCGCGCATTGGTTTCTGCTTCAGGATGCCACTGAACGGCAAGCAAGGGGATTGTGGCGTCAACAGGTTCCAAAGCCTCGATGAGACCATCTGAACAGACCCCCACAACTTTCAATTTTTCTGACACCTGTTTGACTGCTTGATGATGGGCACTGTTTGTGTCTATTTTTAATGAACCTGTCAGTTTGTTTATTAAAGAACCCTCAAGCAGGTCAACCTCATGACGTGCATCAAACCAATCACCTGTTTTATGGGTCAAGGGCTTATGGAATTGAGCCGGAATGTCCTGGTATAAGGAACCACCTAAAAACACATTCACCTCCTGCATACCCAGGCAGATGGCAAGGGTCGGGATTTTATGCTCCCAGGTATATTCGAAAATCTGTTTGTCATGTTCTCCCCGTCTTGCGTGGAATGGGTTTGGTGTCAGGGGATCTGGAGATTCTCCATAGTATGCAGGGTGTATGTCATCCCCACCCGTCAAAACGATCCCATCCAATCGTTGGATTAATTGTGCTAGATCTGATTTTTCGATTATGGGCGGGATCAGAACAGGGAGGCCACCAGCTCGTTGAACACTATCTGTATAGGTCTTACCTAAAATACTGCGGTCCATTTCCCGATGTTCATAATAGGATGGGCTCAAACCGATGAGTGGTTTTGTATTCACTATATTTCCCCTAATGAGACCTAACTTTTTGTCCGTTAATATATACTGCCTGCACCAGATTTTCCGGTGATTCATCCATGGTATCCAGGTGCTGAAAATCTGGATCCAGAATGACAAAATCTGCCAGGGATCCTATTTTTAGCAGCCCCAGATCCTTGTCTCTAAATGCCGCAAAAGCCGCATCATGTGTATGGGCTTTCAGGGATGCTTCCAAATCCAGAGATTCATCCATGTACCACCCCGCTCTGTGCATTGCTGCGTGAATTGTTCTCACAGGTTCTGATGGTGAAACTGGCCAATCAGAACCAAAAGCCAGCAAGCTACCCAGTTGCAGTAATGACCTGAAGGGGTAGGCATAAGAACACCTGTCGCCCAGCAGTTTATTGCCATAGCGGTGATCGTCTACACAATGACTGGGTTGCACCGAGGCTATGACTCCCAGCTCGGCAAAACGCGGTTGATCCTGGGGGTCAATGTGTTGGGCATGTTCAATTCGAAATCGACGATCCCGTATTCCGTTCTTTCGGATAACGGCTTCAAAGACATCCAGCACTTCACGGTTGGCCCGGTCTCCAATAGCATGAACAACAGTTTGAAAACCCATTTTATCTGCCTCAGCTATTGTCTCTTTAATTAACGTGACATCCTCCCAATCGGTATCGTAAATACCCACGGCTCCAGGGGAATCCTCATAAGGTGTCAACATGAGCGCCGTGTGGGAGCCAAGACTGCCATCGCAAAAGCCTTTCAATCCTTTGAATTGAAACCACTCATCTTCGTAGATTCCCGCTTCAAGCAAGCGTTTCATTTCCGCCCACTTGCGGATGGGAGTATAAGCAGAGACTCTCAGTTTAAGCTTACCTGCACGAGCCATTTCCTGGAGAAATCTAAAATGATTCATGTCATAAATCATATCTCCAATAGCTGTCACCCCTCGTTCAATCAAATAACGTTGAGAGTTTTCCAGATATCTGGCCAAGTCAGCATCAGAGTCCTCAGGAATAAGATCCCTTACCAGCCCCATGGCAGAATCGCGAAGCAACCCGGTTGGTTCACCGCTTTCATCCTTGTCAATAACGCCACCCTCCGGGTCAGGTGTCTTTCCAGTGATGCCTGCCAATTCCAAAGCCGCAGTGCTGGCAATTCCAGAATGGCCATCATGGCGGATGAGAATCATGGGGTGACCTGGCGCTGCCTCATCCAGCCAAGAGCGATGTGGATAGCTTTTATCCCGGAAAAGATGTTCATTCCAGCCACTTCCCTTTAACCAGGAGCCTGGCGTTTGGCCCTTCCCGTATTCAGCCACAATTTGGCTGAATTCAGCTTTCGATCGCACTGAATGAATGGGCATAGTGAGGAGCGTTTCTCCACCCCAGAGGAAATGAATATGGGCATCAATGAAACCGGGGACGACAACTGAACCAGCCAGATCTATTGTTTCGGTTTCAGAATCATGATAAGCAGAGAGATCATCTCCAATTGCCAGAATCCGATTCGCCCGAACTGCGAGTTGTGAGCAGTTTCCCTGCCTACTATCCTGGGTAAGTATGACACCATTGACAAAGAGCTTTTCTGCTTGATCTACTCTCATGACAACAGTACTTCCCGGGCATTCACTAATGATTGGACGCGAGCTGGATCGGGGTCATTTTTCCAATTTCCATCCCGCTTGAAATAAGAACCCACAATAAATGCATCTGCATAATCCCAGGTTTTTGCCAGACCTTCTGCTGTCACACCACTCCCGACCAAAACCGGCAGGTTTGCAGCTGAATACACAGCGGAGAGCTCCTCTTGAATAACAGGTTTCCCTGTATGGGTCCCCGTAATAATAACGCCATCGCTGAGGAAGAATTCCGCTGCCTCCACAGTGTCTTCAAGGGAGACATCCGATGTCATGGCGTGACTGCTGTGCTTCTTTTTAATATCTGTAAAAATCTGAATGTGCTCTGCTCCAATCATCTTGCGGAAGCGTAGAAGTTCCCCGGCATCAGATTGGATGAGTCCTTCATCAGCCATATGACCAAAAACAAACCCTTCGGTTCGGATAAACTGGAGTTCTGCAGCCTGAGCGACAGACAGGGCGGCTTGGTTGGCTCCAGCCAGAATTTGAATTCCCAGGGGAAGATCGCAAACGGCCCGGACTTCAGTAGCAACTCGCGTGAGCGCAGAAATAATTTCGGGACCCACCTGGCGATTCAGATATGGCCTGTCGTGCATGTTTTCCAACATGATGGCCTGCATCCCGTTTTGGACCAAAACTTGGGCTTCTTTTACTGCCTGAATTGCGATCTCATGGATCGAAAGATAATTTCGAGGTGTCCCAGGTAGAGGTTGAACATGAATCATTCCAATGAGACTTTTGGGTTGGGGAAACAATTTTGAAAATTTTGAGTTATCCATACTGTAATCAGACCTTTGCTTTATCGCATAATAACATGATGATTATCATTCATTCTCTGAATCAGGATCAATCCACATGACAACTTAAGAGGCATGCTTCTGACGCAATTTGAGCGGCTGTCTTGTTGTTTTTTTTCGCAGCTGCAGATTAAGCATCTCCACCATAACAGAAAAAGCCATGGCAAAATAAATATAGCCCTTGGGAACGTGGACACCGAAGCCTTCCACAAAAAGGGTCGCTCCAATCATGATCAGGAAGGAAAGTGCCAAAATTTTAATGGTGGGATGGGACTCTACAAAATCTCCAATGGTCTTGGCTGCCAGCAGCATCACCCCTACTGCGATGACAATGGCCGCTGTCATAACGGCAAGGTGCTTGGCAAGTCCTACTGCGGTAATAACAGAATCCAGCGAGAACACCATGTCAAATATAGTAATCTGCAATAGCACTCCAGCCATGCTAACCTTTAGTGTTGATACTGATTCCGGCTCGATTCCCTCCAGGCTGTTGTGAATCTCGTGAGTGGCCTTGGCGAGGAGAAAAAGACCGCCAACTATAAGGATAAGGTCTTTTCCAGACATGGCTTGCCCGAGGATTTCGAACCAGGTTTCAGTCAGCGTCGCTATCCAGGCGATGGAGAACAAGAGTGCCAGACGCGTGACCATAGCCAGCACTAATCCAACTCTGCGGGCAATGTCTCTTTGATGACCTGGGAGCCGGCTAACAATGATTGAAATAAAAATAATGTTGTCAATGCCCAAGACTATTTCAAGAACAGTAAGTGTCCCTAACGCAACCCAGGCTTCCGGGCTAGTCATCCATTCAAACATGCTTTGTTCCTTTTAGATTCTATTGGCAGCAACGAAAAAACGAGCCTCAATTGACCTGAGAATCAGGCTTGTGAATCGCTGTTACCACAGTCAGAGTAAACATATTCATGGGGACTGTTTAATCAAGAATTGTTAAGTGCTTGGCTGCTTCGGATGGGAAAATAACGCCCCAGACTTGAGTTACTTCTCACGACAGTTGCCAATGCTTGTCGTTTCCTCGATAGCTTGGGCATCAGCTATCAACCTTGATTGGTGTGAAATTAGAGAAGAGCTTTGAAGCCTCAGCAACCTGGGAGATTGGCACGTATTCGCAAACCCCTTCAAACTCCTCCCACATTTTCTGAACTATGGGGTGCTGATGTGCAGTCTCAATAGCCTGTGCAGAAGCCCATTCGAATACCTCAACGTAGGTTCCGTCTATAGCTTGCATGGTGATCGGCGATCGATCTGTAACCAGTTCTATCGACCGTAGCGTAGCTATATGTTTCAATAATAGAGCTTTAAGCGCCAGCTCATGTCCAGGCTTAGGTTTATAACATACAATCACAATTCTACTCATAGCTCTCCTGCTTTCTTATCACACCAAAGGTCCACTCAACAACCGCTCCACCTCGCCAGTTAAAGTGCAACTTCCAAATAGATTTGTCGTGGCCGTTTGATCCCGAATTGTAGCAGCGAGGCCTTCACGCTTTGAACTTTTTGCTCGAGTTCCTCAAAACCGGGGCTCAGGCTCTCATTGGCAATCATTTCCTCGAGGGACGCTGTCACCGACTGGATTTCAGTTTCATCAACTCCGCCGATTTTTTCATTGAGGATGATGGTTTTTGAAAGAATCCTCAAACCAGCTTCTTTTATCATACCCTCAATCTCATGGGAAGCATAGGTTACATCATGATAAATCTGGTTGTTGCGATCAATATCTGCCCTTAAACAATGGAGCTTGAAGTAGGTTCGCTCAGCCTCACTGAGTTCATTTGAGATCATCTCTGTGACAATGATTTGACCATCAGATTTCAGGAGTCTTTTAAGTTCATTCAGCACAGCAGCTTTGTCCCTTACATGGTGCAAAGTGTTTGAGAGGGTAATGGCTGAAAAGTGATGTTTATCAAACGCCAAGGGAAGTGTTTCCTGGATGATAAAGTCAATCGTATACTCATCCAATTTACTTCTGGCTGATGCCACGGATGCGGGATTAATATCAACCGCAGCGATGGATTGAAAAGATTTGTTCTGATTTAGGATGTACTTCAGAAAGGTGCCATCTCCACATCCGAATTCAAGATAATGACCCAGCTTCAGGGTGGCGAGTCTTTTCCCCAGCTCTGGATATTCCTCATACATGGCTAGTGCTCTGCATTAGCGATATTCGGCTATCATTTTGTCCATGAGAGCATTGATGCGCTTGTCAACAATCTGTCGCTCCGGCTTGGACTCGTACCAGTCCACAATCTCCTGAGCCCCCTGATCAAAAGGGATCTCTGCTTTAAATCCGTGGACCAGCGCTTTTATTTTTGAATTATCATAAATCATGCTGTGGGTCTTATCACCCAGCAAGCTATCACCCATTTCTTTATCATATCTGGCGATGATATCTGAAGGGATATGCACCAGCTTGGGACTGACACCCAGAGCGTGGGCTAGCTTTATAAAAATACTTTCCCAGGATAACCATTCATCAGAAGTGATGTGATAGGCTTGGCCGATCGCTTCCGCTTTTCCCAATAAACCAACCAGACCTTTGGCGAAATCAGTATGATGGGTGAGGGTCCAAATGGATGCGCCGTCACCATGTACAATCACAGGTAAACCTTGCTTCATTCTGGCCAGGGTGGTGTACCCACCCATGAGGGGGATGAGGGTCTTATCATAAGTATGTGAAGGTCTTACAACGGTGTAGGGGAAACCACTTAATTCATACTCCTTTTGCAACAATTTCTCGCAGGCTATCTTGTTTCTGGCATACTCCCAGAACGGGTTTTCAAGTGGGGTCTCCTCAGTAACAGGAAGTTTCTCAGGTGGCGTTTGGTAGGCAGCACAAGTACTTATGAACACATATTGCCGGGTTTTATTCCTGAACAATTCAAGATCAGCGTGAATATGCTCGGGCACAAATCCAATCCATTCAACCACGGTATCAAATTGATGATCCCTGATCGCCAATTGACAAGTTTTTAAATCTCTTATATCTGCCTTAATTGTTTTTACACCAGTAACCGGTCTCAGGTTGGCACTGGCACCACGATTCAGATGGTAAAGATCAATACCATTTTTAAGCGCCAGTTCAGAGCAGGCTGAACTTATGATGCCGGTTCCTCCAACAAATAGTACTTTCACCTTTATTCCTCCAAGCTTTTATGTGTGTTGCTGCGGTCCCTTACCTAAAAATCCCCAAAGCCAGTGATGGAACTTGTGGAAGCCTTTAGGTTGAGCATACATCAAGATGCACTCACCTGAAATGACAGCCATGTCATTATCCTGACAAAAAATGACCGCCGCTTTGGACTCCGATCCCTGCTGCATCCAGATATTCAATATTCCGCCAGAGTGCGCTTCTCGAACCAGCTTTTTAGTTTGGAATGGTGGGACGACCATAATGAGTCCTCCCACACGATCGGGTAATTCTGAAAGAGAGGCATAACAAGCCTGTCCATCAATTTCATTTGCTTCTGGATGCACGACTAGAATTTCATAGCCCTTACTCTTTAACTCCTTTAAAACAGCGTTTCCAAATTTCTTGCCAGACCGAGAGACCCCTGCCAGAGCCAGGGTCTTGTGCGACAAAAAAGTTTCAACCAGTGATTGCTGTGTCATAAATACCCCCGTGATTAAGCTTCATTGTTTTCACTTTTGCTCGCGTCGGATAGACTGGATCACAAGGTCAAGTTTCTGTAAAAACTCAGAGCGATTACGCTGGGTTAAGGGAGCTGGACCCCCTGTAATTTCACCTGCACTCCGGAGTTCAGCCAAAAGATCGCGTGTGGCTAGCGTTTGACCAATACTGTCTTCGGTAAACCGTTTTCCTGTCGTTCCCAGCACTTCCGCTCCTGCAGTTAGACAGCGGCTGGCGAGGGGAATATCTGCTGTAATAACAATATCCTGTGCTTCAACATGCTCCACAATCCAGTCATCGGCTTCATCAAAACCGTCCCCAACAACTTCCAGTTTTATATTCTGTCCCTGAGGAACACGCATCCAGGAATTTGCTACCACAGTAACCTGAAGTTTATATCTATTGGCTACCTTGTAAATTTCTGGTTTGACAGGGCAGGCATCTGCATCTATGTATACGTGTAGCATATCACGGATATTTGCTGGTTCACCCTGAACTTATTCCAGGTCATTACACGATTAATAGACAAGTTTTTGCTTTAAATATTGATCAACTCGAATGACTCCTGACCGACTGATATCATTCCCTGAGTGCCGATTGTCCTTTTCCCCCCATAAGAGAGCGACCAACTGTACTGGATTGTTTATGAAGGTATTATTCAAGATTTCCACATTAATGATGCCCCTGGTTTTAAGCAGGATTTTACTTTTTTCCAGTTTGCCACAATTTTGAAAGTGGCAGCCCTGGACAAGCAGGTTTCCACCGATGGTTGACTCATCATAGCCACCTCGATAAAAATTTAGCACATCCGTTTGAATATTATCGAATTCACAATTAATGAGGTTCAAAAACTCAGCATTGTAGTCACCCTTATCATCTGTTTCTGCTGCCAGATCAATGCCACTAAAACAATGCTTCAGCGAGGTGTTTGAAAAGGAAATTGTATCTGCAAACGAACCCCTGTATGCTAGAAGTATTTTCTGGAAGCCCTCTATCTGGCAATCCTCAACCCACAGATTATAGCCGCTTCTCATATTCTCTTCCAGCGGGGCGAAGGCGAATGTCTCATGATTACCTATTAGACTGATATTCTCCAAAGAAAGGCTCCCCTTCGGATTCATCTCAAAGGCAGGCGTATTTTTGATTCCCGCATACAGGATCACTGCCTGAGTCTTTGGATCCTGGGATTTAAGGATGATCTTTTTATCAATCACCAGGGGGAACTCCAGGGTATACTTACCTGCTTGCAATTCTATCAGATCACCAGAATTGGCTTCTGCGATTTTCTGAGCCAAATCACCGGTTGCATTTGTTGCCAGCAAGACCTTTTGAGCCGCTCTCGGCTGTTCAGCTTCAAACCAGGCCGGACCATATGCGCTTTTCTTAATGTCGCCAGATTGATTGTTTTTGGCTCCTCCGATGGCTCCGACGCGGTTGCCAGATGATCTGAGATTTCCAAACACATCGGTTTTAATGTTTTCAAAATCAAAACCTGAATAAACCGATTCCAGACCGCTCTGGGTTTTCAGCGATGGGATATATAGCCAATCAGATACTTTATCCATTTCCAGCGCTTTGATGTTGAGTCCTATAAATTCCCCGTCTTTTACACCTGTATTATTCGTGATGTTATTCTTAAAACTGATCCCATCTACTTTGTCATAGCTTATAATCGGTGATACATCCGACTTGTGGTTATAGATAATATTATTTGCGACAACGGTACGTATGGGTCGAGCTGAGCGAATCTCACTGGGTGGTAAAACATCACTTTTGTTACTATTGGCTCCCACACTTAACTGCCATGGGGATTCACAGTCGATCCAGGTATTGTAGGCGACAACTGCATCAGTTACCTGGTTATATCGATTCAGGGGTGATTTGGGAATACCATTCATTATTGCCAGAGATGCCCTGAATTCATTGCCTTTCAGCATATAGAAATAATTATTTGTAATCCAATGACCGGTATTGATAACCCGAATACCACCATTGAACTGTGAGTTTTTATCGCCGATAAAGAAATTGCCGTCTACGATGCAGTAATTTCCGTGTCGCATGACCAACGACCCTTCGCTTTCAAAGAAGATGTTGTTCCTAAACTCATTAAAGTTGGATTTGCTGGATATGATCTCGACTTCACCATTGCAGCGCTCAAATAAATTGTCAATCACTTGAACATAGGAAGGGGTCATGGATGTGAAACTATCACCAATTTGCATGGTTTCGGCTTTGGGTCCGCCCTTGCGCGGTCTGGGTCCAAAGTAATTATTGGTAATCTGGTGATAATTTCGGATATGCTCGTTTCCAGTTAAAAAGACACGTACTGTGGGTCCTTGATTTGACTTTCCTGCGAGGTAGCAATGATCCAACTGATTATAGCGCCCATAAAATTCCACCCAATGGTCAGGATCAAAGCGATTGGGTTGGGTAAATTCGTCAATAACTGTATTGATCACGCTACAGTGGTTTGCAATTGCTTCATCCGTTTTGAACTGAATTACAGAATTACCGGGGGTATAGCCATTTTTAAAATAGAGACCATCAACAATGAGATATGCTCCACCAATATTTAGAGATGACTGGCCCTCAATAGAGACCAGGCCCGGTGTTTCAGCACGCAAGGTAATGGGCCGCTGCTCGGTTCCGTTGGCGTTAAACTTGATTTGAACATCATTCCAAATCCCATTGGCCATGACGATGACATCGCCTGCTTTAGCCTTCTGAATTGCCCCGGTCAGCCCAACTGCATCAGTAACCATGATACCTGGCTCAGGCGTGTTCACACCACATGCCACAACCAAGAGCGTCATTCCAATTATTACTGCCATTTTAATCATCTCATAAATCCTTCATTCTAAACCGTATTAATTTTTCTTAATTGTGCTCACAATAGCATTCCGTTTCGAAAAATAGGGCTGGGCTAATTAATAGCTACAATAAATCAAGATGCAGTCCCGGAATCTCTCAAACTTTAGTCATATATTTGTCCAGTAGCCCAATAAGCTCCTCGAGGGTATAGTTTAACCCGGGGCTTTGATTTGCCTGAACCAGTCGTTTCAAAAGCGCATTGATTACCCGATCTCCCTCCCACCGGGTACCAACCAAATAGCTGTTCTGAGGACTTTCAGAGAATAGCGCATGACAGACTGCTTCAGATACGATGACAGGTGAGGATGGTTTCCGATTTTCTGCAGATTCTGGAGCCTCGGCACTTGCTGGCGGTTTTGGATTTTCAATTGAGCTCAGGACGGCCTCTGCTTCTTTTATAAAGGGAGCGCTTGCCCGCTTAAATCGCTCAATAATTCCGGGTAACGCGTTGGGACCTATGTTGGACTCCACCCCGCCCGGTTGGACAATACTGACGTGGACCCCATAAGGCTCCAATTCTTCCCTCATGGCTGTGGTATAGGCTTCCAGAGCATGTTTGGTCATGGTGTAGGGACCAAAATATTTTTGTGTGATCATTCCGCCCTGGGAGCCAATATTTACAATCCTCCCTTGAGATGCTAGCAGCATACCCAGAAACGCATTGCTCATCCTCCAGGGTCCAAAGGTATTCACGTCAAAGAGCTGTTTAAGTTCTGTTTCATTCCAGGTATAAAAAGGTCCCAGACTTCCCAATCCTGCATTATTCACCAGACCATCCAGACCGGTGCCCCGGTTCTCGATAAATGAAACGGCGGCTCTGATTTGCCCCGGGCTACTCACATCAAGTCTGATAGGTACCACATTATTCAGATCAGCGAGTTTATCCAAATCTTCAGTCTTGCGCGCTGTGGCATAGACCAGGTGATCCAACTCGCAGAGATGCCTACTGATATCATAGCCGATACCCGTACTGGCTCCAGTAACCAAAATGGATTTACGCATACTTCTTTGCCTTTAGCTCTGCTTGAAAGTGAAAGCAATGCTCAGTTTATCCTGGAGTCTGATGACTTCCATTCAATGTTTATATCAAACCCAGACGCCTGAGGGCTTCCATGGTAATCTCCTGCCGGAATTGAGCTTTAGCTGCAGTGATTTCAATATTGGTAGCAAAAAACCAAACAGCATCGTTTTTCTCTAAATAACCCACATACCAACCATGTTGCCCTTCTGTACGGGTTGCCCATCCTGTTTTTGCGCGAATAATGTATGCCTCGGTTTGTTCAACGATCATGAGTTCTTTTAACAATTTTACATGTTCAGGTTTATAAGGAAGTTCATTTCTGTAAAGCCTTTTGAGAAAAGCGATCTGTTCCAGCGATGAAATTCTTAGATCACCATCCAGCCAGAAGGTCGTCAATTCAGGTCCGGTCTGCATATTTCCATAGTGTAAATCACTTAGTTGTTTGAGATAGGCAGCATTCCCCACACGACTGGCCAATTCCTGGTAAAACCAGACCACAGAAGCAGGGAAGGCTGTTCTTAATGAATGATCCTGGTTCCAGCTGTCCACAAATCTGATTTTACCGTCCCACTTAAAAATCTCATCGGGATCAGCGATCGCTCCTTCATCCAACGCGATGAGGGTATTTGGAATTTTAAAGGTAGAAGCTGGAAGGTAGGCCTTTTTCACCCGGTCAGGATTCACCTGATAGTCATGTTTTCCGTCCAGAGATGAAATGATAATTGAGCCGGCTACACCCCGTTCTGAAAAAATCGAGTCCAAATCAGCTTCAGACTGACAACCGATTAAAGTCAGCAGGCTAAAAATTAAACAAGTAAGACCAGTTAACTGTTTCAAAATCTGCTTGATATCATCTCCTCTGGAAGCCTATACCCTTTTCTTGCGCGTTGTCGCTTTGGGTTTGAGTGTAGCGATATATTCAAAACTAATGTCGTAATATTTTTTCAGTTCCACTGTAGCATGCAAAAGCGAAGCGGGTATATCCACATACTCCTTCATAATCGTCCCGTACTGTTCACTTGTTTTGGTCTTGAATTGTGCGAGAAAGGCTTCCCGCTCTTGTGTCGGAAGTCTTAAGCACATTTTTCCAGACTTATCCAAAAAACTGAACATATGCCCATTGCGAGAGGTATAGGGCATGCTGGCTCCTTTTCGTTCAACTTCTGGGTTTGTGAAAACCAGGGACTCGTAAAGCTTCAAATTCTCTAAATAGGCTGGGTCTGTATTTTTTTTGGCCATTCGGTCCTCCTTTTCAGGTGAATTTTGGCTTCAGTGCTTCCTCTAATTCTTGAGCCACATGCTTGACACACGTGTCACAAACCTTTCGAAAAACGTCTGAATCAGTTGCTGAGGCTTTCCCTTCTGGCGTGTTGATATCCACATTCAAGAGATCTCGACATTGAGCGGATCCAAATTTTTGCTCAAAATTTTCCACGAATTGACGGACCTGGCCTGAAGTGTAATCCTTTTGATCAGGTTGATCATTGGATTCATTACCCAGCTTTGTGGATAAAACTATTGCCCCGGCATTGAGGGCACCGCAGAGATATTGCTTTCGTCCAATGCCGCCCCCCAGGCCTGCTCCCATTTTATGTGCTAACGCTTCTGAAATGCCAAGCAGGGGTAGATAACTGGATAATACGGCTTGGGCACAACTCGACCCTGCTTGAAATTTTTGTACCGTTTTTGTAACTCTGTTGTTATCCATAGTTGGCCTTCATGCGATACTCAAGGGAAGGAACCTGGACTCCGCTGTTGCCGTCCCGAACGAGGGTAATTATTTAAGCAGCAGGATTTTGCGACTTGCTACTATTTGGTTCTGTTCTAAGCGAATAAAGTAGATGCCGGCAGGCAAAACATTACCTGCATCAGATTGAGAATCCCATAAGCATTCATATTGACCCTTGGGTTGTACTCCGACCACGAGCCGGGCAACACGTCGTCCATTTAGACCCATGATTGAGAGGTCAACTGCTCCTGTTTCAGGCAGGCTATAACCAATGACTGTGGCTGGATTGAAAGGATTGGGATAATTATTTAAATTGAATGCTGTGGGCTGAATTATAGGATCTTTTATCTGGCTGGTTGAATTGGCAGCACCAGGCGTGGGTTCATCAAAAAACGACCATGAATCTGATCCGTCAGGGCTTCGACCATAAGAAATGTCCGTATTCTGAGCTCCGAAATTAATAGCATCCACAATGGATTCACCATCTGTCGCTACCAGAGCAAGAAATTCACCAGCACTGCTCAATTTGAAACTGCTATGAAGTCCGGATTGCTCCTGATCTTCATCACACCAGACCAGCGCATAGCCACCTGCTTCGATGGCAACCCCACCAAAAGGAAACATCCATTTCGTGAGGTTGGCGGGGTTGTCCGTCAGATACATTCCACTTAAATAAAGGTAGTTATCTCCAGAATTATAGATTTCCAACCAGTCGTCGAATTCACCTGACTCATCTGCATTGCTTGCGGCATTGCTTGCCAGTATTTCATTTATACGCAAGGGATTGTCTACTGACTGTGGAACTCGGACACTGATAAAATCATTTCGAGGATAAATCATATTCCCACCATTCAGATCCACAACGCCTACCTGAAAACGGCCGTGACCATTTTGACCCATGGGAGGAATGACCCCTATCCAACGGTCAGCTTCCTCGATACGCTTTGCTGGTGAGAGGGGCGAAAATCGCATGGGATAGGAGTAAATGACGGTTAAAACACCCGGATGATAGGCAATGGTCAGGCTATCAAGACCAACCGGACTAAAGGCGGCGACACTTACATAAATACTGTCATCGGGTCCCGGAATCAGAGGCCAATACTCGAGGTCATAAATGAGTGGTGCAGCCGCTTGATAATTCAATTGAGTCGCCAATGATGCATGGCGTTCATTAATGAATTGTTTCAAACCTTTTTTTACATGTTGATTCGAATAGGAGATGGGTGAATAAGATTGGTGAAATTCTGGAATGCTAAATCCATAGTCCAGAGTACGAAACGTATCCGCTTCAGCCCAGGAAGTAATCATGGTTTTCAAACTATCCAGCTTTGATTCCCAAAGATCCAGTCCAGTAATGTTTTCCATGTAATACTGAAGGATGTGTGTATAAAGATTACGATATTGGGCATTGGCCATTATGTTTTCCATCAAAGGGCGAGAACCTGGACTATGACCCTGTGTTTCTTCAATGGTCACAAAGCTGTATGGATTGATCTGGGTCCAATCCACACCAAACCAGTCGATTCCGAAACTGTTGTCATAGTCGTAGGGGATCCAATGAAAACGATCAATAGCGGGTTCATGGTAGATGTAGAAATTGTTTTTCAGAAACCAATAGTCGTCCCAGTTCCCAGTAAGGACATCCATGGCTGCATATTTGAGTACCTCAGGAACCACTAAAACCTGCTCTAAAGAGTCGGCAAAGCTTGCGGCAGGTGTATTGTTAATGATGTCAATCAAGTGAGCAAGTTTCGAGTAATCATAGTCTTCTGTGTTGGTTTTTAACTCATAAGGGTGAGTGGCATCCTGGTAGGGGTAGTAATCTTCCGGGTCTGGTCCCTGATAGCTAAGATCAGCTGGCCACAAACATTTCCACAAATTACCGGAATCATCTTCGAAACGTTTTTGCAGAAATTCTTCATCGATATGTTCAACGGAAATATAGAGACCATAATATACAGCATTAATATACAGGGCACAGTGAGCTGCTCGTGTACTGGCCATCCCGGTTTTCTCATAGTGATCCCAGTTTATTTTGCTGCGTATAATGGAGGGATCATTATGCTCACCATTGAGGTTCAGCTTTTCAACATCATAAAATTTCCGACCTGCCACAAAACTGTTAAAGGAAACTTTGAAAGATTTTTTTTGTGAATCCCGAGATGTATTGCCACGGAGTCGAAACCCAATATTTTCCACGGTTTCATCGATATATGCATTGGTGAAATGTAGACTTGCCAGATGCATGGAATCACTGTGGACATGATCATACATCCATTCCAAAGCGTCTGGGGCCAGATTTATTTCAACGATAGCTACCTGACTGTCATCGTAGAGTAGGTCGAGATTGCTAGCCATGAGAATGATGGGCAGAAAAAGTATAAAGCTGGATGCATTTTTCATGCGTGTAATCTAGACCATTTCGCCCTCGCGGAAATGGTTTGTTAACGAATGCGAGGGCGAATAGTGAAACTAAGTGAAAGTTCTGGAGTTTATTTCACCATTATCATTTTCCCAGCCAGAATCGCACTGCCAAAATCGATGAGATAGCAAGGTTTTGAGTTACTCTTCTACCTTGGTCACATTTACCTGTCGCGCCGCCACGATACCAATATTCAATTCAAAACCGATAATAATGGCCAGCGCATCGAAGAAGATCATGAGCATAATAATCGGCAGAGAGCCAATAGATCCATAAAGGGCATTGTAACCACTGAAATGGTCAATATAAAAGCCCAGACCTATTGTGATCAAAATGGTTAGCACTGTTGCCAGGCTGGCGCCGGCAGAGATAAAGCGGTATTGACTTTTCTTGGCTGGCCCCAGATAGTATAGAAATGAATAGGCAAAATAGAAGACGGCCAAAATGGCGATCCACTTGCCTCCAGCCACCAGGTAATAGATCAATCCAACTTTCATTAAGTCTTTAGCCACCAAAAAATCCATCAACGTATGGGTGAAGGTGATGAGCGAGACTCCCATAGTCACCAGAAGCCAGAGAATGATAACCAGAACCAGAGATATGGCTCTACGCATCAACCAGGGTCGCGTTTCAACCACATGAACGGATGCATTGAAGGAATCAATGAGCGAGACGATCCCGTTGGTTGAAAACACCAGCACCAGAACAAAACCGATTGAGAGCAATCCACCATGTTTTATGGTGATGATATCTTCAATAATCTGCTGTACTACACCATAGGTACTCTCAGGCACAATGGATTGAATCATGAGGAGTAATTCCACTTGAAAATTATCGATGGGAACAATGGGGATCAGTGTGAAAAGCACAATAATGGCCGGGAAAAGCGCAAAAATCAGGTTAAAGGCAACGGCTTCTGCGCGCATAATAACCGCCCCATCTCGAATACCCCTGAAAAAAAATAGCGCAACATTGTAAATGGGGACTTTATCAAAACCGGGTACACTGACGCGTTTGGCCAAGTTGACAAGGGGGATAAGCCCTCGAAGAAATTTTAAGTCAAGTAGTTTACCTGTCATTGCGTGAACCTACGAATTATTTCATTTCTAACAATTTTTTTGATGATCCCCAGGTGCTTGACAGCTCTAGAAATTAAATTCACGATTCAAGACAGCTGAACGCGCTTCAAGCACTGCTGTTTCAGCCTCCAGTGTAATCGCCGTATACACCTTAAGGATTTCTGAATACGTCTCGATCTTCTTGATGATTTCCTGCTCTTTTAATCTGGGACGCTCCGGCTCTGAAAGGGCAATATGTTCTTTATATCTTAAAATTCGAGAATCGATGCGCCTTACAATGATTCTGGTATAATTCTGTCTGCGGTACACATCATGGAGTTCTTTCATGTGACCATCTTCCAGCATCTCTGGATTTTTGAGGAAGAGATCATTGATGCCGTCTCGTAACGGATTAATTTTCAAGGCCTCTTTGGCGGCCTTTGAATATAGTTTTGTGACCTCATTAATCAGATCGATAGTCTCTTTGGAGGTGCCACTAATGCGATAGTCTTTCATCTCTTCAAACCAATTGAGTTCAGAGGTGAGGTGGTCTATGGTCTGCTGCTCAAAGTGGGGGGCAATGCTTCGAATCAGCGTAACCAGATAATTCATGTTTTCAATTAATTGTGTCCGTAGCCGACTGCGTTTCTGTCTTAATCGCAAGACGGATTCGATGATTCGGACGCTTAACCACACACCAAACAATTCTGTGGCAAGATTGGGGACAAGTGAATTAACAAAAGCTTCTGCGCCACCTGAAGGCTGAGAATTGAGATAGTAGATTAACAGAATTGCACTGATACCCAGAGTCGGGATGTCAATAAATGACCAGCGATAAAACCATTTCTGAAACAAATTCATTACAATGTCTACTTTTTAATAGTCATGCTTCACTGTGAATTTTATTGATCAAGAAACCTGACCAAGCGCTCAAAAGGATGGATGTCTTTACGCCCCTGGCGACTTAATGGACATCATAAATACTGCCGCCAATGAACTCTCTAAAATGAGAGGTCTCGGGGATGAGGGATTCATCAGCTACAGGTGTAATGGACTCCAGCATTTCCCGAACTCTTTTTGCCCTTAGATATGCATCAACCCTACGGGGATCATCCTTGTAATCTTGCTCCCACTGTTTGAAATGCTCAAAGAGACGATTGCGCATGATGGGGAGTTCGTAGGGAACGGCTCCATTAATGATATAATCTGCCGTATGGATATAGGGCAAAATATTTCGCAACTCTGCATTCCGCACATAGTGCCAGTGTGTCAGGGTCTGTCTTGGATCATAGGCTCTATGCTGCTCATCTCGGATCATGCGACGCATAAGACGTAAATCAGTCCAGCGAATAAATTTTCCATTTGCACCCTTCATCTGGAGCAGGGTTTCAATGTATACCTTAAAGATACTTGACTCGTCGATGCCTTTAAGCATCTGTCCATAAAGCCCATGCAGGCTATCGATTAATATGATATTTGTGGGTTTGACTTGCATTGGAGTCTGGTTCAACGCCCGGGTGCCCGTGGCAAAATCATATTTGGGAATCATTACCTGCTCACCCGCCAGGAGTTGCTTCACATGCTGATTGATAAGCACCAGATCCAAGGCCTGAGGTGTTTCAAAATCGTGATCACCAAATTCGTCCACCGGATGCAAATCCAGATCGAAAAAATAATGATCGATATTGAGTTCTACCATACCCAGACCCCGCTCTGAAAGGTAGTGGGCTAATTTCCGAGTGGTGGTGGTTTTGCCTGAAGATGACGGACCTGCCACCACCACGATGCGCGTTTCGCCATCGTGTTCGGTAATGAGTTGTGCGGCGGCTTGGACATCATATTCATAGGCAGCATCAGATTCTAAACAGATATCCCTAAAATCACCCCTGGCGATACGTTGATTCAGCTTTTCAACCGAATTCAGGTCATGATCCGAAGCCCAGACCAAGACTTCATAGATTTTCTGATAGGGTATTTTTCCCTGATGGGTCGTACTTTTACTTAGCTTGGCCTTACGCTTATCATTTTGACTGGCACGATAAAGAATAAAATGTTTGGCAACTGTTGCGTGGCCCTTTTCGATAAGAACTTTCTCAACAACATCCTGAACCTCTTCAACCATGGGAGGATGTTCTACTGAATAATTATTGCAGAGAATTGTCTCAACATCGATTGCCAATTCCTCGGCCTTCTCTTTATCTCGACCACCCATGGCAACAGCCGCTCGATAGATCGCATTGCTTATCCGCTTGCGTGAATACGGAACATAGGTACCGTCCCGCTTAAAAACATGCGTCAGACGAGGTGAATCAGTCATTGTCGTCGCCATAGTTGAATGCGTCACTCAACTCATTAACATCATCCTCAGACACAGGAAAATATTTTGCCAGGTTTTCACCCAGTGTGTTAATTCCCGATAGCAGACCCTCTCGCATTTTACCATCGGCAAAAAGCGATTTCATATCAGTCACGGTAGTTTCCCAAAAATCAGCTGGAACCTTTTCATGGATTCCAACATCGCCGTAGATTGAAAATTTCTTTTCAGCGAGAAAAAGGACAATCAAAGTCGCATTGCGTTCCTTGGTTTGATACAGCTTCGCCTTTTCGAAAATCCGCTTTGCAGTCTTATAGGGTTGATTGTTTGAGCTGGTATTAAAGCTGATCACTATTTCGCCACTGGTGCGAGCTTCAAAAGCGCTGATGGCATTAGAGATTTCCTGCAAATCGCCATCACTAAAAAATTTTCCGGCTAGTTTTTCGGCCCTGGTCATCCTGATCTCCTCGGTTAATATCAATAATCGTCGGTGATATCTTTACCTTGTTTTTTACTGATCACCCGAAATTCATCCATATTTTTTGACTCATCTTCAACCAGTTCAACCTTGATAAAATGCTGCCATTGAATGGATCGAATTACATTTTTACGTCCGGATCTTAGAAAAGTGGCCAATTCAGGATTCACAACCAGCTGAAGTCTAAATTCTCGCTTCTGAGCATGAAACCGACGAAACCAGCCTTCAATCTGAGTGGTCAGTGCAGCCTTGGACATGATGCGTCCCCGGCCCTTGCAGACAGGACATTCTTCTGTAGCAGACAGCAATAAACTCAGTCGGATGCGCTGGCGCGTCATTTCCAGAAGTCCAAAGTCTGAAATGTAACTCACTGCCACTTTGGCTCGATCTTTACGCAATTCACGCCGCAGTTCGTAATAAACTTTCTTTTTGTTATCATCGCGGGACATATCAATAAAATCGATTACGATGAGACCACCGAGGTCCCGCAATCGCAACTGTTGGGCAATGGCGCGGGCTGCTTCCAGATTGATTTTTACAGCATTGGCTTCATGATCTTTGCGGCCGATAAATTTTCCAGAATTTACATCGATGGAAACCAGGGCTTCTGTCTGTTCGATAACGATTGATGCGCCACTCTTCAGATTAACTTTCCGAGCCATGGAAACATCAATACCCTTCTGAACATTGTACTCATCAAACAAAGGCAACTTTTTTTTATATAAATCTAGCCGATCCAGAAGTTGTGGGGCAGCACCCTTCAAATAACTGCTCAATTGCTTATACATGCCTTTGCTGTCAGTAACAACACGTTGGACATCATTTGTAAATAGATCACGGATGAGACTTGAGACCGTTTCCATGTCCTTATAAACCAGCACAGGACCTGGTTTCGACTTCACAACCTTATCCATTCTTTTATAAGAATCCATCAGGTTGTTCAGATCTGCACCCAGAGTCTCATCATCTTTGCCTTCCGTAACGGTTCTGGCAATCAGACCAAAGCCGTCAGGCTTCATTTCCTGGCAGCTGCGGCGGAGACGACGCCGCTCGTAATTGTTATAAATCTTACGCGAAATGCCGACCGAATTTGCATTGGGAACCAGAACCAGAAACCGGCCTGGCAAGGAAATATTGGTCGTTACGCGAGCACCTTTGCCCATATAGGGTTCTTTGATTACCTGAACCAGAATTTGTTGACCCGTTTTTAATTTTGGGGATGTAGGTGTCCGATGGTCATGTCGCCGGGGCTGATTCCGAGACCGACCCCGATTTGGGCTTTTGGCCTTGTCGTCTTCAGTGTCATCATTGTCATCCTCTTCTGCATCAATTAGAAAGGACTCTCCCTCAACTTCTGAAAAGGGTAAAAAGGAATTTGCTCCGATACCGATGTCAACGAAAGCGGCTTGCATGCCTGGGAGTACATTTTCAACAACACCCTTATAGATGTTGCCAACAATTCGCACGTTTTCAGGCTTTTCTACATAAAGCTCCACCAGAACGTCATCCTCATGGATGGCGATCCGTGTTTCCTTCTGTGTTTGATTTATAAAGATATCCTTCTTCATTTCAATTCCTTAACTATGAAATGAATCGGTAAAAGAAGAAGGTTGAAGCAATTGCTCTCAACGGGGAATGCATTCAATCATCCTGAATGCTAATTCACAAATTTTTTCTGCGCTAACTCTGCTTGTGAGGACTCATGTTGTCCTAATCTGTCTGATCTTGCGCATTATCGATTCGGAAAATATCCATCGAATCGATTAAATTCTTTTACCAAATTCTGGTTTTAGCAGTCTTATGATCTGCTATTGTTTTCAGGTGCATCAAAAGATGTCTACCTGTTTTGTAGTTGTAAAAAGCGTCGACCAACTTGTTCAATTTTTATATAAGTGGTGACGTATTAACCTGTCAGTAATCCTTCAAAATACAGATATCAGCATATCCCACCGATCTAAACCTCAAATTTTGTCAGGTTGCCGGGGTTGCCCAAAATGGACAAGCATGGATAAACCGCGCTAGAGACGGGAACTATGGATCTGTTCAGGTTCTTATTACAACGGTACTCACCGATCTTCAACTCCCTCACACTGCATTTTGCATAAATACAGCTTGTCTGTTTACAGTGTGGATGGGTAAGCTTTCGATCGGAACTTCAAAAAACGCAGGGAGAAATTCATTTATTCTGATTCCCTTCCCGTTCTTAACCAGGGTAATAACATCGAGCCTATTACCCTTTATGTCAATAGACTGGACATATTCTTTTATATCCAGAGATATTACACGCTGTTTTCGCGCGCGTTCAATATACACATTTTTCTTCTGTTCAAAGTTTTGTTTCAATAGTTCAAGTGACAATTCAGCCGGAATATCTTCCAGATGAATTTGTTGCTTGATAGAGGTAATCTGGCCTGTTAGCGCATCAATACGACCCTCGTGCCATTCTACAGCGCCTACATTCAGGCCAGCTGGAAGGAATTTATTCAGATCTTCAACAATAGAATCCACCTGTCTATATAAAAGCATATCAATAAATTCAGCCTCTGATGTATATCCTAAAGGTAATGCCGGCCCACTTGAAATTTTAGGGCGCTGATTAAAGCCCTGAGAATAAATTACCGGTAAACCTGCCAGGCTGATTGCCCGCATAAAAGAATTCTGCACATCAAGATGTCCCAGATAACTGGCCATACCCGATTTGGAATATTGGAGCCGGGCCGTTTTAACTGGAGTGGTGTTTAACAATTCTGGAAGCGGCTCTCGTTCCTGCGCAACATAGATATCAGGAGTGATCTTGGATTCACCAGAGGTGCCATCTTTGACAATACGCATATAGAGTTCATCAAAATCGCAGACACCGCAGGCAAGACAACCATCCCTGCAATCGATGACCGTAGCTTCCTGATAAGCTTTGCGTTTTTCACGTCGCAGAAATTTTTTGAGAATCCCATTGTCCACAAGGTCCCAGGGCAATAAGTCTTGATCATCCTTGGCCGCAAGGTATTCCTCAAAATTAATGCCAGCCGTTTTGAATGCTTTCAGCCATCGTTCATAGCGGAAATAATCGCCCCAGCTGTCAAAACGGGCGCCCTCTTCCCATGCCGCATAAATTGCTTTTGCGACTTTTCTGTCCCCTCGCGAAATCACTCCTTCGATTTCAGAGTATAAGGGATCACGGTAGGATGCTTTCACGTTTTTGTGTTTCAGATTAGACATGAGAAAATCAATTTTTTTTCTGATCAGCTCTTTGCTGTCCTGAGCCTCCCATTGAAAAGGTGTCTCTGCTTTAGGAATAAAAGTGGAGAGCGTCACATTGATTTTAATTTTTCCGTAAGATTGAGCCATCTTGCGGACATCAGCAATAAGATCAACAATACCCTGCAGGTCGGCCTGGGTTTCTGTTGGCAAGCCCAACATGAAGTAGAATTTCAGGGTCTTCCAGCCGCCATCCAATGCGATTTGCACCGATGAATACAGGTCTTCATCACTGATGAGTTTGTTGATGACCCTGCGCATGCGCCAGGTGCCAGCTTCAGGAGCGAAGGTCAGGCCGGATTTCCGCTCTTCTGAAGCAATGGCGGCGATCTCCTTTGTAAACGTATCGAGACGCATGGAGGGGAATGAAACCCCGACACGATTCTCTCTGAGAAATGGCTTCATCCCTTCCACAACCTCTCCGAGACCGGTATAATCGCTGGTGGATAAGGAGAGCAGTGACAGGTTTTTCTGTCCAGTGGCAGCCAATGTTGTTTTTGCCGTTTCGATCAATTCTTGGGGCTTACGCTCGCGAACTGGACGATAGACCATGCCAGCATGACAGAATCGACAACCCTGAGTACATCCGCGCATCACTTCCAGGGCGAATCTGTCCTGGGCTGTCTCCACAATGGGTACAATTGGCTTTGTTGGGTAATTGGAGGCTTCCAAAACGGGAATTTTTGCGCTTTTCACTCGATCTGGCGCGCTGGCAAAATTTTTATTTATTGATAGCAATCGACCACTTTGGTCAGACTCAAAATCATAGAAGGCAGGAACATATATTCCCTCTGGCATGCTCATAAGATCTTCCAGAATTGCTCTCCTCGACCGGCCTGCCCTCCGACCTTCACCAATACGTCGCACCAGCTCAACAATCAGTTCTTCAGCATCGCCGATAACCACCAGGTCAAAAAAATCTGCCACTGGCTCGGGATTGTAGGCGTTGGTACCTCCAGCAATAATAAAGGGATCTTTTTCGCCTCGATCTTTGGTCCAGATCGGAATATCTGCCAGGTCCAGCATGGTCAAAATATTTGTATAAAGCAGATCATAAGGCAGTGAAAAACCAACGATATCAAAATCCCGTAATTGATGTTTTGATTCCAGTGTGAACATGGGCAGATGATGTTCACGCATGAGAGCTTCCATATCTGGCCAGGGAGCATAGACTCGCTCTGCAGCAATATCTGCTTCCCGATTTAAAATATGATACAGAATCTGAAACCCGTTATAGGGCATCGCTGTATCATAAACATCTGGAAAAGCCAGTGCCATACTGGCGTTGATTTCAGCCCAGTTTTTGGTGATAGTATTGTGTTCATTCCCCAGATAACGTCCAGGTTTGGATACCTTGGAGAGAATCCGCGTGTGTAGAATATGTTCTATTTCTTTGGGTTGCACCCAATAATCCTTTCATCGCCCCCCAACAAGCCTTTGATTATAGTTTGGTTTTTTAAGTAAACCATCCTTTCATGAATAATAGATCAGGGGTAACACGAGGAAATCCTGACATTCCAGGTTATCTTTTATCAGCAAAATTAATGGAGGTTCAAATGCAAAAAGATACGGACAAGCCTTGGGTAGTGTTGAGAATAGTAGCAGGTGATATCACGGCTGAAATGCTCCGAGGTGCCCTGGAAAACGCCGATATTCCCTGCGAAATTAAGCGCAGTATGTTGGCTTCTGGCCTGGGAGCTCATTCACTGTCACTGGCAGGCAATCAGGCTACCCTGCTGGTTCCAGGGGATCAACTTGAAGCAGCCCTAGCCGTCCTTGAGGCAATCGACTTTGAACCCTGAGAATAATATACGCCACGTTTAACAACTGCGTCCGCAGAGAAGTGAAGCCTGTCAGCTTTTTCGCTTTGGAGAGCTGGAGGATAGTTAAAGTTGGACACAGAAATAATATTTATCGCTGATGCTCAATTCTATATTGCATGAATGTTGAGATGAACCCAATGAGGAAAGTTTAGTAACTATGCCCGATAAAGTGCAACGCGTCAAAGGTGTCAATGATATTCTCCCCGTTGAGGCGAAACAGTGGCAGGCTTTGGAGGGGGTAGTTAAAAATGTAATGACCCGTTTCGCCTTTGGTGAAATTCGTCCCCCCATTTTTGAGAAGACTGAGCTGTTTGCCCGGGGAGTTGGTGAAGATACTGATATTGTTTCAAAGGAGATGTATTCGTTTACCGATATGGGTCAGTCATCTCTGACCTTGCGCCCTGAATTGACGGCAGGTGTGGTACGCAGTTATATTCAAAATAATCTACAACAACTTTCGCCGGTTCAGAAACTCTGGTATGAAGGTCCCATGTTCCGTCAGGAACGACCTCAAAAAGGTCGTTATCGGCAGTTCTGGCAATTTGGTGCTGAGGCTATCGGTTCACCAAATCCAGAACAAGATGCCGAGATAATAGCCCTGTTTTACGCAATTCTAAGTGAGCTAGGCATCACCGAATCTGTTACGCTAAAGATAAATAGTGTGGGAGACAGTGAAAGTCGAGCGACATACCGAGGCATGCTTCAGGAGTATTTGAGACCACATTTGAGCGCTCTCTCTGAAACCAGCCAACGACGTTTCGAAACCAATCCTCTGCGCATTTTGGATAGCAAAGCTCCCAGCGATCGTGAATTAGTTAAAGCTGCTCCTAAAATTCGTGACTGTTTAAATGAGGCTTCTGCTGCTCATTACAAGCAGGTTCTGCGCATGCTGGAATCCATGGAAATTCCTTTCGTTCAGGATGATCTTTTGGTTCGCGGTCTGGATTATTACACCCACACTATTTTTGAATTTACCTGTGATGCCCTGGGAGCCCAGGATGCCATCTGCGGTGGTGGTCGCTATAATGACCTGGTCAAAGAACTGGGGGGTAGTGATGTGCCGGCAATCGGCTGGGCCTCGGGCATCGAAAGACTCTTGTTGGTCGTAGAGGCCCTAAAACCCCTCAACTCTAGTTCCGTGCTTGATCTTTTCCTCATTATCGAGGACGATACACTTCGAATCCAGGCCCTCCAATTGATCAACCAGTGGCGGGGAGCTGGATTGAGCTGTGATATGGATACGCTGCGCCGAAGTCTGAAATCCCAGATGCGTGAAGCCAACCGTCAGGGAGCGAAGTTTGTAGCAATTCTAGGGGCAGAAGCGTTCAAAAACGGCGAGGTACAGCTTAAAGATTTTGATTCTGGTAAACAGGAAGCCGTCACTTTTGATGCTGTTGTAACCAGAATTCAGCAGGCTGTTTAACTTGAACCCGTCAACTCTCTTTCCTTTCAGTAGCCATGCTGAATAATCCGTCTGCTCTGCTCACCCATGCCCAGACGACGCGATATCGGGCATTAAAAGAAAGCCGGTCACGCAGAGAGGAGGGTCTTTTCCTGCTGGAAGGTGTTCGCCTTTGTGAGGACGCTTTCAACTCAAAACTTGAGATAAGCGCCTGTATTACGACCAAAACGTTTGATAAACTCGACATTCCCCACCACATTGATCATTTCGAGGCTTCGCCGACCCAGCTGGCCCAAATCTCTGATAATAAACACCCCCAGGGAATTATTTGCGTGGCCAGGATTCCTGAACGCCTGGACACACCTACGCCTGACCAGAATAAATTATTGCTGGTCATGGATCGTCTTTCAGACCCAGGGAACATGGGTACCATATTTCGCAGTGCGCTGTGGTTCGGGATAAAGGATATCCTGCTCGGACCAGACTGTGTAGATCCCTATGGACCGAAAGCCGTTCGGAGCAGCATGGGGGCAATTGGCACGTTGAATCTTCATTTTAGTCTTGATTTGAAAGTCAGCGCTCTAGCATGGAAGCGCTCTGGTGGGGAGGTAGCCGCCTTGCACATGACGGGAAAACCACTCCATAACTTCAGCTCAAAAGTGGCCCTTTTTCTAATAATCGGATCAGAAGCCCATGGGGTAGATCAGGATCTGCTGGCCTTATCCACAGCCTTATCCATTGAAAAAATTGGACAGGGTGAATCTTTAAATGCAGGCTCAGCCACAGCTATTGCGCTGTATGAGTTGACTCGTTCGTAACATATTTTTTTAGCGCAACCCCTGACAGGATCATCTCTTTTTATTATTCCACAGAGCAATCGGAGCCAGAAGCTTCAATCAGGTTTGCGGAACATCGTGTTGGCATCAGACTTCAATCCATATATATTGGCTGGCCTTGGCCTCAAGACCCAAGCAAAGCATTGAAATAATACCGAAATGAGTCAATGGCGAGAAGGGCTCATTTTCAAATAATATATTGACGCTGTTATGAAAAATAATTTTGTGGCCAACACTTTTGAACTGAAAGAGGATCGATAATGGAATTTTTTAAACCCCGTGACGTGGTGAAAACAATGGTGGCAGCTTTTGTGTTGATCTTCACCTTCTTGATCTACCTGGATACCATGGCACCAACGGTTTCTTTTTGGGATTGTGGAGAATTTATAGCTGTTTCACATACCCTCAGCGTCCCCCATCCTCCAGGCTCTCCACTCTATCTGTTATTAGGACGTGTGATTTCCATGCTTCCCATTACCGGAGGAGCTGCGCTCGATCCAGTCCTCAACGAACCCCAATTTCACAATATTGCTTATCGTATAAATCTTTTGTCACCACTGGCAACAGCTTTTGCCAACATGTTTCTATTTCTGATCATTGTCAGACTGGTTTCAGAGTGGCGGGGAAAGATCAAGGATGCAGCGGATAGGTGGATTGCTTATGGTGGTGGTCTGATTGGGTCTCTGACTATTGCCTTTTCTGATAGTCACTGGTTTAATGCCGTGGAAGCTGAAGTTTACTCCATGAGCATCTTTTTTACAGCCATTGTTGTATGGCTCATTTTAAAATGGTCTGAAAAAGTAGATGAAGGCGGTGCTGGCTCCAGATATATCCTGATCATTTCATATATGATGGGTCTGGCAATTTCTGTGCATATGTTAAATCTGTTGACCATTCCATTTATCGCTCTGATCATGTATATGAAGCTTAATCCGAAGGAAGATGGGGTTGAAATGATGGTCCACATGCTCGCAGTAGTGGGCATTATGGCTGTGGCTATCATGATTGGTATCGAGATGGCTTTGCCAGCAACATCCATGGAGTACATGCGGCTCTCAAGCAATGATCTAAGTTCAAAACTCATGGTTCTGATGGTGCTTTTTTCAGTGATCACTGGCGCTGGTTTATGGGGGCTCTCTCAAGCCTTTAATTCAGATCGTCGCAAACGGTACTGGAAGCAGGTGCTCCTCATGGGATCTGCTGGAGCAGCCTACCTCATCATCTATCTTGGCATTATCAAAGGGATGTCAAAGATGGCCAATGTTATGGGAAATTTTCTGAATACAGACAATGCGGTCTCAGCTATTGGGGCAACCTTTACCTTCAGTATCCTGGCCCTCATGGCCCTGATCTTCTTTGCGCCCACAATATACCGCGCCCGAGCCACTGAGATTCGTCTTTCAGTAATGGCTCTGCTTTTGGTTCTGGTTGGCTTTACTTCATACGAAACTATTTTTATTCGCTCAGCTCAAAACCCAAATATAGATGAAAACGATCCTGAAACCGTTTCCCGCGCAGTTTCCTATCTTGAACGAGAACAATACGGAAGTTATCCCATGTTCTATCGCGATCGTTGGGAAGAAGCTCCACTCAACAAGCAGTCCGCCACACCTGGCCAAATCGTGAAAGTCAATAGCACGGGAAAAATCGGGGAAATCATCTCCGCCCAGGGAGATCAGATCATTGTTGGTTTGGGTGGACGTGATGTGAACCAGCGGATGGGTAATCTAAGCAGCATCAACAATGGTTATACCTCCAAGTCAGATTTTTTCTGGCGCTATCAGATCAACCACATGTATATCCGCTATTTCAAATGGCAGTTCTGGGGCCGAATCGGGGATAAATCCGATCTCTCTCAGCTGTGGGCGATCCCCTTCCTTCTGGGATTGGCAGGACTCGGGCATCATTTTTCCAAAGACTCTCGGCGCGCTTTTGCTGTTCTCGCCCTCTTTATGCTCACAGGATTCGCCATACTACTTTATCTGAATCAGGACGATCCTCAGCCCAGAGAACGAGACTACTCGTATGTGGGGTCGTTTTACGCCTTTGCCATCTGGATCGGAATTGGCGCGGCAGCTTTCCTGGAAAAGGTAAATGATTGGCGTAAGGATTCACCACTCTTCTTCAGTGGAGCCCTCGCTGTTATGTTGCTGGCAGCTCCAATAAACATGCTTCGTGCTAATTACCATACCCATGATCGTTCAGGTAACTATGTGGCCTGGGAATATTCATATAACCTGCTCAACACATGCGACCCTGGTGCTATCATTTTCACAAATGGTGATAACGACACCTTCCCGCTTTGGTACCTTCAGGAGGTCGAAGGTATTCGAAAAGATGTCCGCGTCGTCAACTTGAGTCTTTTGAATACGCCCTGGTATATCAAACAGTTGAAAAACATGGAGCCTAAAATACAGCTTAATCTCTCTGATGATGAGATTGAAGGCCTCACCTTGACGCGCTTTGATGAACGCGAAATGTTCATTCCCGGTCCAGCCAGCCCCGGCGATAAGCCTGAAACAGGAACTCTTGAACAAGGCGCATCAGGATTAAGATGGAATCTTCAACCGACCATTTCCCGTCAGAAAAATCCGGAAACCGGAAAATTGACAGGTGGATTGAGGGTTCAGGATTTAATGATTTTTCAGCTATTACGGATGAATGACTGGAAAAAACCAATTTACTTTGCGGTCACCGTCTCCCCCAGCAATCAAATCGGACTGGGTGAATATCTAAGAATGGATGGTCAAGCCTATCAACTCATGCCCTACAAGGTTGGTCTCAGTATAGATCAAGATATTATGTATGATAAAATTATTAACACTTATCGTTATACCAACCTGAATGATCCCAGTGTTTATTATCCACCAAATGTGCAGCGGCTCTTGCAGAATTACCGTAAGGGATTTCTACAGCTGGTCTACGAGTATGGTTTGACCGGTGAGGATAATCGCGCAAAAGCCCTCCATGTGCTCCGCAAGATGGATGAGTTGATTCCAGATGAAACCATTCCGGTTACCTATATGGATCTATATCTCCAAATCGCTCAGATGTACTATCAGCTTGAAGATGACTCAAGCGCTTACGGTTATATGGAGAACGCCTTTAAAAACGGTCGTGAGAATACCCCTCTGATGGAGCGCATCAAGGTAGCTTCCATCTGGAATGACCTGTTTGATGAAACGGGGAAAGCTCTGGATATTTTACTCCCCCTGAGCATGGAGGCATCCAATAACCCTCAGCTAGTTTATGAAATCGCCAGAGCATATGTTAAAGATGGGAATACCATTGATGGTGAGGAATGGGTAAGCCGGTTGGCTCTGCTGGCGCCAATGGCCAGGGAAACGCGTAGCCTGCAGGACATGATTAGTAAACTCAAGGCTGACACCACTCATTCCTGATTGAATCAACCTGCACTAAATACAAAGACCCTGTAAATTTACGGGGTCTTTTTTTTGCTAAAATGAAGTCATCCGCTTCCACTTTTCGGGTACTTCGCCCCCCGACTCCTTATGACTTCGGTCTGGCAGGATGACACGTCGCCTTGACGTTCATGGTGGACCCGTTTCCCGGCAAGGCGATACGGCCGCAGAAACCGCTGAATAGTCCTTGGACGAAGCAGGAGAATCGTAAGTCGCTCCACAGCAAACAAGTTAAACTTCATTAATTTCGTTGTAAAAAAATGGAGTGTACTTCCTTAGATTGAACACTAATCTCGGGAGCTTAAATTTGAACAGAAAAAGTCCAAGCTGTAATTCCAAGAAAACCGGTCGTCCCCTGACCGAGTATGATACCAAGGCGGAAGCAAAATCCGCTGCGGGTCACGCCAACAAGGATTACGGTGGCAATAACCTGATCCCCTACAAATGTGACAAGTGTGGATTCTGGCATTTATCCCCAGCAGATCGGCAAACTGCCAGCACAACTTGTAACACATGCCGGAGTGCAGATGGCCAGTTGAAGGAAGCTTATCTTTCTGAACGAGATGCCCTTCGGCGCGCCGGTCTCCTGCGCAAAGAGCAGGGTGTTAAATTACAGGTTTATAAATGTGAGCACGGAAATGGTTGGCATTTGACCAAGGGGCTAAACAGCTAGCAAACATAGCACCTGTGATCAGGCTTTAACCATTACTTAACTAAATTCAGGGTATCCAGAGGATCGACGGTGGGTTGCCATTGATAGTGGTGCAGTGGTATGATGTTGGCTGCTGTAAAAATAACGCCTTCATTCTCAAGCAGTTTTCGTTGCACCGCCCCACCCATTTCCAGATTCAAACTGATCTTTCCCTGGGCATTAATAACACGGTGCCAGGGAATTTCATCGGAAGGCACTGCATGTAAAGCATAGCCTACTTGCCTGGCCTGTCCATAGTAGCCTGCCAGGGTTGCGATTTGACCGTATGTAGCCACCTTACCCGAGGGAATTAATTTTACTACTGAATAGATCCGATCCCATTTGTTTGGTCCGGTCATTATTCAATCCGTTGCAGTGTCAGGATGGTCTTAAATTTCAAGTAAGATTCATCCCGGGTACCATCATGGGCAATATTATCCAAAATTTCAAGGCGCAATTCATTCTCTTTTAATTCAAAGGCATAAATGGCCTTACCGCCAACAAAGGCTGGTGTTTTTGCCACTTGAACATGGGTAATAAGTTCTGTTTCTGAGATTTTATAGCGCCCAGTATTGGTGACAATAGAGTTATAGCTTTGCACTTTCTCCGAATCGCTGGGGTGCCAGAGGTCAGCGTAATCTTCCTGTTGTTTCTGCAGGGGCATCCAGGTCATGCTATAGTGCTGCTCCGTAAAAATAAACAATCCCGGAAGCGCTGGGTCAATCGTGGTGACTTCAGATCCTGATACGTAGACAATGGCTACGAGATTCCAAACACCAATAATTGATCCGGGCATATCTTAGATCTTCTTCTTGGCAGCTTTCTTATGCTTCTTTTTATGGGCCATGATCAAGTGTCTGTTCTCATGGAAGAATTCAGCTATAATCTTTGAGACAGCTGCAGGGACCACCTTTTTTATGGCTTGTTTTGGTGAGGCAAGTTTTCTTTTCCTGAAATGCTTTTCATCCCAATTCTTTTTAAGTTTGCTAACTTCCATATAGTAAAGACGTACTTTATAGTGACCACCCATCTTTTCATAATTATAAGTACCAATCTCAGCGGGTAGAACCTCTCCTTTGATGCCCGCTTCTTCGCGTGCTTCTTTGGCAGCGGATTCCTGGGCAGTTAGTTCCCAATCAATGGAGCCTTTAGGAATGATCCAGCGATTGCTTCCCCGTGCTGTTATAAGAACAACCTTGCCTTTATATACAGGCAGAACACCAGATTGCTTGAAATGTTTCTGTTTCTTTTTAGGCGCCATACGCTCTAAACCAAATGATCCGTGTTTCTTGTCGTTTCAATTTCTTAACCATGCGATTCTTTGCAGGAGGCTCCCATCTTCAAGATAGCGATAAAGATCTTTTCCCGGACATAGTGTTTCAGTGTAGTCCCTGTGTGATTTGATGTGATCTGGAGAAACATCATAGCGATCGGCAAGAGCAGCAGTCAGTTTGGCCAGTTGCTCGAATTGGATGGGACTTAAAATTTGATTCTCATAATTTCCCATAACACAAATCAAGGCATGCCCCCTGACATCATAATCTGTGTTTGTGTCCCCAGGATATTTAATGGGTCTCGCTTCGTAAATATTGCCTCTGAGATCAATCATATAGTGATAAGGGTTATCGATCCAGTTTTTATCGGTCTGACTCCATGATTGCAAGCCGCGCAGATATTTTATTGGATCTTTATCCTCAGGGAAATCCTCACCACCATGATGAATGGTTATGAATTTTATTTCATGGGTGGGGATACTGTCTGTTAGTGGGACCCAGCCCCAATCTGCTCGCGTAATGATCTCTAGATATCCTGCAATTGGTTCAAGCTGATTGCTCTGGGTTATCACTGTCTTGGACGCACAAGACCAGAACAGGAAAGCGGATAGTGTCATTACGAGTATTCGATTCAGCAACATGATTCATTCCTCTGGGTTGATCACAACATACTAGGTGATTGGTTTGAAGTAAGCATTTTTATCGCTTTAATAATTCTATTTTGTTTGGTGATTTCACGTTTTGCCTGGTTTATCCAGAGCAGATATTTGTCGCGGTGAGAGGGTGGTAGCTTTTCCCATTTTTCCATTGCTCCCTCAGTACCAATAAGCGCCTGGATCAGATCAGGTGGCGTTTCAATTTCAGAGGGTACATCACGGTTTTTAAACCACTCACCCGTTGCCCTGGCGTGGTCTATCAATATTTTGCCTGGCGCTTCTATCAGACTCTGCGTTTCCAACATGACGACACGCCTTTTATTAACTTCTGACCATTGACTATCAGGTTTCCTCGGTGTGAATTTCTGCATATACTTTTCAGCATCGATACCCTTCACCAGGCTATCAATCCACCCAAAACAAATGGCATCATCCACGGCCTCCACTTTGGTCATGAATTGTTTACCCGAGTGTTTATTAAAGAGAATAAGCCATATCTCCTTACTGGTATCATGATGCTCTGCAAGCCATTGACGCCATTCGATCCGAGAGTTTACACTTAGAATTGGCTTTTCGTTTATAATTTGATTCATCCTTTGAATCTACTTAGATATCAAAATATAGCCCGGTTCTGCTTAATTCAAATGATCCTCTACTTTATAGCAGCACCGATAAAAAAATTTGCCTTCTCTAAATTCTGAGTAATTTCATCGCCTATAAAGGAGTGTGATATGCGTATAGTTTCATGGAATGTAAATGGTATTCGTGCCGTCGTTAAAAAGGGTTTCTGGGACTGGTTTAATCTTGATACCCCGGATATCCTGTGTATGCAGGAGACAAAAGCACATCCGGAACAGCTGGATGACAACCTGATTAATCCTTTGGGATATCATGCTTACTATCACTCTGGCGAAAGAAAGGGATACAGCAGCGTTGCAACCTGGTGTAAAAAAGAACCCTTAAGTGTACAAAGAGAGATTCTGGCTGAATCCTTTAATCGAGAAGGTCGTATCTTGCTCACTGAACATGACACCTTTTTTCTATATAATGTATATTTCCCAAACGGTCAAAAGGATCAGGATCGCCTCGATTACAAATTGCGATTTTATGGCGCTCTTCAAGAACATATTCGGGAGACAGAAAAGATAAAACCTGTAATCATTGTGGGAGATTTTAATACTGCCCATACTGATATCGATCTCGCTCGACCACGGGAAAATTCAAAAACCTCTGGATTTCTGCCAGAGGAACGGGTCTGGGTCGATCGTTATCTGGATACGGGTTACGTAGACACTTTTCGCAAAGAGCACCCTGACGCTAAGGGCTACTATTCCTGGTGGAGCTTCAGAGCCAATGCCCGGGTCAATAATGTTGGCTGGAGAATTGACTACTTCCTGGTAAGCGAAAACATTGCAGACCAGGTTGAAGCCTCACGGATTCACCCCAATGTGACTGGCTCGGATCACTGTCCTATCAGTCTGGTGCTGAAGGGATAATTATTTTCCATGCGCGGATTCGAATCCGCGCATGGAAATCAAACCCATGCCTGAACTCCCAGAAGTCGAAACCGTTGTTCGTGGCCTCCAGACCACGATTGTAGGTGAAACAATCCAGGATATTGAAATACCCTGGTCCAAAGCGCTTCAACCTGATTCCGCCTATGATTCATTAATCGGCAAAACAATTCATGGGGTTTCCAGGAGAGCCAAGTTCATCAATATTGAGCTGGATAGAGGGTCACTGGTCGTCCATTTACGTATGACGGGAAAACTATCCCGGCTTTACCCTGAAAAACATGTCACCGTAATCCTCCACTTTCAGTCTGGCAATTCCCTTTTTTTTCAAGATATGCGGAAATTTGGTCGCATGGTCTATACTGAAGACAAGCAAGAATTCTTCGCCCATCTTGGACCAGAACCGCTTGGTGATGATTTTTCAGTCTCACTTTTCCAGGATATGCTCAAGCAAAAGAACCGAATGATCAAACCACTCTTGTTGGACCAGACCTTTCTGGCAGGACTGGGTAATATCTATGTTGATGAGGCTTTATTTCAGGCTGGCGTTCACCCCGAAAGTTTTGCGAAACTGATCCCGAAAAAACAGACGGGACAACTCCATCAGGCGATACGACATATCCTCAGTGAGAGCATAAAGGCACAGGGCACCACGGTGGTCAACTTTAGTCACGGGGAGAATCAGAGTGGAACCTATCAAGCAGCTCTACAGGTCTATGGTCGGCGAGGTGAACCCTGCCAGGATTGTGAAACGCCAATCGAGAAAATAAAATTAGGACAGAGGGGGACGCACTTTTGTCCGCGGTGTCAAAAGACATATCGCTAATAATTCACGGTGTCGTCTATGGGTGTCCCTGAGGTAAACCCATGATCTTCTATAGCGGTCGATAAAGGAAAATATTATGCTTTTAGAACAAATTGTACCCGCTCTACAGCTTTCAATTGGTCCCGTAATCGTCATTTCCGGCGCTGGTCTTGTCCTCTTATCCATGACCAACCGTTATGCTCGGGTCATTGATCGAGCCCGGAGTCTGGCGACCTCCCTAAGACAAACTTCCGAAGGTCAAAATCCTCGCATTCAAGCGCAGATTCAGATTATTGCGGCGCGTGCTCGGAATCTTAGAAGGGCAATTGTTTTTGTGTCTATTAGTCTGCTCCTGGCAGCGATGCTGGTGATTGCGCTCTTTTTCATTGCCCTTTTCAACCTACATGCGGTTCCCGTGATCATCATGCTGTTTATGCTCAGTATGGGCTCCCTCAGCATTGGATTAATTATTTTTATCCTGGATGTAAATCATTCAATGTCAGCCTTAAAAATCGAGCTGGCCGGAGATTCTTTCAAAGGAGATACGACTGCTTAAGGCTTGATATTTTGGCTGGCACTCGTCGTCGTGCCAGCAATGACTTATGAGCTTTGAACTTCTTTGAAAGATGTCAGTCGTTTGATGTGAGTCTTTTGGCCGAGAGTCAACTGATTCATCCCCACCCCGCCACAGAACAACCTGGCTTCATATTGATCGCAGCGGGCTGCAAGCTCATTGAATTCCTGCTGAGCCATTTCTATATTTTCAATATACGTGGAGGACAAATAAACGCGATCGGGGTGAAAGGATTCAAAAACCTTTCCGGTTTCCCCGGCCGGTGTCGCCTGTCCACTGAAAAGGGTGATGAAGCCGCGGGATTCTAAAAGATGTTGCACCATTTTGGCCGGGATATCGTGGAGTTCAGTGCCGATGGTGAGCACAAATGCCCGACCTGCATTTGTATCTGTCTTGATAACCACATCCTGCAATTTCACAATACCATCTCTGATTGCCTGAGAGGCCAGATGCTCCTGGGCCACACTGAGCTCACCTTTCGCCCACATATCGCCGATTTGATGCAGCACCGGTGTGAGTAATTCGTCATATATCAGGGCCAGGTCCTGATGAACCATGTATAGATTATGGAGAATATTCTGAATCATTCCGTATTCGCAAACAATCACTTTGGATAAAAACAGCGGGATGAGCTTATCAAACGCTCCCTTCAGCACCTGGGTGTTCAAGTCAAAATCGATTGGACCCGTGGTCGAAAGCAGGGAAAGATGTTCTGAATATTTTTTATGCTCCAAGACAAAGGCTGCCAGATGACGTAGCCTGAATTTGCGATGCCCACCGGCTGTTTTTATACAATCCAATTTTCCAAGGTCAGTCCAGCGTTTCACTGTGGCGACATTAACACTTAAGATTCTGGCAACGTCTTCGCTGCTGAGATAGGGTCCGATTTGAATTGATTTTTCCATCTGAATATTCTTTATTTTTGGGACATCAAATTAGATAAGATTTCTTAAAATTCAGCACTTATTCCGATGCTGGGCAATAATCCAAGTGCAGCCCCTTTGGATATTTCTCCAGTATTTGGATCAATCGCAGGGATCACTGCTGGTTTTTTGTTGTAGATATTCTGTATATCGATATAGGAAATCAACCCCCAACTCCCACCCCAACGTCGATCCACTCTTACATCCAGGCTATGATTCGGATCCAGACGAACTGAATTATAGACACTGATCATTTGCTGCCCATTTTCATCCAGAGGTGTATAGGGTCTCCCCGTTGCGTAGCGAAATTTCGTGCTAAACTCCCACTTCTCGCTAACAATATACCCACCTCCCAGGTTTATTATCCAGGTTTGATCAAAGCTACCCGGTCTCTCAATACCATCAAGTGCTGTAAATTTGGATTGATTATAACTGATGCTGACAGTCCCATAACAGGGCACTTCTGACATTTTTTTCTGGATGAATAATTCCATTCCTCGCGCCCATCCGGATCCCTCACTACTCAGCGGGTCTACACCGAATGAGGCAAAACCTTCCTGGGAGCCTCCCCACCCTGCGCCAGTATTTACCATAACCAGATACGGTCGCGTAAGGCTCACTGGATAATTGTGGTATTGTTTGGTATACGTTTCTAGTGACACCCGAGTGTCCGGCCGCCAGAGATATTCCAAGCCCACCACGACTTGGTCGGCTTTGATAGGTTCCAGATCGCGATTGGATTCCTCAGCCACCAACCAAATGGTACTGGGATATTGATTATAGCGACCGAGACTTAAGCTGGATGTCAATTCACCAGTTAGGCTATAACTCACTGAAAAACGCGGAGAAACTACTGGCTTGGCAACCAGTATTGTAAAATTATCCACCCGGATTCCAGCGGTATAATTCAAACGGAAAAAGCGTTGTGCTAGCTGCGCATAGGCACCTGATTTCCAACCCACCTTAGCGTACTCCTCTTCAACGCTCAACGTACCGATGCCTGGAACATCGGTCTGATTCAAAACCAGATCCGAGTAAAAATGGGTCCGATTTAACTTCACTCCTGAACTCAGCCTCAGGTTGCGATTCAGGCGCCAGACCCCATCGGCCTTCAAGTTGGTTTGTCGATCATAGCTAATGTTTTGGAAAATCGGCTCAAGGTTGGCATCTTTTTGACTGAAAGCATAGTCAACATTGACTTGACTTAAAGCTACGGTAAATAGCCCTGAATCCAGCAAATGTTGGTAGCTAACACCTGCCACAAACTGCTGTTGGTCACTTCCCAGGACCTGACTGTTAGAATTGCGCTGTTCTTCCGTATCGTTAAACCATTTTACATTATCCAGGGCGGCTATTCCAAGAAAGGTTAATTGATCTGTTTGATTGAGGTTGAAGCTGGCCTTCCCTAAAAAATCCCAGTATTCGGGTACAAAACCAAAACCGGCTGCCTTGAAAAGGAAATCTAAATAGCTCCTGCGAACGGAGAAAAGAAAGTTACCGTCCTGGGGTAAACCCCCTTCCAGATTAAAACCAAACTGGCTGGCTGAAATGGTCGTTTTGGATGCAAATTGATCTTCCAGACCTTCTCTTAACGAAATATCCAGGACTGAGCTAAGACGGTCACCATATTTGGCAGTAAAGCCACCCGTTGAAAATGAGGTCTCATCCACGAAGTCAAGATTGATATAACTCTGTGGCCCACCACTGGCACCCTGGTTTCCAAAATGGTTAATATTCGGCACTTCGATATTGTCAATAATATACAGGTTCTCGCTGGGAGCGCCACCGCGAACGACGAGATCATTACGACCAGCGTCGGCCTGTGCAACCCCAGGTAATATTGAAATGGCCCTGACCACATCTTCAAAGCCGCCAGGCAGGCGTCTAATTTCTTCGCTGGATTGCACCTGGGTACTCGCCGGTGTATCCTGACTACGGGTAAAGTAATCTGCCACAACAATCGCCGCCTCCAGTTCCAAAACGGATTCTTGAATATCTATATTTACCATTGTGGGGTGTGATACTTTTACCACAATATCGCTCACGGTTCTCGGCGAATAGCCAATATAATCAACGCGTAAGAGATAGGTTCCCAGTGGAAGTCTGTCGATAATGAATTTACCCTCAAGGTCCGATGCGGCACCTCGATTCGTTCCTGGAACAATGATATTTGCCCCAACAATAGGCTGCTGGGTGGTTTCATCTAGAACGGTTCCCTGAATCGAGCCTGTACTCTGAGCCGTCAAGGGAAGGGAACTCAATATATATAGTGTCATTAATAGGATGTATCGCATGGTGATTCTCCAGAACTGCCATTTAGTATTTCAATTTAAGCATTCATACACAGGCAATATATGTGTGTAAAGCTTGGAGGCAATAAAAATGTGCGTTATGCGCGTTTTATTTTTTAATATACAGCTTTCACACTACATAATTATATGTATTTATTAGTTTATATATGTGTTAATGTATTGCGCGTTAATATTTTATCAACGGTCAATTATCTAAGGTGGCTTGCTCGGATAGGGGTGATTTAACCTTAAAGATGAAGAGGAGCAGGCCTGCCAAAATAAAAGCCAGGGTCAAATTGTAAAGTGGGATGGTACCAAAACGATCTACGATCAGCCCTGCAACTGAAATATATACAATGATAAAGGGCGCGATCGCACTATCCAGAGCAGCATAATAAAACTTCCGATCTCCGAGCTCACCTGCAAATTCATAAACAAACACCATAAATGAGGATTGCCCGGCACCGAAGGCCATACCAACAAAACCGAAAGTAAGATAAGCCATCCATGGCTCAGTGGCGAGAATCGCAGTCAGGGCAGCCAGAAAATGCCCTATGAAAAACCCGGAAATGGCAACTTTACGCCCATAAATATCTCCCAGATACCCGAACAGGATATTAAAGATCGCCTGCCCTACTACGAGGAAAAAAGTAAAAGATCCGGCTGCGCTTAACGGCAATCCAAAACGGGACTGAAGATCCACACCATAAAATGCAAGGGGCATCATGGTGGCAGCAGCCAGGGCTCGACTGAAAATGTAAATTCGGAAATTCTGATCACCGATATAGATTGATTTTAATCGCCGCCACCAGCGATCGACGGTGGTGACACTGAGATTGGGCGCGTGGATAACTTTGATGAAAATAAAAAAACTATTCCCGATAAGGATAGCCACTGTCATAATCAGAAAGGCTGCACCAAAATTACGTGGGAAAGTCAGACTCTCCAGTGCCAGGACCTCTTTAAGTACATACCCGCCAATCATTCCCAGAATGGCATTTACTGTGAATGTGACCCCAAAAAAGCGTCCACGACGGCTAGCAATTGTGACAGATGCCAAAAAATCTGCCCACACTGGAACCAGAAAACCGACGCTTAGAGACCACACGACCCATAGGATCAAATACACCAGAACTCCAGTCTGTCCAGTGAATCCAAAAAAATAGAAAGCCAAGCCCATGAGAAAGGCAGTGGGTGCCATGGCAAAGTGCAAACTTATGTTTATCTTTTTTATCTGAGAAGATTGGCGAAACAGAGTGGCAGAGAGCAATTGAGGAACGGCTACCAACAAAATAAAACCGCCCGGAATGAGTCCCAGGATAAAGGCCGATGCCCCCATTTGAGCTAAAAACATAGGTACCACTGAGTTCATATTATGGAAAGCCATTGCGAATCCCCACAGACCCTCACCAGCCGCGTTGAGGGTAGTATTACGCGAATGAACCTTCTGTAAATTCAGTTTTTCCATGCGCTGAATGTAAACCAATGCTGGCGTTCAAATAATATTTTGATTCTGATCCTTTTGAAGAAAGATTCAACCAAAAGTCAGGAGCCTCCATGTCCATCTTTATCGATTCAGCAAACCTCACTCATATTCAGAGAGCCACAGAGCTAGGATGGGTCAAGGGAATCACCACCAATCCCCTGCTGCTCGCACAAGCGGGAACCGATATAGCGACGGTTTTAAGATCCCTGAAATCATTCAGTTCTGGACCCATTTTTTATCAGCTCACTTCAACAACATTTGATTCCATGTTAAATGAGGCGCATCAAGCATTGGCAATTCTTGAGGAACAACTGGTCGTAAAACTTGTACCCAGCGAGCTGGGATTTAAAGTCTGTTCGGAATTATCCTCAAGGATGCCCTGTTGTCCCACAGCGATCTATTCTCCAGCCCAAGCTCTCATTGCCCGCGAGGCGGGTGCCCAATACATTGCTGTGTACGTAAATCGAGCCAGTCGGCTCATGGGAAATGGAATTCAGCTAGTAAATGAGCTGGCCGAAGTATTAAGCGGGAGCCATACAGAATTACTGGCTGCCAGTCTCAAATCGCCTGCAGAAGCCGCCTCCGCCTTCACAGCAGGTGCCCAGCATCTGACATTACCTTACAAAACGCTTATGGCCATGTCGAACCATGAGTTGAGCGAAGCAGCAATCAAGGAGTTTGGAGAAAGTGGAAGCGGATTGAGAAGATAACCCCTTCGGAGTCATTCAGGGTGACGTTTTGGATGGACTTGTTAAGGGTGAACTTAACGCGCTAGACCAACCCCAATAAAATCGAGCGATATTTTGAAGCTGCATCATCGGAACGACTGAGTAAAATGATCGGCACCTGCGCACCTACAATCAGCCCTCCCACCTTACATCCACCGAGGGCAGCAAGACCTTTAACCAGATGATTGGCAGCTGTGGTATTAGGCATGAGGAAGACATCCACCTCGCCTGCAATTTTTGATTCCTGTCCTTTTTTCTCGGCTGCCTTTTTGGATAAGGCAACATCTGGTGCCATGGGACCCTCAATGAGAAATTCAGGAGATAATTTATTTACCACATTTCGGGCTATGACGGTTTCTGGAATTTTTTCGTTCACGGTCTCAACCAGGGTCAGCATTCCAAAGCGTGGATGCTGTATACCCAGTTTTTTTAAATAAGCCGAATTATTGTAAACCATCTGTTCAAAGACATGCTCATCGAGATGGAGATTGATGCCGCCATCACTGATAAACAGCAATTTATGATAGTGAGGAGATTCGATCACGGCAATATGGTTGAGCAACTCACCCTGACGCAATCCCGACTCATGATTTAGCACAACGGTGAGCAAGTCACTGGTGGCTATTTTACCTTTCATGAGAAGATCTCCACCCCCTTGATGAATGAGGGCGACTGCATCCAGGGCTGGGTTTCTGGAATCGACAATCTCAAAGTCAACATTTCCGCTTGCGGTAAGGGTCTGAATTTTCCGGGCATCTCCTACAAGCACGAATGTTGCGAGACCTTCAGCTTGAGCTCTCGTAGCAGCAGCTATTAAATCGGGATCTTCAGCAGCAACCAGGACAACCCTTTTAGCTGGACGATCCTTTACTAATTGATATAATTTTTGGAAGCTGGATACATTCATCGTTTACCAAATTTCAAGTGGCTGCTCATCACTTCTGGGATGAACAGCCACAATATATTCAAGGCCTCGCTTGTTTTCTGGAATTATTCTCCGAGAAAGGATCGAATTCCAAATTTGACCAGGAGCTGTTTGGTATCGATATCATTCACCTCAGTTCCTTTTTCAAAATTATATTCAGCTTCAACAGTGAGACCCACATTTTTAGCCAGGTTTAACAATAGACCCAGACTGGCTGTCAAGCCCAGTTCTGAGCTTTCTCTTTCTTGCTCCTCATCATCAATAAAAGATTTATTGATGAGATAATTGGCGCCACCCTTGATAAAGGGCGTCAACTCGCTGTTTTTCCCGCCTAAAAAGAAATATGCCCTTGGACCTAATGACATGACGACGCTTTCATAGACTGTGGGCTCAGCTTCATCCCCCGCCTCATACAGGTCTTTCCCATAACCAAAATCTATTCCCACTGCAAATTGAGGAAAAAGAAAAATGGCGGCATCTGTATTTATCTGCCAATACGAACTGCGCAAATCTTGGCTCAAATCGGTTTGATACGTTCCAGAACCTGAAATCATCATCGTCCCTGAAGCCTTGGACGTGGAATAATGCGACTGAGCCAGTCCTGGATTAAAGATTCCGCAAAGCCCCGCAGTGATGAGTAGCATTAATAATTGTTTCATGTTTAACTCCTTCATTCAATCATTTAAAAAATCAATTAAACTTAGTGCACTGGTGGCGTGAATCAGTGATGGTGATCAAGCGCCACAATGCGTGTGAGCTCCGACACAACTTCATATTAGTTAACCTTTCTAAACTTTGTAATCTTGACCTCAGTCCTGGTTAACAGACCTTCCACCAGCAGGGGTTGAACACGGTCAACAAAGGCATCAATTTTCTCCATTCGACCTACAAACTCCAAAACCAAGGGTAAATTCTCTGCAAGGCGTAAGATTTTCATCGAATGAATTTCAGCATGAGCACCAAAACCCTCGCGACCTCGAATTACAGTTCCACCGGATAAGCCAGTTTCCAACGCAGCTTCCAGAAGCAGTTCACAAAGATTACGACCTTCATATTTATCGCTTTCACCGATGAAGATGCAAAGTTTCTGCCCAGAGTAATTTTCAATCATAAATGACCCCCAACCTTAGATCACCACAATTTAGCGATGCTAACCCCCGCCCAAACAGCAATAAGAGTTCCAAAAACGTTTGCCAGAATATTTGATCCTGCGAAGAGCCATTCACCAGCGCGAATAAGATTTAGGGTCTCCAGGGAGAAGGTGGAGTAGGTTGTAAAAGCCCCCAGGAGGCCAATCAGAAGGAATAACCTTAGTTCCTGGCCCACGATCACCTTCTCTAGAAAAAGTGTTGCTAGCAGTCCAATCATAAAGCTCCCCAAAAGATTAACGGAAAGCGTGCCGAGTGGGAATCGATCGCTGTATCTCTGGGCAAGCCCACTCATCCAGAAGCGACCTACCGCCCCCAAAAAGCCTCCCATACCAATGGCCATTATTTTACTCAGGCTAAGCATTAATGCAGCTTCTCCTGAGCCGAGGGGATAAGATAGACTTCATCCAAAACAACCACCCCCATGTTCTTAAAATATATCCAGCCTCCAACACAGAGAACAATAGATAATATTATTGAGACTATACCCAAATCAGCAAGTGTTGAAGCCTCCTCAATATCTGCGCTAAATATACTCGAGAAGGCAGAAAGATTGAAGAGACTGTGAACCAGAATGGGAATTAGGATGTTGGCTGTTTTCGCCATGAGCCAGGCGAGAAGCATGGCCAGAAAAACCAACTCAATGAGAGCTGGCAAATAAAAAAGATACGCAATATGAAACAGCGCGAAAATTACTGCAGGGATAACCATGGCTGGCAGGATGGAATCAAAATGATAAAAAATACTCTGTTGCAAAATTCCCCTAAAGAGGAATTCTTCTGCTACTGGAGCAACCAGACAGGCAGCCGCAATAAGAATTATATTATCCAACCAGCTTCCGGAAAAGAGGTCTATTTCGATTTGCTGCAAAAATTCAGGCACTGGAAAATAGGGAGTTACCAGCGTTTCGAAAATGGCAACCAGACCAATGACCCCGATAATAAACAGGATTGATACCAGGAAGGTGAGCAAGGAGGTCTTTTTAAGGGGCAGAACTTGAATAAACTTAATTTGACGTTGGCTTAAAACAAAAAGTGCGGGAACCAGGATGGCTAATTCTCCCAGGATGAGAATCAAACGATCGAACAGCGTACTGTCTTCCATCTCAGCGATCATACCCTGAAAACTGAGACTGACAAAAAGCCCCATAAACATACTTGCCGCCACCAAAAAATAAGCTTCTCTCGTGTTAAAAATGTGGAGAGACTCTGACCTTATTCTAGAGATGTTCAATTCATGGCCTTTTTTATTTGAATGTCCGCAGTTTAAAGAAATTTCTTATTCTAAGCAGATTCAACTCCTGGCTTTTCTGCCATGGTAAAAAAAAGGGTGAAAATGATAGTTGAATATCAACGATCACTCTCACCCAAAGAATAGCAAGCTCAGGTTATTCTTTGATAACCCAGACTTTTACTTCGGCTTTGATATCCGTAGCAATCTTGACAGGTACATTATAGATACCCAGGGCCTTGATAGGCTCTTCAAGCAAGATGTCTCGTTTATCAATGTCATAACCTTTGCCAGCCAAAAGGACGGCAATATCAGCAGCTGTGACCGCACCAAAAACCTTGTCCTCTTCACCAACCTTGACGGTGGCTTCCAGTGACAGGTTACCCAGCTTACCTGCCAATTGCTCGGCAACAACAGTTGCCCTGGCGTTCCGATTATCCTTTAGCTTTTTTTCTTCAGCAAAGATGCGGGAAAAGCTGCGGGTTGCAGGGTAAGCCAATTTCTGAGGGACGAGATAGTTACGGGCATATCCAGCTTTTACAGTGATGGTCTCACCAGCAAGGCCCAGGGTTTCGACATCTTCACGTAAAATAATTTTCATGATTATATCCTTTCCTTAGGCATTCTTAACGTCATTTGTATAAGCCAGCAGGGCAATGTTACGCGCGCGCTTGATGGCTGTAACCAACCCTCTTTGATGTAAAGCACAGGTGCCTGTTATACGACGAGGTAATATCTTGCCTTGTTCAGTCACAAAGCGACGTAACATTGAAGGGTTTTTGTAATCGATTTCTATTTTCTTGTTTTCACAGAATTTGCAAATCTTTTTTCTATAGGTGAACATTCTCATAATGAATACTCTCTTTCTCTAATCCGGCCGATCACTCTGCGTCTGCAGGTTTTTCAGCTTCTTCTTCAATTGTATCATCGGCAGGTTCATCAATCTCGACTGCTTCAATCACGTCATCAACCGATTTAACGGCTTCATCCGCATCATCATCCGATTTATCGACTTCAGCCACATCATCAACCGGCTTAACGACTTCATCATCATCATCATAGTTTCTGGATGGTCTACGACCGCTATCTCTTGACTGTGGGCGTCTACTACGTTCGGCTTCAAAAGCCTGAGGAACTGCCATGGCAGAAAAATCAGGGAAATCATCAAGACGGATTGTCAGGTAATGTAAGATTCCTGGTTCAATCTCAAGTTCCCGGGAGAATTCAGATATATCTGGATCTTCGCCTTCGAAATGAAGCAGAACGTAATTTCCATAGCTTTGTTTGTCTATGGCGTAAGCCAATTTACGCTTGCCCCAATGTTGTGTATTTACAACTGTTGCTCCAGCATTCTTTTTGAGAAGTTCTTCCACTTTTGCAACAATTGCGGAGATTCCCTCACTATCAAAATTGATATTTACAATATAAAGGCACTCATACTTTTTCAAGAGCAAACCTCCCTATAATCCTATGGTTGCGATCAGTGGTGCGATCACCAATGAGACAACCGACATTAATTTTATCAGAATGTTCAGTGATGGACCTGAGGTATCCTTGAAAGGATCACCTACAGTATCACCAACAACGGAAGCCTTGTGAATATCAGAACCTTTTCCATATTTGATTCCGTTAAACTCGACACCGTTCTCTACCATTTTTTTAGCATTGTCCCATGCACCACCGGCATTGGATTGAAAAATAGCCATCAACACACCAGTCACTGTTACTCCAGCCAGTAAGCCACCAAGAGCTTCTGCGCCAAAGAGATAACCTACAACGACGGGGGTAAGGATAGCCAGTAAACCAGGAAGCATCATTTCTTTGATAGCAGCTTCAGTGGAAATGGTTACGCATTTCCCATACTCAGCCTTGCCATCAGCATCATCGAAGATTTTCTGATCTTCGGCTGACATTTTCTGGTTTTCTTTATATTTATTCATAACGATCAAAGCCGCAGTCAGTTCGGGGATGGTTTTGAACTGCCGACGCACTTCCTCGATCATAGCCATTGCGGCTCGACCAACGGCACCCATGGCCATGGATGAGAATAAGAACGGCAACATACCACCAACAAACAGACCCGCCATAACCGTTGCATCTGTAATGTTAATATTGAGCGATTCACCTCGAATCGATTCTACAGTGGTGCGGAAGGCAGCAAATAGAGCCAGTGCTGTTAGCGCTGCTGATCCAATTGCGAAACCCTTCCCGACTGCCGCAGTCGTGTTTCCCACAGCATCCAGTTTGTCTGTACGTTGACGAACCTCAGCTGGCAATCCTGCCATTTCGGCAATACCACCAGCATTGTCAGAGATAGGACCATAAGCATCAACCGCCAATTGCATACCTGTATTTGCCAACATTCCCAGAGCGGCCATGGCAATCCCATACAGACCGGCGAAATGGAAAGCGCCCATAATACTGGCTGCTATAATCAGAACTGGGATAGCTGTTGATTGCATTCCGACACCGAGACCGGCGATCAGATTGGTCGCGGCACCTGTTTGTGATTGACTCACGATGGAATTTACGGGACCACCATTTGTTCCTGTATAATGCTCAGTAATAAAACCAATACCCAGGCCTGCCAGCAAGCCTATGGTTGTGGCCCAGAATACACCGTAATTGCTATAGTCAACACCACCCAAGGTAAACGTTGCTGGAAGCATTTGGGTTATCATGAAAAACATAACGACGAGCATGATACCAGACGAACCGAATTCACCAACATTAAGACCTTTTTGAGGGTCTCCACCTTCTTTTACTGAAACCATGAATGTGCCGGAGATGGACACCAAAATACCTGCTCCAGCAATGAGCAGGGGCAAGAAGACAAATTCAGGAGCCAGTGCTCCGCTCACCAGAATAGTTGCTCCCAGAACCATGGAACCAACGATGGATCCGACATAAGATTCAAAGAGATCAGCACCCATGCCGGCAACATCACCAACGTTGTCACCAACATTATCAGCGATTGTTGCTGGATTTAAGGGGTGGTCTTCAGGGATTCCCGCTTCTACTTTTCCTACCAGATCGGCACCAACATCAGCTGCCTTGGTATAAATACCACCACCGACGCGAGCGAATAATGCAATGGAACTGGCACCCAGAGAAAATCCGGAGAGCACTGCCATAACTTCGTTCAAATCTGTGAATATCTCACGATAGATCAGGAACAGTCCGCCCAATCCAATGACGCCAAGTCCAACAACGCTTAGACCCATTACTGAACCACCAGCAAAAGCGATTTCCAGTGCTTTTGAAAGACCTGTTCGAGCAGCCTGAGCTGTTCTATAGTTTGCTTTCGTGGCAACGCGCATTCCCAGAAAACCGGCCAAACCGGAAGCCAGGGCTCCCACGATGAAAGATACCGCTACCAGATAGCGCATACCTTCGCCTCGATTGGCAAAAGCCAAAAGGATTGATACGGCAAGAATGAAGATTGCCAATATTCGATATTCGGCTTTGATAAATGCCATGGCGCCATCAGCGATATGGCCACCAATCGTCTTCATCTTTTCCGAGCCTTCGTCCTGTTTGCTTATCCAGCCCGTTCGCCAGAATGCGAAAACCAGGGCAACAAGACCCATTACCGGCACCCAAATCATCATATCACTCATAATTGATTTTCCTCCTCTGTATCCTCTGCTTGAGCTTTTCTTGGATTAACATTGAAACGATTCATCATGTTATCAATATCTGCCTTAAGCCAATACTCTATGGCATCAGCTGCTTTTTCCAATTGCTCCGGGAGCATACTTAAATCAGTTTTAGAATAATTTTCCAAAACAAAATCCTCTGAAAGTCGTCTGCCTTGTTCGCCACCGATTCCCATTCTTGTCCGGGGAAAATCATTGGCAATTAAGTGTTGAATCACTGACTGCATTCCACGGTGAGTTCCAGCGCCGCCTTGTTTGCGGATACGGATTTCAGGAAAGGGAATGTCGAGATCATCATACACAAGCATACAGCTTTCAGCTTCGATTTTGTAATAATCCATCAAATGACGTACAGCCTGTCCACTATGATTCATGTAAGTGGCTGGCTTCATCAGGATTGCATCCCGATCAGTGCTTTTGGCGAATACATAATTGCCTTTGCCTGGTCTGAATGTGACCGCCCAGCGCTTGGCAAGTTCGTCAATGACCATAAAGCCTGCATTATGCCTGGTCTGGGCATAGCGCGCGCCCGGATTACCAAGTCCAATAACAGCTCGTAGCAAAATACGTCTCGTTGCGGCTGATTAATTATCAGTCACTACCTTTTTCAGAGTCTTCTTCAGAACTTTCTTCAGAACTTTCTTCATCCTCAAAGTCCAGATCATCTTCAGCTTCTTCAACAACAGCTTCTTCCATTTTCTGAGGTAGGACCACAGACAGAATGGTGATGTCATCAGCCATCATAATTGTATAGATATCGCTATGAAGATCACCAGCATGAATACCCTCACCAATACCAAGTCCTGTGACATCTACTTCAATATTATCAGGCACGTCTTCACCCTTACAACGGACCACTACTTCGTGGATTGGCTGCTGAAGTACGCCACCTTCTTTAACACCAGCGGGAGTACCAACAGATATAATTGAAACCGGGATTTCAATGATGTCACGCAGACGGACACCGAGAAAATCCATATGCAGGATTTTGTCAGTCACAGGATGCCACTGAACATCTTTTACCATGGCACGTCGAGTTTCACCATCGATAGTAATGTTGAAAATCTGTTCACCTGAATGCAGTGCTTCGCGAAGATGTGCTTCGGTCATAACATAAGAAAGGGCATCTTCACCACCTGAATAGAAATTCACTGGCACATACCCATTCCTGCGAAGCGCTTTTGCAGCTCTCCGACCAAATTCACTTCTTTGCTCAACCTGCAATTCGAAACGTTCTTTTGTTTTTGCTTGAGCCATTTTTTAACTTCCTTTACCTCTAGATACTAAATATCAAATAAAACACTGATCGATTCTTCGTTATGAATCCTTTGTATTGCTTCTCCAAAAACGGGAGCGACGCTTATTGTTATAAGTTTGTCCATGCGTTTCTTTTCATCAATCCTAATCGTATCCGTTACCAGGATCCTATCAATAGGCGCCTTCAATAAACGCTTGATGGCAGGACCGGATAAGACACCGTGTGTGATGGCTGCATTGACAGAGATGGCACCCATTGACCTGGCCTTCTTGGCTGCGGCTACCATGGTCCCGGCAGTGTCTATCATATCATCCATGATCAATACATTTTTTGCGCCTACTTTACCAATCAGGTGCATCACCTCAGCCTTATTGTGCTCTGGCCTACGTTTATCGATAATCGCCAGGCTCGCATCCAACAACTTTGCATAGGATCTAGACATGGGGACTGAGCCAATATCTGGCGCAAGTACCACCATGTTTTCCAATCCTAATTTTTGGATCGCACCTACCAGAACTTTTTTCGAGTAGAGGTGGTCAAAGGGGATGTTGAAATATCCCTGGATTTGACTACTATGCAAATCCATTGAAACGACCCTGTCCGCTCCGGCGGTCTGAATCAAATCAGCAAACAGCTTGGCGCTAATCGGAACCCGAGGCTGATCTTTTCGATCCTGCCTGGCATAACCGTAATAGGGAATCACAGCCGTGACCCGCCTCGCTGACGCACGTTTTGCGGCATCCAGCATGAGAAGTAACTCAATCATGTTGGTATCAGGTGGGTTTGTACTCTGGATGATGAATACATCCTCACCGCGAATGTTTTCATCAAAACGTATCCACAACTCACCATCGCTAAACGGCTTGATAGTCACTCGACCTAAATCCATGTTCAGATACTTGGCGACAGCTTTCCCGAATTCTGGGTTAGACCGGCCGCAAAAAAATTTTGGCTTCATTCGCTGGATTTCCGTTCATTTGTTGACGTTTTGGGTTGACTAAAACCAAGTCGCCCCGGATCTGACTTTTGTCAGCGACCAGGTGCATAGTGACTTGAATTAGAAAGTGTTCCGGGAGGAGGATTCGAACCCCCATACTCGGCACCAAAAGCCGATGTCCTACCATTGAACGATCCCGGAGGAAAAAATTCAGATGACGGGGAGGGTGATCTGGGTATGGTAACGGTTTATAAAAAACAATTGAGCAGCCTTAGCTTGTTCAAGGCTGTCAAAGATGCCATACACAGTCGAGCCACTACCCGACAAAC
>FLOH01000510.1_pt1 | contig 83100 bp, 75 predicted proteins | sample 756751 | NCBI WGS metagenome assembly FLOH01 (sample SAMEA4026879, study PRJEB14308) | marine metagenome | biome: coastal water; material: water | depth 74 m
TAATCCTTTAATAACTCTTCCAACAACTCTTGTCGTATCGCCATAGTTTCCTCCTAAAAAGGATGGGTGTGCGAAGCATTTTAACTTCACACTATGGCCGTTTACACAGTTTATCTGACAGTCTCCCCCGCCAAGACCACCATGATCAAAGCCAAAGTATTTCGCCTCGGCTTTATGCCAGCGGTCGCCACTTTTTTTAGCAAAGTCATATACGACCTTGAGTTGATCGGGAACTTTTAGGCACATCACTAAACGGCCGATATCATGCAGGAGTCCTGCTACAAAAAACCTTTCCCCATCATGTTCTCCACGTGCTTCCTGAATAGCCCGGGCAGACAATCCACAAGCAACACTGTGCTTCCAGAAAGCTTCCATGTCTATCACGTCTATGCCCTTGAATTGTCCAACCACCGTTGTAGCCAAAACCAACTGCATCAGTTGCTCTGTTCCCCCAACTCCTAGTGCGTGGGAAACCGTTTCAATTTCTCCGCGGTAGCCATAAAACGCACTGTTAACAATTTTTAGGAGACGTAGGGTAAGAGATGGATCAATGCTGATTATTTCAGCAATGTCATCAAAGTCGCAGTCCGGCTCATCAACCACTTCCCGTAACTTATAGAAAGTGTTTGGAAGAGAAGCGAGCGGCTCGTTTTCGTTTATCAGATCGTGTATGTCAATCAAACTCATAATAGAACAAATAAAAAGTAACTTCAAGGGTATCCATATCGGATAATATTGGTTCTCGTTTATTCTCCCCATCCTGATTCTACCTTAAAAGGTAAATCTATTCTACTTATCAACTGTGTCAATTGTGTTAACTTTAAAAGGAGTTATGGATTTTAAGCTGGAGATAGATGAGAAATCGTTGATATTTTGCTAGTTATGTGTGTTTATGCAAGTCTTTGGAATAGGGATATTCTCGCTCATTTTGCAAAAATTAAATCGTTGGCTCCATACTTTAAGGGCCATGGAGTCTCTCCCCTGTTTTTTGGGGGGGGTGTTTTTCTTTTCCCATGATTTTTGCGGTGAGGATTCGAGTGACTTATAATCGTTTCATGTTCTTCACGGATCAAAATAAAGTATTGAGAATTTTTCTCTACCTTCTTTTATTTTTAACCAGTTTTTTGGTTTTTGATTCTATAACGGTGGTGATAACGGTTTTTTTTGCGGTGGGCGCGCTGGACTATTTTTTGTTCAAGACCCAGCAGAAACAGGGCCGTTGAGCCATGGAGATTTTTTAATGAAAGTTTCAGGTCAGCTCCGAAAAATGAACGTAGAAGCTCAGAATCCGATTGCATATTTTTTAAGTCTGGATGAAAAGCCCTATCTCTTGAATCCACATATTGGTGAGACGGTGGATTTGAAATGGACAGGCACCATAACCTGCATCGAATGTGGGCGGAAGACCCGTAAATCTTATGACCAGGGATATTGTTTTGTTTGTTCCCGGGACCTTCCAGAGAATGCCATGTGTTCAGTTCGGCCGGAACTTTGCCAACATGAAAAAGGCAATGAGGCCGACCGCGAGTTCTGGCGCACGCATTGCAATATCGATCACTATGTTTATCTTTCATTGACCAGTGGGGTGAAGGTCGGTATCACCCGGCACTACAATATTCCAGACCGCTGGATCGATCAGGGAGCGGTAAAAGGGTTGATCATCGCCAAGGTTCCTGAAAGGGTCCTCTGCGGTCAGATTGAAGTGGCTCTGGCCAAACATTTTGCCGACAAAACCAATTGGCGCAAAATGTTGAAAGGCGAGGCGGAAGATGTTGACCTACTGGTTTTTCGTGACGAGGCACACCAGCTTTTCCCAGAAGCATTAAAAGAGTATGCCGTGAAGGATGGGCAAGTTCAGGAATTGGTTTATCCGGTCGAATCGGTTCCTGAAAAAATCTCCAGCCATAACCTCGATAAAATCCCGGAATTCACTGATTGTTTGACCGGCATCAAAGGCCAGTACCTGATTTTTGAACACAGGGTGATCAACATGCGCAAATACGCGGGGTACCATGTGGAGTTTGATTTTCTAGAATGAGGCGGGCCTACAGGAGAGCACAAAAAAAGCCGCGCTAAAAAAGCGCGGCTTTTAAATAAATTTATGTAATGTGGGGAAGTCAGGCTGTCTGAGTGACAATTTTCCCGATAAACGCAGGGGCTTCTTTTTCAGGGTGATCCGGGTTGGGAATCAACTGAGCCACTTTAATGTCTTTGGCGAGGCCGAGTTTTTCCAAAACGCAAAGAGCCCACCAGGTCATGTCAATTTCCCAAGGCCGTAAACCATGTCGGGCAGATTTAGGAAATGCGTGGTGATTATTGTGCCAACCTTCTCCGAAAGCCAAAAGCCCTACCCACCAGCAATTGGTGGAAAGATCGTCTTTGAGTGGAAAGGTCACATAGCCAAAATAATGTGCTGCGCTGTTCACCAGCCAAGTGGAATGGTAGGTCACCACTAAGCGGACGAAGACTCCCCAAACAACCCAAGGAAGTCCGCCGATGGCGAGCAACATAAAGCCGAAGGCAAATTGAACTGAAATGAAATGTTTATCAAGAAATTTGTAAAATGGGTCTTCACAAAAATCTTTGGTGTAGTCGCGAAGCACCTGCTCGTCATCAAATTTGGAATGGGTATTAAACATCCAGTTAAGATGTGCCCACCAGAAACCTTTTTTGGCGCTGTGCGGGTCTTCTGGCGTGTCTGAGCCGGCGTGGTGCATGCGGTGCTGCCCGACCCATTTGATGGGGCCGTTCTGGCAGGCCAGTGTTCCAAACAAAACGAGAATATTTGCCACCCACTTGGGTGTGGAAAAACCTCGATGCGTGAGGTAGCGATGGTAGCCGAGGCAGATGCCCAGTGAAGCCGTGACCCAGTACAGGAAAAACATCACGGCTACCGCGCTCCAGGAAAATGCAAAAGGAAAAAAAGCGAGTAACGCCATACCATGCACAACGGCGAGAACGGTCGTAGCGATCGGGTTAAATTTGAGTTGGTATTTTTCAGCAGAATCACTGGTCATGGAAAGTCCCCTATGAGGTTGTTTTTACGCTTTCATGATATCCCGGCGAGACAAAAAACTTTGTAAAACTTATGTAATATAAGGGCTGTGCACATTATCGGAACTTGGCGTGTTTTTCAGGAGGAGTGAGCCTTTTGACAGTTTTTGAATATTGATAATTAAGCTTTCAATTTGGGCTTGTAGCTTGGTAGAGTGGTAGAAATCAGAGGGTTGCGGAGAATACAGGACTATCGGAACGGGAAGGTGAGCGGAAATGGGTAAATTACGAGCTTTGTTCCATCCCATCATGGTGTTTATCGGGGTTCAGGTTGCCTGGATCGTGCTCATGGCGGTCTGGATCAACTGGTACCTTGAAAATAACCTAGCGATCCAGGAGTTCGCCCAGGAAATCCGTCCGGATTTGTTCACCGCCGAAATTAAGTGGCTGATTTTGTTTGAGGGTTGTTTCCTGATGCTCCTGATTCTCGCCGGGGTCTACGTGATCTTTGTTTACTGGAACAAACAGAATCGTTTGAACCAGATGCAAAGCAATTTTGTGGCCAGCGTGTCGCATGAGTTGAAATCCCCGCTTGCCTCTATTCAGCTCTACCTTGAGACTCTGAAATATCAGGATGTCTCGAAAGAGGAGGAAAAAGATTTTGTCGAAACCATGCTGTCGGACACGCAACGCCTTTCCGAACTGATCGATAATATCCTGGAATCGAGCAAAGCCGATCCCAAGAGCATGGCCTTGCAGTTTCAGCCTGTGAACCTGAGTGAATTTCTTACGGAAGTGGTCCAAGGTCACAAACGCCAGTTGGAGGCAAAACAATGCCGTGTGGAGTTAAAGCTGGAAGCTTCACCCACGCTGAATCTGGACCAAAAGGCCATGCGTATGGTGTTTAATAACCTTATCAGCAATGCGATCCGCTATTCCCCTGTGGATTGTCCGCTGAAGATACATCTTCACAAAAACGGCAAATACTGGGAAGTGGATTTTGCCGATCGGGGTTTCGGCTTTGACAAAAAAGATATGAAAAAGATTTTCAGAAAGTTTTACCGGGTGCAGAACAAGGACACGCAGAATATTGAAGGGGCTGGGTTGGGTCTGTTCATCTCCAGCGAAATCATTAAAAATCATAAAGGCCGGTTGAAAGTTTCCAGTCCGGGCAGGGGAGAAGGTGCGATATTTTCTGTCCTGCTTCCGGTCAGCCGCGAAGTTGAAGCTTGAAACAGGTTTAATAATCTGGGTGAGTGATGAATGATAGCGTAAAAAAAATTCTGGTCGTCGAAGATGAAGCCCACCTTGCCAAGGGACTGCAATTCAACCTTGAGCGCGAAGGTTATCAGGTCACTCTCGTCGATAACGGTCAGTCGGCTGTAGAGATTCTTGGGGAAGAGGATTTTGATCTGATGATCCTCGACATCATGCTCCCCAAGTTGAGCGGACTGGAAGTGGCTCGGCGGATTCGCAACACTGACATGCGCTTCCCGATTTTGATGTTGTCGGCCAAGTCCACGGATGAAGACCGGGAACTGGGGCTGGCCGCCGGGGCTGATGATTATCTGGCCAAGCCGTTCCACTTGCCGGAGCTTTTGCTCAGGGTCAAAGGAATCCTGCGTCGCTGGGAATGGTACCGGGAACCGGTGCACGATCAGGGAATTTTTCAGTTTGGCGACAACTGGATCAATTTTGCCAGCGGCAAAGCCAAAGGGTGTTCCGGTGAATTTTATCTGACAGCGAAAGAAGCGTTGCTGATGAAACTGCTGGTGTCACAAAAAGGAAATATTGTGACCCGTGAGGAATTGCTGGAAAAAGTCTGGGGCTATGACCCGCAGACCGAAACCCGCACGGTGGATAATTTTGTGGCCCGCCTGCGCAAATATTTTGAGAAGAAGCCCCAGTCCCCTCAACACATCATCACCCACCGCGAAAAAGGCTACGAGTTCAAGTCTGACCCAAAGAAATAAAAAGTTTTAGACTAACTTTCCCTTTAAGCTTTGTTCAAATCTTCCCAGGTTTTGTTTGATCCCTTCACACGAAACATCATCGATATAAGGGCAGATGCCGAGAATCGGCGTGTCTGAAAATTTCTCAATCAGAGAACCCTGCTCGGCTTCAATGGCATCCAACTCACCTTCATCCGATGGATTGAGAATCACACCTTCGACTTTCAGTCCATGTTGTCGGGCGGCGTTGATGGTCAACAAGGTATGGTTCAAAGTGCCTATCTGCACACGGCTGACGATGATGAGGGGAAGACCTATCTGTAAAGCCAGATCGGCCACATAATAACGTTGGGTGATTGGCACCATGAGTCCACCAATGCCCTCTACCAGCATCATGGAATGTTTTGACTGAAGCGCGCGAAAGCTTATCAGTATTTTTTCCGGATCGAGTTCTTTCCCTTCCATCCGGGCGGCCTGATAGGGAGAGGCCGGAGATTTTAACCGGTAAGAGCAGACGTCAGCATCCTGAACTCCTGCGACTTCCATCAGAAACTTAGCGTCGGAATTAGCGGCAGAGTTGCACTCAGGGTCCACGCCGGTTTCAATCGGCTTCATCACCCCGACATTTCCCCCCCGACTTTTGAACAGGGTGGCCAGACAGGCGGTAACCACAGTCTTGCCTACGCCGGTATCGGTTCCTGTGATGAAATAACCTTTCATGTTTGCCCTTGGAGTTTATTCTCAATCTATAAATCTGATATAATTAATAACGGCTTCCCGGTGAGGAGGCAAGTTATTAATGACTTTGTTTGGTATTGGATGATGGGATCAAAAAAACTAGAGGTTCTCTGCCCCTGTTGCGAAACCAAATTGCAGGTAGACAGCAAAACGGGTGACGTGATCTGGGAGGAAAGAAAGCCCAAGCCCGAGGTCTCTCTCACTGATATGGTGAAGGGTCTGGAAAGCCAAAAAAAAGAACAGCAGAACCTCTTCAAAAAACACAGTGCGAACCTGAAAGAACGTGATCGGGTTCTCGATGAAATTTTTAAAGAATCGCAAAAGCATGTCGATAAATCCGACGAAAAACCCCTGCGCGATTTCGACTTCGACTAACTGCTTGGCGCAGGGCCAATGAGCCTAGCGTTGGTCGGCGAACAGCAGGTTAGCTCGGCGGGTGAATAAGCTTAGGACTACAACTAATAACCCCCTCAGTCCCCCTTGTCAGGAGGAAGATCATTATCTCTGTCTATCTGTGTTCATCTGTGGTTCAAATCGGGTTTAGGTTTGAATCCGCATTCCATCCAGAGCCAGTTCCACTCCTTCGGGCAGATCCTGAGATACTTTTTCGTGATCGTAATGATGGTTGATATGGGTGAGGATGGTTCTTTCCGGCTTGAGGTCTTTGACCGCTTCCAGGGCTTGGCTGAGGTTGAAATGGGTTGGGTGCGGTTTGAATCCGAGTGCGTTCAGAATTAGAATCTTTAATCCTTTCAGCTTTTCCCGTGTGTTATCGGGGATGCCGCTACAGTCGGTGACATAGGCGCAGTCCTTGATGCGGAACCCATTGATGATCAGTTTGCCGTGCTCGATGTCGAGAGGGGTGACGGGGATGTCGCCGAAGTTATAGGTTTTATCCTCCAGTTGTGTCGGGATCAGTTGAGGAATGCCGCCCCCGATCTGCTCGGCCTCTCCAAAAATATAACTGAAATTTTTGTTCAGGTGGCGCAGCGTTTGCGCATTGCCATAAACGGGCAATGCGGTTTTGTTGAAGAAGTTGAAACTGCGCAGTTCATCGATTCCGTGAACATGGTCGGCGTGGTGATGAGTGTAAAGGATGGTATCGATTTTCTGGATTCCGTAGAGCAGGCATTGTTGTCGGAGATCTGTGGAGGTATCGATCAGAATGGTATGATCGTTTTGCCGCACCAGAATCGACGAGCGCAAGCGCTTGTTCCTCGGGTCTTTTGACAGGCAGACCTCGCAGTTGCAACACAGGGAAGGAACCCCGGTCGAGGTGCCAGTTCCTAAAAATAGTATTTCCATGAATATATTATATCTGGCCTTTGTGGCCAGCCTTGAAATGTTTTTATATGAGTGACATGCACTGATATAAGTCATTGTAAATAGGGTGCTCGGGTGTGTCAAGGCCGGGGAGGGGATGAGTGGGATTAAAACCGCATTGCCGGGCTGACAAAAGTTGTTGATGGCAATTGAATGCCCTGTAAAAATTGTGATAGAGTAACCCTTCCATTAAACACTGATTCTATTTAGAGGAGTTATATATGTCAGCATTAGTTGCTAAACCGGCCCCAAACTTCACTGCCCAAGCCGTGATGCCTGATGGTAGTTTCAAGGAAATCAAACTTTCCGACTATAAGGGAAAATATGTCATTCTGTTTTTCTATCCGTTGGACTTCACTTTTGTTTGCCCGACCGAAATCATCGCTTTCAGTGAAAAAATGGCTGAATTCAAGAAGCGAAATACCGAAGTGCTGGGGGTTTCTGTAGATAGCCATTTCTCGCATCTGGCCTGGAGAAATACCGATCGTAAGCAGGGTGGGCTTGGTGATATTGCCTATCCACTGGTTGCTGATCTGAATAAAAAAATCACCTACGATTATGGGGTCATGCATGAGGCGGGGATTGCTTTTCGTGGATTGTTCCTGATTGATAAGGAAGGTGTGGTTCAGCATCAAGTCATCAACAATCTGCCTCTGGGAAGAAATATCGACGAAGCTTTGAGGATGGTCGATGCCTTACAGTTCCACGAGAATAATGGTGAAGTTTGTCCGGCAAACTGGAAAGCAGGCGAAGATGGTATGAAGGCCGATCCTAAAGGATCTAAAGATTATTTTGGCAAACATAACTAAGATCTAGTCCTTATATTAGTCTTGGGAAGAAGGGCGTTTCCGACAGGGACGCCCTTTTTTTCTAACCCAAACCCTAAACTCTGATTGACTCTCCCTTTATGATCGTACTTTGTAATGATGATGGATTTAACGCCGATGGCTTGAGAACCCTGTACCGGGAGCTCAGTCAGGATCATGATGTGATCATTGTTGCTCCGGAAACGGAGCAAAGCGCCATGGGCCACGCGATCACTCTGACCCAGCCGCTCAAGGTGCGCAAGGTGGAGGAGGAAGGTCGGCTCATTGGTTATGCCGTCAATGGCACCCCGGCGGACTGCGTCAAGCTGGCCATCGCCGTGTTATTGGATGAACCTCCAAAGATGGTCGTGTCTGGAATCAATCTCGGTGGCAATCTTGGCATTTGCGCACTTTATTCCGGAACCGTTTCCGCCGCTACCGAAGCGATGATCATGGGGGTCCCCAGTGTCGCGGTGTCGCTGGACACTTATGAAAATCCGGATTTTAATCCTGCTGCAAAATTCACCCGCAGGCTGATCAAAAAAGTCCTGGAAAAAGGTTTGCCCGAGGGCGTTGTCTTAAATGTTAATGTTCCTCCTGTTCCTGAAAGTGAGATTGCCGGGGTGGCCATCACTCGGCAAGGCAAGTCACGTGTGGTTGAATCGTTTGATCAAAGAGTTGACCCGAGAAACAATACTTATTACTGGATGGCGGGTGAGATGCGGTTCGATGAAGTCGAAGACGGGGCCGACTGCGTAATGGTGGGCAAAAACTATATTTCAGTGACGCCGATCCATTTCGATCTCACCCATAAACCGTCTATCGATGTGATCAAAGACTGGAATCTTTAACCGCCCATTCGGCGTGGGGTCAGCCTGCAATACCTCGTTAAGCCGAGAGTATCGTTGCCAGTGGTAAAAAGATATTGCTCATTACCAGCGGAGAGGTACTCCGCAATAAAAAAACGGGATGGGCTTTAAAAGCCCATCCCGTTTTATTTTAAGCCACTGGGTTATTCTGCTGCTACCGCGTCTTTCAAAGCTTCCTTGCGGCTGAGCTTGACCTTGCCTTGTTGATCCACATCAATGACTTTGACTCTGATTTCATCACCTTCCTGAATCTCGTCACTGACATTTTTGATGCGGCGGTCACATATTTGCGAGATGTGTACCAGGCCATCGGTGCCGGGGAAAATTTCCACGAAGGCTCCGAAGTCGACGATCTTTTTGACCTTGCCGAGATAAATTTTCCCGACTTCGACTTCCTGGACTAGGTTTTGCACATACTCAATGGCCTTTTTGGCGGCTGCCTCATCGGAGGAGGCGATTGAAACCACCCCATCATCGTTGATGTCGATGGTGACGCCGGTTTTATCAATGATATCGCGGATGACTTTGCCGCCCGGTCCAATGACGTCGCGAATTTTATCTTTCGGAACCGTAATCTGCACGATTCTCGGAGCGTATTTGGACATCTCATCCCGCGGACTTTGCAGAGCTTTATCCATTTCGCCGAGGATATGCATTCTGCCTTCTTTCGCTTGCGCCAGGGCTTTGCCCATGAGCTCACGATCCAGGCCGTCAACTTTGATATCCATTTGCAGGGCGGTGATGCCTTTGCTGGTTCCGGCTACTTTAAAGTCCATATCACCGAGATGATCTTCGGAGCCGAGAATGTCGGAAAGAATCGCCACCCGGTCGCCGTCCTTAATCAGTCCCATAGCGATGCCCGCAACAGGGGCTTTGATGGGAACGCCTGCATCCATCATTGAGAGCGAACCGCCACACACTGAAGCCATGGAGGATGAGCCGTTGGATTCAAGAATCTCGGAAACTATGCGGATGGTGTAAGGGAATTTTTCCTTACTCGGCAGAACAGGAATGAGTGATCTTTCGGCGAGCATGCCGTGGCCTATTTCGCGCCGTCCGGGGCCACCAATAAACTTAACCTCACCGGTACAAAATGCCGGGAAATTATAGTGCAGGAGAAAAGACTTGGTGCCCTTAAACTCCAAACTGTCGATCCGTTGTTCGTCCGACGAAGTTCCCAAGGTGGTAGAAACAAGTGCCTGGGTCTCCCCGCGAGTGAAAACAGTGGAACCGTGTACTCGCGGCAAATATCCGACCATGATGCTGATGGGGCGAACATCGGCAAGGCCTCTGCCATCTACCCGGTATTGTTTATCGAGAACGAGGTTGCGCACAACGTCTTTTTCCAAGGCATTAAAAATATCTTTAACCTCACCTTTTTTCTCTTCCTGTTCTTCAGGACTCAATGCTGCGGTGAGATCGGTTTTAATTTTCTTGATGGCATCGCTGCGCTCGTGCTTGCCGGCGATTTGCATGGCCTTCTCCAAGCCAGATGCGGCTGTTTCGTGAACTTTGCTTTTCAGTGCTTCATCCACTTTCGGCGCTTCGACGACAAGTTTTTCTTTGCCGAGAAGTTCGCGGAGCTTGATCTGAATTTCGATCACTTTTTTAATTCTTTCGTGGCCGAACTCAAGAGCCTCCATCATATCGTCTTCGCTGACTTCGTTGGCACCGGCTTCAACCATTACAATTCCGTCAGCGGTTCCTGCCATGATCAGGTTCAGATCACTGTTCGCCGTGTCTTCGTAAGTGGGGTTGAAAATCAGCTTGCCATCCACCCGGGAAATGCGGGCACCGGCAACAGGGGTCTCAAACGGAATGTCAGAGATCATCAACGCGGCAGAAGCGCCGGTGATGGCATTGACATCCGGGGGATTGACCTGATCATGCGAGACGACTATCCCGACAACCTGAGTTTCGTTTTTGAATGCTTTCGGGAACAACGGTCTGATAGGTCTGTCGATCAACCGGCAGATCAGAGTTTCGATGTCTCCGGGTCGGGCTTCCCGTTTAAAAAAGCTGCCGGGGATTTTTCCAGCGGCATAGGTTTTTTCCCGATAGTCAACAGTCAGGGGAAAGAAATCGATTCCTTCTCGAGGTTCTTTAGCCATGGTGGCTGTCACCAGCACCATGGTGTCACCTTGCCGGACAACAACTGCGCCGCCGGCTTGCCGCGCAAGGTCGCCGGCTTCCAGTGAAATTATTTTTCCATCTATGTTTACTTCAACTTTTTCCATTAATGTCTCTCCAGTATTTTTTTGTCCTGAGAATTCAGGGTAGATTTGGCGCGATTATCTGCGTATGCCGAGCTTTGAAATGATGCTCTGATAACGGCTAATATCTTCTTTTTTGAGGTGATCCAATAATTTTCGTCTCTGGCTCACCAGCTTGAGTAGTCCGCGCCGGGAATGGTGGTCTTTCGCATGCGTCTTGAAATGTTCGGTCAAATAGGTGACGCGCTTTGTCAGCAGTGCGATCTGCACTTCTGAAGACCCTGTGTCTTTTTCATGAAGCTTGTAATCAGTAATAACTGTGGTTTTTTGTTCTGCATTCATTACCATGGTTTTTTCTCCAACTCGTTAAATGCGGGAAAACGATTGGAAAATGTTTTCGCAGGGACACAGTTTTATACGGTGTCCCTGCGAAAACATTCCAACCTTTTTCCGTCAAATTTTAAATGTTTATAACTAAATTAAAACGCGCTTCAATTTAAACGCGATATCTTCTGGTGCCAACTGGCTAAACTGGTCCTGATCGACAAGGGGCTCAACGATGGCGAGCACCTTGTCACTGCCGTTGCAAACCCGCAGCATCATCCCTGGTTTAAATTCTCCCGGATAAGCCTTCAGGGAAAATTTAGGCAGGGCGTTACCATTGGAAATAGGCTCTATGAAATCATCATTGATGCGGATTTCAGGAAGAAACTCCAAAGCTTTTTCCACAGGAAAAAGCACTCCGGCCAGACTTCCGTTATTGTTCGCGGTTTCCAACTCTTCGGGAGTGATTGAGGAGTCTTGAGCAAACGCTCCCACCCGTTTCCGGATCAAGCCGGACATATGCGCACCACAACCCAAACTTTGCCCAATATCGTGGCACAGGGTGCGGATGTAGGTTCCCGCAGAACAATGTACTTCGAATTCTACCCGATTTTCTTCCATATTAACAAAATCAATGGAATAAAAATGGACTGAGACGGGTTTCCTCTCGATAGTAATACCATTTCTAGCTAATTTGTAAAGAGGAATTCCGTTGCTTTTCTTTGCCGAGTACATGGGAGGAACCTGTTTCTGCTCTCCTATAAAGCTCATCAGCAGGTCCCGGACCTGGGTCTCGGTGATTTCGGAGGGGCCCCCCTCAAAAATGGTCTTGCCGGTAGAGTCCTGGGTGTCCGTGGCTGCTCCCAGCATCATAGTGCATTGATAATGCTTGGATAAAGGGCTCAGGAACTGAATAATCCGGGTCGACTGGTTCAGGCAGATGGGCAAAATACCCTCCGCCATGGGGTCCAGGGTGCCTATATGTCCGGCTTTTTTGACGCCCAGAATCTTCTTCACCGAATGGACCATGGCAAACGAAGTAGGCCCAGATGGTTTATAAAGGTTGACCACCTGATTCAGAGTGGAGTCCATTGAGTATCCTTGATATCTTTTCAACATGATCGGCATTATCATCCCGCCGAAAGTCCAGTTCGGGAAGATACCTTAAATAAAGGTTCTTGCCCAACGCATTACGGATGAAGCCTTTGGCATTTATCAGTCCATCCAAAGTATCGATTTTTTCTTGCTCGGTGCCCATAACGCTGAAAAATATTTTAGCGTGCTTGAGATTGTCAGAAACCTCCACCTTGGTGATGGTGGTAAAGCCTATACGGGGATCTTTCAATCCACTTTGGACCAGCTTTGATATTTCTTCAAGAAGTAGTTCCTGAATTCTCTGTGAACGCTTGAACCGCATTAAAACACCTGCTGCTTTAAAAGTTTCCGGGGCCAAGATTCATGGTTTCCGTTTTGCAATCGGTGATCTCGGCCAGATTCATTCGGTCGATGGCATCGACCACCCTGGTCAACAATCCATCCATGTACGGGCGGTCAGACCCGACAGCGGCGATTCCGATGTGGAGAGTTTGCCAAATATCCTGATCCCCAACCTCCGCGACCGACACATTAAAATTATTCTTAACCCGGTCTTTAATGGCTCTGACAACTTGACGCTTGCCTTTTAAAGATCGGTTCCCGTGCAAATAAAACTTTATGGAGCAACAACCGATAACCATTGCTCTTTACCAGAAAACCGTATGTCAGCTTGTGATCTCTTCCAGTATAAACGGTTCGATCACGTCCCCTTCTTTTACATCCTGAAATTTTTCGATGGACAGGCCGCAATCATAACCTGCGGCGACCTCTTTTACATCGTCCTTAAATCTTCTAATGGATGCGATCTTACCCTGATAGACCACCACGTTGTCTCGAATCAGGCGGGCTTCCAAGTTGCGTTCTATTTTTCCTGACAGCACATGGCATCCAGCAATAGTGCCGACTTTTGGAATGGTGAACACCTCGCGGATTTCGGCCTTGCCGATAATGCGCTCTTTGTATTTTGGTGCCAGCATTCCTTCCAAGGCCAGTTTCATATCATTGATGGCATCATAAATTATGCTGTAGAGACGAATATCTACCTTATCGCGGGTAGCCAGTTTTGTGGCCTGGTCCGTGGGGCGTACGTTGAATCCGATAATGATAGCGTTGGACGCGCTGGCCAGAAGAACGTCCGACTCGGTGATACCACCGACGGCATCATGAATACACTTGATGCGGACCTCTTTGTCGCCGAGATTGCCGAAGGCTTCCTGTACTGCATGAATTGAGCCCTGGACGTCTGCCTTGATAATCAGGTTAAGTTCTTTAATCTGTCCTTCAACAATCTGCTGATGCAGATCGTCCATAGTGATGCGTGTAGATTTAGCCAGTTGGATTTCCCGCTGTTCCTGCAGTCTCAGGTTGCTGAGTTGCCGGGCCTTTTTTTCGTCCCGAACTACCATGAAGTGGTCACCGGGTTGCGGAACATCCGGCAAACCCACGACCTCTACAGGAGTGGAAGGAATGGCTTTCTTAATTTTTTTGCCCTTGTCATCGATCAGCGCCCGGACCTTGCCGAAATAGCAACCGACGATGAAAGGTTCGCCGACCATCAAGGTGCCGCTTTCAATAATCAGCGTGGCGATGGGTCCACGTCCTTTATCCAGTTTGGACTCGATCACCACTCCTCTACCGCGGAGTGTCGGGTTTGCTTTCAGTTCCATGACTTCTGCTTGCAGCAGAAGATTTTCCAGCAGGTGATCAATTCCGGCTCCGGTCATGGCCGAGACTTCGACGTAGATGGTTTGTCCACCCCAGTCCTCAGGCAGAAGGCCCAGGTCGGCCAATTGCTTTTTGACCTCATCGGGTTTCGCGTCCGGTTTGTCGATTTTGTTGATGGCCACAAGAATCGGAACCCCTGCTGCCTCGGCATGGTGAATTGCTTCTCTGGTTTGCGGCTTGACTCCGTCATCGGCAGCCACAACCAGAACGACAATATCTGTCACCTGTGCGCCTCTGGCTCTCATGGCTGTGAAGGCTTCGTGTCCAGGTGTGTCGAGGAACGTGATGGCCGATCCCTTGATACGGGCCTGATAGGCGCCAATATGCTGGGTGATTCCGCCGGCTTCCAGTTTGGTCACATCGGTTTTACGGATGGCATCGAGAAGAGAGGTTTTACCGTGATCGACATGGCCCATGATGGTTACAATCGGAGCGCGGGTAATATGGTCTTTCTTGTTGTCTACTTCCTCTTCCACGAAATCCAGTTCAGATTTTTCAATATGGAGTTCAACCTCGAACCCGAGCTTGTCGGCAACCTTGCTGGCAAGATCAAAGTTCAGGGCCTGGTTGATATTGGCCAGGATTCCGAAAATCATTAATTCCTTAATGATGTCATTTGGCGTGCATCTCAGTTTTTCTGCCAGCTCGCGCACCGGTGTGTTTTCACCAATTTGAACAATCTCGAAAGCTTCTTCTGGTGTAGCAGGTTCTGGAGCCAGTTTAGGAGCAACAGGGGGAGGTGTTACCTCAGCGGGTTTTTCTTTTGCAACCGGGGCTTTTACTTTTGCAGCCGGGTCCGGTTTTTTCTCGACAGGTTTCGGTTTATCCTCTTTTTTGACAATTTTGAGGCCGAGTTTTTTCCCTGCTTTGCTTTCCGGTGTTTCCGTGATTTTTCCCGTCTCTTTAGCCTTTTCTGTAGTTTTAGCTTTTGGGGCTTTTTCGGCTGCTTTTTTTGCCGTCTTTTTTGCGGCGGTAGACTTGGCCTGAGTTTTTGCGGTGGTGACTGTTACCTTGGAAGGAACCTTGATTTTGATTTTCGCTTTGGCTGTTTTCACCACCTTTTTGGTGGCGGTGGCAACGATTTTGGGTGCGAAGAGATCACGGATGTATTGCGTAGCTTCATCATCAATGGAACTCATATGATTTTTTACAACTACGTCATGCTTCTGCAGGGCCTCAATGATCTGATCATTCTGGATATTGAGTTCCAAGGCCAGTTTGTTGATGCGAATCTTAGCCAAATTTCCTCCTGTTATGGGACAACATCACAATTTTCTTAAGACCCGGAGTCGATAAACGGTTCACGGGTTTGGGCAAAGTTTTTCTACATGGAAAGAATGAGACGGATTTGATTTGAACGTTAAACATTCTCAATATTCTCCAGGCGTTGTTTGACCTGATCCAGAATAGATTTGCCCATCTCCTCATCAATCCCTTCCATGGCAAGTAATTCTTCCAGTGGAGTGACAGAAAGCTCGGCGATTGTTTCGAACCCGTTATTGTCCAGAACTTGCAGAACCTCAGGGGTCAGCCCCGTCAATTCCTGTATGAGGACTTCTTCCTCCTCCTCTTCTGCGGAGGCCGCTTCTTCCTGATCATCACCTTCGGTTACAGGGCTTTCTTCTTCCTGAACCGGTGTCTCAGGTTCGGGGGTTTCTATCGTCGCGGGTTCTTCAACCTCAGGGATTTTCTTTTTTGCAGCTTTCTGTGCCAGTGCCAACTGTTTCATATGTTCTTCAGCCAATAGGAACAGGGCTTCGGCTTTTTTGGGGCCAATGCCAGTCAGCTGGGTCAAACCTTTCACTCCCCGACTCAGCGCTTCTTCATAGGTGACAAGGTTGTCATTGAAGAGAATGGCCATCACCTTTTCACCCAAACCTTTGGCATTTTTCACGTCATCGAGAAAATCCACCGTGGAGATTGGGGAAGGAGCTAAAAAGGCGTGTTGTGCAACCATGTCCATAGCTTCGGAAGGACCTTTTATATCGACTTTCCAGCGGACCAGTTTGGCGGCCAGTCGCACGTTCTGCCCTTTTTTCCCTATAGCCAGCGACATTTGATCTTCGGCAACGAGGATCGTCATTTGTTTTTCATCGGGGTTCATGATGACTCTTGAAACCTTGGCCGGACTCAATGCGTTTTTGATATAGGTCTCAGGGTCTTCGGAGAATTCGACGATGTCTATTTTTTCGCCACGCAATTCCTGTACGATAGATTGAACTCTCATTCCGCGCATGCCGACACAAGCACCCACCGCATCGATTTCCCGATCGTTGGTTCGCACCGAAATTTTGGTACGGCCATTGGGTTCGCGAACCACTCCCATGATTTCTACCATCCCCTCGCTGATTTCGGGAACTTCCATCTCGAATAAACCCTTGATCAATCCGATATGAGTGCGGGACAGGATGACCAAAGCGTTCTTAGGCGTTTTCCGGACATCCAGAACATAGGCTCGTATCCGTTCTCCACGATTGAAACTTTCCCGGAAAACCTGTTCCCGTCGAGGCAGAATGCCTTCGGCTTTTCCCAGGTCAACGACAAGGTCTCCATGTTCCATTCTTTGGACCATGCCGTTGATCAACTCACCCTTTTTCTCGATGTACTCGTTGTAGATCAGGTCAATTTCCGCTTCGCGGACTTTTTGCACGATCACCTGCTTGGCAAGTTGAGCGGCAATGCGTCCGTAATTTTCCAGAACCTGCTGGACTAGAACCTGTTCGCCGATATGGATATCGTCGGCAAGTGCCGAAGCGTCCTTCAGACTGATTTGCTCATCGGGCAGATCAACTTCTTCGACCACTGTTTTTTCCAGGTAAATTTCAACTTCCCCAGTGGACTCGTTGAATTCACTTTGCAGCTCCTTGACCGTCGGATACTTTTTTCGTGCGGCCACCTCGACCGCAGCTTTCAAGGCATCGATCAGGATACTTTTATCGATACCCTTATCGCGGCTGAGTTGCTCCAGAATACTGAGTGTTTCCATGCTCATGTGCTTGACCTAAATTTCAATGACTAAATTTGCTTTGCCAACCTGGCGCAACGGAATTTCAAAAAGCTTTCCGTCGGACTCCATAAATACGGTTTGATCCTTAAAATCTGTAAGGATGCCGGTAAATTTTCTTCTGCTGTCGATCGGGGAAAGGCTGTGCAGGCGAATTTGCCTTCCCTTAAACCTTAAAAAATCTTTTTCTCGCTTCAGAACCCGATCCAGTCCCGGGGATGAGACTTCCAAGCTATAGGGGGTGGTGATGGTTTCCTCGACTTCAATGAGATCGCCGGTCAGGTGGCTGATTTTCTGGCAATCCTCAACCGCGACTCCCCCATCCTTGTCGATAAATATCCTTAGAACCCAGTTCTTGCCCTCTTTTTTATATTCAACATCTACCAGCTCCAGTCCTTCAGCTATGAGGACTGGTTCGATTAATTCCATAACCGCTTGCGAAACGGAGACTTTTGCCATTTAAACCTCTGCCGCCAAGTGGATCCTGTGACTTTTGATTTCTATCGAGACAGGTGGTCTCAGGCCACCAAAAGGGCCTAAAAAAAGTAAAAAAAAAGCGGGCTTAAAGCCCGCGATGCAGGACCCATAGATGTCATGGAGGATTGTACTAGAACTCAATGTCTGATTTCAAGAGAAAACTGGGAAATTCTGGGGTCGGGCGATTTTTTATAAGTCTTTTAAAATATTAGGGATATCTTCGATGACCCGGGGGTAGGGACGCAGATCCGATTCGTTGGTCTTGCGGATTTTGATCTCGACTTGTCCGACCGCAAGGTTTTTGGGCCCGACAATGATTTGCAGGGGAATTCCTATCAGGTCCGCATCCTTCAGCTTGGGTCCGAGCCGATCCGACCGATCATCAAGCAGGGTTTCGATACCGAGTTCCCGGAGCCGGTCATAAATAGTGTCGCAGGCGGCCTTCGATTCCTCATCAGAATAGTTAACCGGGATGACAATGACTTGAAAAGGAGCCAGATTCCGCGGCCAGACAATTCCTCTGTCATCATGATTTTGCTCAATGGCGGCGGCAGCAGTGCGCCCGACTCCAATGCCATAACAGCCCATGACCATTGCGTTTTCCTTGCCTTGCTGATCCAGATAAACCGCTTTCATCGCTGAAGAATATTTGGTGCCTAGAATGAATATGTGACCGACTTCAATTCCGCGTTTGACCTGATATCTTCCGCCCTCGCAATGCGGACAGGGGTCGTTGGCCTTGACGGTTCTGAGATCGCCGAATTGTTTGATTTTTAGATCCCGCTTGACTTGAACTCCGGTCAAGTGAGCGGAGGGCTTGTTGGCGCCGGTGACAAAATCATGCAGGGCGGAAATTTCATTGTCCGCATAAACCGGAAGATCGAGCCCGACAGGGCCGACATATCCGCAATGCAGGCCGGGGTGTTTTGCGATGGCTTCCTCTCCTGCCGCTTGCAACCATTCGCAACCGATCAGGTTTCTCATCTTGATGGTATTGATTTCATGGTCACCACGAACCAGTCCTGCTACCAGTCCGTTCTCATTTTCAAGGAGAATGGTTTTTACGATTTGCCGGGCAGGCAGGTTGAGAAACCCCGCTATGTCCTCCACCGATTTTTTTCCGGGTGTCTCCACTTCTTTCAGTTCCTGCAGCGTGGCAGGGGGTGTGGAGGGGGAGGGTGGTTTTGATCCCGCAAGTTCCAGATTCGAGGCGTAACCGCACGAATCGCAGAAACCTATTTCATCTTCTCCTGAATCGGCGAGCACTGCGAACTCATGCGAAAAACTGCCTCCGATAGTTCCTGAGTCTGCCTGGACCTGTTTGAAGTCCAAGCCGCATCTTTTGAAAATATTGCCGTAAGCCTCAGCCATCTGGCTATAAGTATGTTGGGTGTCTTTTTCATCGGCGTGAAAACTGTAAGCATCTTTCATCATGAACTCGCGTCCGCGCATGATGCCAAACCGAGGCCGCACTTCATCGCGGAACTTGGTCTGAATCTGATACAGCAAGATGGGCAGTTGGCGATAGGATCTGACTTCTTTCCTCACGATATCGGTGATGACTTCTTCATGGGTGGGGCCATAGCAGAACTCCCGACCATGCCGATCTTTAATTCGCAATAATTCCTTGCCATAAAAATCCCAGCGTTTGCTTTCTATCCACAATTCGGCAGGTTGAATGCTTGGCAGAAAAACTTCCTGCCCGTCAATTTGATTCATTTCTTCGCGGATGATTTGTTCCACTTTTCTTAGGACTCTGAGCCCTAATGGAAGGATGGAATAAATTCCCGAGGCAAGCTGTCGGATCATCCCCGCACGCACCATGAGCTTGTGGCTGATGACTTCCGCGTCAGCAGGAGATTCTTTCAGTGTAGGAATAAAAAGTTTTGAAAATTGCATGCGTCGATATTTTCCGTTAATGCAGATAAAAAGGAAGGATAATTTTATGCGCTAAAGGATTTTTGAGCAAGGGCAATATGGTCCGTATTATGGATTTCCAGCCAGCCTTTATGGATTTCCATATAGTGGATGGCGAAACCTCGGTCGATCATTTCCTGAATGAGGTCGGTGAAACTCAGTTTGGAGATATCTTCCGATTCCTGAAAGGGGCCAGTAAAATTTTTTAGTACATCGTTATAAGTTTCGAGAAATTGTTCGGCACCGGTTTTACTGAACCGGGCAAGACCTATGAATTCGTGGGTCGCGGTTTCCGGGTTTATTTTATTGCCGATCTGTGCCACCGTATTTTCACTGATGAAACGAATTTCCCGGCGCGTCGGCTTATAGTGGTTTTTGCTGATGATGTAGTCGAGAATGTTTCCCTCTTCCGGCTGGTGATACTGGGTGGAATTGTCGGCGACCAGAACAACATCTTCCTTGGACTCGGTAAGCTTGCTGAGGATATGATCTTCCATGAGGATGTCTGAATACAGCATGATGAATCCATTGGCCATTTTTTCCTTAGCCACCATTAGTGAGTTGAGCATGGACCCTTTTTGGTAGTCGGGGTTCTCCAGAATGCTGATGCCCTCTGCATGCAGGTTGTCTTTGCCATACCCCGCGATGAGTGTGATGTCCGCGAGGTTTGCGTTGCTGAGAGTTTGAATCTGATGGTCGAGAAGGGTCTTGCCACCAATTTCCAGCATGGCCTTGGGCTTACCATTTAAAATTTTCTTAAAAACGGGGTCTTCGCCTGCGGCAGGAATGATTACTGGAGTATTGGTGGTCTGTTCATCCTGCTGGTCTTTTTCTTTGACGTCCAAAAACCCTACGGTTTTAAAAATTTCCCGGACCGGTACGCATAAGGGATCAACTTCCAGAGATCTCTGGTTGCGAAGCAGGGTCTTTGCGGTTTCTGTCATGGCCTGATAGGCGCTACGCAAAAGATGATTTGCATAAATGACGATGTTGAATCCAGCGGCACGCAGTTCGTCTTCGGTGATCAGGTTGTAAGTGGTGGGCACGCACACCAATGGCTTGTTCAATTTGAGGTCTTTTAAAATAACCTGATATTTTTTGGCAAACTCCAATATTTCATCAGGACTTTTGGACTTGGAGTGGATCATGATTCCATCGACTCCGGCTTGCAGGTATTGCGTGGCCCTGTTGAGTGCGTCTTCCATGGGTTTCCCGGCTATGAGGCTTTCAATGCGGGCGATAATCATGAACTCACTGCTTTTCTGGACGCTTTTTCCCCGGCGGATTTTCTGGGCGAAGACTTCAGGTTCTTGCAGGTTTTGCTGAACCCCGGCCTCCAGACTGTTGCGTTTAGGAAAAACCTTGTCTTCAATAATTACTGCCGACACACCCGCCCGCTCAAGTTTGGAGACGGTGTATTCGAAGGTGTTTGCATCGCCTCCGGTATCGCCGTCAACGATCATGGGTTTGTCGGTCACAGCGAGAATTTCGTTGATGGTATGGAGCCGAGAGTCAAAGGTGATGACCTCGATATCGGGGTGGCCTTTCGAGGCCGAGTCGGTGAGACTGCTTTCCCAGATGGCATCGAATTGTCGGACAACGGTTTTCCCATCCGAATCCCCGGTCACTTCAGCCGAATTGGCGATGATGCCGCTCAATCCATTGTGAGCTTCAAGCACCCGCACTGTTTTTCCTTCTTCCAGAAGGGTCTTGAGTTTTCCTCGGCGATGTTCGGGAAGGATAGTGTTAAGAAGGGTCATGATTGAGTCCCGGTGGTTTTATCGGATTCAATTTTTTCTCGTATCCAGTCCGCAATATAGATATTTTCGAGATCAAATTTTTTCAGCGTATTTAAAATAACGATCAAGTGTTCTTCCTCCGGAAGATTTTTGTCCAGAATAATAAGATCCTCACCATTGAGTTTGCAGTGACCGCCTTGTATAGCAAACTCCTGGTCGTTGAGGTTGGCGATTTCAATTTTTACGGATAATTTCTCTGCGGCTTCCTTGAGGTCCTGAATCCGGCTCTCAATATTTTGCATAGATATTTTCAGGTAATGATTCGCATAATGTCATTATAAAATGCGAATACCATGAGGCTGAGCAGCATGAATATTCCGACTTGTTGTGCCCGTTCCCGGTTCCTTTCACTGACTGGTTTTCCTTTAAGAATCTCTATCAGGAAAAAGAAAATATGGCCGCCATCCAAGACCGGAATCGGTAACAGGTTGAGCAGACCCAGATTGATGCTCAAAAGCGCGGTCAACCGAACGAGTTCGTTGAGGCCCTGTTCGGCCTGTTCTCCGTAAATTTGAAAAATCAGGATGGGGCCGCCGATAGAATCTGCCGGGATGGAGCCCATGACCATTTTTTTGATGCTGACGGCAATCAGATAAATCAGCCGACCTGTTTCATCGAGGGCTCTTTTAAGGGCTCCAAAAACTCCGTGTTTTTCCTGAGTCATTTCTCCGGCCATGCCGATGCCGAGCAGACCGATTTCCGTGCTATTGCCTTCAATATCTTTTACGACTGTGGATTCCGGTGTCAAAGTTGTTACAATTTCCATCCCATTTCTGAGGACTCTAAACATCAACTCTTGGCCGGGTTTATCGATGGCCGCTGTCTTCAGGTCTCCCCAGCCAAAAATAATGGTGTCGTCCACCGAAGCCAGGATATCACCTTCCTGAATTCCTGCCCGGTCGGCCGGGGTGCCTTCTTTAACATAAATAATATTTCGTACCAGCGGGGTGATCCCGATCAGGCCGACATTTTCCTTGTCACCAAAAAGATCGCTGATTTGTTGGGAGATGGGGGTGATGGAAAGATGGGCGGTATTTCCGGAGCTTCTTTCTACCTGGAAATCCAACGAGCGACCCGGGGAATCATGGACGATTTTCTGGAGCTGTTCCCAGTAAAGTATTTTTTTGTCGCCGATGGCTAAAATGCGGTCGCCGGTTTGAAGCCCCGCTACCAAGGCTGGGGACTCGTCCTTAACCGTGCCGACAACAGGAGCCAGTGCCGGAACCCCGATGAGATAGACACAATAATAGATGGCGATGGCAAAAAGGATATTGAAGAGCGGGCCTGCGAAGGCAATAGCCAGCCGGTGCTGAACCGGAGCGGCCGCAAAAGACCCTTGTTCGTCTGCGGCGTCTTCCCCGACTTCTTCTCCTTTCATTTTGACGTAGCCGCCAAGGGGAATCCAGGCGAGGAGGTATTCGGTGCCTCCACGTGTGAAGCCGACAATTTTAGGGCCAAACCCGAGGGCAAATTTTTCTACCACGACGCCCACTTTCCGGGCGGCCAGAAAATGCCCCAGTTCATGGACGAAGATGAGAGCCGCCAGGCCTCCCAGAAAAGCCAGCATTTTAGTCCCGAAACTGAGGACGGTATCCAGAGAAAATATTGAAAGTTCAAACATGAGATTTAAGGAGTTTGTGTGTAATCCAAAATCTCCACATTGGGTGGAGTTTTGAGTTGGAATTGTTCTTCGGGAATTTCCCGGTTAACTCGAATCTGGTTGAAGCGAATTTCTGTTTTGTTTCCTAATTTATCATACACGGTCGATCCGGTAATTTGGTAGTTTTTCTTGTCAGCCACAAGGACCAGTCTTGCCAGACCCTGCTCCTCATCTTTGGGGACGAGGGTGACAATAATGTTTGGGTCTTCCTCGATCACGCTTTCAACATTAAAGGCTTGAGTCAGCTTTCCTTTTCCTGCCAGAAATAGCGCGGGTGTGTTGGAAGAGTAAATGCTTTCAACCGGAACTTTGGTGGCTTGCTCCTCATCAGGGACATAAAGCCAGAGGGTTTTCTCATTGCTGATTAAAATTTGCGTGTCTGGAGCCCCGTAGACCCATCGCATTTTTCCGGGTTTCTTGATTTGCACCTTGCCTTTGACGCTTTGGGTCTGATTCATCATTTTGACGTAAGACTGCTGGGTGAAATCGGCCTCAAAGGTTAAAACCTTTTCATACTGGCTTTGAATGGCATCCAGCGCTTTCTGCTCGGAAGTCTCCGCAAAGAGGATTCCCGGTAGTGTCAGGAGTGTGAGTAAAACTAAAAGTTGGAGATTCAAAGAAGCTCTATTTGTCATGTCGAACCCTTCGACCCGAAAGGGTCAGCTTGCCTTCAAGGATCAGTCGAATGGCTTCAGGATAAATGATGTGCTCCTGTTCAAGAATCCGCTCGGAAAGGGAAGCCTCATCGTCATCATCAAAAATGGGAACTACCGCTTGCGCAATGATGGGGCCGCCGTCCACTTCCTCATTAACATAATGCACCGTGCATCCTGAAAACCGAGCTCCATGCTCCAGCGCTCGTTGTTGCACGTTTAATCCGGGAAATGCCGGAAGTAACGAGGGGTGGATATTAATGATCCGACCCGAAAAAGCCTCGATAAAATGTTTGCCCAGAATCCGCATGTAGCCAGCGAGACAAATCAGATTAACGGATTTAGATTGGATTTGCTCTATCAGGCTCTGTTCATAGCTGTTTCGATCTGGAAAAGATTTTGGATCGAGAAAAAGTTCCTCAAGACCATGCTTGCGTGCCCGTTCGAGAGCGTAGGCATCTTCCACATTACTGATCACTACGGCAATTTCAGCTTGCAGATCATTTTTTTCAATACTGTCGATGATGGCCTGCAGGTTAGAACCTCGTCCTGAAACCAATACGGCGAGTTTAAATTTTTTGGATGCCATTTAAAGGAGCTGTAAGGGTTTGTTGAGGATGGGTTAACACTTGTTTGAGCTTATCATTAAACAGTGTTTTAAATCAATGATTTCGATAATCAGTGGATGGATTTAAATTGCCTCACGCCCGTTTTATGCGCAGGAGCCTTCGATCACCCCTGAGACTAAAACCAATTGTAAATTTTTTAAGACATTTTGCCGCTAGTTAAGGAAAACGATTGTGGTTGTTTTTCGAGATCTCCTGAAAAATTGGCAGAACTGTCATGATAGTGTTACCAAATTGAGAAGCAACCTGATCTGCAATCTGGCACTCTGGCTTTGATCTGTAAATTATGACTCCCGATGTTACAAGGACAGAAAACATGGAGGACAGCCTGAACATTCTGATTATTGATGATGAAGTGGATCGGATAAATGTTCGACACCTGCTTGAGGATGAGGAGGTGAATGCGATTATCCATGAAGCTTCGAATTGCGCATCTGGAAGAGAGAAAATAAAACTCAATAAATTTGATTGCATCCTGATCGATTACAAGTTGCCCGATGCCACCGGTGTGGAGGTTTTGGAGAAAATAAGGGAAGAGGATCAGAATGATTCTCCTTTGATTTTGTTGACAGGCATGGGCGATGAAGAGTTGGCTACAGAGGTGATGAAGAAAGGGGCGTCAGATTATTTGTCCAAAAATAATCTGAAGGGAGAAACTCTGGCCCGTAGCATAAGAAATGCCATTCAGGTCCGGTCTTTTGAAAAAAGGTGCTGGCGACAGAACTGGCTCTGTCTGAAAGTGAGAAATCGTATCGCACCATTATTGAAACGGTGTCGGATGTCATATTTCGTTTGGGGCCGGACCAGAGAATTGAATTTATCAACCCTGCCATCCGGTTCTTTGGTTTTGATCCCGATGAACTGATTGGGCATTCTATCGATAAATTTATTGCTGTGTCTTCAGACAACCCCGAACTTATCTCTAAAATTGCCACTCGGGGGGTTGGCCCACTGTCGACCAGTAATCTGGAAGTGAATATTCAGGTCGTCAGAGACACGGTTCCGGGGGAGAATGCCAGGCCGATCCCTGTGTTGCTGGATGCTTTTGGGCTTTGGGATGCATCTGATAAAAAGGTTTTTAAAAAGGAGGGGGGATATAGACTTGCCGAGCAGCTGCGCCAGCAGGTTATAGATTTAAAACTCGAGCACGAGAATAATATCTGTGGAAGTGAGGTTACCATTAGTCTGGGAGTTGCGACCGGGACGGCTGAGCCGGGGAAGCAGTTTTCTGATCTCCTGTCCCAAGCCGATAAGGTGTTGTATGCGGCTAAAAATTCCGGGCGAAACCAGACATCATTTTTTGAAGAGGGATAAATTTTGATGTGAAATGCGAAAAAAAGTATATTTTCCGGGAATAAGTTCATAGCAAATGTGATCTAACCTTACGGAATTCACATTCCACCCCTTTTTGCGATCCGCCCGCCTGTTCTACCTCCCTGGCGGGCGGATTTCATATTTCTTCCCCCTTTTTGCCCATTACTCACGAAAATTGAACCTTTTTCGGGAAGTGTTTCCAGGTTGGTTGTGTTTTTTTTGAAGAGGATACCTTGTTGACCTTATGGGTATCCGGCAGGAATTTGTGTTATTTTTGCAAGTCATGAAAAACTTTTCTTTACTCAGATGGCTTTCCTTCATCCTTTGGATTTTCTTAACAGGAGGGGTGGGCTCCGCATTTGCGGATGTGGATGAAGCATTTTTGCAATCCGTTCTTGATGGAGACCGTAAAGAGGCGGAGTCTTTGCTTGAACTGGGTGCGGATATTGAAGCCCGTACTAAAAAAGGCAGCACGGCTTTGATCGTTGCCGCAGCCCGGAAGCATACTTCCCTGCTGGAGTTTTTGCTAAAGCGAGGTGCCAAGGTCGACGCCCGGAACCGCTATGATGACACCGCTTTATTATTGTGCGCCACGGTGGGTGATGTGAAGTGCATGGAGTTGCTCATTTCCAAGGGAGCCGATGTCAACGTAAAAAATATGCTTGGCTGGAGTCCTCTTTCCAGAGCTGCGAGATATGGTCACCTGCTAGCACTCAGGTTCCTGATCAAGCAGGGCGCCGAGGTCGATAGTCGCCTGAACGATGGTGCAACCCCGCTGATCATTTCAGCGGGAGAACAACATTCCGGAGCGATTCATTTCTTATTGGAAAACGGGGCGGACCCGAATGCGCAAAACATGGACGGAACCAGCGCGATATTATTAGCAGCCCTGACCGGTCGGGCGGATATTATTCGGATCCTGGTTGCTGGAGGAGCGGACCTGAAAACCAAAAATTCTTTTGGTGATCCTCTTTTATTTCTCGTTGTTGAAAGAGATTTTGTGGATGCCGTTACCGCATTGCTGGAATTGGGAGTGAATGTGGAGTCCCGGAGTCCGAGAGGTTGGACCGCTCTGATGAGGGCCGCCAAATATGGGAGGGTCCTTTCGGCCAAGGCTTTGATCGCCAATGGGGCTGATGTGAACAGGGCCAGTAAAAGTGGGGCAACGCCTCTTATGATTGCGGCCGAGCGGGGCAGAATCGAAATGGTTCGGCTTTTGATAGAACATCAGGTAGACATAAACGCTAAAAGCCGAAATGGTGCCACTTCTTTAATTAGTGCATCCGCTGGCGGGCATGAAGAAATAGTGGAACTTCTTCTTCAACAAGGGGCGAAACAGGATGCCGCGATCGCCAATGGTTCGACATCTTTAATGGTCGCTGCCGAACGGGGTCATTTGCCTACTGTAGAAGTCCTGCTACGTCATGGCGCAAATATCCAGACACGCAGCAAAAAAGGGTGGACGGCTCTTATGGTCGCTGCGGCGGGAGGGTACTCGAAAATTATCCAGCTTTTTCTGGAGAAGGGGGCCAGCACAGAGCCGGTGACTAAAAACGGATGGACCGCGCTCAAGGTCGCGCGTCAATTAGGCAGGCATGCAGTGGTTCGACAACTTGAACTGGCGGGAGCCGAAGAATAGGATCGGTCAGTTTTTCTGAAGTAGATTATCCTGAATGTTTTGAAGAAGGCCTATATTCTGGGTATGCCCTGATTTGTGGGCTTTGATGCGGCCGCGTATGGGTTTCCCCAGCAAATAGAAATCCCCGAGTATATCCAGAATTTTATGACGGGGAAACTCGTCTTTAAAGCGGAGTTTGGTGTTCAAGACTTTTTTGTCACCAAGCAGGATGAAGTTATCAAGCTTGCCTCCAGACGCGTAACCCATTTTGGTCAATTGCGCCATCTCTTCCATAAACCCGAATGTTCTTGCCGGGGCGATTTCATTTTTAAAACTTTCACTACCTTTGAACTCAAAAGTGTAGTCCTGAATGCCAATCGGTTCCGGATAATCCATGTGGTAGCTGACGCTAAAACTATCGCTGGGCTCGATGGAAATATAAGGGCCGCCTTGCTCCTTGTTGCCGAAAGTATAATTTTTGTCGATCACGATTTCTTCATAAAAACCATCCTGATCTTCGAACTCTCCATCTTCTATCAGGGCGCAAAAATCTTTTGCAGAACCATCCATCACTGGTGCTTCGTCGCCGATTTTAATGAGCAGGTTGGTGATCCTGTACATATGGAGAGCCGCCATAATATGTTCTATCGTTCCGACAGAGTTGTTGTCCTTCTTCAGGCGGGTAGCATAATCTGTAGACTGGACATTTGCCAGTCGGGCTGGAATGGTCTTGCCGGTGGAAATATCGCCAAATATTATTCCACTGTCCGGAGGCATAGGTTGTAGGATCAATCCGGTTTTAATGCCTGAATGCAAACCGCTGCCGCACAACACCACACTGCGCTTAAGGGTGCGTTGGGGGTGGCGGTATCCATTGTTGCTTTTTTCGGGATCCGGTATTTCAATGGAATGGAGCGCTATTTTTTCTTGGAGCTGTTTTTTTTCTGTACTCAGGGATGCACAGGTTTTTTCGATATGCCAGTTGTTGCGCTTAAGATGGTGAATAATGAAATGCTTTTCCCAAATCAGTTCTGCTTCCTGAAGAGACCCGGCCTGATCAACATCATTGATTTCTATTTTGGGTTGCCAGATTTCCGAAGGTAGATCCTGAGCGGTTATTTCTTTCTGGTTAGCACCGGTAAGAATCAATTTATTCAGCACAGATCTCAGCTCTTTCACATTTCCGGGCCAGGTGTAACGGCATAGAGCGGCCAGAGCGTCTTCACCTATTTCGGGAACGGACGTGTTCTGCGTTTGCCGGATTTCATCCAGATAATCTTTTGCCATAGCGGGGATGTTCACGGCATAGTTGCGCAAAGGCGGAACAAATAAAGTGGCGTCTTTGAATGCGTCCAGCAATGCAGGGTGAAACTGGCCTTTTGCGGCCAAGGCCGTCAAGTCATTGCTGGAGGACGCAAAAATCCGGATGGGCATCAATCCTAATTTGGAATCAGCCGACTGCAAACCGTTGGAGAGCAGGGCTTCCGCGAGTTTTTCCTGCAGGCCTTTGCTCAACGATTCGATATTGCTGACATAGATCACCTTTTCCTCGCCGGCCTGACTGGGAGCTTTGGTGTTTTTTGCTGTTTTTCTGGGTCGCCTGAAAAGTTGCGAGTGAATGGCCCGGGCCTGGCGAAACGAACAATTTATTTTGACGAAGGAACGGTCGCTCTTGCTGCTCTGCCCATGGATGGCCTGCGCGATAAACTCCTTGCCGGTCCCATTTTCGCCACGCAATAAAACCGGTTTCATATTCAGGGAAAACTCTTTCACCGCCTTTTTCACTTCCACCATGGACTCAAAACAAAGAGGGAGCTCTTTGGAGAAAGACGCTGGTTTATCTTCAGCCCCGGATGTCGAGCGTTTGTTACTCAACACATCTGCAATTGATTGGGTGATCCGGTCGAGAGAAAAAGGTTTTTCTATAAAGTCCTGAGCCCCCAGTTTGGTTGCCTTGACCGCGGTGTCAATGGTTCCGTGTCCAGACATAATCAGGACTTCAATTTCAGGATGATAAGTTTTTATCGTTTTTAAAACTTCAATGCCGTCCATTCCCGGTAGCCAGATATCCAGTAGAACCAGGTCGGGGGGGTCTGTTTGGATAATTTCCAACGCTTCAATGCCATCCCCTGTTTTGGCGACTTCATAACCTTCATCAGCGAGAATTCCGGTCAATGAGCTGACAATGTTTTTTTCGTCATCGACGATGAGAATGCGTGCTTTAGGCAAAAGTGTCACCATTCGTGATGCGGGCTTCAGGTCGTGGGTGTGGCAATGCCCAGCCATGAATATTCAAGGTAGTAGATTTTATGACCCGCATTGATAAAGTTTTTTTCATATTTGGTTTTAGGCAGGTCCCCGCGGCTTTTGAGAAAGCCTGATTCCGGGTCCTGATTTTGAAACCGGGGTTCAGAATTAAAGTATTCCAGCATTTCAATGGCGTAAGGTTCGCTATCGGTCGCTAGGTGAACCTGCCCCTCGGGAGCCATTTTTTGCCCAATCAGTTTAACAAAATCGGGTTTGATCAATCTTCTTTTAATATGTCTTTTTTTGGGCCAGGGGTCGGGGAAGTTGATATATGCGGTTTCCAACTCCCCATCCTTGAACAAGTGAGGAATTTTAAAACGCACATCTCCATAGGCCACCCGGATATTTTCCAACTGCAGTTTTTTTATCCGCGTCATTACTTTGCGAATTCCCTTATGGTAGAAATCCATGCCGATGAAATTGGTCTTGGGTTCCTGGGCGGACATTTCAATGAGGAAGTTTCCCATTCCAAAGCCGATCTCCAGTTTCAGCGGGTTGCTGTTGCCGAATTGGGCCTGCCAATCGGGCCACTCGTCGACATCAAGGAAATAGGGATCCTCTTCTTCAATTTGTGCAAAAGATATAAGGGCCATTAAGCGGATGCGGAGTCGTCATTTTTGTCATGAATGGTGATCACTTCTAATACTTCAAATTCCATTTTACCGTCAGGCAGTGAAACGCTGATTTCATCGCCCTCCTGTTTACCCACCATGGCTCTACCTACCGGCGAGGACGGGGAAATTTTCCCTTCATCTGGGTTGACTTCTTCCGGGAAAACCAGATGGTACTGGGTCTCTTTGCCATTATCCATATCTTTCAGATTCAAGGTGCTACCGAGCCCGGAACGGTCTTTCGGAATCTGGTTGACGTTGATGGACATGATGTTGCTGATGCGTTTTTGCAAAAGAGAAATGCGGGACTCTAAAAACATCTGTCGTTCTTTAGCCGCTTTAAACTCCGCGTTTTCACTCAGATCTCCATGTTCCCGAGCCGTTAAAATGGCTTTGGGAATGTCCACCTGAAGTTCTCGTTGTGAGCTTTCCAAGTCTTTATCCAACTTGTCTAAAATGGGAAGTCGCTTCATTGCGAATTCATCTCCCTGATTTAAAAATAATGGTTAAATTCGGCTTATTACCCAGAAAAATGGGTGATGTTGTCCACCGTCCGTATATTTAAGGGCTGAAACCAGAAATTATGCATGGCTAGGGCTGGCTAAGTCTGTAAACCGGGGAAAACCCGTTTAATATTCCTAACGGGTTTAAATGCTATGCCTTACACGTTCTCTAGTGCGCCATTGTAGGGGGTGAATCCCTGCCGGGTCAACATAAATTTACGGTACATAGGCTCGACTGAGTCAAACTCCCCCTCCCCGGGGAAGGCTATAAAGGCTTGACGAATAAGGGAATAAATGGATAATGTTTGATATTGGTCAAATCAGGCAATTTGGCGCAATGGGATACATTGTGCCAAGGATTCCAAAAACAACTTGGATGTAACTCCGTGAAAGAAAAACTCCTGAAGTTGCTGGAAACCAAAGGGGACCTACCTCCTTTGTCCGATATTCTGATTAATTTGGAAGGCCGGATTAATAACCCCAATACCGATATCGAAGAAATCTCAGAACTGATCCAAACGGACCCTGTCCTCTCAGGCCGCTTGATCAAACTTTCCAATAGTGTGCTTTTTGGCGGTGGACGCGATAAGGTGGACGACCTGAACTCAGCCATCATGCGGCTGGGACTCAAAATGGTCCTTGATTTGGCCTACACCCTTGAACTACCCAGCGCATTTAAAAAACCAAAGTCTTTCAATCACATGGATTTCTGGAAACATTCTCTGGGCGTGGCTTATTTGTCCAGAACTCTGGCTTTGCATGCGGGCGGGAGCAAGGAAGAATTGGAGGCCAGCTACCTCTCTGGATTGATGCACGATGTGGGAATTCTGGTTTTCGATTATTTGATCCCTAATGAATACGAAGCCTTTATAAGAAACATAGGTGACGCAGAAAAAGGCTTGGAAGAACTCGAGTTAGAGACTTTTGGCATTTCCCATCCTGAACTGGGAGCCCGGTTTGTTGAAAAATGGTGGCCTGTTTCAAAACAAGTTGTGTCGTCGATCAGGAAACACCACGGCCCACTATCAGACAGCATCACCTCTCCTGGAATTTCCCGGTTCATAAATTGTGCCAACCAGATTGCCAATAACCACGAGATCCGCAATGGGGTTTCCCCCTATATTTGCCCAATGGGCGCTAATCTAATGAAAGTGTTGAAGTTATCCGAAGAGGATTTGCTCGGCTTTGTAGAAAATACCCGAGCCGGGGTGGAAGAGGCGGAATCCATTCTAATGGGGTAACTTATGGTTAAACAATTATTTATATTTAGGCTGGGGGGTGCTATAATAATCGTTTACACTCATAACTCTCAAAAAACCAATTGGTTGGTTAATAGTTAAGCTTATGGCAGAAAATTTGTTTAAAGTTAAATTCCATGGTGTCAGAGGGTCTATTCCAAGTCCTCTGGTCGATGTGGATGTCGAAGAAAAGCTGGTACGAGCTTTTCAGGCTGCTAAGCCCGAAAACCTGACCGATGAGGATTCGATAAAATCATTCGTGCAGGGCTTACCCTATGAAATCCGCGGAACGTTTGGCGGCAACTCTTCCTGCGTGTCCATGCAGGTGGGTGACGAGCGGTTGATCTTTGATGCCGGGTCTGGAATCCGGATGCTCGGAGAGGAACTGATGGAGACCGAGTTTGGCCGTGGGCAGGGAAAGGCCAACATCTTCTTTTCCCACACCCATTGGGATCACATCATGGGGATCCCGTTTTTTGTGCCTTTTTATATCAATGGCAACAAGTTTACGGTTCATAGTCCCCTGCCGGATATCAGGGAACGTTTGGAAGGTCAGCAAAAGCCTGAATACTTCCCCATCCCTTTCAGCATTTACGGCGCGGATATTGATTTTGTCACTCTGGAAAAAAAGACGGAACAGAAAATCGCCGACATGACGGTCACCTGGAAGGCGATGTATCACCCCGGTCAATGTTTTGCCTACAGAGTCGATTACAAAGGCAAGTCCGTTATCTACGCCACCGATGCGGAATATAAAAAACTGGGTTCATCAGACCTGCAACCGGCGGTTGAGTTTTTCCGCGATGCCGACTTGTTGATCTTCGATTCCATGTACACTTTCAGCGAAGGCCTCGAAAAAGAAGACTGGGGGCATAGCTCCACATTCATCGGCGTTGATCTGGCCGTAGAGGCAAATGTGAAACAGATCGCATTTTTTCACCACGAACCCACCTATAGCGATTTCAAACTGATGGATATTTTCCGCCAGACGGAAAAATACCTCAAACTCGTCGCCCCCAAACAGGACCTGAAAATGTTCCTATCCTACGAAGGCCTGACAGTAGACCTCCTTGACTAACCACTAACCCACTAGGCGTGGGGCCACCAGCGTGACGCTGGAGACTCAACTAGCAATAGTTTTTTACTGTGTTCAGAATTGTTGACGGCTTAACAGGCTGGCTTGATGGCTTCCCCTTACTTCTGTTTCTTAGTCTTTTCTTTCCAGAGGATGAGCCAGTGTTGCAGGAGTTTGATCGGTTGTGTGCCGCGAAACTTTCGGCGTTTGATTTTGGGGGTCATGTCGTGTTGCAGTTTGGCGATGACCGTAGCACCTACGGCTTCTTCCAGCACAACGCCACGCTGGGCGTGTTCCAGTTTTTTTGATTCGCAGACGCCGCGAAACGCTACGACCATTCTGCAGTCCAAGGGCCGGTCTTCATAGACTTCGCAGGCACCTTCTTCACTGAGAAACGGGCAGGGTTGATTGATGACCAGCCTGTGCCAGTCTACTTGATCGAGGTTTTTTCCTGCTTTAAGAACTTCGTCGACTTTGTTGATGGTTCGTTGCGAACGTTCCAGAACGGCATTGAGGTCGACGCCGTTTTCTTCGGCATTTTTCAGGATGCCGTCCCATTCGAGTTGGGTGCAGGACACACCTGTGTGGCAGCAGTGGGCGCATCCGCGATGACATTGCAGGGGTGGCACGCCTTCGTTATAAACTTTTTTCAGGTGTTGCCAGAACACACTAAGCGGTGATATTTTTTCGTCGCGGGCTTTGCCTTCGGAAGCTTCTACCAGGTATTCGTAGGCTTGCTGGATCTGTTGTTCAGAAAACTTATGCTTGAGAAATCCACCCAGTTCATCGGTATTGGTCATACCGTAGATGAACATTCCATTTCGATCGGTTTTGAGAGACACGGGTAAGAGGGGGGTTATTTTTTTGTTTTAGCCACAAACTTCATCTGCAATTCGTAGACGAGTTGTTCCAGCAGTTTTGCTTCTTCTTCAGTGAGATTGCCCCGGGTTTTTTCTCTCAGCATGATCAGCATGTCAATGGTTTGCTGAACGGCAGGCAAGTTGGTTTCGGTTTTTCCAGTTTCAGGGTCAGCGATGTCGCCCAAGTGATAAAAGGCCGATGAAGTCAATGACATGATAAAGGTGGAAAAATCGATCTGGAAAGGTGCCTGCTCCTGCGCAGGTTGACCGGCTTGTTGTGCCTCTTTCTGGGTGTCATGATCCTGAGCTTCGTCCTCAGAAAGTTGTGAGGAACGGCTGTCTTTAAATACGAATCCTTCTCCTTCAATTTCTTCTTCACTCATGGCACACCCTTACATTATATTGTTGGTTAAGAGTCTTCTTCTTCACCCATCAGCAGGGGAACCGAGAAACCCAATACGATCATGATCAATCCCAGCATGAGGGCGAGATAACCTTTTCCTTCTATAAATTCCATATAGGTTTTTCCCGCCAGCGGCCATTGCAGGACGACCCCCACCACGACAAATATCGCGCCAAGCACAAAAAGAAGCTTTTTCATCCAATTGGAATTCTGGGTATTCAATTCTCTCGCACCGGGGTTATCTTGTTGAACAACAGGAACCTGCTTGGATGGTAGCAAAAGGCCTATTTCATGTCAAAATATTAGTCACCTGTTGTTGGGTCGTTCTGATAAGATTGAATTATGAAACCTTATGCGGTGATATTTTTAGGTTTGTTGTTAGCCGGATGTTCCCCCAGTCGCATGGCGGTTCAGGCTTCCTTATCCCTTGTTGAAAGCCAGATCACAGCCATGCAGGAGGAAAGGGATCCGGAATTTGCTGAGCAAGCTATTCCAGCTAACTTAAAAATGCTGGAAGGTCTCCTCAAACAAGACCCCGATAACACTTGGATACTGGAAAACCTCGCCGAAGGTTTTTGCGGTTACGCCTTCAGCTTTCTGGAAGATACAGAACCGAAACGAGCCTCATCATTATATGAAAGGGGTAAGGATTATGCCCTGCAGGCGACCGCACTAAGGACGGGAAGAAAAAAGTGGCAAGGCCTCTCTTTGGACGAGTGGTCGCACGCGCTTAGTGAAGTGGATGTTTCACACCAGCCGGCTTTGTTCTGGATGGGGCAATGCTGGGGAAGCTGGTTGATGCAGAATCTGGACTCGGTCGAGGCTTTTGCCGACATCCCCCGTTTGGAAAAACTGATGGTGAAAGTCCATGATTTGGACCCTGCTTATCATTACGCCGGGCCGCATTTGTTTCTTGGTGCTTTTTATGGAGGGCGCAGCAAAATGCTCGGAGGCAATCCGGAGAAATCCCTTCACCATTTTGAAAAGGCGTTGCAGTTGACCGAGCACAAATATTTGCTGGTGCAATTATTGTTTGCCAAAACCTACGCGGTGCAGAATCAGGATCGAAAATTGTTTGAGTCGCAATTGCAGGCGGTTTTGCAGGCTCCCGCCGACCTTTTTCCCGAGCAACGTCTTGCCAATCAAGTGGCTCGCCAAAAAGCCGCTAAACTTTTAGAGCAAATTGATGAACTATTTTAATTCTACGACCCGTGTCCTGCTTGTGCTGGCATTGTTACTGACCGGTGTCGAGGTGAGTCCCGCCGAAGCCGACAAAAAGCATATCATCAAGTTTGCCACGCTGGCTCCCGAAGGGTCTTCGTGGATGAAATCCATGCACAGGCTTTCTGACAAAATCAAAAAGGCTACCGATGGCAATGTGGCATTTCGGTTCTATCCCGGCGGTGTGTCCGGCGATGAGAAGGACGTGATTCGTAAAATGCGGATCGGTCAATTGCACGGTGCCGGCTTTACCGGAGTCGGACTCGGCGAGATTCTGCCGGAGGTGAGGGTTCTTGATCTGCCTTTCCTGTTCGAGAGTGATGAAGAAATCCAGCACGTATACAGCGAAATGAACGCCTATTTCAAAGAGCGTTATGAAGAGAAAGGCTATGTGTTATTGGGGTGGGTACCGGTAGGGTGGGTACATTTTTTCTCCCAGCAACCCATTCGCTCGGTGGATGACCTGCGCCAGTCCAAACCCTGGATGTGGGAAGGTGACCCGCTGGTGGAACAGGCTTATAAAGGACTGGGTGTCCAGCCGATTCCCCTTTCCGTCACCGATGTTCTGCTTTCGTTGCAAACGGGCATGGTGAATACGGTTTATGCGTCCACACAAGGGGCTCTGGCTTTGCAATGGTTCACCAAAGTAAAGCACATCACTCGACTGCGTATGGGCTACGCGACCGGCGGGGTTTTGATTTCCAAAAAGCAATTCGACAAGCTTCCGCAACCCTATCAGGATGTGGTGAAAAAAATCGGTGCCGAATGTCTGCAGGAACTGGTCGAACTCATCCAGAAAGACAACTTGAAAGCTCATGAGGTCCTGGAGAAAAATGATGTGAAATGGGTGGCGCTTCCCGATAAAAAAGAAATGGACCGGTTTCAGGAAGCAGGAGCCGCAGCACGAAAAAACCTGGCAGGAAAATATTTCCCCACTAAACTCCTCGATGAGGTACTCAACCACCTAAAAGAATTCCGCAAGGCTAGGCCTTGAAGAAATAAGCAATTACTTTCTTTGGTGGGCAGAGATTATCTCGGCTTAAAGGGCATTGCCCGGTTCCCCCTGATAAGGGGGCAAGGGGGGTTGAGGATTTTGGCATTCTTCTGCAGTCGAGACAACTTTTGTCAGCGGTAAAATGCTATTGCAGTTGGCCCCACGCCTAGTGGTGGTTAGCGGTAGAAGGTTTCGATGGTTGCTTCTTTTCGCAGGTTTTCGATATAGACTTCCACCAGTTTTTTGGCTTCTTCCATGAACAGGTGTTTTTGGATAGCTTTTTCCAGTTCGTCAAAAGGTGCCTGTTCTGCAGGGTGTTTTTCAATGAGTTTGATGATGTGGAAGCCAAACTGGGTTTTTACCTTTCCTGTGGTTTCGCCGGGATTCAGCTTTTCGACAGCTTCGTCAAAAGCCGGATCGATGACTCCTTTATAGATGGTGTCCAGGTCGCCACCATTTTCCCGGCTGGCTTCGTCGTCTGATTTTTTCTTCGCCAGTTCTTCAAAGTCCGCGCCTTCTTTAAGCTCTTTAAGAAGCCCGTCTATTTTTTCTTCTGCTTTTTTGGTCAGTTCTTCCTTTTTGCTTTGCAGTTCATCGACAGGAGTGGACCTCAGCATGTCCGGCGGAAAAATCGCCGCGAAAATGTGGCGGGTCCGATAAGATTCGGGGCGGTGGAACTTCTTTTTGTTGTCCTCGTAGTATTTTTTGACATCCGCGTCTGCAATGGTGATCTTGCCTTTGATTTGCTCATTCAGCAATTGCCGGGCATTAATGTCCACTGTCATGGAATATTTAAGATCTTCTCGAGAGATTTTTCTTGCGGTCAGGGCTTTTTCAAATTCCTCATCGCTGGCATAAGGTTTGCGAAGAGCTTCCATCTCTTTTTCGATCAAATTAGAGTCTACTTCTAAATTATTTTTTTTACCCTGTTGGTGGACCAGTTCCCGCACCACTTCTTTTTCTATCAGGTCTTTCACGACACTGTTTTTTTCGCGGGGAGTCAATGGTCTCTTGGCATTTTTCAAAATTTGATTCAGCCGAAACTCAATATATTTTGATTGAATATCCACCCCGTTAACCTTTGCCACGACTTCGGGAATGTTCAGGCTTTGGGGAGAAGATTGCGCAAACGCTTTTCCCGCCACCGGAAGGGTGAGGGTAAAAATGGATAAAATAATGAGAGCGTAGAATCTATTTTTCATGTTTTTGTCATAAAGTAAAAGGTTGAATAGAAGTACCTGTGATACTCAGATGCAGTGGATTATCGGGAGAATAACATTCATGAAATCATGTTGCAATACCTGTTCGTTAAATTGACGGATCGGCGATGCTGTGGGAAAATCCCCCATCTTATGACGACGCACCCTTCATTCCGAGTTTCATGGATTGCCTATGCCTGCCTTTTTGCCTCAGGGGCCGCCAGTCTGGTTTATGAGTTGATATGGTTTCGGCATTTGACTCTGGTTTTCGGAGCCAGTTTGTATGCGCTGAGTGCCGTGTTGTGCGCCTTCATGATGGGGCTTGCTGGCGGAGCCTGGGCTATGGGGCGGATGCTCGCTTCCAATAATATAGAACCGGGAAAACTGATTCGCATTTATGGATTGCTGGAAGGTTTGATCGGGCTTTACGCCCTGTGCTTTCCTTTTGGCCTGGAGCTTCTTGAAAAACTATATCCCTTGATTTTGCCTGCAAGTGGGCAGGTCGGTTTGACCGTGCACCTGCTGGAATTTTTTCTGAGTACGCTGTTGATGTTTCCCGCCACTTTGTTGATGGGGGCCACTTTGCCGCTGGTGGGGTGCTGGGCCACCGGCAATCAGACCGAGAAAGTCTTCACACAAGTTTCCTTGTTATATGGGATCAATACTTTCGGCGCGGTTTTTGGTTGTTTGTTCACCCAGTTTTTCGCCATACGACTCTGGGGGGTCCAGGGAGCGACAGTGTTTGCTGTAGGTCTCAACGCCGTAGTTTTTATGCTTTGTACCAGCAAGGCAGGTATTTTCTATGCGGCGGAACCCAGCCAGCCTGAAACCAAAAAGCATAAAGGGAAAAAGGACGAAAAAGACACAGAGGTCTCGCCCACCATCGGAGTTTTGGTTTTTATCATGTTTGCCTATTCCGGCATGGCTTCATTATCTAGTGAGATTTTATGGACGCGGATTCTCGTTTTCCCGATGGGCAGCACGCTGTATTCGTTCGCACTCATCCTGGCTACGTTTTTGTTGGGAATTGCATTGGGGAGTTTGACCGCCAATAAACTTTTAGGGCGGTCGCACCGGGTGCTGAAGTTTGTCGGCATAGAGATTGCCATCGGTGTTTTTTGTATCGCCATCCTTCCTGTGCTGGTAAACCTGACCGAATGGACCTCGCTGGCAGATCGTTATTTTTACAGTCTAGATAGCTCTCCTGAGAAAATCCTTTTGATCCGATCCTTGTTTGCCTTTGCGCTGATGTTCTTGCCCACTTTTGGGTTCGGCCTGCTTTTTCCTTTAGCCAACCATATTCATTCATATCGTTTTGAAGGAGTCGGGAAAATTCTCGGCAATACCTATTCCGTCAATACGGTGGGCGCGGTGTTGGGAACCATCCTGACTCCCTTTGTGTTCATACCGCTGTGGGGAATCCGTTTGTCTCTCTATGGGATTTATGCGGTGCTGATCCTGTTCGGCATTTATGCCCTGACAAGAGTCCGCGAGTTCAAGCCGGTGTCGACATTGATGGTGTTGGGCGGGGTGCTTTTTGTTCTGGTCGCGGGCAAAGGATTTTGGGTGCCGGACATAGAAACTCAAAAAGCCGGGCAGGGCAACTTTGCCCGTCTGGAAGTGAATGTTCCGGAAGACCGGATAAGCCTGCTGGATTACAAGGAGGGCGAATATTCCACCATCAGCGTCGTGGAAGATAAAGAAAGCCGGGCACGCACGATTTATCTGGATGGATTCAGCACGGCGACGGTGTCGAGTGCTTTTTCCGGCAGTACGTATATGCAAGCCATGGGGTTTGTGCCGATGGTGCTTCATCCCGCGCCAAAACGCGTTCTGGTGATCGGCTTTGGCACCGGCAACACTCTCGGAACAGCGTCCTTGTTCCCAGGCGCTGAAGTGCACGGGGTAGAAATCGATAAAAATGTTCTGGAGTTTTCCAAATGGTTTTCCCAGTGGAACCACAATGTTTTAAGTCGGCCCAACACGAAAATGTTTATTCAGGATGGCAGAGCCTTTTTGAAATGGTCGCAGTCCACTTACGATGTCATCATCATGGAGCCGATGTCTCCGCTACAGGCTGGAGTGGTGAATCTTTATTCCAAAGAATTTTATGGACTGGCTTTGAGTCATTTAAAGGAAGATGGCTTGCTGGTGCAATGGCTGCCTTTGCATCTGGTCGGGCCGGAGGATGCAAGATCCATCACCCATACTTTTCGTCAGGTCTTTCCCGAATTTTCTGTGTGGAACAGTTTTCTCACGCGGATTGTTATGCTGGTCGGGAGTCGCACTCCGGTAACACTGGATAAAAATCATTTCGAGGCGCTCATGGGTAATGCGCAAATAAAGCAGATGGCCGAGGAAATGAAAGTGAACTCTTTTCTGGATTTTGCAGATTTTTATATCACCGATGGAAAACGCCTGTCGCCCTTTCTTGAAGGCGCCGGTGAGATCACCGATGACACGCCCTTATTGGAGTTTTCTTCTGTTTCGCTCCTGCCTCCGCTACAATGGGAAACCGATGAGAGTTTTTTGAACCTTCTGCGCTACCGGCTGGATCAGACCCCCGAGGTCAAAGGTATGCGGGAACAGGAAATTTTCAAACAGAATTATGCGGTTCGAACAGCGCAGAGGCTGGGTCTGTTTGTGCGCCGTTATCACGGGCCGGGAGAAAGCTTTTTTGCCTCCGGCAATTATCCGGGCGGACTGGAAGCGCTGAGGATTTATTTTGAATCGCAACAAACAATTCATTTGCAGGGCGCGCAGTGGAAGGGTGACTCGTGAAATTTAATGGTTACGACAAATTTTTGATCGTCCTGCTGGTTTTTTTTAACGCCGGCCTTTTTTATTATTTTGGTAGCGGATTCAACCGTGGCGATTGGGTCGTTATTGAAGTGGATGCTAAAAGAGTGGCGCGTTTCCCCCTCACGACAGATTATGTTGCTCACGTGGAAGGCCCATTAGGGACCACGGAAGTGGAAATCAAAAAGGGCAGGGCGAGAATTGTCCGTTCCCCCTGCAAACTCAAAGTCTGCATCAAGTCGGGCTATATCCAATACGCGGATCGCCTCTCCGCCTGCCTGCCGAATAAAGTGGTGGTGCGGATTGAAGGAGAATCCCAGCGCGGTCTGGACGCTGTCGTGGGATGATGAGAATTCCAACTTACAGGTTTTCGGGGTGGCTGGTGCTATTGCTGTCTCTGATCACGACCCCGGCTTGGTCTTTTCCCCCGATCCATCACCAATTACAAATCGAACTGGAGCCCTCCACCCGCTTTGCCAAAATCGAAGATACGATTCGGTTTAAAACCCCGCCTGAAAATTGTGCCTTTTATCTTCATGCAGACCTGAAGGTGGACAAGGTTCCTGAAGGCTGGCAGATTAAAACCTCGCCCGGATTAAAAAAGATCGAGTTTGTTAATAAAGGTTCCGCACCTTGCCCCGAAACATTGACACTGAATTATTCCGGTATTCTTCACGATCCTTCTCTCGACCCGGATGACTCTGCAGACCCCAGTAGTTTCTTTTTCTCTGGCGAGAGTTATTTTTATCCGCAGTCCAGAGCAGGTCTCGTTACATTTGAAATGCGGGTTTCGCTTCCCGATCCTTGGCAGGCGGTGAGTCAGGGGCAACGACTTGATGAGCACCTTTCTGAAAAAAGACAGATCGTTTCATGGAAGTCTTCCAATCCGTCTGAAGAAATTTATTTGATCGGCAACCAGTTCCAAATTTATGAGGCGGAGCATCACGGACTCAGCCTGTACGCGTATTTACTACAAAAGGAAGATGCTTTGGCGGAGCAGTACCTTGAAACTGCGAAAAGTTACATCGAATTTTATTCCAAACTGATCGGGCCGTACCCGTATGAAAAGTTTGCTCTAGTGGAAAACTCCCGACAGACCGGCTATGGCATGCCTTCTTTCACCTTGATGGGATCGCGCATCATCCGCTTCCCGTTCATTCTGCACAGTTCTTATCCCCATGAAATTCTGCATAACTGGTGGGGCAACGGAGTGTTTCCCGATCCAGAGCAGGGCAACTGGTCGGAAGGGTTGACTGCCTACCTCGCCGATCACCTTCTTCTGGAATTAAAAGGAAAGGGTGCCTCCTACCGATTTCAAGAGATGATGAAGTTTTTAAACTATGTCCATGAAGAGAATGATTTTCCCCTAAGCGCATTTGCATATCGCGACAGCATGGCCTCTCAGGCTATCGGCTATGCCAAGCTTTTGATGGTCTTTCATATGCTCCGCGCAGAAGTCGGCGATGAAAATTTTTTGAAAGGTTTGCGAAAGTTTTATCAGACGTCTAAGTACCGATATGCGGGGTATGAGGAAATGCGCCAACTCTTTGAAGCTGTTTCGGGTCAGAACTTGAAGGGATTCTTTGAACAATGGATCAAACGCAAAGGAGCACCGGAAATCCGATTAGAACAGGCGTCTTATGTTTCCCTTGAGGGCCGATATGACCTGAAGCTGACGGTAGGGCAAGCCAGCCCGGCTTTTAAGCTAAAACTTCCCATTGCCATCTGGACCAGCGGTTCCTCGCTGGGGGAGATTCATCACATAATACTTGATACGGAAGTGCGGGATTTTAATTTTCAATTATCGTCGGAACCGGTTGCGGTTCGGCTCGATCCTTATAATGATGTTTTTCGTCGCTTGGGGGCCAAGGAAGTTCCTGCCAGTATTGGTCAGACTTACGGTGCTAAAACTGTAACAGTGCTCCTCCCGGAAAACGAAGAGCGTGATTACCTGAAATTCGCTCAATCTGTCGCCAAACCTGAGAGGATTTTTAGTGGTGGTGAAAACATCTCTTACCCTGAAGGCAGTTTATGGGTTTTCGGGAAGGATCATCCGTTGAGAAAAATTTTCACAGAGCAACTGAAGAAATTGGGAGTGGTGGTGACCGAAAAAGGAATTCGGTTGCATGACAAGTCCTATCCATGGGACAACCACAGCTTTGTTTTCACTTTACCCCGAGAAGATCAGAAAAAAGGAACGATGAGCTGGGTCGTTGCCGGCAGCGCAGAAAGTGTTCCTGGCTTGATGCGCAAACTGCCGCATTACGGCAAATACGGCTATCTGGTGTTTAAAGGCTCGGCCCCTGACAACCGCGATAAAGGCGCTTGGCCTTCTAATCCGGTGAGCATGCAAAAAGTTTTTAAAGATGAGATTCCGCTTCTTTTATCCGAACAAAAGCCGTTGGTTTCATTCCAGCCGTTCCCAAAATAGCAAGCCCACCCTATAATGATGAGCACTCTAAGAGTCATGAAGGTTTCAAAAAGGAGGGCGTGATGACAAGGATATTTCGATTAGGTTTTTTAATAGTGATTTTGTTTTATTTTCTTGCTGTCGGGGTTGCCGTGGCGGGGGACGCGGTTTCTTTTTCTGGAGTCGTTAAAAAAGTGGTTGCCGATAAAAATAAGGTAGGGATTCAAGACCCGGAGACTAAAAAGCGTTTCACGGTGATCGTCAACGAGAAAACCCAGCCGGATGGTCTTAAAACTTTAGCTAACTTAAAAAAGAAAGATAAGGTCGAAGGCAAATACAACGTGACCGATGCCGGGCTATATATGGCTCTGGAGCTGGTGAAGAAATAAGCTTAATCATCTTCATAAGGGGGGAGTGTTGTGAGGCGGCTATCTTCCACAGGCCCTCCCACTGTGAAGTGATATAAGCTTTGATAACTGCGATCTTCAATGCCGAAGACCTCACACACCGGGTCATCGAAGAAGCATCCGATTCCGGTACTGCGGATGCCGCTGACCTCTGCCTGAAGGTACAACATCTGCCCGATGGCTCCACATTCCCAATAAAGGCGTGGATACATCCAGGCGCCATAATTTGTCGAGGCATTTTCAAAAGCGCTGATCATGCCCAGACTGAAACAACCTTGTCCGGCTATTTCCTGTCCACACGAAACGGAAGTGGCCATGCCGCGAAAATCACCTTCCTGCAATAAAAATAAATCCATATCGTCGGGGCAGTCCTTAGGTTTTATCCAAGTGAAATCTTTTTTCAACTTGGATTTTAAGTGGATCAAGTGGTTTTTATTCCGCACCAAAAAATACAAGCCTTCTGCAAGATCGTCCACCCTATGGATAAAAAGGCCTAAATGGATTTGTGGGTCCCATGGAAAGGTTTGGAAAGGGAGAGGGCAGGCCTCTGGAATTGTTGTGGCCATAAACTGGTAAAATGTTGCACGTGAAATCCGGGTTTTTCCGTCCATGGCAACGGCACTTCTCCTCTGGTGAATGGCTTTCCTTATGGGAAAGGAATCCTCCTGCAAAAGGTTTGGCAGCGTTCCCGGTTTGAAATCGGAATCTGGAAAATCCTCGGTGTACGGTTTTTGAGTTGCTTGTGAGACTTCCGAGATGCCTTGCCAGTCCATATGGTCGTTGCTTAAAAAATTTGGGTTCCCCAACCATTTTAAATCAGAAAAGCCAGCGACAAAATCCCTGCTTTTTATATTTTTCACACTCTCCTGAGAAGTGACAGCGATCAGACAATTTGGAACTTCAATCTCTTCGTCATTCTTGTTGTGTAATCCCAAAACGATTTCCAACTCTTCAGTGCCAAGGTGGTCTAGCAATTGAGTTCGCCAGCCCAAAGCTGCGCCTGCTATGTTTATGGCCGCCAGTGCATGACCCATATCGTGGTGGCAGTATCTGAAGGCCCTAAGACCGTATTTCCATGCTTCTCTCCAATAAATAGAACTCAAACCGATGAAGAAGGTGTTTTCAGGAAAATCTTCTGACATTCTCTCCCAGGTTTGATTTGAAAAGGTCGTTCGAATTTCCAGTCCGTGAGTTTTAGGGCAGTAATGGGAAACGGAGGGAAAGCTATTGATTCCTTCTATGGGACCGCAGATTAGATAACCCTCTGTCGGATGCAGGTTTCCGCTGGAAGGATTAACCCGAAGCGCCCACTTCGATCCTTGAAAACTCTTCCATGCTGAAATAGCGAGACTGTCAGAGAACAACTGGGAAAGGGTTGCGAAGTTTAAGAGGAGACCGGGAGTTTTTTCAGGCTGTAAAGCTTCGTAGAAAAGAGGTCCCTCGTTAAGAGAGATTTTTTTTAATTTGATTATTTCTGCGCCGTCATAACGACGGAAGGGATCGGGTTGGTTTTCCCAATCCATATAACCGGGGCCGGGGGCTGACCCGTGATAACCATGCTTGGAGTGTTGGTGGTACTGTTTGGCTTTGTCCCAGTTAGACATATGACTCTCGGTTATAAAATTATTTTTTCCAATTATAGCGGGGAAGTTGATATGGATTAGAAGAGAAAAGGGGATTCAGGGGTGGAAATTTTTGTGTCGCCAGAAATGCAGGTTAGAGTCAACGCAATCGGTGCAGGACTGCCATCACATCCTGGAACCGGGGCAGGGCTAGCAGGCCATTGTTGAAAGGCGCAACCGATTCGAGTTCCCCGTTTTCAATCGCATCCAGAATGTTTTTTATCGCCGCGCTGTTTGACACAGTAGGGCCAGTCTCCTGCATGTCTTTAAGTTGTTTCAGAATCCAGCCGCAGAGCTCTAATTGTCCCGGTTCGACAAGGTGCTCGACATAACGCACATCGATCTTGGTGCGTCCCAGGATGAGTGTGATCAATCCTTGAGTTTGAATGACGCAGGGTTTTTTACCGCGACTGAAATCCAATGCCGATAAATCGCGGTTTCTCGCTGGCACTTTCGGCAGGGGCTGACTGGTTTCTGTTTTGCGAGTGCCGGGGTTTTGCTGAACAATCTGTTTTGCCTTTTCCGTCACCAACTTGGGCTGAAATGAATCCATGGCGATGACCTGATTGGCCGTATCAAAATAATCCCCACTTCCTCCCATCACCAGAAGGGTGCTGACTTTGAAATCCTTATACAATTCCTCAATGCGGTCGACCAGGGGTGTGATCGGTTCTTGATCGGATGCGATCAGGGCCTGCATCCGGGCGTCGCGGATCATGAAGTTGGTGGCGCAAGTGTCTTCATCCATGAGCAGAAGTGAGGATCCAGACTCAACAGCTTCGAGAATATTCACCGCTTGCGAGGTCGAGCCGCTGGCCGAGACGGTGGAGAAATTCTCGGTCGATGGAATGAGCGGCAGGTTGTCCATGAAACCGGATACGTTGATGGGCTGGACACTGCGGCCATCTTCGGCGCGAATTTTTACCGCCGTGGGTTGAGTGGCGATGCGTTCTCGTCCGTCTCCCGCCACATGCGGGTAGACCGCATCCTGAATGGCTTTCAGTAAAGTGCTTTTGCCGTGGAACCCGCCGCCGACGATCAGGGTGGTTCCCAATGGAATGGGCATGCCGCGAACTTTTCCGCCATGTGGCAGTTCCACGTCGGCGCTGAGTTCGTTTGGTGCGGAGAAAAGCACTCCGCCATTTTTAAGAGGCAGGTCACTGATGCCTGATGCGCGGGGAAGAAGTGATCCGTCTGCAACAAAACCGGCCCAGTGGTTTTGGCTCAATAGTTGGCTCAGTGTGGAATAGTCTTCCAGCGTTTCGAGGGCTTGTTGCACTTTGTTCAGGTCGAGAGATTGTGCCAGCAGGCATTCTTCCCAGACCGGAGGAAGAACCTCGGAAAAAAGTTTTGCGCACTCTTTAGCCAGCACTCTGCGCCCATCCCCAGGAAGCCCGGCAAACAAAGTCAGGGTCAGCATATCATTTTTAATTTGCATGCCGCTTCGGCGAATTATTTTTTGTCCCGGTGACTGTACTGCGACTTCGCCGCTTCGCCCGGAACCTTTGATTTTGCCCCGGCATTGCTGAACGTGGCGGCCCACCTCTCTTAAGAGATGGTCTTCGAGAGCCAGTTTTCTTAAAGAGTTTTTAGTGTGAGCTTTTGCAAATCCGGCTGATGCGAGTTCTATCTTTATGGATAGCCGGGAAGGCGCGGCGAAAGGATCGCCCTGTACATGTTCAAAGGTGAGTTGAAACAGGCCGAAGGCGAAGCTTTTGCCTTGCAGGTTTTTATAGGTTTTGTAACCTTTGCCATCGAGAGATGTGATCTCGTTTATGAGTTCTTTAGGAGCATGCATGGATAAGTGTAGTGTCCTGCAAAACCTTCAGCCGAAACTCCAACGGGAAGGTAATTGCGGGCAATGTTGACGATATGGTTTCTGTATGGAAGGTGGACCGAATCCTCCCGAACCTGACTCATGGCAAAAGGAAGACGGGTTTTCAAAGTTCGCGAACCTTCTTGGGTTCCATCGCCTTCTATAAAATGATCGATGATGACTGCGGAAGCTCCAGCATTTTTAAGACGCTCAAAAAACCGCTGTGGATTTTCCAGCGGAAATAAGGGCGACAGGCAGGCCACGGTTTTGAGTCCATGGGCTGACAGTTGTTCCAAAGCGGAAATTCGTTTCTCAACACTGCAAGGGGGCGGCGGCAGCCCCGGTAGACGATCCCTGTCCCCTTCTATAGAAATGTGAATTCTGAGCGAGCAGAGTTGAGAGAGTTTTCGCAGGATTTCCTGATCGTCCATGATGCTTGCGCTATGGGTTTGCAGGATCAAGGTATCGGGCGGGCAGTTCATCATGGCTTGAAGGACGGCGCGAGTCACCCGGTATTTTTTTTCAGCGGGTTGCCAAGGATCGGTGGCGCTGGACATGAAAATGGTAAAAGGGATGTCACGTTGATGGGCCCAGTTTTTTTCTCTTTGTACCGATTGGATATACAATTCCGCGGCGTTGATTTTGACATCGACAAATTTCCCCCACTCACGGCCTCGTGTCAGCCAATGATTGAAGCGAACATAGCAACCTTCACCGCAGGAGGAAAGGCCGTAGCCGCAACCGCTGTATGGATTCAGCGAGTGTGAGCAGACTCCCTTAAGATAGCCGCTGGCGCGGGTCAACAGAGTTTTGCTTTGAATCAGGTTTAGCTCTTTACTTAAAGGAAGGTTGGGGGTGTGCATGCGAGTCAGGGGGTTTCGTTCCACTTGACCGATCCCAGGTTCATTTTAAAATTGGGGCCGGCGCGGTAAAACACTTCATAAGCTCCTGTGTCTTTGTTGGCCTCCGCGACCACCCATTTGCGGTCGGGAAAGTCTTCCAGGTCCCATATCCAGACTTGCTGGTGATCGGTCTTGGTCAGAGTCAAATAACCGCGATCTTCTCCGAAAAAAAATTGTCCGTATAAGGTGACTGTGGTTCCAGGGGGGCCATCCAGAGTCAGAGAGTATTCGCCCTCACAAAAATAATTTACTGTATCCCTAAGGTCGGGGGTGTCCTTGCCTTTTTTAATAAAAAAAACTTCTTCGCAGGTGCGACCTTTCCAGAACAGGGTCCAAGGATCCGAAGCCTCTTTAAGTAGTATCAGTTCGGTTCTGGTTTCTTCTGCCCAATTGACAGAGGGAAAACCAAAAGCTACTATCATCAGAATCCAAAGTGTTTTTATAGTCATTGCGAAAACTTTTAAAGAGCTCTCATTAATCGGGAACTTATAAGCCGCCACTCCTCAACCATTTTATCATTTTTTATCCAACTGCGGTATTCTGTCTGCTTGTGTCCCGTTTGTTGACACAACATCCCGCTCAAACCAACAGTTTGAATTATGGAACAAGAGACAGAAATTAAGAAAGATTCGTCCCTGATGTATATGATTGTCGGCTTGATCCTTGCGGGGTTGATCTTTGTGGCTGATACCCAGATCCCTCTCGGAATTGCGGATGGCATGCTTTACGTCGTCTTGATCCTTCTGGGACTGATGGCAAGAAACCGTTCTTTTATTATTTATGCGGCGGTTCTGGGTTCGGTTTTAAATGCGGCAGGGTTCATGATTTCACCGCCTGGCGGGGAATGGGGCGTAGTGGTTGCCAACCGGCTTCTATCGGTTTTCACGATTTGGATGACGGCTGTGCTTTGTCTGATCACAACCCGGGCAGAGGAAAACCAGCGTTCTGCCAATGACAGGCTGGAAGAAAAAATCAAGGACCGGACTGGCAAGGTTCAGGAAACCAATGAGCTTTTAAATGTCGAAATAGCACATTCCAAACTGATCAAATCCATTGCGGTGGCATCCAATGAAACCCGGGCGATTGGTGAAACCTTGCGATTTTGCATTCGCCAGGTCTGCGAATTTGCCGGTTGGCCGTTGGGGCATCTGTATTTGACGGCTGAAAATCCTTCCGAAGGACTCGTCCCCACCCCGTTTTGGTATGTGGAGGAACCCGGACAATTTGACACGTTTCAAAAGATCACCCAGGAGACCCCTTTGGACGCAGGGATTGGTCTTCCCGGTCGGGTGCTGGTCAGCGGGGAGCCAGCCTGGATCATTGATGTGACGAAGGACGCCAATTTTCCCCGTGCCCAACTGGCGCAAGATATCGGGATTAAGTCCGGATTTGCATTTCCCATATTGATTGGCAGGAGGGTAGTGGGAGTGATGGAATTTTTCTCGCCCAGGGCGATGGAACCCGATCAGCAAGTGCTCGACATCATGGCACAGATCGGAACCCAACTAGGCAGGGTGTTGGAAAGAAAGCAAGCTCATGGCGAAAGTGAGCGCACACAGGACCAGTTGCGCAAGTTGTATCATCGTCTGGAGCAGGTGCGTGAGGAAGAAAGAACCCGAACTGCACGGGAAGTTCACGACCATCTTGGTCAAGTACTCACCACCATCAAGCTGGAGCTTTCCCTGCTCCGTAAAAAACTCGCTCCTGACAACCCGGTGATCCAGAAGGCAGCAGCGCAGCTTCTTGAAATGAGTGATGATGCCATTCAATCGGTCAAAAAAATTTCAATGGATCTCAGGCCGCCGATTCTCGACGATCTGGGAATTGCCGAGGCCATTGTATGGCAGGCGAAAGAGTTTACTAATCGGACGGGAATCAAGTGCGATTTCGAGGATGACCTGGAGGGCTTTGAACTGGATCTGGAACGCTCCACCACCTTGTTCCGGATCTTTCAGGAAACCCTTACTAATATTGTCCGCCATGCCGAGGCCAGCGAGGTTTGTGTTACACTGTCAAATGGTGATGACACCGTTACTCTAAAGGTTCAGGACAACGGCTGTGGGATATTACCCAGTCAGGTGGCGAACCTGAGGTCTCTGGGTTTGCTGGGCATGCGAGAGCGGGCCATGGTCTGGGGAGGCAATGTGCTGATTTATGGCGCTCCCAATGAGGGGACAACAGTAAACATCAATATTCAAAAAGGATGATCATGGCAACAAAACAGGAAACGGGGAAAATCAAAGTAATCATTGCCGACGATCACCCATTGTTTCGCCGAGGCTTGAAGCAGGCTTTTTCAGAAACCCCGGATATCGAGGTTGTGGATGAGGCGGAGACTGGGGAAGAGTTGTTGGAAAAGGTTCAAGGCATGGATCTGAACATCGCTCTGCTGGACATTTCTCTGCCTGGAAAGGGAGGGCTGGAAATTCTCAAGCAACTGAGGGATGATCGCCCCAAGCTGCCGGTCCTGATTTTAACAGTTTATCCTGAAGAGCATTATGCGGTCCGTTTTTTCAAAGCCGGGGCATCAGGCTTTATCACCAAGGAAAGCAGTACCGACGAGATATATACCGCCGTGCGCAAAGTTGCCGGTGGAGGAAAATATGCCAGCCCTGAAATCACCGAAAAACTGGCATTCGACTTCAGTAAGTCCGATCGACCCGCCCACGAAAGGCTTTCGGATCGGGAGCATCAGGTTTTCTTGATGCTGGCAGGAGGGGATTCCCCCACTGAAATCGGCAAAGAGTTGTCCCTGAGCGTCAAAACCATCAGCACACACCGCTCTAGAATTTTGGAAAAAATGCAAATGAAGAAAAATGCTGAATTGATCCATTACGCGATTTCGCAACGGCTTATTGAATAAGGCCGTTCACCTCCCTCCCCGCCGGGCAGTCAGCAAATAGGACTCCCGGATCTACGTAGGACAAACACCTACCACAGGCAGGATAAAGGCTTACTTAAAATAAGGTTATGCGCCTATATTTATGTCCAGTGGTATCTATTAAACTTCTCGGAAAATTGGGTATTAAAAAATAGTCCGTCACACGGTCGTAAGTGTTTTTAATAAACAAAACTTCAAGGAGAGGGTAATATGAAAAAGATTTTGGTTTTAACAGTGGCTTTCATTGCGGGATTCGCTCTGGTTGCAAATGCAGGTTCGATCACGCCGGGCCAAACAGCAAAATGTACTGACGCAAAAAGTATCACCTTGGAAGTTGCCCAAATTGCTAATTCCAATGGCGGCAAAGATGGCTACAGCGATAATGCTCGTGGCAACGCTAACTTGAGCCTGTGGAAGTCTTCCAACTTCACAACGATTCCTATAACATTAGGGCCGAACGACAATAACGACAGTGTCAACGGTACTGACGGTGGGAAAACCGGTTTGCCACAGAGAGGCGGAATGGGTAAAAGTAAGGTAGTTCTCGTTTCTCAGAACAACTTCAGCCGTGGCGACTCTATTGGCGATATCAGCGGATTGGTTAAGATCACCAATAACGGCGATAACCCTGTTACGGTTACCTGTAACTAAGACTTGTTTTAGTAAGGGCTTAATCGCGAGTTTTGCCCTTACCCTGGAAGCAGCCGACCTCTCCCGGTCGGCTGTTTTTTTTTGTCCTCTCCTGGCTCGTCCCTTTTTGTCGGTTAAGTCCTAGTCTCTGTCGTTGTCGTCCCCTCTGTTGATTTCTAGTCGGCTCTCTGCGCCTCATGCCCATGAGGTCTTTCTTTTTAAAAAAGACTTACCGGACTTGTCATAACATCTCCGTCTATTTCTTATGTTAAAAAAGAAAATTCTTAGGTGGAGACAGGCAATCGCGCCATTAAAAAAAGGGTTGTCCGCTGATATCTAAAGTTTCTGCGTTTCATTAAACTCCTCAACAATTATGAAGATATTTATTAGCACTGCTGAGTGAGTGATTTTTATACAACAAAAAAAGGAGAGGGTTATTATGAAAAAGATTTTCGCTTTAACGGCACTATTTATCGCAGGTCTGGCGTTCTCCGCCAACGCAGGTGAGATCACCAATGGTCAAACGGCAAAATGCAATGATGCTAAAAGCATCACCTTGGAAGCTGCCAAAACTGCTAATTCTTCTGGTGGCAAAGATGGCTACACCGACAACGACAGGGGTACTGCTAGCCTGAACTTGTGGAAGTCTTCCAACTTCACCACAGTTCCTATAACATTAGGACCGAACGACGACAATAGAAGCCTTAACGAGACCGATCATGGGAAAACTAATATTCCTGTAAGAGGTTCCATGGGTGCTGGCAAAGTGACCCTCATTTCTCAGAATAATTTCAGCCGTGGCGACTCCATTGGTGATATCGGGGGATTGGTGAAAATCACCAACACCGGTGGTGTCCCAGTTACGGTTACCTGTAACTAAGTTTGATTGGTTTTTTGTGAGGGCGCGAGTATTGCCCTTACCCTGAGACAGCCGGCCTTCTCCCAAGGCCGGCTGTTTTTCGTTTTTCCCTTCCCGCTCCTCAATTTAGAGTTCCCCCATTTGATGATTGCGCTTAATTTTTCCCAACTAATTTGTTACCCTTGCTCTTTCGTCAGGCCTTAGGCAATAACAAGGCAATAACCGGTCTTTTCTTAGAGAGAGAATAATGAGTGAATCCGTTAAAGTTCGTTTCGCGCCCAGTCCCACCGGGTTTTTACATATCGGTGGAGTGAGGACGGCCCTGTTCAACTGGTTGTTCGCCCGTCATCATGGCGGTCAGTTCGTGTTACGCATTGAAGACACCGATCATGAGCGCTCGACGGAAGAATCGATCACAGAAATTCTCGAATCCATGCGATGGTTGGGACTGGACTGGGACGAAGGCCCGTACCGGCAAACCGAGCGGCAGGAACTTTATTCTACAAAAGTCGACCAGCTTTTCAAGGAGGGCAAAGCCTACCGTTGCTACTGCACGCCAGAAGAACTGGATCAGAAACGTAACGAGGCTCAGAAAAAAGGACTCAAACCTAAATATGATGGAACCTGCCGGGAACGAAGCGATCAGCCGGAGGGAGCCCCCTCCGTGATCCGGTTCAAGGCACCGCTCGAGGGTTCGGTGGTGGTGGAAGATATGTTACGCGGTAAGGTGGTGTTCGATATCGCCGAACTGGATGACCTGATTCTGCAGCGGACCGACGGTTCCCCCACTTATAATTTTGTTGTCGTGGTCGATGATGCCGACATGGGCATCACCCATGTGGTGCGCGGCGACGACCATCTTTCCAATACGCCGCGGCAATGTTTGTTGTACGACGCTTTGAACTTTCCCCGGCCTCGGTTCGCGCATATTTCCATGATACTGGGGCAGGATAAGGCTCGACTCAGCAAGCGTCATGGGGCGACTTCGGCCTTGGCTTACCGGGATATGGGTTATCTGCCTGCTGCCATGATCAATTACCTGGCCCGGCTGGGTTGGTCGCATGGCGACCAGGAAATTTTTTCGCGTGAAGAAATGGTCAAGCACTTTTCCTTCGACTCGGTGCACACCTCGGCGGCGGTGTTTGATCCTGACAAGCTATCCTGGTTGAACGAACATTATATAAAGACCACTCCACCGGAAGAACTGGCCCGGCATCTGGAGCCGTTTCTTATTAGCTCGGGAATTTTGCAGGAAGGTCACGGTCTGGATGATGCGGAAATTGCCCGAGTTATCCCGTCTTTGAACCAGCGTGCCAAAACTCTTATCGAGATGGCGGAAAAGTCGGCGTTCTATTTTAAAAAGGAAGTTGAGTTCGACGAGAAGGCGAAAGCCAAGTTTCTCACTGTTGAAGCGAAACCGTTACTGGAAAAAGTCATTGCCGGGTTGTCCGAGCTGGAAAACTTTTCCGCAGAAGAGATTGAGGCGTTGTTCCAAAAAGTTGTGGAAGAAGAGGGGGTAAAGCTCGGCAAGCTGGCGCAGCCAGTTCGTGTGGCCCTCACGGGTACCACTGTGAGCCCCGGAATTTACGACGTCATCCTGCTACTGGGAAAAGAAGAGACCCTCAACCGGTTGAAAAAAGCCCTTCCGTAGAGTGTCGATTTCTGTTGGGTCGGTCTAATCGGACTTTTCTTTGGTTATCATTTCGCCAATATCGCGGACCTTTACTTTTCCCTCAAGGCCTTTGGCTTTCACCGCGTCTTCCAGCATCAATACACAGTAAGGGCAGGACACGGCGATGGTGTCGGGATTAGTGACCATCAACTCATCCAGTCTATGATGGCTCATGCGGGTGCCGGTATTTTCTTCGAGCAGGAACCGGGCACCGCCGGCGCCACAACAGGTCCCGCTTTCGCGGCTCTGTTCCACTTCCTGAACGTTCGTCACTTCTGCTGCAAGCACTTTGCGCGGTGCGTCGTACACCCCATTATGTCGACCCAGGTAGCAGGAATCATGCACCACCACGTTGGCGTCGGTTTTTTCTCCGAGTGATATTTTTCCATCGGCGATCAATGTTTCCAGCAATTCAGAATGGTGGATCACTTCCAGATAAACTCCGAATTCGGGGTACTCGTTTTTCAGTGAGTTGAGGCAATGCGGGCAGTGGGTGATGACTTTCAGCACAGCATTTTGTTGGAAGGTCTCAGCATTTTGGCGGGCCAGCATGTCGAACAGATATTCGTTGCCCGCTCTGCGGGCCGGGTCACCGGTGCAACCTTCACCGTTGCCGAGAATGGAAAAGCTGACTTTGGCTTGTCTTAGAGCCTTGACCACGGCCTCGGCAATTTTTTTGCCGCGCGTATCGAAAGACCCGTTACACCCGACGAAATATAAATAGTCAGTAGGTTGGGCCTTGTCCCAGATAGGGATGTTAAGTTCTTTCGCCCAGTCGGCGCGTGAGTTTTTAGGGAATCCCCAGGGGTTGGACTGGGTTTCCAGTGATTTGAAAGCGGATTCGAACTCTTTCGGGTAGCGGTCTTCGGTCATGACCAGTCCGCGTCTGAGGTCGATCACTTTGTCGACGTATTCGATCATCACCGGGCAGGCAGATTCACAGGCCCCGCAAGTGGTGCAGGCCCAGAGGACTTCGTCCTCAATCACATCTCCCAGCAAGGTCTTATCGGAATCGGGCGGGCCGTTAAGATGGTCTCTCAAATTCACCGTGAGTTGTTGCGGTGAGAGAGGTTTGCCGGTCGCCAATGCCGGGCAGACCCGGTCACACCGGCCGCATTGGGTGCAGGTGTGCAGATCGAGCATCTGCTTCCAAGTGAAACTTTCAACTTCTGTAACGCCGAATGTCTCTTTTTCGTCATCTTCAAAATCGATGCGGTGCAGGTTGTTGCCGGGATTCAAATTGGACAGGAAAACATTTGGGATGGCCGTCACGATATGAAAGTGTTTACTACGCGGTAAGAGCGTCAGGAAAAAGAGGATGGCAGAAACATGCGTCCAGTAGGCCAGACTGTGCAGGTGCCCGGCCAAATATTTTCCCAACAGGCTGACAAGGGGGGTGAAAAGGGCGGCCAACGGGCCGGAATTGTCGATGTCTGGATTGAGAACCAGAAAGGCGGAGTCGAACAAAACGTCGCTGGCCACGATGACGAGTATCAGGCCGAGAATCACCAGACCCTCAGCGGAGAGGGTGAGGCGGTCGGGTTTAATCACCAGCCTGCGGTATAGAGCATAGAGAACGGCTAAGGTGACCAGCAGGATCACGCCATCCTTAACCCATAAATAGGGCAGGACAAAAGGAGCGGTGGCAGAAAAATGTGACACAATATTCGGGAAAAGGCCGATAAAAAAGAATTCCCCGGCCCGCACAAGGAGGATGAGGAATCCCCAGAAAATCATGGCATGCATCCAGCCCGATTTAGGTTCCTTCAGGAGCCGGGTTTGCCCAAAACCTATGCTAAGAGTCGTGAAAATTCGTTTTAATGGCTGATCTGTGCGGTTTTCTTTTCCGGCTTTTAGCAGGAAGCGCAATTTTGGCCACGCGCTAAGGGTGAAGGCGGCCAGCGAGTTCAGGATGAGAAAAATCAGAATCCAGGGTTGCAGGTTGGCGGGAGCCCACTCGAAAGCACGGTTAATGTGTTGATCCATAAGCGGTATTGTGAAAACGATTGATATCTTGTGACCGGTTGGCCTGAGTCTCAGTCAGGAATTGTTAGATTATTGTTTTTATTCGCGAATTGCTATTTTATTCGTAGCGCGGGTAATATATAATTAGTAAGCGAAAGATTATCCCCCATGCCAATCTGATTTTGGAGGTTTTTGGTCTTGCTAAAATTTATGAGGATTCAGATACGGATTCTGCCAATTTTGCTGACTTTGGGTTTTTTATTCCCGATCGCGGCAATGGCGGTTCCTGTTGAGGATGAATTTGACAGGAATCAGGCCGGAAACCGTCCCGGAGTTTTCCCAAAATGGCAAGGGACACCTCCGGTGAATCAGGATCTTTACCCTAATTTGACTGATGGCATCAACGAGCCACATCCTTTACCGTCTCATGTTAACCGCGACATTTACACCCAGTTGTTGAGAGTTGAGCCGGTAGACCAAGTGCAAAGCAAGGTGTTTAATTCAGACCGGTTTAACCGCCTCCAAAGAATCGGGATTCTGGGGTTTGAAAACAAAACGTTTGCGCCTTTTGAAGACCGTGCTGCCGGCGACATTGTATCCCGACAGGCGTATCAGGAGTTGAAAAGCAACAAGAGTTACTCCAATATCATCCCTCCGCAGTTGATGGAGGATGCGCGGCTTAAAATTGTCAAATCTCCCGGCTCTGCAGCAGATCAAAATCCTTCGGACAGCGAGGAAATAGCGCCGCTGGTTTCCGGGGACAGGGTTGACGCGGTGTTGATCGGAGCGGTTTCGAAATATACCGACAGATATGTAGACCGGAATGGAAAAATTCAGAAAAGTATAGCCAGCGGTTTGGAGTTCACGGCGTTTTTAGTGGACCCACGGACCCGGGAAGTTATATGGGGTGCCCGTTTTGTGGGACGGCAAAGGCCGGGAGTCCAGAACCTCGGTCAACATAAGGGCCGCTGGTTGAATAAAGAAGAATTCACCCGCTCTGCCATGAAATTTGTGTTAAGAGAATTTAGGAACCGGGTTGATGAACAACCGCATAACGAAAATCTGGGACAATGACTGAATCCTTCGGTGGTATGCCTGAACCAGAGATAGATAAAAAAAGGAAGCTTTGGCGGAACCTTTTTTTGCTCAACCTCTGTGTTTCCTTGCTTTTGGTCGGCATTTTCTGGTTGCCTTCTAAGCTGGAGCAGGTGGGCAATTTTCTCAATTCCCCCAGCGTTAATCTTCCTGAAGAAGGTAAAATGGCCAAGAAGCCCGTGGAAGAGGTGGCGCCCGCGCCGAAGGAGGTACCCAGCAACCTGTTGACAACTCAAGTGACAACAGTGAACGCATCTTCAGAAAAAGAGTATGTGTATTTTGATTTTTCCAGCGGAAAGCCGGTCCGTATTCTGGACGCCTCATCCTTGGAATGGGATCTGGCATTTAGAAGAGGCAAGGTGATATCCAATGGCGGCGCTTCCAGCAAGTTAGGGAAAGCCGGCCTCATCGATCTGGGTGTGGTTGAGTTTGACGAGGTGACGGAAGTGCCTGCGGATAATTATGCCGAGGATATAGCTGCGAAAACTGAAACAGAAAACCCGGTTCTGGTAAAATGGTATAATTATAATTATTTTACCCACAAGCTGACTGCCAAGAAAAATAGTTATGCGGTGCGGACGGCAAATGGCAAATTTGCCAAGTTTCAGTTTTTGAGCTTCTATTGTGACAATAAAGAGGCGGGGTGTATAAAAATACGCTATGTGTATCAGGATAACGGGTCCAATAGTTTTTTGAAAACAGACGGCGCTTTTACGACAACCTCGACGGCTTCCTCCCCGCCGGAGACCACGAACCCATCTTGATAGCTAAAGAAAATTGCTGAAGTTACTAAGACCGCTCTTCACAAGGCCGATCTTTTCTGCTAAGAATGTACTTTAGCTCGCTATTAAGGGATAGGAGAAACAGGTGACCATCATTAATTTTGATCAAAATTTGGATTTGGAGAAAAACGAATGCCGACTTTAAAAGGTTTGTTGTTCAACCAGTATGCTGCTGAGGGACTCACTGCGCTGGTTGAGGAAATGCAGTCAAGCTATACCGCGAAAAAAGGACGTCGGTTTAACCATAATAATATTACCTACGAGATCAGCCGTCCTGTCCTGAAAGGCAATACTATTGAATTTGAGATCAGCTCAAAAATACCGGAGGATGAACTCAAAGATCCTAAAGAGATGCAGTCTTATTTCCAGCAAATGAAAAAAATCCTGGAGAAAAGCAAGAACAAGCCTGCGTCGATTGAAATGGAAAATATAGTTTGGGATTCAAAAAGAGACACCGAGAAAAAACGGAACTATGTAAAACTTCAATACCAGTATCCTCTGGATGACTTGTTTGACAATAAAGTAGTGGCCAAACGACACGAGAAAGTGATGAGCGGCCAGGCCGATCCATCCATGCCGGATTCTCCCAGCGCCTTCACCAAGGCAGGACGGGTTGTGCTGGGTGTTGTTCGGGAAACCATGCAGCAACTCGGTAAGGAAAATTTGACCGAGTTAATGGATGTCAACAAAAAGGTCAAAGCCTCGCTGAAAGGCTAAGTCTGATGGGTTCCGTAAAGTATTATCTGGGCAGGGCCTTGCAATTGATAGGCCTTGCCACCATCTCGGCAGTGGTGCTCATGTTTTTTAGCCAGATGAGTATGGAGCCCCTGCTCATGTGGTCGTTGGTTGGCGCTTGCGAGTTTTATGGCGGAACCTGGTTGCTGGGCGACCAGGAAGGGTGAACTGACTTTCCCGTCTGATAGCACAATACGCCTCTTACCCCTTAATAAAGATTACCCGTGAAAACCCTTCTTGAACAACCTGGCTTTTTGGCCCCCTCGGGAACGATTGGGGCTGATGTCAGCTACCTGCTGGCACTTGTTTTTACCATTCTTTTTCTTGTGGCCTGGAGAATGGCTAAGAAGGCCCAGGGAACCCGTCACCATAAGTTGATTCTGGTTTCCATGGTGGCGATGATTGTTTATTTCGTTGCTTACTATTACGCCCGCAGTCTGGGGGTTCTCTCCTTTGAAGGCCGAGAAGGTTTTGGCGGTCCCGATGATATTTACGAGAACGTTTTTGTTCCGGTATTGACCATCCATCTCATTCTGGTCACTTTGGGGATGGTACTTGCCTTTTACATGATTCCGCAAGGATTCCGTGCCAGTGTCAAGACCGGCAAGGACTACAGTTTGAAATCCGGGGAGTTGAAAATGAAACCCCGGAGTTTCAAAATAGTCATGTTTACCATTCTCGGATGCTGGGCTGTGGTTCAGGCTCTGTTATTGGCGACTCGGCCGAGTCCGTTTGGAGCCAGTGTGGCGTATGGATTGATTTTTGCCACTGTTGCTTTGGTGGTGAGCCTGGAGAAATTGATCGAAAAACTGCTTCCTGACGGGGCAAGACGGCATCGGATTCTGGGCCGGACCACTATGGTCATTTACGCCTTGATTCTGGTGACCAGCACCGCAACTTATCTCATGCTCTATTTCATTTACCCGCTCAAACACTAATTGCGGGCCGAAAATCAGGCAGAGGGAATAAATGATGGAGAAAGCACGCCCGAATGGGGCAAATCTTTAAAACAAGGGGTTTTGCTCTTGACACCCCATGATTTAACTGATAAATTTCGCGGAATTAGATGACTTCGAAGTACATAAGAAGGAGGTACAGAGCGGTCAGTCCATTGACGCCGAGGCCGATGTAAACGATGGTATCGAAAATTTTTCCGTCTTTGCTGGCCATAAAAATCCTCAAAAGGTAATTTTTTTATCTTTGAAATAAAAGAAATATACCCTATCATTCGAATTTTAAAACTGTCAAGAACAAACTTTTTTGAATAAAGAATTAATTTAATTTTCCCGGAGCAGACCATGGATCTAGAAAAGATTAAGGAAAAGGCAGGACCCCTGATTTATATCGGAACCGTTATTTTCTCTTTATGGTTCTTCTACTGGTTTGCATCCGTTTGGCGGTAATCGGTTGGAAAGAGAAATCCAATCATTAATTTTTTTGGGGGAGTTTAAGGAAATATGAACGATTTTTCGGCCAGCGAACAAAAAAAGTTTATCACTCCAAAATCTGTTATTTGGTTCCTCATTGCCTTTGCCTGTATGGCGGGATATTACTTTCTGATCAACGTTGGGTTGATGAAGGTTCAGGGGCTTGATTTCTTCTACCTTTGGAGTTCGGGTAGTGGCGGTGGCGCAAGCCATTAATCCTGAATAACGGATCTTGAAAATGATGACAAGCCCTATGGGCTTGTCATTTTTTTTGCCTACTGCTTTTCAACTCCGAATGAATTTAAATTATGAATGAAAATCCCTCCTGCCGGGTCTATCTTTTCCGTCATGGTGAAACCGCCAACTCAAAAGAAGTGTGCTTCAATGGTCATTTCGATGTAGGGCTTTCCGTGAATGGGGAAGACCAGTTCAAAGAATGGGCTCAGGTTTTAAAGGATGAGCCCTTCAAAGCTATTTACTCCAGTGATCTTGAAAGAACCGGATTGAGTGCCCGGTTGCTGGGACAACCGCACCAGTTGGAACCGGTGGTCTATCCTGAGTTGAGGGAGTTGTGTTTTGGTGCCTGGGAGGGGCTGAGTGTCGCCGAGGTGGAGAAGAAATTCCCCAAGCAACTGGAAGAACGCATGAAAAATATTGAAGCGTTTCAAGTAGATGGGGGTGAGACCTTTGAGCAACTTAAGCAAAGAGTGGTTCCTAGATTTGAAAAAATTATTGCCAGTCATCCCAATGAGCAGATTGCCATAGTCTGCCACGGAGGTGTGAACCGGGTAATTCTCTCGCATCTGCTTGAGGTGCCGATAAAAAGAATTTTCCGGCTCAAGCAGGATTATGCAGCACTCAATATCATCCAGTATTATGGCGATGAGCCGGTGGTGGAATTGTTGGGCGGGGCGACCCAGATGGCCACGGCTCCCCAGGACAAAAAAATAGCCATTCAGTAGAAAGGGCCCTTTGATGGGGAGTTTTCTGGTCGAGATTAAAAACGCAGATGTGTATGTGGGCGGCAACCCGGTCCTCAAGTCTTTGAGTTGGACCCTGAACGAAGGGGAAAACTGGGCCGTGGTGGGCAATAATGGTTCCGGCAAGACCACTCTCATGAAACTGATCTTCGGCGAAATCATCCCGGTCTATGGCGGTCAGGTGCACTGGTTCGGAAAACGTGAACACACCCCGCTTCTGGAGGTTCGCGAAAAACTGGGATACGTATCGGCTGAATACCAGAACAATTATGACCGCCCGGCATTAGGCTGGGAAGTGGTGGCCTCGGGGTTTTTCTCGTCGATTGGACTGCACGAGTCGGTCACTCTCGGTCAAAAAGAGTCCGCTCTCAATGCCATGGCTCATCTTGGAATCGAAAATCTAAGCCATACCTCATTCAGGCAAATGTCTTATGGCGAGGCCAGAAGGGTTTTGTTGGCCCGGGCCATGGTTCATCGCACGAAGCTGTTGATCCTGGATGAACCTTGCGCCGGACTGGATATCCCCACACGCGAACGTTTCCTGATAACGCTGGAAAAGCTATCGAAAAAACGCACCTCAATGATCTATGTGACACACCGGATTGAAGAAATCATGCCTTGTGTCACCCATGTGCTTTTCCTGAAAGACGGGGAAGTCGCCGAGCAAGGGAAGAAGGACGAGATGATGAATTCAGAAACCCTTTCCCGCGTCTTGGGGTGCTCCCTGTCAGTGGAAAAACATTCCGACCGATACTGGCTACGACCAACAGGCACTTTGTAGAAGGGTGACTGGGGTGATTCACGACAGGAATATACGGGTTAGGGGGTTCCATGCTTTTGGCGGTCATGTTAGCGTCACCGCCGCTTTGCCGCTGACCGGTTAAGCCGACCACTAGCCGTGGAGGCAATGAGCAAAGCCTCACCTTGGGCCGAGATAATTCTTTGCTAGCCTGCAAAAGCTATTGCAGTTGGCCCTACGCCTAGTAGGTTGCTATTTGATATTGAACGGGGTAAAATTTTGCTTCTCTTATCAGTTCGAGGCAGGTCGCTAATGAAAGTGGTTCTTTTTCTGGTACTGTTTTTTCTGCAGGTTTCTACAGCTTGGGGACTCAGTCCTGAGCAATGGTTTCAGGAGGGCAACCAGTTCAGTTCAACAAGGCAGTTTGAAAAGGCAGTGGAGGCTTATGAAAAATCCATTGCCGGTAACGCCTTGTCGCCGGTTGCACATTACAATCTGGGGATTGCCTACAAGAACCTGAACCAGTTGGACAAGGCGGCAACGTCGCTTGAAAAATCCGTGGAACTGGAGCCGGTCAATATGGATGCCCGGATTACTTTGGGCAATGTTTATAATCTTCAGGAACGATGGGCCGATGCGATCGGACAACTTAATATTGTTGTGCACCGTAAAAAAGACGATGCCGAGGCTCATGGGAATTTAGGCTGGGCCTATTACAACTATAAAGAGGGTCCTCCTTTTAAAAAAGTAGTGATTCTCAATCTAGCCCGCGCTGTGGACTTGTTTAAAGAGCAAAACCAGCTTCAGGCTGCGGAGGCGACACAAAAAATTCTTGAGGAGGCTCGGAATAAATTTGGGGATTTGTTGATCCAATAAGCTTAACCGGTTTTTTTTAGAGGTTGTTATGAGTATCACCGTCATACCCACACGCAGTGAACACACCATCACCTTCAAGGTGGACAAATCTTTATTGCCTTACGGCAAGAGCATACCTTTTTCTGAGCCGGAAACCTCTGCCCTTCATCCTATGGGGCAGGCCTTGATGGCCATACCCGGAGTGAACAGCGCCTGGATCATGGCAGACGAAATCATGGTTACCAAAGACACCGATATCCGCTGGGCGACCGTAAAACCAAAAGTGATGGAAACAATCCGCAAAGTTCAGTCCGCCTCCTAGAGGCCTCCATCCGCTACGGTTTAAAATACTCTTTAAATACGCGGATGAGGAATTCGTGATCTTTCGTTCCCGACATTTCGCGGATGGAATGCATGGATAGCATGGGATTCCCCACATCGATGGTGCGGATTCCTAGATTGGCGGCCGTGATCGGACCGATGGTGCTTCCGCATCCCAGGTCAGACCGCACCACAAATTTTTGCACCGGGACTTTTGCTTTTTTGCATAGCGATTCAAACCATGCGCTTGACACTCCTTCCGTGGCATAGCATTGCCCGGCGTTGCTTTTGATCACCGGTCCTCCATTAATGATCGGCATATGCTGGCCGTCATGCATGTCCGAGTAGTTAGGGTGGACGGCATGAGCCATGTCGGCGGAGATGAAGAACGATTTGGCCAAGGCTCTAAAATATTCTTCCCGGGAGTTTGCTTCAGTCAGACTGATTCGTTCCAAGACATCTTTCAGGAAAGGGGATCCCGCTCCTTGCGCGGTTTCACTGCCAACTTCTTCATGGTCGTAAAACGCGATCACTCTTGTTGCCGGGTCTTTTTTCGTGGATTCTGCCAGCGCATGCAGGGCCGAGTGGCAACTGGCGAGATTATCGAGCCGACCAGAAAAAATAAATTCCCCTTCAGCACCGGCCACAGCGCCCGGTTGCGTGTCATATAAAGACAACTCCATCTCCAGAATATCAGCCGGACGGCATTTCAGTTTCTGGGCGACCATTTTTTTAAGAATTGCGTCGGGAGTAGATTTTTTTTGCAAAGAAAAAATGGGCGGCAAATGGTTTTGCTCGTTTAGAAGCAGTCCCTTTTTATTGACGTCGCGGTTTAAGTGAATAGCCAATTGCGGGATGCGCAATAAAGGTTGCTCAAACCGGATCAGTTGAGGCTTTTTCTTTCCGCCTAAAATCACACGACCGGCCAGCGACAAGTCCCGGTCTGTCCAGGTAGAAAGCAGCACTCCTCCATACACCTCCACTCCCAGTTGCTGATAACCACTTTTGGTATAACCCGCCTGCGGCTTTAACCTGAGATTGGGGCTGTCGGTATGAGCTCCGATGATTTTAAATCCGGGTTTTGATCCCACAGCAAATGCGATCAGGGATGAATCATTTCGGGTCAGGAAATATCGGCCCTCAGGGACCAGCTTCCATGCCTCGGTTTCTTTAAGTTCAATAAAACCTTTGCTGGAAAGAGTGTCGGTCATCTCCCGCACGGCATGGAAGGGCGTGGGAGATTGATCAATGAATTCCAGTAGATTTTGAATGCGGTCAGTTTTCGGGTTCATGCATTGGGTCTCCAAATATTCTCAACAATCACTGAGGCAAGAAAGGTTTTCGCTGTCGGTTTAACATCAGGCTGTTTTGATCCATGACAAGTTTTGCGCGAACTGCGTTTGGGCGATGCTCTAACCAGTTGTAATTCAATTTACTATGCAACTCCCTAAACATGAGGATGTTTTGTGCTTTCAATATCAGGTTCTTTGATTTTGGTGTTTGCCGGGTTTCCTGTAAAATAAAGTTCCTTTTTGGAGAGTATTTTTTCATGGGCCTTTTGATCAAAGCTGATTTTAAAAAGAAGCTGGATATCAAACTTTACCGGTTTGATCCCAAAAATCCCAAGCCAGAATACCATGCCGAAATATTTTGTGAAATGTTTTCCCAGTTCCCGCAATTCAAGGCCCATGTCGCGGCTTATATTGAAAGAAACTATTGTTTTGTGGTCAACGACGAAGACCACTCCGATCCCAAATCCCTCCTCACCACTTTAAAGCCCGATGAAGTCAGGAAACTGAACGAATGGGTTTTGTTGCGTAACAAACCCGGCACCGTAGCTGGGAGAAAATAGTCCCGCCCGAATTTGTTTTTTACCGCCATAAGCTCCAAATATTCAGGGGTAAGGTGTCCCTGTGACAAACCGTAGCGAAAGTTTAAGTTCAGATATTGTGAGATATAGTGTAAAAATATTTATCGCAAGCTCGATATTTTGGTGATTAGGGGAGAGCGCGATGGCAGAGGTAAAGAATAGGCCAGATACAATTCTGATTGTCGAAGATGATGAAGCTTCAAGCACCATCATCGTGAGGTTGTTGAACCAGATGGGTTTCTCAAAAATTATTCAAGCTGAAAATGGAAATATAGGTCTCAATAAACTCTATTTGAATCAGGTCAGTATGGTCATATCAGACTGGCGGATGCCTGATATGGATGGATTGGAGTTTTATAAAAAAGCCAATCAGGAAAAGCTTATTGATGGTGTTCCCTTTTTAATGGTTTCCGCAGAAAACGAAAGAGCTAGAGTCGCAGAGGTCTTGAAGGCCGGAGTGGATGACTATATTCTGAAACCGGTGGATTTAAAAATACTCCGCGGCAAGATAGAAAAACTTCTTGATCCTCCCTGCTAGCCGCAGGGTGGCAGCAACCCCCTCAATTCCCTTGTCAGGGGGAAGTTTAAATACTGGCCCCACGCCGAGTGGTCCCTTGGTTTCCCCTAAGAGACATTTGCTATGATCCCCAACAATAATTAAACTTGAAAGATAAAGAAGGAGCTTTGAAAAGATATAGTCAAGAAAAGACTTTGTGATACTTCCTTCATTCAGATAAGGTTGATTTTATGAAACTACCTGGTTCCAAAGGTGAGCATCGGTTGCAAAAGGAACTTGCCACCACCAAGAAGGCGCAATCTTTTTACAATAAACAGATGCTCGATCACCTCAACCCGGTGATGAGGGAATTCCTTGCCAACCAGGAAATCGTTTTTATTGCCACATCTGATGCCAGAGGAGAGTGTGACTGCTCACTCCGAAACGGACCCCCCCGGCTGGGTTCGTGTGATAGATGAGAAGACCCTCGCTTTTCCCGAGTGCCGGGGTAATGGAGTCTTTGCTAGTTTGGGCAATATTTTAGAGAATCCGCACATTGGCATGATCTTTGTCGATTTTTTTGATAGCACTGTTGGTCTGCATGTCAATGGAAAGGCTCGTGTTTTTAAGGATCAAAAAATTTTTAAAAGTGGATTGTTCCCGGACGATCTTAAAAAAGGTATCTCCAAAAAAGCCGGCTTGAAAGCAGAATGTTGGGTGATCGTTGAAGTCGAAGAAGCCTATATCCATTGTTCCAAACATATCCCCCGGCTTAAAAAAATGAAAAAGGATATCCACTGGGGAACAAATAAGGAAATCTATAAAGGTGGCGACAAATTCACAGCCAAGAGCTCCCGCAAGCCCAAGGCTAAATAGTATGCAAGTTGACGGCGCAAAAGCTATGGGACATGGTCAGGAGAATTGAGGTTTTGGTTGGGGTGCGAAGGCAACTTGATGAAATATCACAATCGAGATGTTTCGAGTACCCGTTCCGGTCATGAAGGCTGAGATTGGGGATATCACTAGCCTCAGAATGACAAAATTTTACCCGTAGCGGTACGCTACCCGCCGATGGCGTGCATGGCGCGGTCGGGGCGTTCGAAGTCATCGAGGTTGATTTTGTGGCCGGGTTCTTTGACGAGGACTGCTTGATGAATTTTCTCCGCGATACTTTCGTTGGTGGCGCCGGACCGGATCATTTCTTTCAGGTTGGTTTCGTCGGTGGAGAACAGGCAGGTTCTTAGTTTGCCATCGGCGGTCATGCGGATGCGGTTGCAATGATCGCAGAATGGATTACTGACTGCCGTAATAATTCCAATCTTCCCCTTGCCGTCGGCAAAGGTGTATTCACTGGCCGGACCAATTTCCAGAGAGTTGTCGACCGGTACCAGTTCGTATTTCTCTTTGATGAGATCGATAATCTCATGCCCGAACAAAACTTTATCGCGTTCCCAGACTTTATCGGAGTCGAGCGGCATGAACTCAATGAAACGGACCTCGAAACCATCGGAGCGGCCATACTCAATCAGGCCCATGATCTCGGTTTCGGAGAAATTGCGCACCGCGACGGCGTTGATCTTGATCGACTTGAACCCAACCTTGCGAGCCGCGTCCAAACCTTCCAGAACGGATTGCAGACAGTCCCTGCGATTGACATCGCGGAACTTTTCCGGGTCGAGCGAGTCGAGGCTGACGTTCAGCCTTTTGAGTCCGGCATCGAGCAGGCTTTGGGCCTGATCTTTAAGAAAAAAGGCATTGGTGGTCAGGGCGATATCGTTGATGCCCTCCACCTCGTTGATCATTTTGATCAGCGTCGGCAGGTCTTTCCTCATCAGAGGCTCCCCACCAGTCAGGCGAATACGGTTGATCCCCAAACTAGCGGCCACCGTCACTACTTGATGGATCTCCTCAAACGTCAGCAGGTTGCTTCGGTCCATGAATTCTACGTTATCCGCTGGCATGCAATAGGTGCAGCGGAAATTACAGCGATCAGTAACTGAAATCCTGAGATTGACGATGGTTCGTCCCATCCCATCGACAAGTTTTGGGGAATCGTTTTTGATGGTCATTCAGAAGTCCTTGTGGTCTAGGGGCGCCTGTTGAGCCCGCTTTCCGATACATGGAGTCAATAAATGAGCCTGAGCTCGCATTCAAGTGTGGCTAAATTATAGCTTTTTTAGTCTGAGGATGTATAGAGTTAGTTTGACCCCTTGGCAGGTGTTAAGCTGTATGAACTCTTTGCCAACCAATTAAAGCCATTTTACGCTGCCTCCACGGCTAGTGGCTGCCTAGTGGTCGAATTTAAAGAACTTTACGGGGCCAATTGCATCTTAAAATTGTGGCAAGAGGCGTATTTGATATATAATTATGCCTATAGATCCAATCTGAGCCGTTTGGGGATCACCCAGCGTTTTTAATAAGATAAAGCTTTTAAATTTAAGGATTTAATTGTGTCGGTCGCAGAAGAAAAATTTTCCGCAAAATTCGAGGAAATCGCTGCTGAAATCAAGCACCGGGGTGCCTATTATCAGGAGGACGCCAGTGAGAAGGGCATGGCGCTTCTCGAAGCCAAATTTAAAGACACAAAGCTATATTGGTTGGTGGACCTTAAAGAGGATCGCATTTTCAGCGCCCGCTTTTTTGCTTATGGAGGAAAAGTGTCTCTGGTGGTTGGCGAAACGCTTTGTACCATGGTTGAGGGGTTGACCGTAGGGGAAGCAGGCTCACTGCTGAAAACCGATGTGGAAGCCCGGCTTCGTGACGAACCGGATGCGCCTGCGGTTCCCGAATCAAAAATGAAAGCTTTCGATAATGTTGAGGAGTTGCTTAAAATTACCATGGAGCAATACCCCTCGGCGAAAGCGGTGGCTGTTGCCAGTGCTTCCATCAATAAAGAAGATTTTAAATCCACCACTGAGCTAAATATGGTGGCTCAGGCTTGGTTGGGGTTGACGAAGGACGAGCAGAAGGAGCAGATAGAGATTGTTTTGGATGAGCACATCCGCCCGGCTCTCATGAATGATGGCGGCAACGTCATGGTTCTGGATGTGACGGACGGTGAGAAAATATTAGTTCAATACCAAGGGGCGTGTGGCAGTTGTGGGTCTTCTTTAGGAGCCACCTTGTCGTTTATGGAATCGACCCTGCGTAAACATATCTACAACGAATTGAACGTTGTTCCACAGATGTAGTTAGTTACCCGGAGATCAATAATGAGTGACGAACAAAACTCCGTTTCAGATATTCTAGAAGATAATACCTATAAGTATGGCTTCACTACCGATGTTGAATCGGAGACCTTTGCCAAAGGGTTGGATGAGGATGTCATCCGCGCCATTTCGAAGAAGAAGAATGAGCCTCAGTTTATGCTCGACTTCAGGCTGAAGGCGTTCGAGAAATGGAAAACCATGAAAGCGCCGGAATGGCCGAATGTGCATTATCCGCCGATCGACTTCCAGAATATTTCTTATTACTCTGCACCGAAGCAGAAGAAAGTATTAAACAGTCTGGACGAAGTCGATCCGGAAGTCATGCGCACTTTCGAGAAGCTGGGTATTCCACTGGATGAACAAAAAAAGTTGGCCAATGTTGCTGTCGATGCTGTGTTCGACAGCGTCAGCGTGGCCACAACGCATAAGAAAAAGCTGATGGAAGTGGGCATCATTTTCTGTTCCTTTTCTGAGGCCTTGCAGGAATACCCTGAACTGATAGAAGAATATCTCGGAACCGTCGTTCCTGTCGGAGATAATTATTACGCCGCGCTGAACAGTGCCGTGTTCACCGATGGTTCGTTCGTCTATATTCCGCCGGACACCATCAGTCCTATGGAAATCTCGACTTACTTCCGCATCAATACTGAAGAGACCGGACAGTTTGAAAGAACGCTGATCATCTGCGCGGAAAACAGTTATGTGTCTTATCTGGAAGGATGTACCGCGCCGCAATTCGACACCAATCAGTTGCACGCCGCAGTGGTGGAACTGATTACCTTGGAAAACGCCGAGATCAAATACAGCACCGTGCAAAACTGGTATGCCGGAGACAAAGAAACCGGCAAGGGTGGTATCTATAATTTTGTCACCAAGCGAGGCAAATGTCAGGGCGACAATTCCAAAATTTCATGGACGCAGGTAGAAACCGGATCGGCCATCACCTGGAAATACCCGAGCTGTCTTCTTCTGGGCGATAACACCACGGGGGAATTCTATTCGGTCGCATTGACCAACGGCCACATGCAGGCCGATACAGGGACCAAGATGATCCATATCGGTAAAAACACCCGGTCGAGTATCATCTCGAAGGGAATTTCTGCCGACTACTCCAGCAACAGTTATCGCGGTCAGGTGAAAGTGGGCAAGAATGCCACCAACGCGAGAAATTACAGCCAGTGCGACAGCATGCTGGTCGGTGATAAATGTAGCGCACACACATTCCCTTATATAGAAACCGCCAACAGCTCGGTTCAAGTAGAGCATGAGGCCGCCACTTCAAAGATCAGCGAAGAGCAACTCTTCTATTTTGAGTCCCGGGGGATTTCCCGTGAAAATGCGATCGAGGCGGTCATTAGCGGATTCTGTAAAGAAGTTTTCAAACAACTGCCGATGGAGTTTGCCGTTGAGGCGCAGAAACTGCTGACCTTGAAACTTGAGGACAGCGTCGGTTAAATAATTACGGGACAGGCCGAGGAGGTAGTAAGCTTCGGCATTGAGTGAAATTCAAATAGCTCCTGTGTTGGTTCTCGCCGACGGTGGAAACTGGCAGGGCTTTTTTTTATTGATTGAGGAGAAGTGATGCTTGAAATTAAAGATTTGCATGCAGGTGTTGACGGGAATGAGATCATAAAAGGCATTTCCCTGTCGATTAAAAAAGGGGAGATCCACGCAGTCATGGGTCCCAACGGGTCGGGTAAAAGTACGTTGGCTAAAATTCTGTCCGGTCATCCTTCCTATCAGGCTACGAGCGGAGAGATTTTGTTCGATGGGAAAAACCTTTTGGAGATGGAAGCGGAAGAGCGGTCACTTGCTGGTATTTTTATGGGGTTTCAATATCCGGTAGAAGTGCCGGGTGTGAACAACGCCGAGTTTTTGCGCATGGCTCATAATGCTCGAAGAGTTAAAGCCGGTGAAGAAGAAATCGACCCGCTGGATTTTGACGAACTGCTTTCTGAGAAAATGAAAACGCTGGGAATGGAAAACAAGTACAAGGAAAGAAACCTCAATGATGGTTTTTCCGGCGGCGAGAAAAAGAAAAATGAAATTTTGCAGATGGCGATTCTCGAACCCAAACTTTCCATTCTCGATGAAACGGATTCAGGCCTCGATATCGATGCCCTGCGCGTTGTGTCGGAAGGCGTGAATAAATTGCGCAACGAGAATAACGCGCTCATTCTCATCACGCATTACCAGCGGTTGCTGGATTATATTAAGCCCGACTTTGTTCATGTTCTCAGTAATGGGAAAATCGTCAAGTCGGGCGGTAAAGGGCTGGCGCTTGAACTCGAATCCCAGGGGTATGACTGGGTAACGACTGCGAACTGAGGAGAGGTATGTCGAATACACTCGTTGAATCCAGCGCTGAGTCAGCGTTTCTGGATCTACATAAAAAACTACCGCAACAAGAAAATCCTGCATTGGCAAAGCTTCAGCAAACTGCGTTAAACCGCTTTGAGCTGCTCGGGTTCCCCCATTCCAAACATGAGATGTTCACCTATTTGAACACCAAGGGACTGGTGGAAACGGCTTTCGGTATCTCTGACGGTTCCAGAAAAGTCTCGGAGGAGTTTGTTGCCAGCCATATTTATAAGGGCTGTGAGAAGCAATGTCTGGTTTTTGTCGACGGCGTTTTTAATCGTGGCTTGTCACGGATTGAAGGCGTGAGCGCAAATCTGGTACCATTGTCGCAAGCCATTTCGGATGCGGAACTAAATAAATATTTGTCGGAAACGGCAGAGGATGAAAACGATGTGTTTGCTGCTCTCAGCACAGCTTTTTGTGGTGAGGGACTGGTTTTTAAGGTCAACACACAAATTTCAGAGCCGGTGCAAGTGCTGTTTGTTTCCACTGGCGGAAGCCCGGTCATGCATGCCCCGCGATTGGTTTGGCAGTTGGGTAAACTGGCAGAGGTTAAAGTGATCGAAAAATTCGTCGGCGTCGAAGGTGGTTATTTCGTCAACGCGGTTCAGGACTGGCTGTTGGCAGAAGGCGCGGGGGTTTCCTTCACACAGGTGCAGGCAGACGCTTTTGATTCCTGGCATTTTTCCAAGATGCGCGTTCACCTCAATAGAAATTCAAGGTTCTACTCAACAAACGCTTCTTTGGGAACCCAGTTGGCCCGGCATCATTATGAAGTCCGGCTCAAGGAAGAGGGCGCGGAGTTGCGGTTGAACGGAGTCAGCGTGCTCGATGGAAAGGATCAGGTGCATAATTTTATCCGCATCCATCACGAAGCGCCGCAATGTGTAAGCCATCAGCATTTTAAAAATGTTGTCAACGGGCAGGCCCGTTCCAGCTTCGATGGCACTGTGATCGTCAATCAGGGTGCGCAGTTGACCAACTCCAACCAGTTGATCAACAATCTCATGCTCTCTGACGATTGCCACGCAGACAATAAACCCAACCTAATGATTTTTGCCGACGATGTCAAATGCACGCACGGTGCGACCATTGGCCAGATTGATAAGGAACAATGGTTTTATCTGCAAACGCGTGGTCTTTCTGCCAAGGTGGCCAAGGAGCTTCTCACCCGAAGCTTTGCTAAAAGTATTATCCAAACTATCGAGTTCCCCGTAGTTGTGGAAGACTTGAATAGCACTCTTCTTAAGAAACTGGAGGTCCGTAATGTCTGATCCGAGTGTTGCGGACAAGATTTTAGATGTCGAAAAAATCCGTAAGGATTTCCCCATTCTCTCCCAGACCGTTCGGGGAAAACCCCTGATCTATCTGGATAACGCCGCCACGACCCATAAACCGGCTTCGGTGATAGAACGAGTCCGTAAGTTCGACGCGGAAGAATATGGCACCGTCCGGCGTGGGGCTTACAAGTTAAGCGAAAATGCCACCCAGCTCTATGAAGAGGCGCGGCAGAAGGTGGCCGACTTTATGGGCGCGGAAAAAAAAGGCGAAATCGTTTTCACCAGCGGAACCACTCAGGCTATTAATCTGGTGGCGCATAGTTTTGGCAAGCGGTTTGTTCGTGAAGGTGATGAAATTATAATTTCCAATATTGAACATCATGCCAACACAGTTCCCTGGCAGGTGCTTTGCGAAGAGCGTGGCGCTAAGCTCAAAGTTATTCCGGTTAGTGATGATGGCGAACTGGTAATGGAGGAATACGAAAAACTGCTTTCGTCCAAAACCCGCATTGTTGCGGTCAATCATGTGTCCAACGCTCTCGGAACGATAAACCCGGTTAAGGAAATCACCGCCAAGGCCCATGCGGCAGGCGCAAAGGTATTGATAGACGGAGCGCAAAGCTCAGCGCATATGAAAGTTGATGTGCAGGATATTGACTGCGACTTTTATACATTCTCCGGTCACAAGATGTATGCTCCCAGCGGTATTGGCGGAGTTTATGGCAAGATGGAAGTGTGGGAAGAGTTACCACCTTATGTGACCGGTGGGGATATGATTCTGGAGGTGACGCTTGAAAAGGCTACCTACGCCAAGCCGCCCGCCCGCTTTGAAGCGGGAACGCCGCCTATCACACAGGTGATTGGTCTGGGCGCGGCCATTGATTATCTTAATGAGATTGGTATGGATAAAATCTCTGATTATGAAAATACTCTTCTTGAATACGGTACCCAATTGTTTAAAGGAATTGAAGGTGTCCGAATTATTGGGAACGCACGCCATAAAGCCAGTATCATTTCTTTTAGCATCAACGGGGAGCACCCGAGTGACGGGCATCCACATGATGTAGTGAGTTGGCTGGATCGAGATGGAATCGCCTGCCGCGGAGGACATCATTGCGCGCAACCCACTATGATCCGTTACGGTGTTCCTGCGACAACCCGGGCCTCCATGGCTTTTTACAATAAAACGGAAGAGCTCGATGCGCTGGCCGAAAGCATCAGAAATGGCTTCCCCTGTGGTTTTGTGGCTTTGTGATATAATTGCATTCACCATAAGCAATTCCGGTGGTTATTTTCCCTAAACTTATTTATGTCTTACGATAAAGAACTCTACCAGCAGGTCATCCTTGACCATAACCGGAAGCCGAGAAACTTCCATGTCATCGAGAACGCTAGCCATAATTGTCACGGTGTGAATCCCCTTTGTGGCGATGACATCACCGTCTACCTGAATGTGGATGAAGCGGCGGGAAAGATTGATGAAATTAGTTTCCAAGGATCCGGTTGTGCGATCTGCAAAGCCAGTACTTCCCTGATGACCGCTTTCCTGAAAGGCAAGTCGGTGGAAGAGGCCCGACAGATCAAAGAAGAATTTCACAAAATGATTTTGGGAGAACTGGACCCGGAAAAGGATGAACATCATCTCGGCAAGCTGACTCTATTTATGGGGATCCGCGAATATTCGTCACGCACGAAATGCGCCAGCCTCGCCTGGCATACCCTGGTCGGAGCCTTGGATAAAAAATTTGATGGTATCAGCACCGAATAATTCGGAGGTTACCTGTGCCTTCCAAAACTATCCCGCATAATCTCGATTCCTTAACCCGCCCCGGTGATCTGGTCAAAAAACTCGACGGGCAAAACCTGCTTTGCACCGCCTGCGGTCATTTATGCAGGTTGAGGCCGGGCCAAAGAGGGATTTGTAAAGTACGGTTCAACTCCGAAGGCACCTTGATGGTGCCTTTTCGTTATTCCGCTGGTCTGCATAACGATCCTATTGAGAAAAAACCTTTTTTCCACGCGCTTCCGGGCAGTCAGGCGATGAGCTTCGGCATGCTGGGTTGCGATTTTCGTTGCGCCTATTGCCAGAACTGGTTCACCTCGCAAAGCCTGAAAGATGAAGCTGCAACGGTTCGTACCATTGCCGTCACGGCCGGTGAAATTTGTGACATGGCCCAAGAGCAAGGCTCGAAGGTGGTGGTCTCGACTTACAACGAGCCCTTGATCACCAGTGAATGGGCGGTGGAAGTTTTTCAGGAAGCGAAGAGAAGAGGACTCGGCACCGCCTATGTTTCTAACGGACACGGCACGCCCGAAGTTTTGGAATATCTGCGTCCGTGGATAGACTTGTTCAAAATAGATTTGAAAAGTTTTTCAGAGAAAGAATACCGTCGGCTGGGAGGGAACCTTTCAGCGGTGTTGGAAACGATTCAAGCCGTACACGATATGGGAATATGGCTGGAACTGGTCAGCTTGCTGATCCCCGGTTACAATGATTCCGATAACGAGTTGGTCGAAATGGCCGAGTTCATTGCGGGTGTCTCTTCCACCATCCCCTGGCATGTGACGGCGTTTCATCCGGATTATAAAATGCAGGATCGGGGACGCACCCCGGTGGATACCCTGTTGAGGGCCACTCGGCATGGCAAGAAGGCCGGACTCCAGTTTGTTTATTCCGGTAATTTGCCGGGGCAGGTGCAAAATACCGAGAACACCTATTGTTTTAATTGCCAGCATCTTCTGGTTGAGCGCAGGGGATTCCAGGTTTTGTCGATAAATTTAAAAGGAGAGTGTTGCCCCTCCTGTGATGCTCCGGTACCGGGCCGGTGGATTAAATTTTGTTAATAGAACAGCAACACGATCAAGACTGTCAGGTCCATAACCGCTATGAAAAGAATGCTGGGTTGCATGGCCGGGGTTGTGACGGTATGATCGTTGTGTTTGCAATTGGATCATTAACCTGGAGAGTGCGATGATGAAACGTCAAACCCTATTTTTATTTCTTTTTGTTGTCCTGCTATCAGGAGTGGCCCAGGCCAAGACGGGCGATCAAGGCGCATCGCAGAAGCAGGCGAGTATTGAAGGATTTCGTTCGGCGCAATTCGGAATGAATGAGCGCGATGTGATGAAAGCGATCTCGAAAGATTTTAGGATTAGCAGGGATAAGGTTTCCCGGTTTGAGCATCCCAACGAAAAAACTGTCAGTTTGGGAATTGATGTCGAAAAGCTGTTGCCGAATGGTGGCCCGGCAAAAGTTTTTTATATCCTGGGTCATAAATCCAGACGCCTGATACATGTCAATGTCATTTGGGGCAAACCGGCTACCCCCAAGCCAGACGCTGAAAACGTGATTGCCACCGCCAATCAGTTACGCAACCACTTGGCCCAGAAAAGTTATCAGAAAGAAGGTCTGGCCCTCAATGCTCAACTGAGTGAAGGCGTCATCTTGGTCTTTCAGGGCTTGGACAAAAAAGGTCGCGCTGTGAAACTGTTATTGGTCAATCCCAAGACAGATGCAGATCCCAAAAAAGCAGGCGAGAACATTTCCCTCACCCTTTCCTACATCGAAAAGCCTGGCAAGCCGGATGTCTTCCGCATCAAAGACGGCGATTTCTAAATTTTGAAATATTCCGATTAAAAATAAGTTGCTTTAATATCCCCGATCCGATTTATTAAGGATAGTTCTCTCTCTTTTGCTCTATAATAACCTGGGCTTTTTATGCCTGAAGAAACTCTTCATGTATCGAGGAAAAGGCTATTCATCGAACAAAACAAATAGCGGGGCGTCAAAAGATTAAAGCACGCCTTTATTTTTCCTGTCTAACGTTAGGCTGGCTTTTGTTCATGGTCCTGCCAGTTTGGGGGCAGACTGATCCCGGTGTCCTTGAAAAATCCCTTCGCCAATCCCGACCCGAGTTCCAGCCCCCGCCTGAAGAAGTTGTTCCAGATATTAAGATTGAAGATAGTCGTGAACTGATTGATGCCGGTGCAGGGCCCACATTTTTTGTGCGGGAAATAAAAGTTACAGGGAACACCTTGGTCAGTTCAGATGAACTCGCGCCTTTCCTGGATGTAGGAGAAGGTGAAGATATGACATTGGGGATCCTCACCCTTCATGCCAATGAGGTGACGGCTGTCTACGCGTCGCGCGGCTATTTTCTCGCCCGGGCATTCATCCCGGCACAGGAAATCAAAGATGGTGTCATAACCCTGCAGGTGGTGGAAGGAAAACTGGGTAGCATCGAAGTAAAAGGGAATGAAAAAAATTCCTCAGAACAATTTGTCCAGAGAATGGAGTCCCTTCGTGACGAAGAAGTCTTAAACGAATCGGCTCTCGAAAGAGTGTTGCTGGAACTTAACAGTTTGATGGGAGTCCAGGTGAAATCGGTTCTCAGACCGGGGGAGTTGCCCGGAACCACTGACTTGGTTCTCCAGGTCACAGAAAAGCGTGCTTATACATATAGTCTGGATGTCGATAATTTTGGTTCCCGATTCACCGGGAAGGTAAGAATGGGAGGCACCGTAACCGTAGGTAACCTGTTTAAACTCGGCGACCAGCTTTCAGCCCGTGTTGTTCAATCAGAGGATGGACAGGACTTTTTCCAGCCTTCTTTTCTATTCCCGATATCCGATCGCGGCACCACGGCGAAACTTTCGTTTACACATGCAGAACATGACTTGGGGCAGAATCTTTCGAACCTGAGGGCAGGTGGAAAGTCGCAAATAATTTCGGCGGAAGTTTCTCATCCTTTGCACCGTTCGCGCACAGCGCAGTTGTCGGTTAAGGGTGGAATGGAGGCGAGATATTATGTCAACGAACAACTGGGGGAGAACACCAGTGATGAAAGGTTGTTCGACCTTTATCTTGGAGTGGGAGGGAACTTCAGCGACCTATATCAGGGAAGAACATTTTTCGATACCCAGATTAAAACAGACTTCCCCCTATTTAATAATAATGGAAGCCTGAGATCGAGAACTGGCGGACAGGGGATGCTTACAGTGCTCAGCTCCAGCCTGGTCCGTTACCAGAATGCCAGCATAATTCATAAGAAGTTTCCCGGCTTCTTCATCCTGAAAGCCAGCGGGCAGTTTGCGACAGCGCGGGTGTTATCCCCCGACCAGACTTCCATCGGGGGTTACGGATCGGTACGCGGATTCCCCCTGTCTGAATTTTCCGGTGATCATGGTTATAATTTTTCAATCGAATACAATTTCCCCTGGCCCAGGTTTATCCCAACCATCCCCGGCTGGCCGGGTATGGATAAAGCGATTACTTTCCTAGGCTTTTTCGATCACGGCAAAGTGTTTATAGAAGACGCGCAACCGGGAGAAGACCATCAGGCCATCTCTGGAGCGGGTTTCGGCTTCAAAATTAATATACCGGCAAAAGATGAAGCTTCTTTCTCGACCAGTTTTTCGTTAATATGGGGAACGCCCGTTATGAGTGGAGTCAAACCCTCAGACTTAAACACGGGAATTCTTTATTTAAGTGGTTTGATTGCTTTTTAAATGATTTCTGCAAAGGAAAACCCAATGAAGTCTTGCAGTTTTGCATTTCGAGAAGGAAAAGCAGGCAGGCTGATTTGGGTTTTTTATTGTGGAGTGTTGCTCTTTCTATCGCCGGCATCGTCTTTTGCTGAAGAGAAACCGGTCGGGAAAATTATCGGCATCATCGGCACCGTTGAAATTATGGTTGGCGAACTGGTGGCCCAGGCTAAGAAAGGCGAAGTTCAGCAAGTCTCGGCAGAGGTTTGGGAAAAAGTAAAAAAGAAACAACTTGTCTTTACGAAAGACACCTTTCGAACCGGCCACAGAAGTCGCCTCAAAATCCTGTTCGAAGATAAAAGTCTGATGGCTCTTGGCCCAAAAACCAGAATATCCGTTGAATCCTATCTGTACAAACCCGAAAGCAAACTTCGTCAAGGGGTCATCAACCTAAGGCGTGGCCTTTCCATGTACATAGTTAATAAATCGCAGAAGAACAAAGATTCCTCGTTCCGTATCTTGTCACCCCACGGCAATCTGGCCGCCCGCGGTACCCAGGGCTATATAAGTGTCAGTTCCAAAAAAACCCTCATCGCCAATCAGGCGGGTGAAGTACTCGTCAGCAATATTGACCCTAATGTGGGGATGGAACGAAAGTCGAATTGGTTCGAGTTTGAGGAAGGATTTGAGCCCTTTATCACTACCGCCGCCTTTGATGGCGATGGCTTGAATTTTGCCCAAGCCAAGGGCGGGGGAGAAGTCATGGTAGGTTCCATGCAAAAGACCACTGTTGTGAAAGGTCAGCCCCCAACACCACCGGTACCCCTGACTATGGGGGAATTGCAGGCCATTCGCAACGTGGTGCTGGCAAAAATTGGAGGCAGTGCAAAAAATAAAGGCTTGATTAAAGTCGAAGAAAAGAAGTCGGGAAAAAAGAAGAAAAAGAAGAGTAAAAAATCCGACGACTCTTCATCATCAGAATCTTCAGACTCAGGAGACACAACGGAATCTGGAGAAACTACTGAAAGCCAGGACCCTACCGGGACAGAAGAAGGGGGAGGCGATACCGGTGACTCGGGTGGAGAGGGGGATGTGGACTCCGGCTTTATGATCGAGTTTACTGAAGGCGCGGTTCCCGATGGCAGCTTCGGGACTTCAGAAGACTTCTCTACCGGCGTTGACGTTTTTGATGATTCAAGCAGTGAAAGCTGTAGCGGATAAGTAAGGCAGCATTTTTTTCACAAAGTTCATAAGTGTTAATTTACCCTCCCGCAAGCGGAGGTGTTGGCATTTATTGTAAAAATCCTCCTTTATTAGTCCTCTCAAACCCTTTGAGAACCACAAGTTATTGTAAAAACGGCAAAAATCCCTTTTGATGCCTTGTTTTACCTCTCCTGTTTAAGTACAATACCAAATTATCGAAATTACGATAACTTAACAGGTTCTACATTTTTGTTCCAATTTTTTATAGGTGTAGATTTTGCGCGAATAAGTTTTTAAGTCTCTAAATAGGGTCTCATGCTGTGGGGGGAGCGGCATTTTGATTTCAGAGCGTGTAAAAAACTTCAGAAATTTCCGGCTCTTTTTGCGGTCAGCAAAAAAAGCGTCTTTCCTATTCTTACGTCACCTTGTAGTCGTATTCCTGATTTGGTTGATCGGCGGTTTCCCTACTCTTGTATTTGCCCTGCCGCAGGATGGGCAGATCGTTGCCGGCAGCGGTTCCATCACCGAGCCTACTTCCACCTCGATGCAGGTGGACCAGAACACCAACCAGATGATCATCAACTGGAACTCGTTCAGCATTGGTGCTGCCGAATCTGTAAACTTTTCCCAGCCCGGTACGGGCTCCATTGCCTTAAACCGCGTCATCGGTGCAGACCCCAGTCTGCTTCTCGGCAACCTCACCGCTAACGGACAGGTCTTTATCACAAACGGATCAGGCGTGTTCTTCGGTCCCGGTTCGCACGTCGACACGCATGGTCTGATCGCCACAACGATGGCGATTTCGGATCAGGACTTCCTCGACCAGAATTATAATTTTACCCAGGATATCGACAATCCGCTCACGGCTGTCATCAATGAAGGAACGATCAGCGCTACGAGTTATGTGGGCCTGCTCGCACCTGCGGTGGAAAATCGTGGAACGATCGTTGTTGCCAGCCTCGGTTCTGTTGACTTGGCGGCGGGCAAAGCGGCGACATTGGATTTCACCGGCGACGGCTTAATCAGTTTTGAGTTGACCGAAGCGGTGGCAGGGACGGTGACAGATAAAGACGGCAATGTGCTTGAAGATCGTGTGAGCAATAGAGGACTCATCCAGGCCGATGGCGGGCAGGTGCGCATGAGCGCCAAAGACGCCGGCGATGTTATTCGTCACGTCGTCAACATGGAAGGAACGATAGTCGCCAACACCGTTGTAGAAAAAGAGGGGCGTGTGTTTTTAACCGGTGGCAGTTCCGGTGCCGTGAATGTTTCGGGCACGATCACGGCATCGGGTGACGATGCTGGAGAAATAGGTGGCACGGTGCACGTGCTCGGCGAGAAGGTCGGTTTGTTCGACAACGCCGTCGTTAACGTATCGGGTGATGCGGGCGGCGGCACGGCCCTCATCGGTGGCGACTATCAGGGCAAGAATCCGGATATCCAGAACGCGAATAGAACTTATGTAGGCGAAGGTGCTGTTATCAACGCCAGTGCCGGCACCACCGGCAACGGCGGCAAGGTCATCGTCTGGGCCGATGACGTCACAAGATTTTACGGCAGCATTCTTGCCACTGGAGGCCTGTTGTCAGGAGATGGCGGATTCGCCGAAGTATCCGGTAAAGCCAGTATTGATTTCCATGCCTATCAAATTGAACTGAGTGCCGCTAATGGTGGGGCAGGGACCCTGCTCCTGGATCCGGCGAATATTACGCTACTTTCGGGAGTTGATGCCAACTCAACCGGCTTTACTGCCGGGTCGGACAATACGGAAGCCTTTGCCGACGATTCGGGTTTGACCACGATTCTTGATATTGACGCGACCACAGGAAGTTTTGTCGGCGTCGGGAACGGCACCACCATCGAATTGCAGGCCACTGGAGATATCACCGTCAGCAATGCCTGGAACGTTGCTACTTCAACCGGCAACACCAACGTCAGTGTGGTCCTGCGTGCGGGCAACGACATCAACATCAATCAGGTGATTACTGTTAGCGGCACTGGTACGCTGACACTGGAAGCCGATGGCAACACCGCTGATGGCGCGGGAGATATTGTGTTTGGGGCTTCCGGCAGTCTTGTTTCTGCGAATCAGAGTATCGACCTCACCGCAAATGACCTCAACCTCACTACCGGTTCTATCAATGCCGGAACAGGAACCGTTACTATTCTGGTTTCCGATGCTGGCACCATTGGTTTGGGTGATACTGCAGGAGGAATGTCGATCAGTGGTGCGGAACTGCAAAATATCACTGCGGCGAATGTCAGCATTGGCGACAGCACCGCTGGTAATATTACCGTCGACAATATCACTCTCGCCAACACCGCTAACATTTCAACCACCCTGACCCTGACAACCGGCGGCGATGTAGCCTTCAATACCACGGTGTCTGCCATCACCAATAATCTTGCGGTCAGTGCGGTAGGAGACATCACTCAAGGATTCGGATTGTCAGTGGGGGGCACATCGAGCATCACGGTGACAGGTACTAATGTTGCCACCCTGACAAACTCATCCAACGATTTCACCGGCGCGATCACCCTTTCGTCCGGTACTGGAGCTGTTCAATTAACAGATAGTACTGCAACGATTCTGGCGGCTTCTACCCTGGGTGGAAACCTGACAGTAACCTCCAGTGCAGCGATGACCCAGACAGGAGCCTTATCGGTAACCGGCAACTCCAGCTTCGCCAGCACGGGGGGTGATATCACTTTGAGCACCGGCACCAACGATCTCGGTGCCAACCTGACTCTGGATACCAATAATAGTTTTAATGTGGCGACAACTTCTACATTGACGGACTTGACTTTGACAGTAGACCCGGCCAACACTTCTACCTACGCTATGAGTGCGGCCAACATCAGCGCTTTCGACTTGACTGATTCTACCACTACTATCGACATCGGCACCTTGACTGCTACCGCTCTGAATTTTAGCCTGACTACGGATAGCGGTTCGGTCACCACCTCGGGCGCTATGGATGTGGGCACGGGTAGTTTCGCCATTACGACAAACAGCAGCACCGACGGTGCTATTACTATTTCCCAAACGTTAGCTGCAGGTGCCCTGACCCTTGATGCCAACGGAACGCTTGCGGATGTTTCTATTACTAATGCCGTCACGATCGCGTCCGGGGGAGCGGTGACCCTCACCGCTGATGACACGATCAATTTTGGGGCATCAGGAAGTCTCGTCGCCAGTGGGACGGGAAATGTATCCATTCAATCCAATACCGATTCGTCGGGCAGTGGTGATTCTGGTGATGCGATCACCATGTCGAGCGGATCTGTTATCAATGCAGGTAGCGGAACTCTTACATTGACCTCGACAGGGACGGGTGCCGGAAACATCACGATTGGTGAATTGATCACCACCAGTTCCTCGAACTCGGCGGTGACTCTTACCTCGGCGACAAATGTCTCGGACGGAAATGGGGCGGGGACGAATGTCAGCGCGGTGAATGGTCGGCTGGTGATCGATGCTACAACAGGGGTGGGTTCGGCCGACGCCTTGGAAATTGCCGTGGCATCTGTGGATATAGATAACACCACCAGCAATAGCATCGGTTTGACAGAGACGGACGCTCTTATCATCGCTAATATGACCAGTGCTAACCAGATCAACCTCACCACCAGCGGGGCGATCACTCAGAGTGGCGCCATCACCGCAGTGGGCACGTCTACCTTTGCGGCGGGGATTTCAAACAACATTACTCTTGATGATTCGTCGAATGACTTCTCTACAGTAATTATCACAACTGGGTATGACGTCACATTGACAGATGCCAATAGTCTTATACTTGGAGCCTCAGATATAAACAATAGTATTGCGGTCATTGCAGGCGGTGATATCACCCAAACTGCTCAGTTATCAGTAGCTAATGGCACTTCCAGTTTCACGGTGACTGGCTCCAATGTAATCACCTTGACACAAAACAACACCCTCGCCGGAGCCGTTACTTTATCTTCAGGTACTGGTGCTGTGCAAATAACGGAACTCGGTACTCTTACCCTGGCCGCCTCAACATTGGGGGGGGATCTGACGGCAAGTGCTGATGATGGACTCAAAATCAATGGTGACCTTACCACCACTGGTAATATGATTTTGGAGGGCGATGCAAACGACTCCTTTGACGGAATCGATAACATCGAACTTGCTTCCGGAATAACTCTTACCGCTGGTGGCAATATGACTCTGGACGCGACCACTAGTGGTATCTCCACATTGGGGGCCCTCACGGTCAATGCTACAAATGCAATTAATATCAATGATGACCTGACCTCCTCGGGTTCAGGAACCCATACCTTTAACGCAGACTCCGATGCCGACGGCACCGGTGACTTCACCGTGGCCAGTGGCAAGACGCTCAGCACCACCAACGATGTCCTGAGCATCAAAGGGGCGAATCTTAATTTTAGCTCAGCAACTGTCACTTCCGGTTCGGCGGGTACGACACTTACTGGAACCACTGGGACCACCATTGATGGAACCAGTATCACGAATCTCACGGCCGCTACTTTGACGATTAATGCTACCGGAAATCTTATTGTCGACGGCCTAACCTCTGCAGAACTATCTGGCGTTTCCGGCCTGTTAACCCTGACCGCCACCGATGATGTTATTTTTCAAACGGCGGCTTCCTCCCATAATGGAGCCGTGCGGAATGTGTCAATGACTTTGAGACACTAAACGTGATTAATTAGTGTACTTTTCCAAACTTTTTTCATGTTCTGGTGGATTGATCCAGACCGCCGTTGGCAAGGGTGCGGGCTCTGGAATCTTTC
>FLOH01000511.1_pt1 | contig 83083 bp, 78 predicted proteins | sample 756751 | NCBI WGS metagenome assembly FLOH01 (sample SAMEA4026879, study PRJEB14308) | marine metagenome | biome: coastal water; material: water | depth 74 m
TCTCAAAATTTTCATAAACTTTTTTTGTCACAGCATCTAGCATAGCAGGATCATTCTGGCTTAAACTGATGCCCATAAATTCAAAGTAAGGATCGTTCTCGCCGTAGAATTCACGTGCTTTAACATTTTTTTTCTTTTCAGAATCGAAAATCTCCCTATTTTTTAATTCTTCAGTTATTTCCTCTGCTGACATCCCTTGCTCAATCATCTCTTTCCATCTTGCGACATGACCATTATCATCTGATTTCAACACATCAGGACTAAACGGCGAATCCCCGATGATTAAGCCCCGAACCAAATCAGGATATTTTGCAGCCAGCACAATTCCAACCATACCACCAAGAGAGTGTCCAAAAACAACAACTGGCTTCTGAATATGTTTTTCTATAAATACAGCAATATCCTCGACGTAACTTTGAATTTTATAGTTGTCACCTCTGTCTGATTTTCCGTGACCTCGCAAATCCAGAGCATAAACACGTGAGCATTTCTCTAGATCTGGCATAATTGAATCAAAAGTTTGCCACCGAGAAGACCCACCGTGTAATAGCAGTAGTGGCATACCATCACTGGCTGTTTCTACGTAATTTAATTGCAACGAACCCGTATCAAACCTTTGTTCTTTCATATGCTCAAATTCTACCACATGATAAATATTAAATCTGAAATAAAAATAACCACCCATCCCGACGTTAGGAGGGATCCCGCAGATAACTCAACGTTCGATCGGTAACGACCCGTCAGATGGGTCGAAGTGAAGAGTCCCGTTGTTTACGTCGACGTTCGAAGTGTTCATCTGCGGGATCCTTCGTCGGCTCAATAGAATAAGCCTCCTCTGGATAGGTGCTGGATACCATACAAAAGAACCGGCTTGCGCCGATTCTTTAATCTTTCAACTTTAAACTGCCTACTGCATACCGCCTACTGCATACTGCTCCCCCTACATCATCCCCATTCCCCCACCCATTCCTCCTGGCGCTGAGTCTGATCCTTCTTTTGGAATTTCTGTGATAGCAACTTCTGCTGTTAGAACCATTACTGCAACTGATGTTGCGTTCTCTACAGCTGAGCGTGTTACTTTCGCTGGATCGATGATACCAACCATGATCATATCTGGCTCGTAGATATCTTTGAGGGCATTGTAACCAGATGCACCAGTTTCACGTTTTACTTTTTCTACAACTACATCTCCTTTAGCGCCAGCATTTTCTGCAATTTGATATAACGGTTTTTCAATTGCTTTTTCGATTACCTCAACGCCGAGTGCCTCGTCTTTATTTGTTCGTTCAATATCCACACGAAGTTGAGCAAGCGCAGTTTGTACTCGTATAAGCGCCACTCCACCTCCAGCGACTATTCCTTCTTCAACAGCGGCCTTAGTTGCAGCAACTGCGTCTTCGATTCGATCTTTCTTTTCTTTCATCTCAATTTCACTTGCTGCTCCGACTTTGATCACTGCAACTCCACCGGCAAGTTTTGCAACTCGCTCCTGCATCTTCTCACGCTCAAAGTCCGAAGTAGTATCTCCCATCTGTGCTTTGATCTGAATAACACGTTCGTCAATCTTTGCTTTATCTCCAGCTCCATCAACGATCGTGGTTGTATCTTTTGTTGATATTACTCGTCGCGCTTTTCCAAGATGACTTAGGTCAACTGACTCTAGCTTCAGTCCCCTTTCTTCTGATATGACTGTTGCGCCGGTAAGGATCGCGATATCCTCAAGCATTGATTTCTTTCGATCACCAAAGGCTGGAGATTTAATAACCAATGCATTAAATGCTCCGCGCATCTTATTCACAACTAAAGTCGTCAAAGCCTCACCGTCAAGATCTTCCGCAATAATCACAAGATCTTTCTTTCCAGTTCCTGCAATGGCTTCAAGTAATGGTAAAAGAGCTTGGACTGAACTTATCTTTTGATCAGTTACCAAAATTGGTGCGTCTTCAAACTCAGCCTTCATTGTTTCTGGATTGGTTACCATGTAAGGAGAGAGATATCCTTTATCGAACTGCATTCCTTCAACAATTTCAACTTCAACTCCAAATGATTGACCTTCCTCAACAGTTATTACACCATTTTCTGTAACCTTCTCCATTGCTTGAGCAATAACAGCTCCGATCTCTGGATCGTTGGCTGAGATTGAAGCAACTTGCTTGATCATATCTCCAGCCACACGTTGTGAAAGATTGTGAATCTCTTCAACAACTTTCTGTGTCGCTCGTTCCATTCCCCGTCGAAGTGATTGTGGATCAACTCCAGCAGTAACAAGCTTCATTCCTTCATCCACCATTGCTTGCGCTAGGACAGTCGCAGTTGTTGTTCCGTCTCCGGCAACATCATTTGTTTTTGATGCAACTTCTTTCACAAGTTCCGCACCCATGTTCTCAAGCTTGTCTTCAAGCTCAATTTCACGAGCAACAGTAACTCCATCCTTTGTAACCTGAGGTCCTCCATATCCACGCTCGATAATTACGTTTCGTCCTTTTGGACCAAGAGTGATCTTTACAGCATCAGCAAGAATGTCGATTCCTACTTTTAGCTTCTTACGAGCGTCTTCACTAAATGTAATTTGTTTTGACATAGGTTTTTTATAATAGAGGTTAAGGGGAGGTTGGTAGAGGTTATTGAAAGAGAGGTTGGAGAGGTTAGGGTGAGGTTTAAAGTTCGAAAACCTCTTCTAACCTCCTGGTCGCCATCAGGCGATCTAACCTCTTCAACCTCTTTTATTCCACAATCGCGAGAACTTCTTCGCTTTTAATTATCAAATATTTTTGTCCTTCGATTTCTACTTCGTCCGGTGACCATTTTTTAAACATTACTTTTTGACCAACGCTTACGTCCATTGACTGACGCTGACCATTCTCAAGCATCTTTCCTGGACCAACAGCTAATACTTCTGCAGTCTCTGGCTTTTCTTTTTCAACGGTGTCAGGAATAATAATTCCTGATGATGTCACAGTTTCCTTATCGATTGGCTTAAGGATGATGTGATCTGAAACTGGTCTCAAATTCATATAAAATATGTTATTTACAAAGCGAATCTTATGCAATTAGCACTCTAATGTCAAGTTTGCTAAAAGCACAAACCGCGCTAGTTGTGAGACAACTGCGCGGTAGAGGAGGACTTGGGCATGTGAGCGTCGATCTGGAGAAAAGCGACACAACCTAGTGCGATGACTGCAAGGCAGATCATGGCAAGAGGAATGCAGATTGCCAGCCCCATGATTCGCGGCATGGGGTTTTGGCTGTTCTCAGTTTCATCGAGTTCGATCGGTTCTGAGATACTCATGACTACTCCTAGTTCAACAGGATGCTGACAAAGAAACCACAACCAACTTCAAAGCTGATGATGATTGCTATTCCTATGATCAGAAACCACGGAACATCGTATCCAACTTTGGTCTCACAACTCGCCATACCCCACCTCCTTTTGTAACGGGGATGAAATTAGGTTAGCAATTAATTGGAAAGAGGGCAAATAAAAAAACTCGATAAGATCGAGACCAACGGCAACCCCCTCTATCTCCCCCTTCGGAAGGGGGAGGAATTTAGTCTAAGACTCCCCATTTCGAACGAAGAGAGAAATCTTCTGACTTCGATGAGTTCAAGAAGATCTCTCACCCCTCCGGGGATTCGAGATGGGGATTTGATCGAGATTAATGGCAACCACCCCTACCCCCTCCTTCGGAAGGAGGGGAATTTAATTACTCAATCCTCGCTGTCAAAGCCATTACATAAACAACCAGAGCTAGACCTGACCATTGTGTCCAAAGATAATGATCCAGTCCGGCAATGACAAGCAATGCACAGCCCATCATTAGGGCGATTAGTGGTGCGTTAGATCGAGAGACCTCCCCCAACCCCTCCTTCGTAAGGAGGGGGGTCGAGTTTATTGAATTCGACCTAACCTCTCCCCCTTTCTTCTCAAGGGGGAGCTGGAGGGGGTTAACTGATATTCGATTGAAATTTAGTTTGTCTATCGATGTTACCCAAAGTCCGACAAGTACAAGTCCGAGGATTCCGATTTCACCAACAACCAACATCCCAATGTTGTGAACTGGTTGATACTGCCACCATTCTCTTGTTTGATCGAGTTGCTCGATCGCATATGTGTAGTTGCCTAAACCTGATCCTAGTACGATTTTGCTTGATACGACCTCTGGCCATTCCTGATATTGCTCTGCGCGTTCAGTGATCGAAGTTTGATTAACTCCGGCTGAGTTAAGTATCAAAACTCCAAAGATAGAACCGAGGATTATTAGAATTGAGAATGCAGTGGCGATTAGTTTGAATCGAGTCCACAGGCAACCTCCCCCTACCCCTCCTTCGACCCATTCGACAGGCTCAGGGTCGCCCTGAAGTATTTGAAGGGCGGAAGGAGGGGGGTCGAGTTTTCGACGTGCAAAAACTAAAATCGAAATACCACAAATCAATCCGACAATTATCGCAATCCAAGCAGATTGGGAATAAGTTAGTATAAGTCCGATGAGTAGAAGTGTGGCTGCGGTGTACCAAACAACTCTACATAACCCCCCATCCAGAGCTAAGCGAAGGATCCCGTGCGTAAACCCGTCAGACGGGTCGTAAGCGATCGAACGTTGACGTAAACAACGGGATCCTTCGTCGCCTGCAGGCTCCTCTGGATGGGTGTTGTTATTCTTCCCTGACTTCGATCGAAACATTAATAAACTCAAAAGTCCCACAACTAAAAATCCTCCGAAAATGTTTGGGTGGCTGAAACTTCCGTAGGCTCGGAGGATTCGCGTGTCGTTTTCTAGTGTTAAAACTGCATCGCCAAGAATCTGAGCATCACGAGATGCTAATCCGAGCCATGTCGATGCCATCGAACTACCGACAACCACTTGCCAAATGCCTAGTCCGATTGGAATCATCAAACTTGCAATCAGTCCAATCGAAACCCATCTCAAGTTCGTTCTCGAATCTAACAAAAGTAAAAATAGCATCATTGCGATCAAGACATGTACAAATTGGCCAAAGGCAACATCACCATTAATCGCCCAGAACATTGAAATAAATGTGATGGTTAAAATCAAAAAAGAAAAGCCAACGGCTTTTTGATATTTCTGACAAATTTTCAATCGACCGTAAATAATAAAAGCGAGTACAACCAATGCTTCCACAACGTACAAACTTATAACACCATATTCAAACGATTCTCCTCCAATCGTATTCTGCGCAAAAATCCACCTAGTCTGCCACGGCAATAAAAAAAATAGCACAGGGAGAATGAAAGGGAGGATTTTGGTTCTAATTTTAGTCATAGTCTATAACTACCCACTCAGAGCCCTGGAATTATCGAAGGGCGAAGAGCCCCGTTGTTTACGTCAACGTTCAAAGTGTTGATCTACGGGATCCTTCGCTGCGCTCTGGATGGTGGTGGCATCTGGGTTCTGTGTTCTGAGTTCTGCGTTCTATCACACACACTTCCTCTCAAATGCATCAGCAATTTCTGCACGTCGATCAGTTGTATGAAACTTGAGCATGTCGTCGTTCATTACAACGCATGTTCCTTGATTTGCTAACACCTTCATTCGATAAGGCATCTTGAGCAGCTGAATCCATCGCATTACGCATTCGGGGATTAGACATGGTATTAATGGAAATCTCGAATTACAGCGCATTCGATATGCTCGTCGAGGTCGATGTGCGTTTGGTAGGAATTGATCAGTCCAATCATTTTCCTTGAAAAAATCATCCCACATTTCCTCTCTACCGAATACTGGAGTTAAGTTTTTAACCCAATAAGCTAAATACGGATCATTATCCATTTTTAGTTCTGAAAGATCCATGTGTTTTTCTGATACGAAAAAACTAATGTCAATTGGATCTTTTTTTGCTTCACCTGGTCTCTGTCTTAAAAAAATTAACGGCAACACAGTCCACATTCTTGCAGTCCAAACGCGCCCATGCGTCGTGACTATAAAAAAATCAATATCACTCTTCTCTCTTGTGAAATGAAATGCAAGTGAATTGCAAATCGCCACACCCCTAACTGAAGGTAGTCTTGAAATATACTGTACTATCTTACAGGCTTTTCTCTGCTTTCTTACAGCGTCAAGAAATCGACGTTTACGAGCTGCGACTTGCGACTCAACTTCCATGTCAGTTCCAATTCCATACATACCCTCACAATGCCCAATACGAGTTCTTAACCATTCACAAGTTTTCAAACACTTTTCAATCTCATCATAGCCATAAACCCGCTCTGGCCTGTACTGCCATTTAAAAATCTCAAAAGTCGTCAGCGGATATTGATTATACGCAAAGTATGCCAGAGTATTATGGATGTCGCGTTCGATTCGTAAAGGAGGCATAGGGGGATTTGAAAGAGGTTCAGGATTCGATAGAACTCGAAGAGGTTAAAGAGGTTAGCCCGTCTGATGACGAGCAGGAGGTTGGAGAGGTTTCCGGAGAAGAAATTTGAAGGGTTATAAATCTCAAAGTCCTAAAACCTCTCTCAACCTCCATAACCTCCCAATAATCTCTATTTTCTATAACCTCCCCTTAACCTCTCTTCTTTAATACATCTTGCACTACAATGCCCCCTCTGCGCAAGAGATGCGTCAATCCAAAGCCAATGAAAGCAAAATCGCGAAGTCTGATTACAAGTGCGAAGGCTACAGCTGAGAGTGGAACTCCGAGCAATAAAAATACACTTGCAAATCCTCCCTCAAACACTCCAAGGCCTGCTGGCACCGGAAGTAATAGTGCGATTCCCGGCAAAGTGCTAATTAAAAATGCTTGGGCGAAACTTAATTGTACTTCAAAGAAATGGGCTAGGTAAAATACTTCAACGACACGAAAAGAAATTACTGTGACTGCTAAAAATGCGATAAGTAATAAAAATGATTTTCTGGCATGTAAAAATACGCCCATGATTCCTTCCGTGTCTTTTATCCACTTTTCGATTTTGTGCATCGACTTAATTCGATGCAATCGAAGCCCACGAAAAATCTTACTAATCCAACCATCACCCTTTGAAACACCAAATAAAAATCCTGCCAAAATTATAAGCATTACCAAAAGTCCAACTCCAATTCCAATCATTATGTTTCCCGATCCTAGACCCGTAATAAGTGCGAGCGCCACTCCAGCAACAATGAATGCGATGTATGCAATGAGTTCAATTGTGATATCAAGCATCACCGCACTGGTCGCTTTCTTACTACTAATCCCATCACTCATTAACATTCCAATTCTAATTGGCTCACCACCAACTTGCGCTGCTGGAGTCAGATAGCTCGCAGCAAATCCTGCCATGCGATGTCTATACATTCGCCAAAGTGATAGTCTTTGTTTTTTGTCTACTTGATGATTAAGAATCAATTGCCAGCGCCAACTATAAAGTCCAAAATTCAAAGCTGAGATAAATACAAAACCAAGAAATGGAACAAGTCCAAAATTCATCAAAGTCTGAACGATCTCGCTCCACCCTTCGCGATAAATCAAATACCCCAAAAGTCCGAGTCCGATTAACAAGGCGCTAAAAAATATAATCCCACGAATGGTTTTTGTTTTCATAAGTTTATTATAACAGAACACAGACAACGGAACATAATAATATAAAGCACCATCTCGACGCCCAGTCACAGATCCTGTCGCAGACCCTGAGTTTAGTCGAAGGGAGTTTATCGAAGGGAAGAGATCTTCTAGGATTCGATCTAAGTCAGAAGATTTCTCCCGTGGGTCGAAATGGTAAATAAAAACAAAGACCCCGGACCGTGTGGGGTCTGGGGTAAGGCTATCGATCAAGGTCGTGGTGTCAGTCAGATGACTCTGGGGCAACCTCAGCAGGATCAATAAAATTCACGCCATTGATGAGATAGGCGATCAGCTTGTGACTTTTCAAAAAATATCTAGCTTTTCGCATTGGAACGTACTTCCCACCAGTAGCCTCGATCAGAGAGTCATCGATCATACGGCTAAGCTCAATCCGTAGATCGTCTTTACTTCCAATATGCTCTTCGCAGAGGTCTTCACCGAGATGTTCTTTGAGATGGCGATGCACACCATCAGCGTCCATGGAACAAACACCGGAATCAGGAGCCGCCCACTCCATGAGAAGCAAAAGAATCAGACTTCGTCGCATATCTTCCTCCAGGCTTGGGTGTAAGTATAGATTAACAAAATTAATATAGATCCGCAATGATGCGAGTTTATATGCAATCTTGATATAAACGTATAATTATACTAATAAGAATGTAACTTTCACAAAAGGATTCCTGAATGCTTAAGCTGCTCCTCATACAATTGCTGCGGATCGTATTGAATACATGGGTCTTCTTCTTTCCATACAAAGACGATCCGATCAAATCGGCCAAGATTCTTTGTGAGCTGATGACATGCACAGACCAAACATCTGATGATGTGATGCGCAATTACCTTATTGTGTATATGGAAAGTTGGAGTGCTCACAAAGAATATCTCGCAGGCATCACACTGATCAAAGATCAACTAAAGCTATATAGACCTCAACTACTACAACGCATCAACTTATGAAAACGCGATGTACTTCACAGCTCAATCTCCTGGCAACAGGAGATTTCTCGCATCTTCAAAGTAAAACTTTGTAAGTTACTAACAACGACTCTTGACTCACACATTTAAAGCTGCTGTAATATAAGTAACGCGAGTGGGGTATTTAAGGACTACCCCCTTCTCGGTGGCGAACAAAACTCCCTTTTTGAGGAGTTTTTGTTTTTATTATCCTGGATTTGATGGGTCTGTGGGGGGGTAATGGTAACCCCACTCGTGTTGCCACCGAGAAATGCCAGTTCAAATCTGGTCAGATCCACCAGCTACAATAATTCAGGACCAACAACACCCAGCCAATCGGCTGGGTGTTGGGTTTCCTAATCTGGGTTCTGTAGTCTGGACTCTGTGTTCTGTTATTTCTTCTCTTCTTCCTCCTTCGGCGCTTTCAAAAATATCGAATAGAGTACTAATGTCAAAAATGTAGTTGATAGCCAGTAAAGCATTACTCCTCCAGGCAATGATGTTACTCCAATCATCAGTGTAATCGCTGGCATGAAGTAAAGCATCATCTTATTCATGTTTGCCATCATGCCCTCATCCATGGCACCGGCGCTTCCCTTAACTTCTTTAACTGGCTTTCGCGTCATGGTCTGCTTAACTTGGAAGTACTGTGCGATAGCAGCGAGTACTGCCAATGGAATAGATACTTGTGCCAAGTCAATCATTCCAAGGAACATTGAATCTATTATATCTGGTGCTGGGATAAAGCTGTAAAGCATATCTGCTTTGACTTCTGTAATCCCATCTCTCAATACACGGAAAAGTGCAAAGAAAATTGGTAGCTGAATCAAAAGTGGTAAACAGGATGAAAACGGATTTACATTATTATCTTTATAAACCGCCATTAACTCCTGCGCCATTTTTTCTTTATCATCTTTGAGCTCCTCACGAATCTTTGCAATCTTTGGTTGCAACTCCTGCATTGATCGCTGACTCTTAAGTGACTTGAATGTAAATGGAAATAGGACTCCCTTGATGAGCAACGTTACCAAGATAATCGCCAAACCAATTCCTGCTGATGGAAAAAGGTCGTAGAAAAAAACTAGTAAATTATAGAGTGGCTCATAAAAAACTGTGTAAAACAACTCCATAGGCCTTAGTCGTTATCTTCTAAAACTTCTTCAGCCACTTCCTCCACATCCTCTTGCTCATCCTCAGCAATGTCTTCAGTTGAAGGTTCCTCAGAAGCCTCTACGTCTTCTTCTTGATCAACCTTCTCTAGATTTTCTTCTATCTTTTCAACCTCATCGTGAATCTCGATATCTTCCTGGACTTCTTCAATAGTCTCTGGCTTAACCTCTTCGCCAGAAACCTCTTCAACCTCCTGATCGTCATCAGACGAGCTAACCTCTCCAACCTCCTTCTTCTTATCAACATCCTCACGAACGCTAATCTTCCATCCAGTTAACTCAGAAGCAAGGCGAACATTTTGACCTCCACGTCCAATTGCCAAAGACAGCTGATCGTTTTCTACAATAATCGCAGCTTCATTATCTTCTTCATTAAGTTCTACTTTTGAAATTTTCGCAGGAGATAATGAGTTTTCAATAAACTGTTCGATGCTTTCTGACCATTCAACAACGTCGATCTTTTCGCCTCCAAGCTCTGCGATAATAGTTTGAATACGAACTCCACGTTGACCAATACACGCTCCGATCGGATCAATAGACTCATCCTCAGTGTACACAGCGATCTTTGTTCGAGCACCAGGCTCACGTGCGATAGCTTTGATCAATACAATGTCATCTGCAACTTCAGGAATTTCAAGATCAAATAATGCACGAACAAGTTCAACGCTTGAACGAGAAAGACAAATCTGTGGGCCCCGTGATCCCAAGCTTACCTCACGAACGTAAACTTTAATTCGTTGACCAGAATCATAGCGCTCTGATCGAACTTGATCTTGTGGCAAAATAACTCCGGAAGTTTTTCCAATATCTACCAATACAACACGACCTTCACGTCGCTGAACAGTTCCGATTAGGACTTCGCCTTCCTGTTCTTTAAATTCATTGTAAACAATCTCACGCTCAGCTTCTCGCAACTTCTGAGTAATAACCTGCTTGGCAGTCATTGCAGCCATTCGTCCAAACTCTCCAGGAATCGGAAGTTCAATTTTTAGCTCATCACCAACCTGTGAACTCATTTTCAAAACCTTTGCATCAGAAAGCATGATCTCCGTCTTTGGATTAAAAGTTGGACCCTCGCTTTCATCACCAATTGTTTCATCCTCATCCTCGTCATAGCGTCTACGAGGTCTACCTCGATCAGGTGACGCTTCATTTGCTTCACGCTCAGCAGCTTTCTGTGCCTGACGCTCTTGCATCGCCTCAAGTTCTTCAGGGGAAATATCTTCAACGATAGTTTTAATATCGCAGGCTTCAATGCTTCCATCTGCAGGATCAAAAATAACATGAATATTTTGCTGACGGTTTCCGTAATCCTTACGGTAAGCCGCAGCCATCGCAGTTTCGATAGTCTCGAGAACTGATTCGTATGAAAGGCCTTTCTCCTCACACACATAGCGTATCGCTTGTTCAATATCTGATGCCATAGAATTTAATTTTATGTATGCAGTATACAGTATGCAGAATGCAGTCGAAAATCTCGAGCCGCCTACCACGTCGTTCGCGAACGACGTGGCCTACCGCATACCGCATACCGCCTACTATTTATTATTTAATCTTGTAAAAAGTCCCGGCCGTCAGGCCGAGATTCATCCAATAGTGAGAGGATATCATGACTATATTTGTGTGTCAATCTAAACCTCAAGGGCTGGCACCTGTGTGATTATCAAATCTTGATCAGACTTCAGGCCTAGACATTTGGGCTAAGCCTAAAATTATATTCCGCTATTTTTAGTCAAAAAATACGATCTCGAATTTCAATCAGGCCTAGACATTTGGGCTAAGCCCAATTGGCTAAGCCTAATGGGCTTAGCCTGATGAGCTTAGCTTCGCGGGCTTAGCTCTTTGGGCTTAGCCTGAAGTGCTAAATCTCGATGATTGGTATTTGTGTAATTTTCGGAGCTTGATTGTCGCGATATTCGATTGCAATTACTTCTATGCGATATGGTTTGTTTTCGAGTTTGTGTTTTTGTAAATATAATTCTGCTGTGGTTTGGATCTTGCGTAACTTGTCGCGGGTTACTGATTCTTCGGGGTAGCCGAAATGATTCGTGTTGCGCGCCTTCACTTCTATGAATACAATCTCATCGCCGTCTTTTGCGATCAGATCAATCTCCCCTGCTCTGGTTCGATACTGTCGCTTCAAAATCTTATAACCTTTTTCAATTAAAAAACGCGCCGCCAGTTTTTCAGCCTTATTGCCAAACTTGCGACGCGGATCCATATTTGTAGGGTTTAAAAGTGGTAAAGGGTTGAAAGGGTTTAGAGGATTCAAATGGAACTATTTAATAACCACCCCTATCCCCTCCTTGAAAAGTAGGGGGATCTCGTTTTGAGCCTACTTTCCTCTCTTTCGTGGAATGTATTTGTTTGTTTCTACTTTTGCTACTCCTTTATCTTTCAACTCTGGGATTTTTACTTTCACGTACCAAACGATCCATGCGATCCAGGCGATCAAACCTAGGAGCCAAACCAGGAACCAGAATCGTGCTCCGAAGAAATAGATTTGTTCGTAGGAAAAGAAGAACCAGAACAATCCAAGGATTCCCATTGTCATGAACATCTGCCCTACGTACTTATAGGCTCTAACCATGAAGCGATCATCTTTTTTGTTTTTAGCCATGATTCGACTTACAGAGCCAAAGATTACCAGCAAGGCAAACAAAAAGAAAAATCCACGTTCATATACTGAGCTCAATCCAGTTGTCTGAAGATCAAACCAGAAGCTTAAAGTGAAAAGTTGTGATAAATCCATAATTTTGTAAATTTTAAATAAGTTCAACGGCAACCCCCTCCAGACTTCACTCTGCAGAGCTACGACCGGCAGGCTACCTCCCCCTTCGGAAGTGGGAGAATTTTGATCTAGCCTCCTCTCCTTCCGAAGGAGGGGCTGGGGGTCGTTGCCTGTGAAATGATGTTACTCATCTGATTGGGTATCGTCAAGCTGTCTTGAATACAACTCCCCAGTGGGTTTCGTTTACTGATAGATCACGATCTTTTACAATCCCCTCTTTTAAAAATCGAGCTTCGACTTCCATGGCCTCTTTACGCTGATCTTTTGGCGGTGCTGCTGGACTATTTGCCCGCCTGCTCCAATCAACGACCAAGATCAAACCTCCAGGCTTTAAAACTCTTTTTATTTCATGGGCTAGAACTCCTATATCTTTCACACACCAAACATTATTCACAACAAATACCCAGTCCAATGATTGATCCTTAATTCGAACTCCACCTTCACGCTCAAAGTCACCCCAAATAGTATGCAAGTTTAAAATTCCAAAAAGCTTTCTCCGACCATCAATCATTTCCAAAACTTCCTTCACAAGATCAACCGCATATACAGTTCCCTCGTCACCAACCATCTGAGACGCTGGAAAAACAAAATGTCCAGTGCGTCCAGCACCAAAATCAGCAACCTTGTCTCCAGCTCGGAGTCCAATGTCGCTTAGAATTTTTTTTGAATCAAGAAGTGTGCTTCCAAGGCTCATAGGTAAAGGTGATAAAAGTATGCAGTATGCGGTTTTAATCCCCATCTCGACGCCTAGTCATAGATCCTGTCGCAGACCCTGAGTTTAGTCGAAGGGAGCCTGTCGAATGGGTCGAAGGAGGGGTTGGGGGAGGTTGCCGTTATCTGATCGAATTCGATCGAATTAGAACAGTAAACCTACCAACCATGTCATTAGGTTATCGAAAAGATCTGTGACGACTATAAATCCAATAATCATTATTGCGATTCCGATAAGCTTGTACAAGAGATTAGTCCCTCCGCCTCCCAAGGTTCGTTCAGCCCAAGGATTGCGACCAAGAATAGAAAGATACCACGGCGTCTTCCAAGTCATAGAAAGACCAAGTGCTGCAACAACAAGTCCAATCAATGTTCTTAAAATAAATGCTCCCATATATTTATAGTATATCAAAAGTATACAGTATGCAGTAGGCAGCTCCAAAGAAGAATGATTGACCTTTCCATCTAAATCAGCTAAGGTCACTCTCCCGATCAACCAACACCTGGAGGTGATCATGTCGGGAGCCCAACAAGAAGCTCGCACTACCGCATCCGTTATCGCAACGGATCTCGCGATCGAGCAAGCTGTCAAGGACGCTGTTCTGGCATACCTCAAGCACAACAAGGATCGCGCTGAGATCGCCGGCGCCGCTGGCCCGAGCGTGGCTGCACAGAAGGCGACTGCCGAGGTGCTCGAAATCTACAACTTCAACGACATCAGAGCCGAAGTCAGCGCCTGCATGGATCTGGCGCCCGTACGTCTCTGCGTCGTGAAGTGGGAGACCTACGCAATGGTCGACGACGAAGAAAACGCTGGCAAGAAGAAGCGCGTCGTCACCGACCCCGGCGGCACCTACACCTTCATCATCAAGTGCTAGCCACTCGGCTTCACACTCCGTACTGCGCCTGCCACCCATGTGGTAGGCGCTTCTGCTTTTGGGGTTTGACAGGATGAGCGATAATAGCTAATCTACCCTGTCGCATGATTTCGACCCCTACGGCAGGGACAGCCGACCTTTCTCAAGGAGCAATCCATGAAGATCACGAAGCTCACTGTGAAGATCGGTGAACATACTCAGAACGTCTTGGATGTCAATGGTGAGAACCTCGATGTCAAGCAGCTCATCGAGTTGGCAACCGCTTCGAGCGCGACCATCAAGATCGAGGTCCCGCAGACCTCTGAGACTGCCTCCATGCTGGGACGTCTGGTCTACGGACAACCCAAGGCGTCACCACCCACCGACCTCTCCGACAAGATCGATGACCTTTGTAAGCGGAGGAGTGAACTCGAACTCTCCGTTCGTGCGAACAATGTCCTCAAGGACAAGGGCATCGAGTTCGTCTGGCAGATCGCCGAGTGCAGTGAATCGGACCTCCTCAGGCTCAAGGACTTCGGTCGCAAGAGCCTCAATGAGGTAAAAGAAATCATGTCAGCGATGGGTCTGCGGCTCAACATGGACCTCAGCAACATCAAGGAACATCTCCCTACTGTCTGAGGCTCGTTTCGTACGTCTCTTCCGTGTCCGCACCTCTGGTGCGGACGCTTCTGCTTTTTGAGGGGTCAGGTCGGACTATGGACTTTTTATAAAATTAGATTAACAAAAAAGAACCTACTAAGTAGATTCCTTTTTGGTGGGTGTTGAGGGATATCTCACGTCGTCGCGCAGCTCCTCCCCATAGGGGTTTCCACCCCTCTGGCGTTCCGCTTCGCTTCACTGTCACCCCCGGCAATGTAAGGGGACCTTCCCCTTACCATCCCCTGGTTCGAGTCCCTTCAACAACATAAAAAACCGACATTCGTCGGATTCTTATGGTGGGTGTTGAGGGACTCGAACCCCCGACGTGCGAAAGTTAGCGAAGTAGCAATATCAAGCTAAAACGCAGATTAAGCAACAAACACAAGGTCAACGCATTGTCTCTCCAGTCCCGCCTGTCCCCGCAGTAATCCCGTGATGGTGAAATTTGGTCACATAGTGGTCACAAAATTCATGGCGCTAAAACAAAACACCCAGTCATTTCGTGGGCAACTGAGCTATAAGCTCTGAGGAAATGACTAGGGTGTTTTTATTATTGCGGTATTATTGACAATAAGGCTCAAATGAGCTATATTGCTCAGTCCCCCATGAACCATAGGAGGTCATCATGTCGGGTAACCAGCCCACGGACGCCGAACGCAAGCAGATCTTGCTCGAAGAAGACATCAAGCTCAACGTCATCGTGGCGGTGAAAAGCGTCGGTGACACTTCGGACACGAAGGGCCTGAGTACAGTGGCACGGCTCGCTGTCCTCAAGCGCTTGAAGGGGTACCAGTCGGTTCGTGTGATCGTCGAGGTCATGCCCCCTTCTGAGGCTGACGGCTCGCTGCCCTGCATCGTCATGTGGCACGATCTGCAAGATCAGCCGCAGAAGATCCGCTTCTTCATCGAGAGTTCCCCGTTCCGCCCTCGACGGTGAATCCGTCATCACACTTCGTAGCCCCCACTTCGGTGGGGTGCTTCTGCTTTTAGAAAACAAAACACCCAGTCATTTCGTGGGCAACTGAGCTGTAAGCTCTGAGGAAATGAGGGGGTGTTTTAATTATCTAGTAAACTCGGTTGTGATAGCTTCTTGTATTTTGTGGTCCAGCTCAACAAATCCATTCTCATACTCCTTTGTCACTGCAAGAAAGCAAGCTGCAAGAAGAAGCGCCTCTGTAATTTGTATAAACTCATGCTTAATTGGTTGTCGGGAACCATCAAATGTTATCGGAAAGCCAGAATTTAACAATGTTACATTTTCAACTTTCAAATTCTGATGAATAGATTCATTCTTATCGAGCTTCTTTCTAAAATATACCGCATCAAATTCAGCATCATTAGATGAGGCGCTCGCTAGAATTACATTATTTTTCAACTCCCCATGCATGCTATTAGATAAAGAGGTTTGTCCTGTTGCTCCAATTATCACATCAGCATTTTTGATAAGTTCGGATAATACATTATCTGACAGCTTATATTGATCTATATTTTTATCAAATATGGACACCTTATATTGTGCGGGTAATTGATCTGCAATAGAACGTCCTATGTATCCCCCTCCAAGTATAAGAACGTTTTCTATTTCTGCACCTGCTCTTTGTGCATAGACATCTAATCGTTCTACGAAATCAGAACCAATAAAGTCTGTCTCCTGTTCCAGCTTTGTTTGTGAGCGTGCGATATTAATCACTGGCATGTTTAATTCATCGTCTGACAACAAGTGAAATCCTGACGATGTTTGCTCAATGCAAGTTATATTATTGCTACGTATCTCACTCTTATTGATTTCATGAATGAGATGCCCACCATCATCTAAAACAACAATATTTTCAGCATCAGCGATTGGCGTCTTATTCAAAAATTCTTTTATGTATGATTCAAACTGGGAGCAAAATGCTTCATGGCTATTATAGGACGTACTACCTGAGTCAACATAGCATCCAAGATTCTGAAATTCTTTTAACACCTCCTGATTGGTTGAGTACGCCTTACCCAAGAGATAAACATTCTCTGGTTTCAATCCGTGTTTGAATAGTTCGAGAAAATAGATCAGATGACCTTCAAGAATATGTTGAACAGCAATAATGGTCACGTTAGACAAATCAACCCCTTCGAATAACGAGGAGGTGAAATCAACTAATGGCATTTTTGGGTAGCTTTTCATAATAGAAATATTAACACAAAAAGCAAAAAAGGTTGAGGGGTCAGGTCGGACTATGGACTTTTTATATAATTAGATTAACAAAAAAAGAACCTACTTAGTAGATTCCTTTTTGGTGGGTGTTGAGGGACTCGAACCCCCGACCCTCTCGGTGTAAACGAGATGCTCTAGCCAGCTGAGCTAAACACCCTTGGTTTGTTTATGTTTAGCGAAGCTGACTAGTGTATTGCCAGCTGCTTGTCCGCCGAAGCTCCGCAGAGCGAAGGAGGGAGCTAAACACCCATATGCATCAATTGCGAGAAAAGAATAACATGGATTTGTATCATTGACAAGGGGCTTAGTATTGGTTATATTTCGGGCGCAGAAATCATCACGCGAACGTGGTGGAATTGGTATACACGCTAGCTTGAGGGGCTAGTGCCCGCAAGGGCTTGGAGGTTCGAGTCCTCTCGTTCGCACCACCGAGCTCAGCTCGGTTTCGGCAAGTATGCACCAAAGCTCAGCTTTGGCTGTAGCCGAATCGAAAATGAACTGAGCTCGGTGAGTCCAGCTTAGCTCGATCAAAAAAACCACCAGATTTGTCTGGCGGTTTTTGTGTATGGCGCAGTTTCGGATATACTTATATCTATATGAAAACTCAGCTATCAAAAACTGAAATAGAGAAGATTCTTTCAAAGTACAACCTTGGTGAACTTATTGAATATAAAGAATTCACAGCTGGGTCTGTTCAGACCAATATCATGATCGCGACTAATAAAGGTAAGTTTGTTTTGAAATGCTACAAAACTCGATCGAAGGAATATGCGATGTTCGAACTGAGTCTTTTGAACCGCCTATCCAAGACCACCCTTCCTGTTGCAAAGCCTTTAAAAAGTCTATCTGGAGATTTACTCGTGGAACATAATGGCAAGCTTTGTGCGATCATGCATTTCTTGGAAGGTAGCCATGCGAAAAATCCAAATGATTACTCAAAAGTCGATCAAGCCAATCAGGTTGTAAAAGCACTTGCGATACTTCACAAAAATACACGTGGTTATAAACCAAATAATTATCAATTGCGTGATTCCTATGATCCTGAGTGTTGCAAGAAGACGGCAAAGATTTTCGCGAAGAAGCTTAAATCGAAAACAAAGGTAAGCGAGCGAATGAAATGGCTCACCAAAGAACTTAAAAATATTTCCATTCCAAGAAATCTTCCAAAGGGTGTATGTCACTGCGATACACATTGCAGTAACTTTTTATTTAAAGGAAATAAGCTCACAGGAATGATCGACTTTGATGACTCGGGTTACACTTGGTTGATTTATGACATCGCGAATCTTTTGTACTTCTGGGCATGGAAGCCTAAAAAAGGTCTTGATTTTACAAAAGCGAAGAAACTTATTAATGAATACCAAAGATATAGAAAGCTAAATACAAGTGAAAAGAAACATCTATTCGATATTCTAAAAATGGTCATACTCATGAGCGCCAGTTGGTTCATTCATGTAGATAATGACTTCAAGCAAGAGCAAGAGCGGATCGATTATTTAAATGAGATAGGAAGAGATGCTTTTCGAGATAAAATTTTTGACTAAAAATATATGCCATTAGGATTAAAACGGGGAACGGTAGAGCTTAAATCTTACAACCTAGAATGGGCTAGGCTCTTTGAGGAAGAAAAGATTGCCCTACAATCTATCTTGGGAAATGAAGCTCTCGGGATTAAACACGTCGGATCAACAGCCATACCAGGCATGGTCGCAAAACCGATTCTTGATTTAATGGTTGCCGTTGAATCTATCGATTCTTTTGATCGATTCACTCCGAAGTTAGAACAGCTTGGTTATCAGTTTATGAGAGATGAGAGGGATGGGCTTGAACATATTCTCTATATAAAAGGCCCGGAAGAAAAACGAACTCACTATCTCAAGCTCACAACTTTAGATTCAGAATTTTGGAAAGATCATATTCTATTTAGAGATTATCTGATCAATCATCTTGATAGAGCAAAGCAGTACAAAGAACTAAAACAAGAACTTTTAGAGAAGCACGCTGACAAACGAGAGAATTACACGAAAGAGAAAAGCGACTTTATTGTAGAGACTTTGCAGTTAGCTCAAGAAGATAAGAATGATTCAATATGAAATACAAAGTAATTTTATTTGATGCTGATGGGGTTACGATAGATTCTAATGTCATGTTCTCTCAAAAACTTGAAAGTGATTATGGTATTTCATCAGAGAAGACGAGCCCATTTTTCAAAGGAGTATTTCAAGAGTGCATGTTTGGAAAGGCAGACCTGAAAGAAGAACTTGGAAAAGTAATTGGTGATTGGGGTTGGAAAAAGAGTGTAGATGAAATGCTTGAAGAATGGTTTGAGTTTGAGAATCTTCCTAATAAAGAAATGTTCGAATTAATAAAGCAACTTCGAGAAGATGGAGTGAAGTGCTTCCTTGCAACAAACCAAGAAAAGTATAGAGGAGAGTATCTGCGCAAGGAAATGCATTTTAATGAACTGTTCGACGGACTTTTCATATCGGCTGAGGTTGGTTATAAGAAAAAAGATCCTCGCTTTTTTGAAGAGGTATACGGTGCTATAAACGAAGCAAGTCAAGATGTGTCTTCACCCCTAATTGAACGTCATGAGATATTTTTTACTGATGACGATGAGGAAAATATAGAGGGGGCCAGATCATTCGGTATAGACGCTAAGCCATTTACTAACATTTCAGATCTAAAAGAATGGATAAGGTAGGAAAATATGAAAACAATATCATCAAATTCAGATGGAGTTATTTTTGGGAAAGAACATGATTCACCATTATTTATTCGAAAAGTAACATTTCATGTTGGCTATACCGAATCAGAAGATCATACTCACCCCAATTCTTATGAGTACTACCTGATACTTTCAGGGGAGCTTACCTTTATATCTGGCGACGATGCAGTTAATGCAAAACTTGGTGATATTGTATATTTTGCAACTAATGAATCACACCGTATTTCGCAAGTCACCTCGGAAGTGCGGATGCTACTATTCAAACAAATAGGAGCCAAGAAAGCATAGTTACATTTACATTACAAAAACACCCCATCATTCCCTCAGAGCTTATAGCTCAGTTGCCCACGAAATGACTGGGGTGTTTTTTATATTTAAAGTTGTAATAAGACTTGAGATCCCTCCCCTTCGACGAGCTCAGGATCTATGGCTAACGTCGGGATGAGAATAGTTGAACTATTTTATAACCACCCCCAGTCTTCGCTCTGCAGAGCTACGACCGGCAGGCTATCCCCTCCTTGAAAAAGAGGGGGACCTCTGTCAAAACTTCCTCCCCTTTCCCGTAATCACCCTCAACGCCTTGGGAATTATTTTGAATCTTAATTCATTGCTTTCAAACTCCTCCCCGTCTGCTACGCACTTTACGGAATTGCTTAGTGTTACTTGTAGCTCTTTTGCTGGCACGATAGAAGTGTTGTATTTATTTTTTTTGAAAAGTCCTTTGGCTGGGGTTCTTAGAACGCATTCTAATTTTCCGTCGATTGGATTTGCTGCTCGTACGTCTTCGCTCTCAAGTGCGAGGTTGCGTACTTCCATTGAGCAACGTCGAAAAGCGTTCATCTTGTATCCTTTATCAACCACAACGGTAACTTGTGAAACTTGTGGTACTTGGACAGTATGCAAAAATCGTCTTGCATTAACTTCACCGATATCGAGTTCTTCGATGATGCGTGCTGAAAGAATGTCGCATGCCTCTACTCCAATTGGAATTCCTAGAATTGATGAGAGTGTGGTGCCCTCTTTTCCAACTGGAACCACGCCGATGACAACTCCAGAATCTCCCACAGCATCAATCACACGTCGAAGTGTAATGTCATTTCCTACTGCAACAATGGTCTTGGCTCCTTTTCGAATCTCATCACGGATTAATTCTTTTGGATCGCGAAAAAGCGCAAGTCTGGCAATCTTGCCTGCAATTCCAAGGTCGGTCAGTCGAGTTTCAATCAATGCTAGATCACGCTCAAACTTTGGATCTTGAACAAATTCATCGTATACGTAATAGTACATAGTTCATGTCAGAACCCCCTCCAGTCGTCGCTCTGCAGAGCTATGACCGGCAGGCTATCTCCCCCTTCGTAAGGGGGAGGACCGAGAACTCGAATCCCCCTCCTTTCGCCCTTCAAATACTTCAGGGCGACCCTGAGCCTGTCGAATGGGTCGAAGGAGGGGTTAGGGGAGGTTTCTCAACTCATTATTCTTCCTCACTCTCCTCCACTTTCTTCCCCACTTTAACCTCTCGTCCATCCATTGTTATTTTTCCATTTACTTGAGCGCCGGCTGCTACTGCAAGTATATTTGCTGTTACGTCACCGATCATTTTTGCAGATGAAAGAAGATCGAGCTTTTCAGCAATTTGAATATTTCCGCGAACTTCGCCGGATACTGTTGCATTGCGGGCAACAACGTCAGCATGAATTTTTGCTTCATCGCCGATCCTTAGATCTCCAGCAGTCTGAACATTACCAGCAACTTCCCCCTCGATGATTACATCTCCGTCACTTACAAAATCCCCCTCAACTCGCACGCCAAGTGCAATGATTGTCTCCGCACCTTGATTCTTTGCCATAATATATAATTATAGTAGGCAGTAGACAGTATGCAGTATGCAGTTTAGATTCGAGTTCGAACCGCCTACTGCCTACTGCCTACTGCATACTGCTTCTACATTTCTTTTAATGTTTCTATATTAAGTAACTTGAGTCCATTTTGCATCGCAATCTTTACTGCATCAATTAATGCCAGTCGTGCAAGCATGCGATCTTTATCTTCATCATCCAGAATTTTCACATCATGATAATACTCATTGAATAATTGAGCCAGCTCAAAAACCCAAACTGCGATTGCTGATACGTGAAACTTTAATCCTGCACGCTCAACAACTTCTGGGAATTCTGAAAGTTTTCGTAAAAGCTCAGCTTCTTTTACATTAGTCAAAAGCGCCGCATTTGCCTTTGGCTTTTTCTTGGCTTTTTTCTCAATACTTTCAATACGAGCAACTGTGTAAAGAAGATATGGCGCTGTAAACCCATCAAAACTCATAGCTTCTTCCATGTCAAAAGTAATGATTGATTCCGGATCCTGCCTCACCATCATAAATTCGATGGATGCAATGGCGATAGACTTAGCAACCTCGTTTACCTTCTTATCCGACCAATCTTCATGACGCTTTTTAGTTTCATCGACTAAACGTGTGATCATCTGATCACGCAAATCCTTATATGTGATAATATTTCCAACGCGAGATGACATAGCTCCGTCAGGCAATGTCACCATGTCGTATGTAAGATGTATCAGTTGCTTTTCAAATCCCATCTTTTTCAAAACAGAAAAAAGCTGTTCAAAATAGAGTTTCTGCCGAACGTCAACGATGAATATCTGTCTATCAGCATTATGATCCTTATCTTTTTGTAACGCCAAAGGCAAATCCTTAGCGGCATACAATGATGATCCATCAGACTTTAATACAACAAGAACTCCAAGTCCTTCATCTTGCAAATCGGCGATAACCGCACCGTCACTTTTCTTTAAAATCCCATCAGTTAAAAGCTTATTTACAAGTACCTTGCCAGGTGCTTCCATTTCACTCTCAAAATACCAATCATCGGGCTTAATATTTAGTTCATTGAAGATCTCTTTGAACTCCTCCAAACTCCAATCACGTGTTTTGTCCCAAAGATTCTGCCAAGGCTGTTCCTTATGCTCAAGTTTTTGTTGCACCTCTGATATCTCATCTTTTGCATCCACATTCTCACTCAGATACTGTGTCGCTTTCGTATAAATTTGTCCCAGTGTTTTTAAACGCTCACCCTTTGGTGGCTCCTTACCTTCTCCAAATTTTTCAAAACCCCAGAGAGCCTTTGCTATATGGCTACCAGCATCTCCTATATATGAAGCACCAACAACGCTATATCCATTAGCTCGTAAAATATTTATAATACTTTGACCAACAATGGCATTACGCAAATGCCCAACATGAAATTCTTTGTGAGTATTAGGCTGAGCATAATCTACAACAATTTTTTTACCTTCACCAACAACTTGATTTCCATATCCATCTTTGAGGCTTCCAACATCCTCCAAGACTTTTACACCAAACGCATTCATCTTAAGTGAGAAGTTAACATAGGGTCCGACTGCCTTCACACTATCGATGAGATCAGATGGGCCGATCTTCGCCGCAATCTCAGTTGCCAGCTCTGCTGGATTTTTGCCCATCTTCTTTGCCGCTTTGAAAACCGGATAAGCAAAATCACCCATCTTTGAGTCAGGTGGAGTTTCAACATCGTCCAAGCTAACATCTACTTCAATATACTTTCGTAGTGCTGCCAGAACTTCCTGTTTTGCTTTTTCACGTGCGTACATAGTTATTTATTGAATGGAGGTTATAGGTAAGGAGGTTGGAGGGGAGGTTGTAGAGGTTTTAGAACTTTGAGATTTATAACCTTCAAAGGAATTTTCCAAAAACCTCTTCTCCGGAAACCTCTTCAACCTCCTGCTCGTCATCAGATGAGCTAACCTCCTCAACCTCTTTTTATTTTACAAGTTTAACAAAATGCCGTTTTCCTTTTTGTAGAACTATTCCTTCTGATGTTCCTTCGATTGTTTCGTCAACGTGCTCCACAACCTCACCGTCAAGCTTTACTCCTTTTTGTTCGATCATTCTTCGAGCATCAGACTTTGATGAAACGAGTTTAGATCGGACGAGTACATCGATGATTGACTCAGGGTTTGAGACTTTTATTTCACCCATTTCCTGCGGTGCTTCGTGCTTTTGGAATACTGCAATAAAGTGTTCAGCTGCTTTCTGTGCCTGTTGCTCGTCATGGTAGGTCTTCACAACCTCAAATGCAAGCTCTGCCTTAACATCGCGCGGATTCACACCTTGCTCCATTTGAATCTTCTTTCCGTTAACTTCTTCCATTGGCAAATCAGTGCAAAGCTCAAAATAAGGAATAATCACGCCATCATCCATTGCCATGATCTTTCCATACATATTTTCCGGAGTATCATTCAAAGCAATAAACCCACCCTCAGTCTTACTCATCTTTTTTCCTTCATCATTTGTCAAAAGCTTCAAAGTCATCACCATTTTCTCTTTTCCTTTCATCGACTTCATCAAAGTTCGACCAGCCAGCATATTAAAAGTCTGATCTGATCCACCGACTTCAAGATCAACATCCATAGCAACAGAATCATACCCTTGCATCAATGGATACATAAACTCATGAAGATACACCGGCTTTCCTTCTTCGACTCTACGCTCAAACATATCGCGCTCAAGCATTTGCTGAACTGTGAAGTTACTTGCCAGGTCAACCACATCGCCAAAATTCATTCTTGATAGCCACTTGTGATTAAACATTATCTTTGCCGCATTCTTTCCAGTGAACAACAAAATCTTTGCCGCTTGTTTTTTATAGGTCGCGGCGTTTTCCAAAACTTCTTTTCGAGTAAGCTTTTGTCGAGCAGCGGACTTATCAGTTGGATCTCCAATCATTCCAGTAAATGATCCAATGAGCATAATAATCTCATGTCCCAAATCCTGAAACTGTCTCAACTTTCGTAATTGCAGTGCATGTCCAATATGCAAATCCTTTCCTGTCGGATCAATACCAACATACAACCGAATCTTCTTCCCTTCCCTAAGCCGACTCTCAAGCATCTCAGGCTTAGGATAAATTTGTTCAACTCCACGAGTCAAAATCTCTTGAATTTTTTCTTGGTCTTTTGAGATTGGCATATGTTTTGTTTATCGTTACGGGAAGTGGAATGTGGAAATAATCACCCACTCAGAGTCCTGAGCTTATCGAAGGGCGAAGAGTCCCGTTGTATACGTCTACGTTCGATCGACAACGCACGGGATCCTTCGTCGCCTTTAGGCTTCTCTGGATGGGTGGTGAAGTTTAAGAATAAAGGGTTAAGCTAGATTCTCAAACTCACGCTTCAAGGTTTCTTGTTTATTCTTCGCATCAGATAGTCGGCCTTGCTCTGCCTCGACAATCTCTTCTGGAGCACTGCCAACGAACTTTTTATTCTCAAGCTTTGATTCAAGGCGCTTGATATAATCCTCAACTTCTTTTAACTCTGACTCAATTCGTGCGCGTTCTTTGTCCATGTCAATTAAATCACCAACCGGCACATACAATTGAGCCTTGCCGGCCATGAGTGCTAAAGCACCTTCAGGCTTTTCTGCTTTATCGGTCCAAGTTATAGATCCGGTTTTCACAATCGCGACAATCACATCTTGATACTCTTCTAAGTTCGAAGCGCCTGTAATGGTAACGTCTATCGGATTACTATATGCGATCTTATACTCAGCTCGAGCATTTCTAAGTGTTGAGATTATCTCACGAAGCTGTTCAAAGTCTTCCATCGATTTCTTGTCGGCTTTGATCTTTACTTCTGGCCACTCAGCTACGATGATCATTCCGCGATCGAATTGTTTATAGAGTTCTTCGGTCACAAATGGCATTAGTGGGTGCCAAAGTTTCAAAAGTCCTTCGAGGACATAAAGTAAAATCTCATCTGTTTGATCGCCACCCTGTTTCTTCTGAACCTTTGCAATCTCAAGATACCAATCCGCAAATTCGCTCCATGTAAAATCACGAAGAGTTTCACCCAACATCGAATACTCATACTTTTCATAATGCCCAGTAACCTTTTCGACAACCTCAGCATATCGAGCCAGGATCCATTTATCTGCCAAGGTCTTCGGCTCTGGAATTTGATCAATGGATTTGATCTCATCAACGCTCATAAAAATAAACCGCGAAATATTCCAAAGTTTATTTGTAAAGTTGCGATAGCTTGCGATTTTATCATCAGAAAGCTTTGAATCAGTCCCCGGAGTCTGCCCGATCATCATTGCAAGACGCAATGCATCAGCTCCATAATCCTGAATCGAATCCAAAGGATCAATTGCATTATCTAATGACTTGCTCATCTTACGTCCCTGTTCATCTCGAACTAAGCCATGGAAATATACGGTCTTAAATGGAATCTCTCCTAAGAAATAAGTCGACATGAGAATCATTCTCGTAACCCAAAGCGGTAGAATGTCATAGCCTGTCTCAATAACGCTATTTGGATGATAGGTTTTCAAATCCTCAGAGTCCATGTCTGGCCAACCAAGAATTGAAAATGTCCAAAGCCCTGCTGAAAACCACGTATCAAGTGTATCCGGATCCTGTTCCCAACCTTCACCCTCTGGTGCGTCTATTCCTGTATAGATTTCTTCACCCTTGTACCAAACTGGTATCTGATGCCCGAACCAAATCTGCCGGCTAATGCACCAGTCACGTAAGTTATCAACCCAATTAATATAAACTTTTGTAATACGATCAGGGAGAATATCGATTTGTCCGTTTTGAACAACATGCTTCATGAGCATTTTAAGTGTGACCGTCTGCCCATCCTTAATCCCCTCAATCGGATTATGCTCGGACTGATTGAATGTAAATTCCTTGCTCACATTCATGAACCACTGCAACTTTGGAAGTGGCTCAATAACTCCGCCACTACGTTCTGCCACGGAAATGCTTTGATCTGTTTCTTCTTCCGCTGTAATCAAATCATTTTCTCGAAGCCACTCTACAATCTTTGCTCGTGCTTCGATTGTTGAAAGACCAGCAACCAACTGACCTGCCTCAGAGGTCATATTCGCATCCTCATCAATAACATGAACCATTGGCAAATCATGGCGTTGCGCCATTTCAGCATCAATCATGCTATGAGCTGGTGTCACACCAAGTGCTCCGGTTCCAAACTCAGGATCAACTTCGTGATCTGCGATAACTTTGATATTCAACTTAGTTCCTGCGAACTCAACATCCTTAAATTCTTTACCAACATATTTTTTCCACTTTCCTTTTGGATGAACCGCAACGGCAGTATCTCCTACTTTCGTTTCTGGTCGAGTTGTCGCAATCGGAATTGGAAAAGTTTTATTATAGGTAAAAGTATATAGATTTGCCTTTCCCTCTTCATGCTGAACTTCATCATTTGATACCGTTGTCTGACCTTTTGGATCCCAATTGATGACTCTGTATCCACGATAAATAAGTCCATCGTCGAACATGCGTTTGAATGCAGTTCTCACAGCAAAGTTTCGTTGCTCATCAATGGTGTACGCCTCACGAGTCCAATCCACTGACACTCCCATCTTCTTCATTTGATTTACAATTGTGTCATGACTCTTATTGGCAAAATCATGAACTCGCTCAAGAAACTTCTCGCGCCCAAGATCATGTCGAGTTTTTCCTTCCTCCTTCATGAGAATCTTCTCAACTTTTGAATTTGTCGCAATGGCAGCATGATCCGTTCCCGGAACCCAAAGCGCCCGCTTCCCACTCATTCGAGCGTAACGAATCATCGCGTCTTCAATTGCAAGCATGACCGCATGACCTGTATGCAAGGTTCCTGTCACGTTTGGTGGGGGTAATGAAATACAGAAACTCTCCTTGCGATCATCAAGATTTGGCAAGTTTTCTGGCGTAAAATAACCGCTTTCCATCCAAGCAGAGTAAATATCATCTTCAACAGCCTTAGAGTCGTAGGCTTTGGGTAAAAGTTCTTCATTCATAGATAAACCCAGTTTATCTGAATTCAGCTCTTAAATCAATAAAACGGGGCTTATAAATCAATGTATACTTTTTTATTAGGCAGCAACCTGTTCTCTCTCTGATTCACCAGCTTCATCTGTCTTAGCATTTTGTAAATATTTGATGTCCATTCTTCCCCTCAACTTATCTGCGATTATACTTCCATAATATTCTATGTTGCTAATATATTGATCATGTTCTGGGTCTGGAATTTTATCAATTATTACTTGAGCCTTATATCCCCCTTCTGCTTTTATAGGATTAAGCGAGGCGTCTAATGTGACAACAATAGCGGTTCCAAGCCTTGAAGGAATCTCGATCCATGCATCGACGCCATGAAAAAAATCAACATTGGTTCCTAGGGCTGAATAAAACTTAATATCATCTTCCCAATCTGGGTGTACATTTAATTGATCAATCACCTCAAGGCGAATATCTTTGGCAAACTCCTTTTCAGGATTTGTCTCTTTATCTTTTGGATAATACCTTCGGATTGCATCCATGCCCTGCCCCTGTACATATGCCCGTTATTGCCAGAATGCTCCTTAACATATCGCCTATATTCTCTGAGCTCCTTGCCTGTAAATGGTGATCCAAACAGATCCAACTCATATTCTCCTCCACTTTCTTGTTCAGGTGAGGTGCCACACTCTCTATGGCTACCCCTTTCCATATATCTAGAAGCTGACTTATATCCGCACATATATAATAACTTTAATTAAGTACAGACTATCATACATTGACACTTTTCTTAAGCCATTGTAATATCCTTTCTTATCCTAATTTTGGGAGACCGTGCTTGGTTAGAACCTACTTCAATAATCATCTTCCGATGTATGCGTCACATGGCCTGCAAACGATTCAAGCCTCGTCGTGATATAACCAATATCACTTCTCGCCTTTCATCGTTTTCGACTCATGTGCCATCCAAACATCTAGAAAGTGATTATTGAAGTAGGTTCTGGAGGAGAGATTAATATTTGATAAATTGCATGGCGTATACAACGCATGAACAATTTTTCACCATGCTTGAGCGGTCAAAACGACCGGTGATTTTGTTAAGCCATGGAGCTAATGCGGATGATTTTGCATCCGCTTTTGGCGTTTCAGCTCTTTTGCAAAAACTTGATAAGCCAGTGGAGATTGTTAGCCCTGGAGGAAACATTCCAAAGTCACTATCATTTATCAAAGCCCCAGCAACTGTTCGTGGTGATATTCAAAACATTCGCAAACTCACACTTCGCGTTAATGCAAAACAAGCCAAGGTTGATGAACTGTCATATAACATGGAGGGTGATGAACTTCATATTCATCTTCTCCCAAAGTCAGGAACTTGGAATTTGGATGATGTGAAAATCGACACCCATAATTACAAGCATGATTTAATCATTTCCATTGGAGCATCAGAGCTGGAAACATTTGGAGAACTTTTTGGATCATATAGCGACTTCTTTCACCAGACTCCGATAATCAACATTGATCACAACAGCGCCAACGAACATTTTGGTCAGGTGAATCTTGTAGATATGAGTGCCGTCTCTTGCTCCGAGATTTGCTATGACACATTCATGCGCATTGACGAAGGTCTTGTTGACCATGAAATCGCGACTCTATTTTTGACAGGAATGATTTATAAAACACGAAGCTTTAGAACTGAGAATGTCTCACCAAAGACTTTGAAGATTGCCGGTGACTTGATCACTAAAGGAGCCCGGCGTGATGAGATTGTTGAGAAACTTTACAAAACTCGTTCAGTTGAAACATTACGACTTTGGGGACGTGCACTTGCACGACTAAAGTCTGATGACAATCATCACATCGTCTGGACAATGCTCACAAAACAAGATTTCATGAACGCAGGATCAGATGAATCAGCACTTGAGAATATCATCGAAGAACTAATTATGAGCGCACCGGATGCGAAAGTAGCATCAGTTCTATACGAACACCCAGACGGATACACAGCCTCAATCCTACACGCCCGTCGACCATACGACGCACTAATGCTAGGCGCACCATTTAGAGCTGCGGGAACAAGAGAAGAAGCAAAGCTCCAAATTCGACAAAAAGATATAGTAAAAGCAGAAAAACAATTCATTACACATTTGCGAGAGAAGATGGGGGAACTTACTGCGTAACCCCGCCCCATCCCGAGCGAGGCCCGCAGGCCGACGAGGGATCCCGCTGTTTACATCAACATTCGATCGGCAACCTACAATCTACAAACAAAGAACTCACAGCCTAGGCTGTGAGATTTCTTTTTGACAAAACATTTGACCTGTACCCTTTTTAAAGATACAACGAGTACATGACTATAAGTCGACTTCACGGCTTGTTGGATCATCCTAGGGAGAAGGTATGTACAATCGTGACCATCTTTTTACAGACCTCTCGTCTGGCATTGAAATCCTGTGTGATATCAAACCCATCGGGAAATCCGATGGCTATAAGACGCTTGAGGAACTTGGGGTCGTGTCTGATCAGCTCAGTGCGATCAAAAATGAAATCTCAGAAGTGTATGGGTTGTATATCCGAGATCTTCCACTAGAGTTCTCTTTCGACCAGCTGGTTGATGTGATCATCGAACATGCGCCAGAGCCCACGGACCCAGAGTTGGAATAGGACCAAGATCCTGAAATGAGCTCCGAGCAAGCAATCGAACAATGGACCGATATGTCTATCGCTCAGTCCGAGAGTGACCCTGAACTCCTCGCAGAGGGTATCACGCGTACGAATGTGTTTGAAACCATTTTGGAAATCTTCAATAGCGTAATCATGCTTCATAGAACTATTACACCTGAAGATGGATCCTGCACACTCCAACAGATTGGGGTTCCCGAAGATGCCTTCCAGGGAATAATCGATTCAATCGCTGATGGATTCGAAATTCCACTTGAAAACATCACGCCGAACAGCACACTTAACGAACTCGTTGACGAAGTATTCAGACTCATCTTCCAATAGCTTCTCTCAGACCGCTCCCACTCGAGCGCGGCTCTACCCTGAACCATCACGGTTCAGGGTCGTTTGTTTTTTATTGCATGACTTAGAAAAATGGAAACTATATTATAACCACCCCTAGCCCCTCCTTGAAAAGGAGGGGGATCGAAATCGAAGTCAGAAGATCTCTCACCTCTACGGGGATTCGAGATGGAAAGTTAATGCAAGGTAGTAGCTAATCCCCATTTAAACCGAAAACCCGTCAGACGAGTCGAAAGGAGAAATCTTCTGAACCGCATACCGCCTACCATTCGATTCGCTTCACTCACTCATGGCCTTCGGCTACCTACTACATACTGCATACTTTTGATATAATAAACTCTATGCACGGAGGATTACTCATTCACTATGCTCACAAATCCGCAGCGCCAGAATTTCGCGTTGCTAATTTTGTTGAATCTGAACCACGTCTTACTTGGACGTCGTTGTTTTTGAATGATCATCCAGAAGCACAAATCTTTTTAGTTGGTGGAACAGTGCGCGACATCATGCTTGGATCAACTCCTGAAGACATCGATCTTGTTGTACGTGGAGTTCCCGCAAAGACGATCGAGCGGTGGCTTTCTCGACAAGGCGCTGTTCGATTTGTTGGTGAACGATTTGGAACATTTAAATTTGTTCCACATGGATGTCGAGATTCTCAACCAATCGACATCGCCCTTCCCCGCACAGAACAAATATCTTCTAATCATGGAAGTGGGCGCAAAGATCAAGCTATAGAAACCGACTTTAAACTTTCAATTGCAGAAGATCTATCACGTCGTGACTTTACGATCAATGCAATCGCATTTGATATTCAGACTCGTGAGTTGATTGATCCATATCAAGGCATGCAAGATCTTGGACATCAAATCATTCGAACCGTCCTTTCACCTGAAGCTCGATTTTATGAAGATGCAACTCGCATACTTCGAGGCTTGAGGTTTGCTTCGCAGTTGAGATTTGGGATCGAACAAGAAACTTGGGGTGCGATCATTAACAATCTCGATTTGCTGAACAACAAAGTTATTTCTGAGGATGGAACCTACAAATACGTTATTTCTCGTGATGCAATCGGAAAAGAATTTCTACTTGGATTTATCTCACACCCAGTTCACACTTTGAATCTCTGGGATCAGGCTGGAGCACTTAAGCAATTCATTCCATGGCTTGAAGAGCAAAAGACGATTGTACTTGATGATGGATCAAAGGCATTTGAAAAAACAAAAGATCTTTTACACATGTTGCATCGTCCAAGCTTTTTGGCGCGACACAAACTAGAAAGAATTCATCCGAATGTTTTAATTGCAGCGCTAAGTATATTTTCCGAAGACAACGATCACGCACTGCATCTGTGTCGGCAATTATATCTACATCAATTCCCTGCAGATCACTGGGCACGCATCGACTGTGATGTAGTCGCCTGGCTACTTGATCATCGACACATTCTCGAAGAAGAAGATCCTGCCAGCATGAGACCAAGTGCATTTGAAAGATTCTTCTGCACAGAAAAAGGTCAACAACTCTTAGCATTTATTCATGCAATCGAATTAGTTAAAGGCCTGCACTCAGCTGTCACTGAAAGAATGCACAGTGCAAAACGACTATACGATCATTACTGCTCACAATGTTATCCAAAACTAATCTCCGGTCGTGACCTAATCGAACTAGGACTTAAACCAGGAACCCAATTCCGAGACCTACTAGACAAAGTCCGCGACGCGCAACTAGTAAACAGAATCCAAACCAGAGCAGAGGCACAAGAATACCTAAAATCCCAAATATAAAAAACCGCTGGTCTAATCGAACAGCGGTTTTTTTAATTACTATCCTTTATCTACTTCTTCTGGCTCAGACTCTGCCTCTAGTATTTCTTCTTTGCTAGATTCTTTTGCGTCAGAAGGCCACGTAACACCTTCAATGCCGTCAACTAAATCATCCCCATAATTTTCTCTAACACGGCTAAGCATATTTCCAAATTCCGCACCTCCCTGCATGTCTTTTACAAATCCTAAAACCGCTTTATCAATAAGCCTTTTTTCTATATCCTTTGAAACAGCTCTCTTAGCATCCTCATATGCCAATTCAATTTTTTTAAGAGCTGATTCAATAAACTCTGCCTCTTGTGAATTCGCATCTTTAAAATATAACTTCTCCGCCAAACGTGCGTATGCAGCCACCTCAGCACCACGACTAATATTTAAAAACACTTCATTAACCAATCTTGATCCTTCTCTAGTGCGCTCTACCTTTTCTAGCATTTTTGACATAGAAACGTAAAATTTAATGATTATTATAATATATAAATAGTACTCCATCTTTCACGCAATATCCAGTAAAAACGAGCGTCCCGTGCTATGTAAGAAACAAGACGGGAGATTGAGGGGTTATAGAATAGTTCCATTTTGATCAGACTCGATCTAATCCCCATCCCGAACCTCCGTAGGGGTGCCCACCTTCGCATGAAGCTTCCCACTTCACCCTCTAGGCTTCGAGGGACAGGTCGGATGGGTCCCCCGTAACTTTATGTGAAGGGGGAAGGGATCTTCTAACTTCGATCGAACTCCAGAAGATCTCTCCTGAGCGTCGAGATGGGGATCAGTTCCTGCTTCGATCAAAGGACTGTTTGAAAATCGATAAATATGCTAGAGTTTGATTAATATATATGTTTTTTATTAGTGGATTATTACTATTTCTGTTTATCTATTTCCTCGTTTCTGGATATAGAAATGATGACTCTGCGCAAAAGCTTATTGCTTGGATTATGCTTATTGCCGCTTTTGGTACTGGCATGATTTTATTCTTTGCGCTTAACGCTCAAGCGTTTTAATATATGCAAGATTGGATGCTATTGATTCCCGTCGGTGTTGTCTGGTTTATCCTTTATTGGATAATCGGGGGTATCATCTTTTCAATCGCCGCACTCTTCCGAGTAGCAAAACTTCGCAAAGCACAATTCAGTTGCCTATTCACATTTGCATCGATCGGGTGTGCATATGGTGCAACATATACTGGACAACTGTTTGGACAAAATCAGATAGCGGTATGTCTAAGTGAAGCGCGTGATGTATTTGAACAATTAGCATCAGTCGTAGCCTGCGGAATGTTTTCGGTCGTATCAATGGGAGCAATATGGTTTATCGGGCTTTTAATAATCAGTTCAATCCTTCTGTATCTATCTCGCGCAAAGAATCAATCATGGGTAGATGAAAGATTAGACGACCAAGCACCAGAACCAATAGCACAAATAAACGAGTTCCACGTGCATTGACAAGAAGGTCTAAGATGTTTAAATTGTTGAAGTTGTTTATTGCGAAATAAACATTTTAGACAGTTAGACATTTTCAACAATAACATGGGCGTATAGCTTCCTCCGTCGCTCTCTGAGCTATGGCGGACACAGCAGTTGGATCACAACCAGCTTCGCTATACGCAAAACAATAATACGGGCGTATAGCTCAGCTGGTTAGAGTGTCACATTGACATTGTGAAGGTCAGAGGTTCGAGTCCTCTTACGCCCACCAAAAAAATCCTGATTCAATCGGGGTTTTTTGATTAAAACGAAAAAAAGCACCCCACCGAACGGTCAGCGGGGTGCTGGCATCGTGTGGGGTGCGAGTTGAAGCCTAGAGCTTCTGGCGCGCCGTCATCTTGACCGAGAACTCGCCGTTTTCGAACGAGAGCACGGGTATCGTATTCGGATCGCCGCCGTTCGCCACGTACGCACGGTAGGCCTTGATGGCCTCAAGTGCGACGCTGGCGCACAGGTCGGCTTCCCTCTGCAGCGCTTCGAGGACTTGGATGTTGCGGTCGGTCTCGATGTGCCGCTCGATGTCGCCTTCAGGGCGGGTTTGTTCTGCCCACTCATCGTAGCGTTCATCGTAGTCTACATCGCTACCGTCATCATCTTCTTGGGCATCCTCGAGTGCAAAGGGATATTCACCCTCCTTCCACCACCCCACGTGCGTGAGGTTGTGGACGAGGATACTGCTGGGCGTCATTGCATCGGGCAGCATGCGAGCGAGCTGACCGAACGTGTACCATTCCAGCATCTCTTCGCGCGTGAGCTCACCAGAGATGTACCTGTCACGCTCGTCATCCCACAAGCGATAGCGTTCGCCTTCTTGGGTGTCGATAAGATGCCAACTCGGCTCGCCGCTGTTGAACTTCTGTCGGATGATGGCCATCTTGGCCTCCTTTGCAGTTGATGTTGAAGTTCTGTCAGAGTCGCGTGAGTTCATCTGGCATCGCGCCACGCCTGATGGCGGCTACGATCTTGATCCAGTTGTTGCGCTGTTCGTTGCGCAGGACGTAGACCCAGATGCAGGGCCCGTTGGGGTGGACGATCTCAGTAGCGAAGACAGCCATCTGAATGGTATCGACACGTCGACCTTCGACGGTCATCAAATCACCAGTCATCGGGAAGCGAGGTCCGTCATTGTAGTATCCGATCTTGTCCAACGTGAGGACATCCACGATTTTCGAATTGGCCATGTTGGCCTCCATGTCGGGGGTTGTTAGGGGGAAAGACCATCTGTTGCTACCAACGTGGCTGATAATCACAGATGGATCAGCGAGCGCATCGGTTACCCGATGGCTCGCTGGAGTTGAGATTCAGAATCGCAGGAGGGGGAAGGCGAAGCTGGTGTCGCGACCGAGGTCATAGCACGAGACCCTCAGACCCTGATCGTCGAAGTTGCCGACAAAAGGAACAGTGTCGAAGGGGTGCGCGAAGTCATGCTCGGGGCGAGTGGCAACCATGGTGTTGGTCGAGAACATCGCCTCGAGCTCCTCGACTGCCAGCGGGCACATACCACACCGCTCCATGGACGCGAGAACCTCGCGCACGGTGACGGGGCGGGTGAGGTGCCAGATGGTGAGGTTGCCGTACTTCTCACGCCGGGCGAAGCCAGGCATGAGCGCTCCGCTGTCGCGCCAGCGCTTCCAGAAACGTGGATCGCGAGCCTTGGGCTTGTTGACGGACATGATTTTCTCCTTGGTGAAAGTGTCCTAAAAAATGATGTTCGATCAGCTTTTAGGACAATTCCATCTTTGAAAAACAGGAAAGAATAATAGCATAAAATCAGCCTTTTGTCAATAGTTTTAGCCAAAAAAATGACTAATTACAGTCATTTCCTTGTTTTCTTGATTACGCTAAAATATGTTTGGATAAACGATAAATCAGCACTTCGACTCCCAAAGTTCAAGACCACTTATTTTGTTGTTTAAAGCAGTGGTTCTTTGCTTAAAACAAAAACCACAGACTAAGTCTGTGGTTTTTGTGGTGGGCTCGGCTGGACTCGAACCAGCGACCACGGAGGTATAAGCTCCGCGCTCTAACCAACTGAGCTACGAGCCCCTTGTCATTTTAATCGTAGCGAAGTTGGTTGTGATCCAACTGCTGTGCCCGCCGAAGCTCTGCAGAGCGAAGGAGGGAGCTACGAGCCCCAAATATCATCATTTGCTGCAATCAGTATACTACATGTCTTTTAGAAAGCAGGCAACGCCTCGTGTAAACACGAGGCGCTTGAGACGACGTCACCGGATGATCCGGCAACGTGGTGGGTGGATCGTGAGCACTGATGGTATGCGAACAGTGCAAACGCCATTATTCTGGCGTACCAGCTTGATAGATCCGACTTGTACAAGTGCTGTAAGAAGACCGGTTCCGAGCAAACGAAGTGCGATCACTGATCCTGGGCGACCAATAGACAACTCTATCTGATTATACCCGGCAACATTCCGCTGTCTGGCAATCTTCAGATCCAATGGGCCATCAAGCCTCAAAGGCGAGCTTCCTCGGCATACTGTGAACTGACAACCCTCAGGGCTAATCAACACACGCTCATCACGAGGATCGTGCCTGATTGTCAGTGGGCGGTACTGCCACACATATTCATTCGACCCCCGACCGTGTACTGGTCTAAGGGTCTTCATACCAATCAAGACATCGAGCAAGGCATGAAGTTTCACATCCGAAACGACCATATTGAACTCGTGAGTCCTTACAGCCAAATCCAGATGCAAATGCACCAGCTCTTCTGTTTGTCTTTCTAGCCCTACGCCTCTGATCCTTGGGTTTGAAAATATTGCTACTACATCGCAGATCCCATGGACCTGCATCTTGGCACTGGCCTTAGCAGGTTCCATGGCTCACTTCCATTGGTTGAAGGGACGTGAAAGACTAACATCCATAGTCTATCATGTCAATCCTTGAGCTTCTAGCCACTTGATTTGCGTCTCTCTCCGTGCCATACTGCGCTCATGAAAACATTAAAACTAAAAAATGAGGCTCCTGAGCGTTTGGACAAGGTCCTGGCGTCTATACTTGATTTAAGTCGATCAAAAATCGTTAAAATGATCGAATCAGGGGATGTGCTAATTGACGGAGAAAAGGCAAACAAAAAATTGCTTGTTGGCCCTGAAAACACAGTTCAATATCATATCGAAAAGCCCAAAACAAAACTTTTTGCGAAACAGCCGACAATTGAATTGGATGTTCTCTATGAAGATGGCGATGTGCTAGTTGTAAACAAACCCGCAGGTCTTCTTGTCCATCCAACTGAGATTAGTACTGATGTGACTCTGCGCGATGCGCTTGTAGCTCGTAATCGTAAAGTTAAAAAGGTTGGTGATGATGAAAAACGCGCTGGGATTGTTCATCGACTTGATAAATTCACATCAGGTGTTTTGATCACAGCAAAAACTCAAAAGGCGTTCGAACATCTCAAGGAACAATTCAAAGATCGTAAGACTACAAAGAAATATACTGCCTTGGTTCACGGAGAAATGCCAAAACCGCATGACACGATAACTTTAACTATTGGAAGAGCGAAGTCAACTGGAAAAATGGCGGCACGTCCGGAATCACAAGGTGGAAAATCAGCAATTACGCATTACAATGTAATTGAACAATTTCCACATCACGCACTACTAGATGTCACAATCGAAACCGGACGAACAAACCAAATTCGCGCACACATGTTTGCAATCAAGCATCCGATTGTTGGTGATCCTTTGTACAAACAACGTGATCAAAAACTAATGAATATCAACAGAATATTTTTGCACGCCCGGGAGCTAACAATTACACTTCCATCAGGAAAAGAAAAAACATTCACAGCACCAGTCCCACCGGAACTAGAAGAAGTGCTGAAGACGATACCGAAAATTTAAAGACAGTATGCGGTAGGCGGTATGCAGCCCCGCCTGCATCCCATTGTGGCGGGGTCCCGCCAAAGTGGAACGACGGCGGGATAGGCGGTTCACTGTGATGAGATCATTAAAAAAAATCAGTCAATCGGAACCATCTTATAACCACCCCTAGCCCCTCCTTCAAAAGGAGGGGAACCTCGATCGAGTCTCGCCCCTCTACCACTTTACTACTTCTACTATTTTTCCACTCCCTCTATGACCTACGACCAAGCCATTGAAAAACTTAAACGTTCTGAGCGACTGATAATAACTGTTGGTGGTGATATTGGTGCTGGAAAATCTACGTTCGCGAAGCGTTTATCTGATACTCTTGATATTCCTCGAATCTATGTTGGGCAATTTACACGAGAGGAAGCAGCGAAAAGAAAAATTACACTGGATGAGCTTAGCAATCTTCAAGAGCAAGATGATTCACTTGATCGCCATTTTGATGAAATGCAACGCGAGCGATCAAAACAAGTAGAACGCGCAATTTTTGAAGGTCGCACCTCATGGCACTTTGTTGAAAATCCGACCGTTACTGTCTATTTCTCTGTTGATCCACAAATCGCCACTGATAGAATCTGGCAAGATCGAAGCGACAAGCGCGATCAGTACGGAACCAAAGAAGCACTCAGTACTGCAAATGAAGAACGCAAACAATCTGAGATCAAACGCTACCAAAAATACTACGGAATCGATTCCTACGACACCAGCAACTATAACGTTGTGATCGATACATCCGATCTGACGGTTGACGAAGTATTCGAGGAAGCAGTAATCGCAATTGCTAAGAAAATATAGGACTTATAGGTCTTATAAAACTTATGGGTCTTTTTTATTTGCTAAAACAAACACCATGCGATAAAGTCAAACCACCGTCAAACTACAAGGAGAATACGGTGTCGCAAACCCAAAACTTCAAGCTCCTTCTGACCGCCCAAGAGATCGTCGGCGAAAACATCGAAACATACATCTTACGGGCCCAACATGCCACCCAATCAGATGAACAAGTAGTTGGGGGTTTCGTACAGATCGATTTCCACAAAACGATCCTCGTCGTCTTTGAGCTCGACATGCTCATGTACCCCGAAACCTGGCACCAACTCGTGCTGACGGCTCACAAGCTCAAATACGGGATCATTGTTCACGAAGGCCGCGAGGCTCGAGACCGTCTCCTCACACACTACGCCACCTCACAACAAAGTATGATATGGTTCCTTCCGCCCTACAGAACTACCTCGCCGACAAGATCAAGGACTTGAAAGTCTGGGAAGGCCAACCCTTCATCGGCTACACCAAGAAGGACGACTAACGCCCTTCTTGTATCCTCTACGCCCCGGCACTTCTCGCCGGGGCTTCTTGCTTGACAAATTCCGCCAATTTCACTACACTTCTCCCTGTTAATCCATCCATGAATGAAGGGGCCCCTCTTCCTCTGATGAGGTGAAGTAAATCTCATAATATGAGTGACGAAGAAAAGACAAATCAAAAAGAGGTTGAGGAGGTTAGCGCTGACGCGCAAGAGGTTGAGGGGGTTGTAGAAGCTTCGATCGAAGAAGCTACCGACCATCCAGAGGAGCCGAAGGCGACGAAGGATCCCGTTGAAGTAACCGAAGCGGTCGCAGACCCTGAGCCTGTCGAAGGAGTTGAAGATCAAGCTACTGCAGAAGAAGATGCTGTTGTAGAGGAACTTCCAAACCGTGATATAAAGCCTGGAATGCTTATCCGTGTTCATGAACGAATCGTTGATGTTTCTCCAAAGGGAGAAGAGCGAAAGCGCGTACAGGTTTTTGAAGGAATCGTAATGGGACTTGGAAGTAAAGGAATCGCTAGAACAATGACTGTTCGAAAAGACTCAAAAGGATTCATGGTAGAAAAGATCTTCCCACTTTCATCTCCAAATATCGTAAAGGTTGAAGTAAAGAAACAATACCGCGTACGCCGAGCAAAGCTTAGCCATCTACGAGGTGATTTCAAACGAAAGATGAAAGAAGACAAAGGCGAACAGAAGTAACCAGCAAAACCAGAAGACAGTTTAAAAGAATCAGCGGAAGCTGATTCTTTTGTCTACTGAATAATTGAATTGAGAATTGTTTGCGACTCTTTTATACCTTCATCATCTCCAAAGTGCCCCATATCGTGCTCAGTAATAATATCAGCCTCAGTATTTTTTTCTAACAACTCTGAGCTACTTAATGGAATCCATGGGTCGTTATCTGAAAATACACCAATGATTGAATTTGTTGATCGATTAACCTTATTCCAGTCAATTGAATCATTTAACCAAGAATCAGCAATCTCGATCTCATCGGGCTCTTCTAATCCAGTAATTTGATCAATGACCGGCGCGATCAACACGAGCTTCCCAATCTTCTGGCCGTCTTTAAGCCTTTCGACATATCTAATTGCGGCCTGCCCACCCATGCTATGACCAACAAGAATTACATCCTCATCTGGCTCGCCAATCACATCTTCAATGACAGGCAACCATTTCTCTTTTCGCGGTTCACCAGAATCTGGTAGTTCAGGAATGAACACTTGATACCCTTGATCCTCAAGCTGTTCCTTGAGCCAAGGACGAATACCAGCCATTGGCGATCCATCCCAACCATGCAATAAATATACTTTTTTCATATAAAACTATTTTATCAAAATAAAACCTATATGTCTTTTAGGGGATCATACGCAATTTGTGTGGAAGAACAACACAGTGGCAGTAGTGCAGTAGGCAACCGAAGGCCATGAGTGAGCAAAGCGAATCGAATGGAAGACAGTTTAATGAACCCCTGAAAGGGGTTCATATGTTTTAATCTAAGTCCCCCGCCACGTCGTTCGCGAACGACGTGGCCTGGCAATGTTCCAGTAGTTATAGCCCCCACAAAACAAATTCACAGGTTCTAACTTCATCTTTTCGCCTGCAGCACACTCACGGGATACTCAATGTAGCTATGGCTATATGTCGTATCCTGTAAGCGCACTACAGGCAAAAATCTTTTGTAAAAACCTACGAATTTGTTTTTCGGGGGCTATAGCTCTCCATTCATTCATTTTTAGATAACTCAGTTTGTGAGGGAGCCTGCCGACCGAGCTGGCAATGGGTACATTCATAGTTAGACAAAAACATTGACTGCAGTCCTATATCTATTTAAATTAATTAGGTTTCAAATATTGAAATAGATATAGGGCGTGGGACCCACGACCGCTTTTTCTTTGCTTACTTTCTTTGAGGCGAACAAAGAAAGTAAGTCTGGGGGTTTGGGGGACGAAGTGCCCCCAGGCTGAGAACAACAACGGTGGCTCATAATCCACAAGGGACACAATGCAAGGTAAAGCCTTTCGTGTATTCTCCGCAGGGATTGTGTATGGTCCCTTTTAGGTCCTATTGGTCTTATTTTTTACTTTTAGATTTCGAACTTGGTACACCCTTCTTCTTCATGGCCTCTTTCAGATATTTTCCAGTGTGCGTTTTCATCTTGGCAACTTCTTTTGGTGTTCCCTCTCCAACTATCTTTCCACCCTTGATACCACCATCAGGTCCCATGTCGATCAGCCAATCAGATGACTTCATCACGTCTGTATTGTGTTCGATTACTAAAACTGTGTTTCCTTTGTCGACTAGTGCATGGAGAACTCCCAGTAGACGTTCAATGTCATCAAAGTGAAGTCCGGTTGTTGGCTCGTCCAAAATATAAAGTGTTTTTCCAGTTGCTCGTCTTGATAATTCTGTCGACAGCTTAACACGCTGAGCCTCTCCTCCAGACAAAGTAGTTGCCGGTTGTCCGAGCTTCAAATATCCAAGACCAACCTCATGCAATACATTTAACTTTTCATAAATGTTTGATCGATCTGCAAAAAATCGTCGCGCCTCGTCTATTGTCATGTTCAAAACATCGGCAATGTTTTTCTGACGATAGTGAACATCAAGAACTTCTTGGATATATCGATTACCCTTACATTCAGGACATGGTGCGTAAACATCTGGCATGAATTGCATCTCGATTCTGATCTGACCATCACCCGCACAAGCCTCACAACGCCCTCCTCCCTTAACATTGAAACTAAACTTACCTGCATCGTATCCACGAAGCTTTGCTTCTGATACTTCTGTAAATAAATCTCGAATTGCAGTAAATACTCCGGTATAAGTTGCTGGGTTTGATCTAGGAGTTCGCCCAATTGGAGACTGATCTACGGTTACGACCTTATCAATATTTTTTAAACCCTTAATTTCTTTATGCTCCCCTGGATAAGCCTTGGCTCGATAAAAATGCTTTGATAAAGACTTTCCAAGAATATCAAGAATCAAAGTTGACTTACCTGAACCAGACACCCCAGTGACACAAACTAATTTTCCAAGAGGAATTTCAGCATTAACATTTATTAAGTTATGTTGATTTGCGCCAAAAATCGAAATCTTTTTACTACTTCCTTTTCTATATTGCTTTGGGGTTTTCAGTGTTTTTCGACCCACAAGATAATCACCAGTAAGCGAATCTTTATTCTTCATGATTTGCGCTGGAGTTCCCTCAGCAACTATCTGACCGCCATAAGCCCCTGCCCCTGGACCAACGTCAAATACATAGTCAGCCGACTTAATCATATCTTCGTCATGCTCCACAACCAATACAGAGTTTCCAAGATCACGAAGATGTTTCATGGTCTCAATTAGATGTTCATTGTCCCGCGGGTGAAGCCCGATTGAAGGCTCATCCAAAACATAGATCACACCAGACAATGCCGCTCCAAGCTGTGTAGCTAGACGAACACGTTGCGATTCTCCTCCGGAAAGAGTCATTGCACTTCTATCTAGCGTTAGATATCCAAGTCCAACATCGATTAAATGCTGTACGCGCTCGCGAACTTCTTTTGCAACTCGCTCAACCACAAGGGCATAAGCATCTGCCATTGGATCTTTGCTGTTAAGCTTCTTAGCTTCCGCCAAAACGTCATCAAAGAAACTTGGGATGTCCTCGATTGGTCGAGATACAACATCGGCAATAGATTGATTGTTGATTGTAAAAAGTAAAACCTCTTTGCGCAATCTCTGACCATTACAATCTGGGCAGATCATGGAACGCATGTAAGTCTCAAGCTCTTTACGAACATACTCACTGGAAGTTTCACGGTACTTTTGCTCCAGCATTCCCATAACTCCAGGGAATGTCATGGTACGGCCAGCTATTTCATATTCAGTGTCACCGGTTCCGTTTAATATAATGTTAAGTTTCTTATCTGACATTTTCTCCAAAGGTTCATGCATGCTAAATTTCTGCTTTTTAGAAACTGTTTGCAACACCTCCATGTAACCACTTTGATTTCCAGCAATACGACTCCATGGCTTTACTGCACCTTGAGCCAATGTTAAACGTTTATTCGGAACCACAAGATCTGGTTCCAATACAAGCTTGACTCCAAGACCAGTACATTCTGGACATGCTCCTGCTGGACTGTTGAATGAAAAAAGTCGTGGTTCAAGCTTTGGAATCTGTAAACCACTTGGCAAGTGATACCCGCGAACTAACTCCTCTTCATCACCTGTCTCGTCGTTATACATAAATAAACGATCGTTTCCAAGATCAAGCGCCTTTTCAAGAATCACACGCATGCGTTCTATTGGCACGTCTTTACCGTCATCAAATCTATGGGCAAGAATTTCAATTGTATGAGCTTTTGTTTTTTGCTTACGCATTCCAATGGCTTCATCCAAATCCATGATCAGTCCGTCATATCGGACCTCATCAAAGCCAGCATTTTTTGAGGCAATTAAAACTTGCTGATGCTCACCTTTCTGATTCTCAACCATTGGAATAAAAAGTATAACTTCCCCGGCCTTAACCGCAGTCATAACTTGATTTTCAATATCTTCAAGTGACTTCTCCTCAATCAATTGTCCGGTGTCCGGATGATGAGGCTTTCCAACACGAGAAAATAAAACACGCAGATAATCATATATCTCCGTGACAGTTCCTACTGTTGAACGTGGATTGTGGGAAGAAGACTTTTGGTCAATTGCAATTGTTGGAGACAGTCCTGTAATCTCATCAACATCAGGCTTGTCCTGCAACTCAAGAAACTGTTTTGCATAACTTGATAGTGACTCCATGTATCTACGTTGACCTTCAGCATAGATAGTATCAAACGCAAGTGATGATTTTCCAGAACCAGACAATCCAGTAATGACCACCAATTGGTTTTTAGGAATATCGCAATCAATATTTTTAAGGTTATTCACTCGCGCACCGCGAATGGTCAATTTGTCTTCATTTTTCACACGCAAATTGGTTATAATGTCATTCGCAAATGACATAATTTACATTGAGACTAAGCGCTCGCGACAATATCACAGATTGTGATATGTGGCAAGACTATGACCTGGGAATCACAGTATGTGGTAGGCGATATACAATCTCGACTCCCCCTCCTTTTCACCCTTCGATGTTACTCAGGGTGCCCTGAGGGATTCGAATGGGCAAGGAGGGGCTAGGGGTGGTTATAAAATAGTTCCAATTCGATCGAATCACGGCAGCCCCCTCCAGTCGTCGCTCTGCAGAGCTATGACCGACGTGGCGGGGGGGGAGAAATCTTATGACTTCGATCGAATTCTAGAAGATCTCTCCTAGGCGTCGAGATGGGTATTTACAATGAAATATAAAGAACCAGCTTACGCTGGTTCTAAATCTAAATTATATATTCCCCTCGACAAGCTCGGGACCCTCCCCCCTCGACCCGTCTGACGGGTCTTCGCTAACCATCCGTCGCTCTTTGAGCTGTGGAAGTCAAGAAGCTACAGAGGACTTGCGTCGGCTGGGTTCTGACTTCTGACGTCTGGGTTCTGCCCGACTACCACCCCCACTGACAATCTGCTTCGTCACCATTTTTATCTAAACAACCTGTCAGACCATTATCAGAACTTTCATTTGCACAATTAACCATAACATCGTCAACACCTAAAGATATTGAAGGTAAGAATACAGTTGGTATGTCTGCATACTCAACAACACTAACTTCACAATTTTCCCCAGGAGGAGCTAACCCACAAACATCAGACGATGAACAAAACTTCTCCAAAATCTCATACTCATAGGAATCATTTCTGTAATTGTCTATTTCGGTGTAATCAAGATTTTGCATTCCATCAAAATCAATTAGCTCCACATCATAATCACCAATCATTAATAAATCATAGGCCCTGCACCCCTCACTACCAGCTGACTTCGCATCCTGTCGTAATAGTTCACAATTTACTCCAGCGGATTGTTCGGGATATGAAACCTCGACACACTCAGAAGCTCCATCTTCATTATATTCACAATAATAACTCGTATCATCATCGGGATATAAATCTATTGGCACCAATTTCGAACATTGAAAATCGCTTGGTGGCAAGTCGCTGGTTGTAACAAGCACACCTCGATCAGCAACTTGAAAACATCTCAAACATTCATATCCACTTTCTGCACTCGCAGAACCAACGCATGTAGACAAAATGTCAATATTTCCAACATCGTCATAACACTTTGAATAAACACAATCATCTCCGATCTCAATAGTTGTAGCTGTATCGCCCAGATCGGAAACTATTCCAGCTTCCCCACAACTTCCTGTTGATGGTGTGATGGTAATACCAGCATCTCCCATGGCATCGCACGTTGAATCTGCATCTAAAAAAACAATGGTTCTAATTTTTGGTGGAGCCACCCTATTAAATGTTGTGAAGTTTGGATCAACCAAGTTTGCAATCGCATAGGATGCAAAGAGAAGAATGATTCCTGTTACCGCACCTTTAATTCTTGATTTTGCCTTACCAATCGCCTCAGGCTTACCTCGCGCCAACATATATTGCACTCCTCCGAGCATTATAAAAACAATAGCCAGTAAAGATCCTGCGCCAAGCACATAGCTATACCCAGCATTTATATATTCCCCCAAACTCTCTGCTTCAGTCAGACTTCCAATAGCAATATTTAATGAAACTGGAATAGGAGCTGAATAACAATAACCTTCTTCAGGGATACAGCTAGGATGCTGTCCTGCCCATGTACCCATGGAATCTCCCGTTTCAGACTCTTCACATTCATATTTCTCCCAACATAATGTATTAAACCTAGGCTCTAGATTTTCCTGCTCTTCTGTATAGCATCCAAGGTAATCATCACAAAGATCCTGACATGAAGCTACATCCGCGACATCTCCTTGATCGATAGCACCGGCAGTTGAACTGCAAAAACAGGAACAGGATTCAGCCTGGGTGGCAGACGGCAGAACCCAGAACACAGAACCCAGAATTAAAATAAATAAAATAGACAAGCGTTTCATATGTTTTTTATTATATCGCAGGTGATCATAAGTAGGTAGCCCCGCCGACGCTCTGCTTTGGCGGGGGCCCGCCACAGGGGGGGTAGAGAGAAGGATGTAAATTCTTTCTTTTTTTTAAACACAACACTTATTAATACGTGGGGAACCAAAAGTGGGTCCCCCCGCCGACGCTTTGTTTGGGGGGGGCCCCGCCACAGGCGGGATAGGAAGTAGTATGAAACTTATTTCTTTATTGTAAACCAAACTCTATTTTTTAACTCTTGCTCAATTTTATAACAGCTCGCATGCGATAGCGCTCCAAGATAAGAATTCAAAGACTGTTCAATCTTACTATTGTCACCCCCCTGTCCTGTTGTAAACTTGATTTTGTTCACCCATCCGCTTAAACATTCTTATTTTCGTTTTGGTGCGTAAAGTTTTATGGTGCGTTCGGACAACATATCCCAGAAAGTCGATACCCTGATGTAGCGACGTGATACCAACTTTCCTCGGGTGTAAAGATAGATGCAATCGTTCGGTCAAGAACCTCGCAATCAGCGGCAAAAGGCGTTCGAGCTCGGCTCTATCATGATGCAGAATAACGAAATCATCCGTATAGCGTGCATAGTGTTTAACGCCAAACTCTTGCTTCACGAACTGATCAAACTCGTTCATGTAAACATTAGCAAAAAGCTGTGAGGTTAGATTGCCAATAGGAACACCTTTGCGATCCAACAGGTTTGCATATTCCGAAATATAGCTCCTCACAATCCTATCCAAAAGCCACATCGTATCAGGATCTTTGATGCGTCTCCCAAGAATCTCAAGAAGGACATCGTGGTCAATTGAGTCGAAAAAGCGCCTCACATCGCATTTAAGGGCGTAACATGGTCGTATGTAGTTCTGGCTGACCTTTCTACTCATTCGCTCAACAGCCTGCACGCCTTTGTGTGTTCCTTTACCCACCCTACACGAGTATGAGTTTGCAATGAACGTCGGTTCAAAAATCGGGTTGAGTGTCTGAAAAACAGCGTGATGTACTACTCTATCTCGCACGGTCGCCTTGTAAATGTGACGCTGCTTGGGATCGGTTATGTAAAAGCCCGAGTAACCATCATGGCTATAAGTTTTTGTTGAAAGTTGTCGATGTAGTTCAAAGATGTTTTGTTCAAGCTCCCACTCAAAGCGAGCAACATCCTTACGATTTCGCTTACACTTGCAAAACCTCTCCCACGCTAAAAACAAAGAGGTTGGTTCAATCATGTGGGGAAACAGATTTCGATAAACTTTCATAAAAAATGCCTATGCTCGATGAGTTTGATATTCCGATATTCAAAAAAGCCTACGATCTATACATGTTTATCTATGGATTGCGTAACAACATACCAAAGCAAGATAGATATGCGCTATGGTTGCGGGTTGAGAAAGCAAGCCTTGATGTTCTTGAGGGGATTTTGCATGCCAGCGCCTTGCACAAAGAAGAAAAGAAATCCGTACTCGACCGCACAAGTATTGACCTCAATATGTTACGGATGTTTGTACGTCTATCAAAAGATACAAAACTGATTGAGGCAGGTAAATATGCCAAGATTCAACAACAGATAGATGAAATAGGTCGCATGCTGGGCGGCTGGATAAAACACTACAAAGAATAGCGAAAGCGCCCTGAAATGGGGCGCTTTTCCTGTGGCTCAAGAGAGACTGCCGAGACGAGGCCACGCCGATGTTGCTGTTCCGATCGCTGTCGTTCCAGTTGTTGACGTTGAGCCCGTTGCCGTCGAAGTTCCCGACGTTCACACGGTTGCCGTTCGAGTCGACGAACGTTGCCCGTTTCCATCCGAGTCACCAGAGATTGAGGTTTACTGCCAAATACTTGGCCTATGTGCTCTTTCTCCTGTATTTGATTCGGGAGCAGTTCCTGAGGAACATCTCCACCAGAAAGGGGCAAGAAGTATCTCAAGCCTCAAGCTGCACACTACCGCAATCCATGGACGACGGTATTCTGGCGTTTCTTGAAGTGAGCGTCTTGTGAGATACAGCAGAACCGTACCCACATGTACAAGACGAGAGTATTTTATCACACAAAAAGCAAAGAAGGACGTCCACACCGTTTCGGTGGACGCCCTCCAAGGGTAAGTGAGCTCTGCTCCAAAATCTGTCTCGATCCGCCTACGGCGGAGGATCAAGGATTCAAGAGGAGCAAGGGATCAAGGTTCAAGGATCACTTCCGAGACGAGGCCACGCCGAGGCCGCTGTCCCGAACGCTGTCGTTCCGGCTGTCGACGCAGAGCCCGTAGCCGTCGAAGTCCCCGACGTCCACACGGTTGCCGTCCGAGTCGACGCTGGAGGTACGAGCGTAGACGCTGCCGAGGAGGTAGACGCCCCTGACCGCCTTGTAGACGGTCATCCCCCAGACCTGTTCGGCGGCGTTTGGCACCGCCTCGAGGTCGGAGAGGAGCTTCTCCTGCTCGTCCCACGTCTTGGACGTGGAGTTCGGAACGATGCCCTTGCGGAGCATCAACCAGCGGCAGGTCACCTTGTCGTTGCGGGCGAACTTCTCGCTCTCGTTGTTGTACCAGCCGCCCTCCCTGGAGTAGAAGTATCTCCGCTCCAGCTCACGGATGTCGAGGAGCGACATCTCACGGGGCGAGCCCGCCACGAGCATGAAGTCATTGCGACGCAACCACTCCAGCGTCTCCCTGTCGGGGAGAGTGCTCTCGAGCTCGGCGAGCTGCTCGGCGGAGTAGGTGAGGCCACGGGCGGTGACGATCTCCTCAGGGGAGATGAAGTCATTGCCGAGGATCTCACGGACGAGGGCGTAGTCGGGGAGCTTGTCCGTGTAGCAGCGAAACAGCTTCAGAAGGTCATCCTTGAAGTCACCACCCTGATGGAGCAGACGCTGGGCGCCGTCCTTGTCGAGCTTGGCCTTTCCGAGGATGTCCTCCATGAGACGCTTAATATTCTTGATCTGCGGGGACGTGATCTTTGCAGTCATCGTCATTCTCCTTGCTTTGATCCGTCATCGGACGGTCACGGCTGTGTCTCGAACATGAGACAAGCACTCTATGAATTTCAATGGCAACCCCCTCCAACTCCCCCTTCGAAAGGGGGAGAGGCCAGAAACGCACAAAGTGCTTATCTCATGTGAGATGTAATCCTTGAATTGGAATGAACAAGATCCAAATCTACTACATTTTGGCTCAAATGTCAATCCAGTGATATACTATAGTCATTGACGTAATAGACAAATCCTGTTAGGATTTTCCCACTATGACATTAGATATTATACAATTTATTCTTGCTATTATATTGGCTGTAGCAATACTTATTCAGTCAAAAAACGCAGGACTTGGATCGATCTTTGGAGGAAGCGATAATGTGCAAACAACTCGACGTGGAGTTGAAAAGAAACTGCATGTAACAACTGTTGTGATAGCAATTCTGTTCTTTGCTTTTTCATTAGCTAACGTATTGTTCTAAAAAAGAGGTTAGGGGAGGTTGAAGAGGTTAAGAGAGGTGCAAAGTTCAAAAACCTCCACCAAACCTTCTTGTCGATCCGTCGACATAACCTCTATTAACCTCTTTCAAACAAGGAGGCCCACATGTCAATTTCAATGAAAAATTTCAACCGCACACTCAAGCGCACATGGGCGCAGGTGCAATCTTTCTTTACTAAAAAACGTTCTAGTAAAAAGAACCTTGCCATGCAACAAGTAATAAGTGTTAAGGAAGTTAATAAGCTTCCAAGTGGGAAACAGCTTAAGCACTTTCCTTCTTTATTGTCGCAACGTGAAAAAACCATTGCCGGAGTTGCGCTTCTTATTATTATAATTTCTGGGATATTTTTATTCCGATCAATAGTTGGAACTCAGCAAACAACCATTGCTGCGGTGGGTGGAGAATACACCGAAGGTCTTATTGGATCTCCTCAATTGATAAATCCAATTTACGCTCTTACAAGCGATGTTGATACTGACCTGTCTAGACTTATATACAGTGGACTTACAAAACTCAACCCCGAACTAGGCACAGGCCTTGATCTTGCTGAATCCTATTCTGTTTCTGAAGATGGTCTTGAATATACTTTTACAATAAATGAAAATGCTAAATGGCATGATGGAAATCCGGTTTTAGCCGATGATATTATTTTCACAATCAGTGCAATTCAAAATACTCAATATCGTAGCCCCCTCGCGACAAACTTCGACGGAATAACTGTCTCACAGGTTGATGATCGGACTGTTCTTTTCACACTTGAAGAAGCATCAAATTCTTTCATGTCTCTCATGAGCGTTGGTATCTTACCCTCACACCTCTGGCAAGAAATCGCTCCATCAAATGCAGTATTAACGCAACTTAATATAAAGCCAATTGGATCTGGGCCGTACATGTTTAAGGTTTTAGAAAAAGATGAAAGAAGTGGTGAGATAAAGAACTATACCGTCGAAATATTTGATGACTATTATGGCAATGGACCTTATATAGAATCCATAACATTCAAATTCTATAGCGACCTTATTTCTGCACTTAATGCACTTCAGAATCATAACATTGAAGGTGTCAGTTACGTGCCAGTGACTGAAACTCTAGCTCTTGAGAATGAAGACCATACAACCATAATGACGGCAGGACTAAATGAATATGTATCAGCATTTTTCAACCAAGATGCATCTGACGCACTTGCTGATATTGAAGTAAGAAAAGCGTTGAGTTTTGGCGTTTATACCGATGAGATTATTGATGAAGTTTTTTCTGGATACGCCCGCGCAACTAACAGCTTCATATTACCTGAAACACTTGGGTATTCAGAAGATACCTCTGACGTAATATTTGACCAAAAATATGCAACAGTAATTCTTGATGAAGCTGGATGGGTAGTTGATGGAGAGACAAATCTAAGAACAAAAGATGAGCAAGTTCTATCATTCACCATCACAACACTTGAATCTAGAGAATTAATGGATGTTGCTGAACTTCTTAAAACTCGTTGGGAAGAAATTAATATAGGAGTTTCCATAGAAACTGTAAATATTACTACATTCCAAAATGAAACGCTTGTAGACCGTGACTACGAAATACTTCTTTCAGGAGAAGTTTATAGTTCAGATTTGAATCCATATGTTTTTTGGCACTCATCGCAAACTGATTATCCTGGTTTAAACTTAGCTGGGTATGAAAATTCAGATGCAGATACACATATAGAAACAGCACAAGAAACAACAGATATCGCCAAAAAAGAATCAAACCTAATCAGCTTACAGGAGATAATTTTGGCAGACTATCCAGCCATATTCCTGTATCAACCACTCTATACATATTCCATCTCAAGTTCGATTAAGGGTGCCAAATATGAACGAATCTCCGTGCCAGCCGATAGATTCAATAACATCAATGAATGGTACATAAAATCATCTAAAAGCTTTCAGGAGTAAGTAAAATACCTTGACAGCATCGTTATATCGTGCTATTATACTTTCTTAATAACCCCGTGCGTACCTTTTGAAAAAAGTGATAGACGTTGAAGAAGTGATAAAAGTGATTGTTTTAATAATCACATCTCATCACCTTTCATCACCTCCATCACCCCTTCCGCATGTGCATAGTCGTCTCTTTTCGTATTCGAAAATACCCGAGTATTCATATACGTGACATCGATATCATCGATGTAAGCATCAATCAACCTTGTCATTCCAAGCGACCATTAGTAAGCCGCGGCATCTTTTAAAAGATCCTTCGACTCGCCTAGTTCCTCACTTAGATGACGAATAAAAGATGCACTTTTATTCATTGAAAACTTAGAACTTATGGTTCAGCAAAAGCGAAATCCTTCTCGACGAAATTCTCGTCGTAAGCCATTTCAAAAAAAAGTAAACAGTAACGATCAGTCTGATAAAAAAACAGTAAAGCCACAGGCAACTGCCAAACCTCAGACAAACACTAATAAAAAACCTATCCATAACCAGACGCCAAAGACTCGTGTTTTTAAAGGGCGTGGTGGTGATGAAGTACGTTTAATTGTTCTTGGTGGACTTGAAGAAGTCGGTCGGAACTGTACACTTATAGAATACAAAAATGACATCATGATCATTGACCTTGGTCTTGAATTCCCAAGTGAAGACATGCACGGAGTTGATTACATCATTCCAAACATGGATTATCTGAAAGGAAAAGAGAAAAATGTCAGAGGTGTTGTCATTACCCATGGTCACTATGACCACATTGGAGGAATCCCGCATATAGTTCCAAACATTGGAAATCCTCCAGTCTATACTCTTCCAATTGGCGCCGGGATTATTAAAAAGCGCCAAGAGGATTATCCTCAATCGAAAATCAACATCAAGGAAATGAAGGCTGATGCAACTTTGCAACTTGGAGTCTTCAAAGTGTCATTCATTCACATGAATCACAACATTCCAGACTCTGTGGCTGTTGTCATCGAAACACCTGTCGGTATTATTATCCATTCTGGAGACTGGAAATTTGACTTCCATCCAGCTGGAGATACCCAAGGTGATCTACATGCGATGGCAAGATGGGGAGAAAAAGGAGTAATGCTTTTAATGGGAGACTCTACCAATGCAAATAAACCAGGTCACCAGACCTCTGAAAAAGTTATTGGTGAAGAATTGCGCAATGTAATCGAGAAAGCCCAAGGTCGAATTATTGTAGGAACTTTCGCTTCCCTACTCTCGCGTGTTAAGCAGATCCTAGAGATCTCAGAACAACTTGGCCGTAAAGTAGCGATCAACGGACGATCAATGGTTACAAACGTTGAAATCGCCCGTCAAAAAGGTTTCATTCACATCAGTGATAAAACCTTAATCCCAATTGAAAAATTAAACTCATACCCAGACGAGAAAATAATGATCGTCTGTACTGGAGCACAAGGAGAAGAAAATGCAGCCCTGAGCAGGATTGCAAATGATGAACACAAAAACATTCGAATAAAAGAAGGTGATACTGTCATTTTCTCTAGCTCGGTTGTTCCAGGAAATGAAATTTCTGTGTCCCGCCTAAAAGACACTCTGTACAAGAAAGGAGCGAATATTATTCACTCTGCTGATATGGATGTACACGCCGGAGGACATGGAAAACAGGAAGATATTAAGCTTTTAATCAGTTTGATCAAACCTGAGTATTACATGCCTATTGAAGGTAACTACAGTTTGCTACATGCAAATGCTGAGGTTGCCTACTCACTTGGCTATGATAAGCAACATGTTATCCTTGCCGATAACGGTCAAGTAATTGAAATTAAAAAGGACCGAAACGGCAAAGGAGACATTCGTAAAACAGAAGAGCGTGCTGTCACTGACTATGTCTTTGTTGACGGTCTAGGTGTCGGCGACGTCTCTCAAATTGTTCTGCGTGACCGAAAGGCACTTGCAGAAGATGGTATGGTAATTCCAGTTGTGAAAATCGACAAAAAAACCGGAAGAATGATTGGTGATGCAGACATTGTCAGTCGTGGATTTATCTTCATGAAAGATAATCAGAAACTCATTCAAGAAACGCGCAAAGTTATTAAACAGGCTGTAATTGATGAGGATCCAAAATCCAATGCTGACTCTGACTACATCAAAAAAGAAATTCGAGATGCGGTTGGAAAATATCTGTTCAAACAGACACAACGTCGACCAATGATCATTCCTCTAGTTATTCAGATCTAAAATCTAATACCAACAAAACCTGCGTACAATCGCGGGTTTTGTGTTTTCTGGTATAATCTAAACACCTAATATACTGGTCCTACCTGGCGTATCTAGGCCCTCTCACTTTTCAAGGGGGAGATGGCCTGCCACGTCGTTCGCGAACGACGTGGCCTGCCGGTCGTAGCTCTGCAGAGCGAAGTCCGGAGGGGGTTATAACCCTTTTTACCCTCTACACCCCCTTTAACCCTTTTTCTATGCGAGTACTAACTGGTGTACAACCTACAAACACTCTACACATTGGAAATCTTTTTGGAGCCATAATTCCAACCGTCGAATTGCAAAATGAACATGAGAGCTATATCATGATCGCTGATTATCATGCAATTACAACTCCATATGATCCAAAAATGCTTGGAGAAAATATTCTCTTAAACGCCGCAGCCTATATCGCTGCTGGGATCAATCCAACAAAAACAGTTCTCTTCCAACAGTCGCAAATTAGTGCACATACTGAGCTAGCATGGATCATGCAATCGCAAACTCGAATGGGGGAACTGAAACGTATGACACAGTTCAAAGATAAGTCAGAAGATAAAGCTGAATCAGTCTCGGTGGGGTTATTTACTTATCCTGTTTTGATGGCTACTGATATTTTATTATATGATACAGAGGGTGTGCCAGTCGGTCATGACCAAAAACAACATGTCGAGCTCACTCGCGACGTTGGTCAACGATTTAATAAAACCTACGGTGATACTTTTATAATCCCTCAACCGATAATCCGTAAGCATGGAGCAAAAATCAGATCATTAACAGAGCCTGAAAAAAAGATGAGTAAAAGTGCTCCAAATGCTAAAAGCTACATCTCTCTTTTAGACGATCGTGATCTTGTTAATAAAAAAATCAGATCAGCGGTTACCGACTCCGAACAGATAATCACTTTTGAAGAGCGTCGTGAAGGGCTTTATAATTTACTCACAATATTTAGCTTATGTACTGGAAAGTCAGGGGAAGATCTAGCACATGAGTATTCTGAGAGCGGAATGAAGAACTTGAAAGACGATCTAGCCAAGGCACTTTCAAACTATCTAGATCCGATTCAATTAAAAATGAAAGAATTGTTGTCCGATAAAGAAGAACTTAAGCGAATCATCGCAAACGGATCTGTGGCAGCTGAAAAGGTGGCAGATGCAAAATTGGTAGAAGTAAAGAAAAAAGTAGGAGTGATACTATAATAAAACACAGACGACAGATATCAGAACCCAGCCGACATAGGTTCTCCGTAGCTTCCCACAGACCGTCGTAGCCATGACGAAGACCGGTTAGCGAAGGGGGAAGGCCCTGAGCGGAATCAAAGGGAATACAAATAAGAGCCGACCCATGTCGGTTCTTTAAGTTACAAGTCCTACAGGTCTTATAAGACCTATATTGACCTTTTTCGCCAATGTTGCTACTATCTTTTGGTCAAGTGCATGGTCGTACTTGGCTTTCAAGTAGCCCCAAGCAGAACCGGAGACCCGCCCACAATGACCGCAGCCCCCTCCACGTCACGCTCATCCCTCCCCCAGTTCCTCGGCGCCCCCGATGGACATGATGCTCCCCGCATCGCTCAAGGGTCCCAGCTCACCAGCGCGCATCAGGAAGCACTCCGGCGCTTCCTGGAAATCGAATTCGAGATCAGCGAACTCGCGAACCACGACAAGATCTTCGGTCTCGACAACGCGACCAAGGTCGCCGATGTCGTGGCCACCGCGCTCGCCGGTCACTGCCAGATCGAGCACCCGAAGCTCGAGCAGACCTTCACCACGGTCGCCCGTAAGAGCGAGCTGAACCCGAAGGTCATGATCGCCATGGCCAAGGCAAGCACCTGGGATGAGCTCTGCCTTGCCATCCCGTCTGGCATCCGCCATGACTGCGGCAAGCATGTAGTGGCCGGGGTGGCCAAGCCCATCCGCAACCTGGGAAGGATCACGCGTTTGGCGGACCTGCAGGCCGCGATGGATGAGTTCTGCAGCCAGCCCTAGCCCGCGACCTCGCCGCAACGGCAAGTCACCCTCTCCCCCCGGACATCGCGTCCGGGGGGAATGTCTTTTTAGAAATGTTTATTTTTTTAAACTACTGCATACCGCATACCGCATACCGCCTACTGCATACTGCATTCTGCCATCCTCAACCATTGACATTCTTCGCTAACAATGGTATTGTTTCTGCGTTCAGGAAACATGATGATCGCTTGAGTGCTTATGCATTCATGAGGAAAGTCCGAACACCTATTGTGTGGTAACGCGTAATAAAAAAAGGATGTTGCTAACAGCAACCAAGATATACATCAGAACGGAAGGAACTGGACAATCTGTTCCTACCAGTCTGATCAAACTTAGGGAAAGTGCCACAGAGACAATACTAGTCGCTCCGCGACCAAACGTGAAAAGTGATGCGATGTTCTAGAAACCTTCTGGTTTCAAAGAGCTACGTAACTCGCCCTGCGGTGACGCAAAGGCGCGGCAAACCCATCCTGGTGCAAGAGCAAATTTGGTCGCTCGCTTGAGGTGATTGGTGACAATCATCCTAGATAAATGATTATCTTCTAATGTCGCCCCATGGGTAACATCAGAATACAGAATTCGGCTTACAATTTCCTGAGCTACAAAATTCACCACACAATCGTGGTGAATTTTGTTTTATACTGTATTCCAGCCTTCGCATAAAGCTTCGGCTGGCAGGCTGCCTACTGCATACTGTATACTGTTAGTACTATGAAACGAGTTAACCTTTTCTTTGCTGCCCTCCTAGTACCATTGGATTACCTGGTTTTGGTCGGCGCTGCATGCTTTGCCTATTGGATGCGATTTACGCCATTCATGAGGGAAATACGACCTGTGGTATTTGATCTGTCATTTGATACCTATCTAACGGTCACACTCCTCTCTGGGCTTGTATTCTTGATTATATTCGCATTCTCAGGACTCTACGTTATCAGACAAATGCGACTAGCATCCGAGTTTGTGCGAATCATTCTTGCTGTATCAGCTAGCATCGCTGTTGTACTTGGAATAGCGTTTTTCTCCCGTGAGTTATTTGACTCGCGTTTTATCGTACTTGCTGTCTGGGGATTCTCGCTAATATTTGTTTCGATCGAACGATACTTAATTCGAATGCTGCAACGTTCACTACGCCACTTTGGCATTGGGCTGCAACGAATTGTGATAATTGGAAAAACAAAGTCTGGTCAATCACTTAAAAAATTCTTTCAAAATTATCCACGAGCAGGTTTCGAAGTAATGGAGCATGTGACTCACTTCAATGAAAGTGTAAGAGATAAATTGCTTTCGCTGAAGAAAAAAGGAATGCTCGATGCGCTGATGCTGGCAAATCCTGACGCGGAAAAAAAAGAGATCCGAGCAATTAAAACTTTTTCTGACGTTGAACATCTCAACTTCTATTATTCAGCAGAGATATTTCCAAGTGGTGCAATTAAACCTGTCATTCACACTCTGGCCGGTCAACCAATCATCGAAGTTCCAAAAACACCACTTGACGGATGGGGTGCAATTTGGAAACGTGGCTTTGATATTGTCCTATCTTTAATGTTTATTATTCTAACTTCGCCAATCATGATTTTGGGTGCACTAGCACTTTTCATAGAGCAACCTGGAAATATATTCTTTGTCCATCAACGGGTAGGTCAAGGTGGGAAGGTATACAATCATTTGAAATTCAGGTCAATGATTAAAAGCGCTCACAAATATCGCTTCGATCCAGAGTTTATTAAAAAGTATGGAAACGAACGAGGAGGAACTCCCCTTTTCAAACTCACACACGATCCACGGATCACACCTATCGGACGAATCGTACGTAAGCTTTCGATAGATGAACTCCCAGAACTTTTCATGGTTCTAACCGGACGCATGAGTCTAATCGGCCCTCGTCCACACATGCCAGAAGAGGTCGCAGACTACAAGCCACACCAACGACAAGTTTTGACCATCAAGCCAGGAATGACCGGCATGGCGCAGGTCGGAGGGCGGGCAGATCTAGATTTCGATGAGGAGGTCCAACTGGACATGCACTACATCCAAAACTGGAGCCCATGGCTAGATCTAATAATACTTTTCAAAACCCCACTAGTAGTAATCTTCGGAAAAGGCGCTTATTAAAAAATAAGACCGATAAGACTTATAGGACTTATAGGACCTATAGGTCTTATTTATTTCCCTTGATTAAACCCTCTGGGCATGCTTAAATACATCTACTATGAAGGTCGCGCTTGTTCATGATCATCTTACACAGAATGGTGGAGCTGAACGTGTGCTTGAGGCTATGCAGAATATTTGGCCAAAAGCACCTACGTTCACACTACTCTACGACAAATCCATTATGGACCCTGTTTTTGGGCATCGCGACATCCGAACAAGTTTCTTACAAAATATTCCAGGCGCTTTGAAACGATCACGTTGGCTTTTACCGCTCATGCCAACCGCTACAGAAAGCCATGATCTTTCTGATCACAATGTTATCGTTTCTAGCACAAGCGCATTTTCAAAAGGCATCATTCCATCCAACGATGCAATTCATATCTGCTACTGTCACACACCGACTCGCTATCTTTGGTCAGACACCCACAGCTATGTTGAAGAACTGAAAGTTCCAAGCGTTGTTAAATTTCTACTCCCACCACTTTTGAGCAACTTGAGAACCTGGGATCGACTGGCAGCTGATCGAGTTGATTATTTTATTGCAAACTCAGAAACAGTTCGCAGAAGAATCAAAAAATACTATCGACGGGAAAGTGATGTTATTCATCCTCCAGTTGAGGTTGATCAATTTAGTGTTACATCGACTCCCAAAGAATATTATTTAATTGGTGGCCGGCTGGTTCCATATAAGCGATATGATTTAGTGATCGATGCTTTCACAAAGCTTGGAATACCACTTAAAGTTTTTGGATCAGGTCCAATTGAAAAAGACCTTCGAGCCCGTGCGGGAAACAATGTTCAATTCCTGGGACGAGTCTCAAATGAAGAACGTGCGCGACTTTTCCAAGACGCTATCGCATTCTTACATCCGCAAGAAGAAGACTTTGGAATTACGCCAGTTGAATCCATGGCGGCAGGACGGCCTGTGATTGCATATCGAAAAGGTGGTGCCACTGAAACAGTTATCGATAGAAAGACCGGTGTATTTTTCGACAAACAACATTGGGAAGAGATCGCAAATACGGTTCTACACTTTGATCACACAAAATTTGATCCCATGGAAATCAGAGAACACGCAAAGCAATTCTCTGTTCAAATTTATCACAAAAAAATGCACGACTACGTGCAACAGAAATGGGAAGAGCATCAGAAGAAAGTTCTCGGGAAGTTATAAAGGGTTTAAAGGGGATAGAGGGTTAAAGAATGAAAATCCGATATATTTATCCTGCCCCCTTTCTTCCCTTTAAACCCTTTTCACCCCTCACCCCTTACACATGCATCTCGCCATCGACATACGACATCTAACCACCGATCAACATTCAGGCATTGGACGATATACGATCGAAATTATAAAGCGCATGACAAAAATGGCGCCAGATGATCGTTTTACCCTGTTTGCTTCTGGGACTCCAGAGACTCTTGAAAAACTTCCAAGATTCTCAGGTCAAAATATTCAAATCATAAAAGAGCAAATTCCTAATCGCGCACTTTCTGCGAAGCTCCACTTTACAGCCCATACACTTGAAGATTTTTTACCAGAAAAACCAGACCTTTGGTTTTTTCCAAATATAAATATTATCAAAACCCACCGACCCTACGTGATAACCATGCATGATCTTTCATTTGAGCTTTTTCCAAAATTCTTCAGAGTCAAAGATCGCATTTGGCATAAAGCTGCTGGGCCTCGAACACTTGCCGAACAAGCTGAATTAATTTTTGCAGTTTCAGAAAACACTAAACACAATCTCACCTCACTGTGGCAGATCGGCGAAGATACCATTGTAACAACGCCACTTGGAATCGACGACCGCTTCGGCACTAAAGAAGAACCATGTGACAAAAATCATCTTCTATCGCATAACATCGATTATCCATACATTTTAAGTCTATGCACACTCGAACCTCGAAAAAATATCGAGACGATTGTAGAAGCATATGAAAAATGGCGGGGGCAGAACACGGTATACAGTAGGCAGTATGCAGTAGGCAGTTTCGATCCCCCTACTTTTGAAGGAGGGGTTAGGGGTGGTTATTCTGATGAACCTGTACATCCAGCTACTCATTCTCCCGCACCGCATTTGATAATTGCTGGGGGCAAGGGTTGGAGGAATGGTTATTTACATAAGCGTATTCAAAACTCAAAATATAAAAAAGATATTCACGTCTTAGGCTACATCCCAGAAAAACATAAACCAACTCTTTATCGACATGCAGAACTTTTCTTATTCCCCTCATTTTTCGAAGGATTCGGGCTTCCAGTTATAGAATCTCTGGCAAGCGGAACACCAGTCATCACTAGCTTCACAGGATCGATGCAAGAAGTTGGTAAAGAACATGTAATTTTTGTTGATCCATACAATGTACATGACTTAGTACACGCCATTGAAATAGGGCTCAAATCTAATAACAAGCCTGGATCTCACATTCCATCAATTTTCTCCTGGAACGCAGCAGCTAAGCGAACTTTAATGTCACTAAAAGCACTCGAACCTAATCCGAAACAATAAAATATATTTCACTAAGTGAACGATCGTTCACTTAGTGAAACCGACGAATCTCACAATTTTCGCTAATTGCAGTCAATTTCTAAAAAGAAAGGATATTCACGATGTCGACGATCGTCGACATCGTGAATATCTTATGACAATCAAACAGCGACCTTTTCCATTGAGCTAATCAATCTTGTAAGTCCGATACCGCCACCGAAGCGTGGGAAGAAATCTAGAGAGAGAAAATCCTCTAATTCAGTCTCCACTCGATCTCTCCCAAATAGATCGAATAACAACTTTGCATATCCTCCCCCACTTATCGCATGAAACGCCTTACGCATTTCATCTGGATCTGAGCTTCGCTCTGCAGTGCCAAACGTTTCCATACCATCGATGATCACATCGATTTTACGAGACGTACCATCTCCATGCCGTTTCATATTCCAAAACGGAGATGTGTGCTCAGGAAAGCGTTCAAGAAATACTGCGCGACCATAATCTTTGCATAGTGCGGCCTCGTGCTCATGCTCGAGCTCGGACACATCATATTCCTGCATCGCATCAAGATAATTGATGCGTTTATATTTTTTGCGATCCCCATAGCCAAGATATTCAAGCATCTCCGCCATGAGAGATTGAAGATCGTCGACATTACCACGAGATTCAAACTCGAACATTGGAAATAGAATCTTGTGCCTGCCAGGAACTGCATTTGGCTCCTGACGAAAGCTCGTGCTGATACAAAAAACACCCGGTACATCCGGGCGATTGAGTAATTCGTATTCGAGCCACATCTGGCCAGTTTGCGGAAGGGGCCACGTCTCACCAGCATATTGAAACGTAGCAACTGTCGTTGGATCCTCACAGGCAGCGAGGATGCTCAGACGATCTTGCGTATGGACCTCAAGATAGCCTTTGGCAAGAAAAAAAGAACGCAGTGTATTCACTGCGCAACTGAAGGCGGGCACGTTTGGCTCGCCGATGTAATTCTGGCGCATAAAAAAATAAGCCCAATGGGCTGTTATGAATAAGTGGTGGAATTGTATTTAGTAACTCCATCTCGAAAAAGAATATCACAAAATAAATTAATCTCAAACTAACTTTTCCACATAACTCATCATCGACAACCCCAGATTCGAACCCCATCGCCAACTCAGCGCGATCATCAAAATATGTTTCACTAAGTGAACGATCGTTCACTTAGTGAAACCGACGAATCTCACAATTTTCGCTAATTGCAGTCAATTTCTAAAAAGAAAGGATATTCACGATGTCGACGATCGTCGACATCCTGGATATCTGATGACAGTCAAAATTCAACCTTTTCAAATCACCTCTCATCACTTCCATCACCTCTCACACATTTTCCACAAAGCACGAAACCCCGCGGACGTATCCGTGGGGTTTGAGATCTTCGCTCGATTGACGTGACAAGCTAGAAGTTCAGATTCATGAACGGCTTGTCAGCAACTGCGGTGCGGATGTCTGGTACCACCTCAGGCATAGGCCCGATATGAAATACCTTCATGCTCTTGTCTTCGTCGTAGTTGAGACGCAACTCGCACACCTGACCGTCGCAAGGCAGGGCCTCTGAAACGACGCCGTCAACGCGGTACTGCGTTCTAGCAATCAACAAAGACGCACGCTCGAAACCCGAATCCTTGAAGAAAATCAAGCGCTGGAGCACATCGTCACGTAGGAACACGCTACCGCAGTAGACGCCTTCCTTACCTTGCCACGACTCCACAGGGAACTCAGGCATATCATCGAACGGTGCCATATTCACGTCCCCGTTCGGATCCACAACCTGCGCCGTGGTCTGGCGTCGAACTCGAATGTTTGTCAGCTCCTGACCTTCGGTGGCCTCGAAGCACACGCGGACATGCGGGAGAGTCTCAGCCTCCTCGAATTGATCAACCTGGGCGTTCTGCACACCCCACCACCATCCATCAATGAGCCAGGCCGCATTTAGAATCAACGCGCCCATGAGCAGGATCCAGAACAAGGAACGCGATGGTGTGAATGGCCTGTGGGGATTAGGGATGGGCATATTGCCCGAACGAGGGGGAACCATGCGACTCATATGCACCTCCGTGATGCGGTTGATTTTTGAACGAATCTCGACTCGAAAAGCCAAGGAGAAAGACTATCAAAAAAATGTGTTCAGGTCAAGGGAAAGAGGCACAGAATGCAGTAGGTAGGCAATGAAACTATCTTATAACCACCCCTATCCCCTCCTTGAAAAGGAGGGGGAATTCGATCGAATGCTGACAACCTCCATAACCTCTTCTAACCTCTCTTCAACCTCCTTTTCTACAACCTCTTTTTATCCACCGTTGCCCACATTCCAACACCAAAACAACGCCAAAACATGATAAAATATAAGCATGCATATCGGTATTGACGCTAGATTTTTTGGACCCCGAGTGGGAGGAGGCGGACTTGGTCGTTACGTCGCTGAATTAGTGACCCATTTGCAAGAAATGGATCACAAAAATCAGTACACTATTTTTCTTCGGAAGGAGAATTTTCATGAATGCCGCATTACCAACAAGAACTTTTCAAAACAACTTGTTGACATCCCCTGGTACACGCTTGAAGAGCAAAAAAAAATGCCTGGGATTGTTGCACGTTCACAGGTTGATTTTATGCACTATCCGCATTGGAACATTCCAGTTTTTTCACGCATTCCATTCATGGTCACAATCCACGATCTGATAATGCTCGAGCTTCCCTACTCCGCACGAGTGAGTACCAAGAGCCCGATCGTCTATGGATTTAAACATGCGGCGTTTAGAATGGTTTTGGAAAGTGCGATTCATCGATCACGTGAGATTCTCACTGTATCGAATTATACAAAGCAATCAATCTTGAAACACTTTGGACTTAAGCAAGAGAAAATTACAGTTATACCCAACGGTGTAATTCCTCCGCGAGAAGCGCGATCGGTAAGCCTGACGGGCCTTGGTGTCTATGAGCCATATCTTCTCTACGTTGGCAATGCGTATCCGCACAAGAATATTGAAATGATGATGCACTCGTTTGCCCAGTTCCACAAAAATCATCCATACACTCAGCTGGTTATTGCCGGACGACGCGATGTGTTCTCTCATAGACTTGAAAAAGAAGCTGATGAACTTGGGATTAAAGGCGAGGCTGTACGATTCATCGACCTGCCAACAGATGAGGAGCTGGCAGCACTATACACAAACGCAGCTCTATTCATCTTCCCTTCTCGCATCGAAGGATTTGGAATCCCACCACTTGAAGCAATGAGCTATGGAACCCCTGTCGCTGCGGCCAATACAAGTTCAATCCCAGAAGTTTGTAAAAATGCAGCGCATTACTTTGAACCAGATGACATCGAAGTGCTATCTGAACTTATGCGACAGGCAGTAGACGAACCCGAACGATTCACACAAAGCATTAAAAATGGATTCGAAGTTGCGCAAAGCTACAGTTGGAAGAAGACGGCAAAGATGACACTTGAAATTTACAATAATCAATCGCTACTCTAAGCATGGCCCAGAAAAAGCCACAATTGAAGAACCTGCAAAAGGCACAAGATCAAGTGTCCATGCTTTATGATGATGCGCTTCCAGTATCGCTTCGTAATCGTGGAATTTCTGATGCGATCCGCCCAGGAATAAGAATACATTCTTCAGATTCGGCTCCGGTATCGCCCTATGTAATTGAGCTTTCACGAAAAGATCAGAAAGTGCTTCAACCAGATACAAAGGAAGATAAAATCAAAGAACTTGCACAGCAACTTGCTGAAGCAAATGATTTTGAACAAATCGACACAGCAGTTCCGGTTAGAATATCATTAGAACTTTCCAAAGATGATCTTTCAGAGCAATTACGCGAGCCTGAACGGATTATTAAAAAAATTGAAGTCAAAAAACCAGCTGAGACCATTGTCGAACTCTACACAATGGCTGATATTGAAGTCGACACACCGGATGTATGGAGCGTAGTTGATGAGATTCAGGAAGAAGAGGTTATGGAGGTTGAAGAGGTTAGGTCGACTGACGTCGATCGGGAGGTTATAGAAGTAGATCACGAGTCGCACAAAGTTATAAGTTCGGAATCACTTGTTCAGAGATTCTCGCGAATTCATTTGCTCTTGCCAACACAGGCACGGCATCGTGCAATGGCGGCTTTCTTAGTTATATCGTTCATTCTTGTGATGCCCCTACATGCGATGCAAGGGATTGTGGATAGCACTTCCATTGAATCGGAGATTACTCGCATCAGCGCTCAGGCGATGAATGAAATAGAAAGTGCGACATATTCTGCGCAGACGCAAAAATTTGGAACAGCGAGTTTGGACTTCGAACGGGCTGCAGAAAGTTTTGAAGAAGCTGAGCAATCCCTTAAAGACATGCATTTAGCGGCAACGGCTCTCGTAAACATCATTCCTCAAACTGACAAAACCTATGACTCTGTTCAAGGATTAGTCCGAGCTGGGGCATCACTTTCAAAAGCAGCCGCGCAAATCAGCTCTGCCATTGAACAGCTTTCAAATGCTGACTCATACGATTTAGTTACAAAGCTTGAGCTTTTAACAACTTACATAAATACTGCGCTTCCTGAAGTTACTAATGCAAACAAAGCGCTTAAAGAAGTAGACCTCGCGCTTATACCTGCCGACTACGTCGACAAGATAACAATGTTGTTGGATTCTACTCCATCACTTGAAGCATCCATGAACGAATTCTTGCAGTTCTCCGGAACTCTTCAGATTTTGCTTGGTGGAGATCAAAAGATGCGCTATCTTCTTGCTTTCCAAAACAACACAGAGCTACGTGCTACCGGTGGTTTCATCGGAAGCTTTGCGCAAATCGATATATTAAACGGCGTAATTGAAGAAATTGATATTCCTGACGGTGGAACATATGACATGCAGGGTCAACTCAGTTCTTACATCGCCCCACCAGAGCCACTATCACTTTTGAATAGCAGATGGGAATTACAAGACGCGAATTGGTTCCCAGACTTCCCAAGCTCAGCCCAAAAAATGCTTGGATTCTATGAAGACGCCGGTGGCCCAACACTTGATGGTGTCATCACTATCAACGCGACTCTGATGCCAAAGCTGCTTGAAATCACTGGGCCGATCGAGATGCCTGAGTACGATAGAACAATTACTGCTGAGAACTTCTTATTTGAAACTCAAAAAATAGTAGAGATAGAATTTGAGCAATATGAAGATGATGAACTGCGGGAGGAAGATGCACCAAAACAGTTTATTGGTGATTTGGCTCCAAAGATTTTAGAACGATTAAGTGAAGCAGAGCCTGAGATGCTTTTGCAAATTCTTGATTTGCTCGCATCTTCGCTCACACAAAAAGACATGCTTATCTTCATGCAAGATAATGAATTGCAAAGTGATATTAAAATACTGGGTTGGTCAGGATCTTTGAAACAAACAGACGGCGACTATCTAATGGTTGTAAATACAAACCTAGGTGGTGGAAAAACTGACACTGTCATAAAACAAGATATCAATGTCGATGTTGAAATCCAAAACGATGGTTCAATAATCAATACAGTCACAATCACTAAAGAGCATACCGGACTTAGCTCTGCCCTATTCGAGGGTGCTAACAATGTGGATTATATTCGATTGTATGTTCCGCTTGGAAGTGAACTTTTGAGTGCTAAAGGTTTTGAGATTCCCGATCCTGAACTTTTCGAAGTATCTGACATCCCTCTTGAGGCAGATGAAGATATGCTTTTGTGGACTTCAGACTTTGCCGTTGATCTAAATTCTGGAACTGACATTTGGGCAGAGCAAGGAAAAACTGTATTTGGAAACTGGATTCAGACAAAGCCAGGTGAAATCGAAACTATAACGTTTACATACAAGCTACCAATGGCATTTGAAAAAACAGATGATTCAATTTTGGAAATGGCAAAAGCTTATCTTGGAATCAGACAGCTTAATGAATATTCTCTACTGTTACAAAAACAACCTGGAGTTGAAACGCGGAATACAGAGATAAATATATTTGGGCCAGATAACAATAATCTAATCTGGAGCTCACACAATGAACTAACAACATCAGGAACATCAGTAAACAATTCCCAAGACCACTTCTTCTCAACATTATTTGAGCAGCGATAGTAAGCCCATCACTCAATCATAAAACCTAGCACCCACTCAGAGTCCGGCGAAGCCGGACGAAGAGTCCCGTTGTTTACGTCAACGTTCGATCGTTGATCTACGGGATCCTTCGTCGCCTTTGGGCTCCTCTGAATGGGTAATCGAATCCAACACTATGACTCCTAAAGAGCCAAAGGACAAAACAAAAAATCATACATCGAAAGTACATGCAAAAAAGCATGTGTCTCATGGGTCTCATGAACATGAGATCGAAAAGACTCATGAGCATAGGCACAGAACTCAGAACCCAGAAGACAGAACTCAGATGGACACTGAGAGCAGAGAACTTATGATGGATGAGGGTTTGCAGGCGATATATGGTGAAGATGAGATCAACTTTGAAAAGCTTGATCGAAATGCCAATAAGCTTACAAAGATATTAGTGGCATCAATAATTATTCTAGCAATCCTGGCTATAACATCGTGGGCTGGATTTTTTGTCTACACAAGATTCTTTGAAACTTCACATGATGAAAACTTTAGTCTAGAAATTGTCATGGAAGATGAACTTATCAGCGGACAAACAACTCAAATAGAAATTCAATACGCAAATCCTACGACTGTTCCAATTGCCTCACTTGAACTTGATGTAAACCTCCCTTCTACTTTCCGCGTATACTCATTTAGCGAAGATCCAACAAATTTAGATGACTTAATTTGGGAAATGGGGTCGATCCCGGGAATCACAGACAATAAAATTACAATAAATGGTGTGTGGATAGCAGAAGCCCCTTCTGAAACTCCGGTTCAGGTTTATGCGACCTATAAACCAGGTAATTTCAATTCAAACTTTGAAGAAATCGCCGTGGTTTATGTAACAACTCTTGAAAGTACATTAACTGCAACAATCGAAGGCCCTGAAGAAGCATCTGCTGGCGAAACACTTGACTACACAATCAGTGTTGAAAATACTGGTGAGGAGCCATTTGAAAATCTACAAGTCAGCATCGATCTACCTCAAGGATTTTATCTTGAAGAAAGTAATCCTGAGCTTGAAGCAGGAGGTGCTTCACAATGGGATATCGACTTTATTAATAAACAAGAAATCGTTAAAATTACATTCTCAGGAACCTTTGCATCAAACGTCGAGAGCTTCCAGTACTTTGATGTGGCCGTTGAGCTCGTTACAGACAACAGAGAAATTGAACAATCTACCGGACAGGCCTACACAGACGTATTGCAAAATGACATAAGCGTTCAGCTTGTTGCCAATGGTGAGGCAGATGAGACAAGCGTAGACGTTGGTGGGAATCTAAGAATTAGTATTGGACTTGAAAATTCTGAAGACATTCCGATCGAAGGTCTTACAGTCTTGCTAGACTTCCAATCAGATGACTCAGTGCCAATATCTTGGAGTGATTCAATACTCAGTGGTGGAACCATCACAAGTGACGGAATCCGTTGGTCCCTAGATTCGATTGAACCAGGAGAAAAAATCCTCATCAATACCACATTCCCAATTGATTCAGAATTAGGTGTAGGTGACGCAGATAGTTTCCAAGTCATAGCATCAACGACCTACGATGGTCGCACAGTCCTCTCTTCACCAATGGATGTATCAATTAACTCACAGGCAGATTTACAAACTTCAATTCGATATTACGAAGACAGCGGTGCAGTCCTCGGCAATGGACCATTACCACCTGAAGTTGGAGAGACTACTACCTATCGGCTGATTTGGACGATTGATAACAGCTTACACAATCTTGAAGATATCGAAGTAAGCGCAGAGCTTCCCCCACACGTAACCTGGGTTGGAAGTGCAACGCATGACCTCGGTTCAATAAACTACAATAGTTCTGACAATAGCGTAACCTGGACCGTTGATTCACTCTCATCTGACGTACCAAACATCGAAGGATCGTTCTCAATTTCGATCACACCAGACGCAGATGATGTTGGATCTTTTGTAAAACTAATATCCGGCTCTGAATTATCAGCAACCGATTCAACCACAAGCGAATCCCTTTCAGACTCAACAGACTCGTTAACAACAGATCTAGAAGATGACATGTACGCGAGTGTTGAGGGAGGGATAGTTGTGGAATGACAAAGAATGTAGAAGGTAGAAAGTAGAATGTAGATTAGAAACCGACGCGAGTCGGTTTTTTTCTCATCCCTACTATTCTAATCCCCCATCCCGACGTTAGGAGGGATCCCGGCTGGCTTGACGCAATCTTTCAGCCAGCCGTTTGATAGAATTCGATGGTCACAAGTTTTGAGATCCCTCCTAACGTCGGGATGGGGGTGGTTGCCGTTGAATTCGATCGAATTCTCAACTTCGCACCCCTTGACTCATCCAAATAATATGCTATCCTATTCATGCTTCCTGACGTAGCCATGCTTCGTCACGATGCCGAGCGCGGCCCTTGCCGCACTTCAACCGACGCCCCGGAGCCACCTGGCTACCGGACTGCCCCGAGGAACAGGGTCTACGCCCTTCGCTGACCAAAGCGCAGGCCACCAAACCCCTGTCCCCTCAAAACCCTCAACACCCTCGCGGAGTGCAGATGTACAGCAACACCGGCCCCCCGACCATGGAGATCTCGCGGTGACCCCAGCGGCGATGCCCAACCGTCCGAGGTGTCGTGACGATCGGTAAGCCCTGCTGATGTGATCAGAATGTGAAATGACTGGTATGAGACTTACAACCTCTAGGTACCTTCATGGATCATCTTGATCAGAGGATCAACATCAAAGAGCGGGGCTCAAGAATCGGGATGCACGTCCCACCGAATCCTCAACTCGCGGGTCCAATCCCCGCACCCTGCTCCGGCACGCCCTTGGCTGCCGGAGCTACTTTTTTCCAAACCAAAAAGAGCCACACGGCTCTTGTTTTATTTTAGTATAGGTCTTGTAAGTCTTATAGGTCTTATATTTTGAACCTCCTTATCCCCCTAATCGTTCTGTAAAATCCGTACCACATGTGTTTCATTTGTAGGTCGAAAGTTCCTGGGTGTTCGATGATTTCTCCGTTAAATCCTTCTTTATATCTTGTGATTCCCTCCCATGGATGTTTTGGCCCAGAACCTTCAGGTGCGATCCCCCAAAAATCAAAGGTATGCATTCCCTTCTGAATTGCATCTTGGATCAAATACCAATGTACCGAATATGGTGCCATGACATTGCGGTGAAGGTTGCTTGATGCTCCGTGCAAATAAGTTCTCACTCCAGCAAAGTCGATCATGATGTTTGCGCAGATCACACGCTCATCATAGAATCCAACAGCTAAATACGCTTTTGCACCGTCTCCTTTCATAGCCTCCAACATAGCTCGATAATATGCTTCCGGATGGGCTGAGAACCTATCGCGGGTTGTTGTCTGTTCAAGCAACCGTACAAAATCATCAAAACGCTGGATATTTACAATCTTTGCAACCACGCCTTTACGCTCTGCTAATCGAATATTATATCGAGTCTTTGATTTTAGATCATTGAAAATTTGCTCAGATCCTTTACTCAAATCCAACACAGTAGTAGTCGATGGCTGCATGTCATTTACCTTTTGAAGTCCAGGATCCTCAACTGGCTCTAATCTTGAAAACATTGCGTCTGGCAATTCTTCGCGAAGAACTTCGATCCTATGATCGATTGGTGCAGATCCAATTGGACCTTTAGGAATATACCAATAGTACTGGCCAAAAGGTAGCGGAATCTTGATAGCCTGGGCCATGGTCACACCTTGCTCATCTTCTCGATAAACTCGTTCAACCACACGACCCAAAGTTCGCTGAAACTCACCCCATTGCCACGAATGCAAAAAGCCGCCAAAACGCGGTGCATGGATCTCAGCCAAATTGTTCCAGGTCTTACGATCCATAATTATTTCGAGAACATCTTTAATGCGTGTTTAATCTTTTCCTCAAGTGTCTCTCCCTGAACCTGTCGAGAAACCTCCATTGCATCACGACGAGTATATCCAAGACTCACAAGCGCCTCGATTGTATCGCCATCACCTGCTTGAATTTCCTCTTCTTTAACCAACACACCCTTGAGCTCAAGAATAATCTTCTGCGCTGTTTTCTTTCCAACGCCAGGAATACTTGTTAAAAATCCAACATCTTCTTTTAAAATTCGATCCTGAATCTGGGCAGGAATAGAGCAACTTAAAATCTTTTGACCCAATCGCGGACCGACACCATTGATATCAATCAACTTCTGAAATAAATCCAAAGTCGACAAGTCTGGCGCTCCAAATAATTCATGACGATCCTCACGAATATGATCATAAATATGCCAACTCACAAGCTCACCAATTTGCGGTGAGCAACCCATATAAAAAACCTTATATCCAATACCACTAACAAAAACAACACAACTATCCAACGCCACAGATCGAATTGTTCCTTCTAAATATGCAATCATATATCTCGATTCCCCCTACTTTTCCCTTCGACGTTGCTCAGGGACCCTGAGTTTATCGAATGGGTCAAGGAGGGGTTACGTCAGTCCTTCCGAAGCTCTGCAGAGCGGAGGAGGAGGCGTGGTTATAAAATAGTTCCAATTATTTCCCATTTCGAACGAAGAGAGAAATCTTCTAACCTCAATTCGACTCGAGAAGATCTCTCACCCCTATGGGGATTCGAGATGGGGATTTGATCGCATTCAACGGCAATCCCTCTACATCCCCTTGCCCATTCGACTTCGCTCTCTTCGAGTCTGAGCGATGTAGGTCTCCAGACCTCAGAGTCGATGACAGGGCACCCTGAGTCATATCGAAGGGTGGGAAATGGGAGACGTATCTTATTGGGGGTCAGGTCTTGAATCGTGGCGTTTTAAGTTTTTACTGGTCTTCTGTAAAATATAAACACCATGATTCAAGACCTGACCCCGTATCTTACTATTCAATCCACATCTCATTTACATCGGAGTTCGATCGGTTACGCACGGGATCCTTCGTTGCCTGCAGGCTCCTCTGGATGGTCGCTTTTGACCATCTTACTCCATTCTCGACCTATACAGCAAATGGGCTTCTTGGATTTGTGAATATAGTTTTTCTTTATATTCTCCCAAATCTGACAGGTCTCCGGTTTTCACTGACTGTTCAATCTTTTCGAGAATACCTGCCCGTTCTGGACCAAATCCGATATTTAGTAATTCAAATACCTCTTCGCCCCCGAGGCCTACACCCTGCATCATCTTTTTAAACTCTCTTTGTTTTTTATCTTCAAGTTTCTGAACTCTAGCTTTGCGACGATTTTCATCTGCTAATTCTTCTGACCGGAACATGTTTAAAATAATCTCAGTCTGGGCATTAAACTTTCCATCTTTATATTCAATGCTTCCTATTGTGGTATCAAGAAATAATGCAGCTGCTTGCAAATCAAGAAAATCATCACCGTCGATTCCTGATTTTTGTGCAATGCGTTTCAAATAATTATATCGCGCGCCATCTGGCTTATTTTGAAAAAATAAAATCACTTCCATGTGATACCGGATCATCAAATATAATAATTGCCTATCACGGGCTGTTAAACGGCAAAGATCTTCGACAGCCTGACGCACAGCCTCATACCCATCAGAGGCTGCCACCTGGGCATGGCGTTTAGTGTGAATTTTTATCTGATATAAATCGTAAAACTGGGAAGCAACTTCTTGAGGGCTCAATTCAGGATTTTCAACTTTGAATTTATTCAAAAGTTTTACATAACGATCAATGAGAATATCTTTTTTCAATCGTGCATCTGTGACAAATCCTTCGGTCGCCCCTTTTGATCCTGTAGGTGCATCAAATGACAAGGTTTCATACTTGGCAATGTCGTGCAAAAGAGCAAAAGCCTTGAAAGTCGCAGCATTTGCGCAGATCACATCCTCAAGCTCAGCAAACTCATTTTTAAAATGCTTCTCACGAGCAAACTCCTCAATCTCCAGCAATGATGTTCCTTCCTCACAAATAGAAAATAGCCCCGCAAGCATATTCTCAATGTGGTTAGTCATCAGCGGACCTTCTGAATGGTGATTGGCCGACTGTGGAGTTCGATGAATCTGCGAAAGCTGGCTAACCTGTGCCTCCAGCTCATACATAACATCACGAGCCTTACGTAGATTTTCATCTGTAAGCACAAAACGATCCATCCAAGTAAAAAAAGGATATGTCTCACGAGTTTTTTTGTTTTCAATCTTATCGAACATGTGATTACAGTATACAGGATACAGAACCCAGAAGACAGAACACAGAACCCAGACTTCAGAATCTAAAAATAATCACAATGCACAAACCGGGTTCTGTCTTCTGGGTTCTGTAGTCTACATCCTATAAAAATACGAACGCCCGAGCTCCACGAGGGAAGCACGGGCGTAGGTCAGGTCTGAGTGGAGCGAAGCCGTCGCTAGCCGCTGTTGACCTGGTTGAGGGTTGAGAAGACCGCGTTGTAGCCGTTGTCGATCGTCAAGTAGTTAGCGTTGCGCATGAAGCGCACCTCCAGTGGCCCAAGGGGCCAGTGATACTTCCTTGAGGACGATGGGTGTCGGGTTGCTCGAGCGCTGGTAGGTGTCACCTGCCGTCGATGATGACCGCAGTCAAAGGCTTGGACAGTACGATCCTTATCAGCTAAATAATAATATCAAATCACCTAAAAAAGACAAGTACGAACGCCCGAGCTCCACGAGGGAAGCACGGGCGTACATTGAGGGCGACGAGACGGGATGAGCTAGATGAAGAAAATGAGATTACACATCTCTGTGTCAAAGACCTCGATGAAGGGAAAGTTGGCTACAGTCACAATCGAAAGCAGCCGCGAGATAATAACAAGATATAAAAAAAGAAGCAAGCCCCTAAGGGCCTGCCAAAACCACCCATTCCGAAAGCCGTCATACGGCTGAGGAATCCCGTTGTTTACGTCAACGTTCGATCGGCTACGCACGGGATCCTTCGTCGCCTTTGGGCTCCTCTGGATGGTTTATTTGTGCAAAGTCTTAATAATCTTATCAATCTCGGCTAAATCACCGTCTCTTGGCGCGATCATGCCCCAGCACTTACCACCACCGAATAGGAAACCGCCGAATTCTTTGATTAGTTTCTTTGAATCGCCTATCTCCTGAGCGTAAAGCTTCTCATTTCCCTGCTTAATGATTGTTGGCATTGGTTTTCCAATCTCATCAAAAACGAAATACGAAACTGCGTCGCGAATATCTATATCATCATTATCACTTTCGATAATTAGGAATCCATCCTGCTCACGCCGAGCGTCCCAAGCTATTCGCGCCTGAGCCTCTTCTTCTTTTCTCTCTTTGAATCCCAATTCGTAAACTAACTCTTTGATATAACGAACAGCGCGCTTTTGATCTTCTTCTGATAAGCCAATCTTCTGAAGCTCCCACAAAAATCCTCTATCAACCGCAGCCACTGCACGCACAAGCGTTAAATCAAACCCCGCATCCTTAAGCTCATCATCGTTGATATCATAAAGCTCAAGAAACTGCTCCAAAGAACTCTGATCATTAAGCCGATCCAACTCGTTGTACTGATGATGGTCGATGATGTGAACTTCGAAGCCTGCCTGTCGAAGATTCTCTTCAGCCTCAACTCCAGGAATCTCAACAATCGCAACTGCAGACGCCTCAGGGTCGGCTTGTTTGATGCTTTCGATAAGATTCTCTTCTTTATCAAGCGTAGCCCCATGCCCCTGCTTCGATATAACCATCGGAATCTCTAAGGCCTTAGCAATCTTAATAATCAAAAGCGATTCCTCATCATTCCGCGGACAAATCAAAACTGTATGCTCATTTACCATATAAAAGCATTTTACCTTGAGTAGCCATCATTGACAAAGTGGTCCCAAAATGTTAGTTTATTATGTCCCTTCCCCCAACCACCACAAGAGAGGAATCATGAAAGCGACTTGTAGCTTCTTTCCCCTAATCCTGACTCAGTCGATGGGCTGGGTCTCCGGCAAGATCGAGGATCCAGACACTGGATTTACCACGCGGACCTACACCTTCGCAGATGCAATCACGTCCTTGCTCACGATTCGGCTCAGAGCTACCACCACACAGGAGCTCCTCGCTCCCCGGCTAGACCTGGAACGTATCAAGGAACAACACCTTGGCGCAGCTATGCCAGGCAACTGGCACATGCTGATCGATGCAGTAACCAAGGGCGTCAGCGCAGAGCCTCGCGGTACACGCTTCGATCTCTGCGAGATGACCCCTGGCATCACTCCACCGCATGGCAGGTTGAACGGTCAAGACGTCCGCTCTCTCGAGCATCTCTTCCGTATCTTGATCGTTCCTGTTCAGAAGAGTCAGTGCCCCGTTCCTCTGGCGCGCCAGATCCTCCAACAGGCCAAGTCCTTTGGAGTTCCAGTGACACGCCTAGAGTCCCAAACGCTCTGGACGCAGACGCAGAACCTCGTGGAAAAGGGCGCCGTGGTGAGCCATGGTCATATCTTCCATAACGATGGCGCCGAACAGATGAACTAAGTCGTCGCAACACGCATCCGTCGTCCGTCCCCCGCTGGGACGGACGCTTTGCTTTTAGAAACAAAAGACCAGCCCTTTCGAGCTGGCCTCAGATCTATAATTAAACTTAAATCAAATCTTTATAAAATCAGTAAGTGCAAAATTATATGTAGTTGGTTTTATTGATTTATCACTATAATTAAGTGTAACACTAAATTCATCTTCATCCTCACTCAAAGCTATTTCTATACCTCCTTCTTTTTTATCAGCCAGTTGACGTAAAATCTTGGTATATATATTTTTAACATCATTATAAAAACTATTATAATCTGTTATCTCTTGCCTATTAGATGGTGATCTACCTCTAAGTAACAAGCTTGTGAGATCAGACTTAACTGAGGAATCTAGGATAGCAATACTCATTGTTAAAAATTCATATAAAACACCATAAACCCATAATATATTACGTTCACGGATAGTCGTCGCTGCTGCTTCCATAATACCGCGATCGCCGCATTCTTCGATTTTGCTAGATTCAAAATCTGTGACAAAACAACCATTCTCAGGATCAATAATTAAATCCTTAAGTACAAAGGGTACCGAATCCTGAGGCGTAACAGAGAAACTATTTCTTTTCCTATTTTCAAGTCTCTTAATAGGATCAACAATTTCGCGATGCTCACTTTGTGTATATTGTAAATCTTGACCAAGATCAGAATAGTTTAAATGTATATCTAAAAATCTTCTCCATTTGTACGTGCCTTCACCATACATGCCCTCACCAACTTTTTCAGTATCTCGCGCTGGCCAATTGAGCAACCAATAAAGATCATCAGCCATCTTCTCAATGAAAGCATCTTTAGCCTCTTGATTTTCAAACATCTGATCTATCAATGGACTCTGAGAATTAGAATCTCGATCTCCATAAATGAGCTCAGATCCTCTAACTGTAGATTTTGGATAAAGAATTAACTCTTGTGCTAATTCCACTTGTTCCATATCGGGCGAAATCGGCATACCTGCTCTACGCGTTGTATCTGCGATCAACTGTCCTATCTCATGACTCATCGGCAATACCGCCAACACAGGTGTATATTTAATCCCAGAACCAGCCAACTCTTCTGAACATCTTAAAGAATTTTCAGCACGTTCGAGCGTTTGCGCTCCATAGGGTCGGCTATATGAATGTGGTGTTAATAATATAACATCTGGGGTTGTACCTTCAGGAATATACTCTGCCTCATTAGCGCTTTGCGCAGTAAAATCTTCTTCAGCTGCTCCTTTTTGCCGCTCAGGATAGATCATGAATTCTGGCCTGATCTGTCCACCTGTTACTGAACCTTCATAGTCAGATTCTGTATAATAAGCATCTTTATATTCAGCGCCTAGCCCTTTTGTGACCAACATCATATCAACCTCTCCACCACGTCCAGATAACTCATCAAAATCAACTTTCCCTACTTCTGTTTGCGTCACACCAACACGGCCACCATGTCTAGTAATAATTCGTCTAGATGAATCTGGCAACCACATGCTATTTGGTAGATGAATGCCAACATCCCCTGATTCATCTAATTTTTTTATAATCTCACGAAGAGCTGGTTGATCACTTGTAACAGATTCTTTAGAAGTAATAAAATTGGTCTCAGATTCGCGACCGCTTATTAGTTCAGTCTGTGTTTCAACACTCTTTTCTCTACCTTTCAGAAAAGGCAAGCCCTTTGATTCACTTTTATGCATATGCCAGCATTTTACCTTGAAACCCATCGAAAACAAAAGACCAGCCCTTTCAAGCTGGTCTCATCTGGGTTCTGTCTTCTGAGTTCTGGGTTCTGTTAAAACCCCATCCAAACATCGTGCTCTGCGATTCTTGTTTCTTGCCGATGTTCTACTGCATCGCTTCGATCGAACTCGATGGAATCAGATAGTGTTCCTTCTTTGATTGAATCTGCGTGCTCTTTGTATAGTTTTTTAACCTCATCGGAATCTGAATGGATCTTTAGTGCGATGCGATCTTGGATTGTGAAGTTTGCTTCTTTACGCATCTGGTTTACACGACGGATAATATCACGCGCCATTCCCTCTCGGACTAACTCAGGTGTCAGCTCCATATTAACCTCGACTTTGAGCTCGCCTTTTTCCACCTTCATTGTTTTGATATTTACCTCATCAAGTATTACAGCTTGATAATCTTCAGAAATCTCACCGCTTGGAGTCCATGCGATCATATCTCCCAAAGCTTGCTTAATCGGTCGACCAGCCTCTTCGCGAGCTTCAAGTACGCGACTTACGATCGCGCGAGCCTCTCCCATTTTCTCTATAACCGATTCATCGATCGAATCAAGATGTGGCCAACTCTCAAGATGAACACTTAAACGCTCATCGCTTGCTTCGAATTTTCCAGCGATACCCTGATACAAAATCTCTCCCAAATAGGGCATAAACGGTGCAACCATTTTTGAAAATGTTTCGATCACCACTCGTAAAGTTGCCAAAGCCTCTGCGCGATCTTCACCTTCAACCTTAAATCGATCACGTGATCGGCGTACATACCAAGTCGATAAATCAGTCACAAATCCCTGCAACACACGTGCTGAAATCATGAGTTCGTAACGATCTAAAGCCTCGGTTTGCTCTTTCAAAGTCTGATTCAAACGTGACAAAATCCATGCATCAAGCACATTAGCTCCGGATGCCTCACGCCCATCGTCATGCTCCTTATAAAGTTCATAGAACGACAGAACGTTATTCATGATATTGATAAACTTCTTTGAAACTTCTGAAACTCCCTCTTCACTAAATCGAAGATTCTCTGCGCGCACAACTGGAGTAGACATTAAGTAATATCGAACAGCATCAGCTCCGTACTTATCCATAACCTCCATCGGATCTGGATAATTTTGCAAACGTTTTGACATCTTCTTTCCATCTTCGGCAAGCACGATTCCGTTAACAACAACATTCTTGTAAGCCGGCATTTGAAATAGTGCATTTGAGAGTACGTGCAAAGTATAAAACCATCCACGAGTTTGATCCTGCCCTTCCGCAATAAACTCTGTCGGAAATCCCTGCTCAAACTTCTGCTTATTTTCAAACGGATAATGCAATTGCGCATAAGGCATAGAGCCTGACTCAAACCAACAATCCAATACCTCTGGAATTCGTTTGTAAGTCTTTCCATCCTTTACGATTTCAATAGAATCAACCACGTGCTTATGAAGATCGTCTACTCTTTTACCAGACAATTCCTCCAGCTCCGCTATTGAGCCAATGCAAATTGCATCTCCATCTTCACTCATCCAAATTGGCAATGGCGTCCCCCAGAATCGTGATCGAGAAATTGCCCAGTCGCGAGCACCCTCCAACCATTTTCCAAATCGTCCCTCTTTTATATTTTCTGGAACCCAATTTATTTCTTGATTTGTTCGCACCAACTGATCCTTAATCTGAGTAACACGTACGAACCATGATGATGTGCTGTAATTCAAAAGCGGAGTGTCACAGCGCCAACAATGTGGATAGCTGTGCTCGACTTTTTGTTTTTTGAAAAGCTTGCCATTGTGAGCCAACCACTTCAAAACTTCGATATCAACACTCATGGTATCGCCCTTCTGTTTCATTGGCTTACCCTTAACTTCATAGCCCGCTTCCTGCAATGGATCTGCCACCTCGTCGACAAAAGTCCCATCCATATTTACATGGGTGATGGCGTCAACCTTTTCTTTAAGTCCAAGTTGCATATCATCGTCCCCAAAACCAGGAGCGATATGTACGATTCCAGTACCATCCTCGGTTGTTACAAAGTCTGCGGCAACAACACGAAATGCATTTTCATGATCTTTGAAAAATGGGAACAAAGGCTCATAATCCGATCCAACTAATTCAGAACCTTTGATTTTCTCAATATCATCAAACTCAACATCTTTAAGAATTTCCTTCACAAGTGCCTCAGCTAAAATCAACTTCTCCCCTTCGATCTCAACAATTGAATAATCAACATCAGACTTCACTGCTGCCAAAACATTTCCTGGAAGAGTCCACGGGGTAGTTGTCCAAACGAGAAGCGAAGCGTCTTTATATTTTCCACTGGTAAGCTTCATCTTAACTGTCACAGAAATATCAGTGACATCTTGATATCCCTGAGTTACTTCAAAGTTTGACAGAACAGTCTCGCAACGCGGACAAATGTGCATTGGTTTTCGACCTTCATAGATCATGTCCTTGTCCCAAAGTGACTTGAACACCCACCAAATGGATTCCATATATTCTGGATCCATTGTTTTGTAGGCGTTCTCCATATCGATCCATCGACCAAGCCGACGAATAACTTTTTTCCACTCATCAACATAGGTCAAAACACATGACCGACACTTGTCATTAAACTGAGTGATCCCAAACTTCTCGATATCCTTTCGGGACCCAAGCTCAAACTGCTTCTCAACGATATTTTCAACAGGAAGCCCATGACAATCCCAACCCCAAACACGTTCAACACGATAACCTTTCATTGTCCAATAGCGCGGAACAACATCCTTCATTATGGATCCTACAAGATGTCCGTAGTGTGGAAGTCCTGTTGCGAATGGAGGGCCATCATAAAAAACGTAAGGTTTTCCCTCAGGTCGACTCTCAACCGACTTTTCAAAACATTTGTGTTCATCCCAATAATCAGCAATTCGATGCTCTTTTTCAGAATGAGTTTCCCTATTTTTATCTGTCATAATCTCTATTAAGTGGAAGAAGTGGTACGTGACTATTATCACGGTGGTAAAAGTGGTATTTCTAGTGGTATTTCTAACCCCGTCAAACGGGGGAGAAATCTCCCAATGAATAGCTTGATAGTATCAGCGAATAGCGCTTTTTTCAAGGAAAGTGGGATTATCGCCGTTGAATCAAATTTTTAAATTATTCAACATAATAAGACCAACAGCAACCCCGCCAGTCGTCGCTCTGCAGAGCAAAGACTGGGGATGGTTATGGGATAGTTCCGATGAGCTGAGTTTTATATTTCATAATTCGGCTGCATACTGCATACTGTCTACCATTCGATTCGCTTCACTCACTCATGGTCTTCGGGTGCCTACTGCATACCGCCTACTGCTAAGTCATTGACAATCCCATCATTTTTTGATAGCTTACTTAGCCAACCTCAAACGTCCACATCGGACAAAGGGAGACGCGAGATGGCAGATCTGCAATTCGTGTTGGGGACAATCGTTGGACAAACCTTCTACCCCATCAACCCCCAGACAGATGGGGAGGATCTGATCTTCGATGGCAACATGACCATCCATGGCATCGACAGCGAGGCCGTGTCTAGTGTCATGGGCAATACACGCCTGAAAGTAAGGCGGGTAAACGACTTCATCAGCGCCATCGTCATGGGTGACGTCTGTGCATTTTTCGACAATATCCAAACGACACAAACGACCATGGATCTGGGGCAGGAGCTACACGAGCTTCGGCTTGTGCGTGATGGCGTAGAAATCCAACTTTACTGCTACGTGACCGAGGATGGAGAGCCACCACATGGACTACAAACCGCATCCTAACGAGAGGAAACCTCCAACAAACGACACTCGAGCCCCGCTACGCCACATCCAACGTGGCAAGCGGGGTTCTTCTTTTATTGACACTGTGAAAAATGACTGCTAACTTCAAAATAGCCACAAACTCCAAAACCCCTGTGACGGAGGACTGAAAATGAGCAACATTCTTTCCCTACATTTTCGTGGACGCGCGCTACTCATCGAAACTCAGGTAGGAGAAAAAACTGCTTTCTATCTTGATGCAGGCACCACCATCCCCGATGTCTGTCAGAACTTCATAGCTAAGATCATGGGCGCGCTTTGCATCGTGATAACCCTCATGCCTGGCACTATCATGATCTCAATTCCCAGTGATCTGCAGAATAGAACGATCACTTACATGGGGAACGATATTCGCCGAGGTAGAACCATATCCATACGATCATCACGTGGTTATCACGACTTCACAATCACTGCACCCAACGGCCACGCTCTTGAGCTAGACATCTTCTTTGGAGAAACAATAGAGGTTGATGAGCTTGATCAACTCCCCGATGCTGCACAAATGCATGAAGGAACAGCGGTGGCAGAAGATCCCAGCTACCACTGATGCCCATCTCCTCCCCCTACAGCCCCGCTCGCTTCCCTCGTGAAGCTGGCGGGCGTTTTGCTTTTGGGAAGAAGGGTTTAGAGGGTGTAAAGGGGATAGAGGGTTTATCAGATTTGATTGAATGACGGCAACCCCCTCCAACTCCCCCTTGCCCATTCGACAGGCTCAGGGCACCCTGAATAGCATCGATGGGTGGGAAGGGGGAGGGCCTAGATATCGATTCCCCTTCCTCTTTCAAGGAGGGGTTACGTCAGTCCTTCCGAAGCTCTGCAGAGCGAAGGAGGAGGGGTGGTTATAAGATAGTTCTAATCAACTCTGCTGGGTTCTGGGTTCTGACGTCTGGGTTCTGCTATACTATCTACATATGAAGCTCTCACCAGAACGTCAAAGCTCACAACCTGACAATGTAGAGAATAGACCGGAAGGTTCTATTCGCGAGTCTGTTTCAAAGGCTGATATGCAGGCGATCCAATCGGAAGGAACTATGAGTGCCACACGTTCTGCCTCTGGTCCTGGTGGTCAAAATGTAAATAAGACTGCAAAAACTGCAGAGTTCCGCTGGACGCCTGCCGATTCGATCGTGCTTAATGAAGTAGAGAGATCCAGAATTATTGCTTGGATGCAAAAAAATAAACCAAGCCAGCTTGTAGGTGACAATGAAATCTATATAACATCCGTAGAAAATAAATCACTGGATGCAAACAAAAAAGCTGTACTTAAAAACTTACACAAATATTTAACTGAAGCATTCAAAGTTGAAGCAAGGCGAATCCCCACAAGACCAAGCAGAGGGGTACGCGAACGTCGTCTTGCAGAAAAAAAAGCCAAAGGACTTCAAAAAAAACTAAGAGGACCAGTGGTGGAATGATAGAAGGGTTTAGAGGGTGGAAAGGGGGTGAAAGGGTTTAAAGGATCTAAAAGTATAAGACCTATAAGACTTATGAGACCTATTGGGCTAGTGATAAATTTGATCGAGCTCAGCATAACGGCAACCCCCTCCAACTCCCCCTTGGGAAGGGGGAGAGTCGAGGTGTATACTGTACACATATGAACAAAACTATTTATATTGGAGCGGATCATGCTGGGTTTGTGATGAAGGAAACTATTAAAGCCAAACTTGAGTCTCAAGGTTTTCACGTTGAAGATTTGGGGGCACATGAATTGGATCCTAATGATGATTATCCTCAGTACGCCGCGTCGGTTGCACGCGCTGTGCAGAATCATAAAGGCGCTTTAGGAATCTTGTCTTGTGGAAATGCAGAGGGAGTATCGATTGCTGCAAATAAGTTTGATGGCATCCGTGCTGGTGTTGGATTTTCAAAAGACTCTGCAAAAACCATGCGTGAAGATGACAATGCAAACATAATTTGTATTCCAGGACGGATTGAAACAATGGATGATCCAATTTCAATCGTAGATACTTTTATCAAAACTCAATTCTCAGGAGCTGCGCGACACAAACGTCGACTGGCAAAAGTTTCAAAATTCGAGCATGAATCTGTTGAAATTGTACCAACGATCCTAGTTCAAAACTTTGATACTTTTAAAAAACGGGTCTCTCATTCAGGAATTAGAAAACTCGCGCCATTGTGGCAAGTTGATGTACTTGATGATTCAATGTTTGACTCACGATCATTCTTTGATGCAAAGCAAATCGCAAAGATTAAAAATCTACCAAATTTCGAACTTCATCTCATGGCCCTAGAGCCCCTTACGATCATCGAAAATTGGAAATTAAATATTACTACTCTCAAAAGAGTCATTGTACATGCCGAGATCGACAAGCCTTTGGAGCCGATTCTCACCTATGTAAAAAATCTAGGACTCGAGGTAGGGCTAGCGCTCAATCCTGAAACTTCGATAAAAGTAATTAAGCCCGTTTATCATCTATTAGACTCAGTTCTGATAATGGGCGTACATCCTGGTGCATCAGGACAAGAATTTTTAGGAAAGAAAATACTAAAGAAAATCAAAAAAACAGCAAAAAAATACCCAAATCTACGTATTGCAGTTGATGGTGGTATAAATCAAAAAACTGTATCCGATATCATCAAAGCTGGC
>FLOH01000513.1_pt1 | contig 82508 bp, 75 predicted proteins | sample 756751 | NCBI WGS metagenome assembly FLOH01 (sample SAMEA4026879, study PRJEB14308) | marine metagenome | biome: coastal water; material: water | depth 74 m
TACGCTTGCATTATTTTCAAATTTTGGTCCAAGGTATGAGCCCTTCATTGAATCATTTTTATTTACTATTCGTGGGTTATTAAGCATGGAATAGTGAATATTAAGTGCTGCACCTAACGATCCTCCGGCATCTCCTGCAGATGGCTGTATCCAAATATTATTAAATAATTTTTCACGATGTAAAGTTCCGTTTGCCACGCAATTTAATGCGACCCCACCAGCCAAACATAAATTAGAGTGACCCGTTTCCTTGGCAATATTTCTCGCTAGATTAATAACAATCTTTTCTGTGATCTGCTGAACTGATGCTGCGAGATCCATTTCTTTTTGAGTAATTTCAGATTCAGAATCTCTAGGAGGGCCTCCAAAAAGCTTATTGAGCTTATTGTTTGTCATTTTAAGATCTGTGCAGTAGTCAAAATAGGACATATCCATATGAAATGAACCATCTTCATAAATATGAATTAAATTATCCTCAATTAAACTTGCATAAATTGGCTTACCATAAGGGGCTAACCCCATCACTTTATACTCGCCCGAATTAACTTTAAAGCCGGTATAGTAAGTAATTGCTGAATATAATAGACCTATAGAGTGTGGAAAGTGAATCTCTTTAAGGACGTTGAGATTATTCCCAGAACCAATTGACACAGACGTTGTTGCCCATTCACCAACTCCGTCCATAGTAAGAATTGCAGCATCTTCGAATGGGGAAGGAAAAAATGCACTTGCTGCATGGCTAAGATGATGCTCAGAAAAAACCAGTTTATCCTCCCATTTAATATCCCGACCTAGGTTATCTTTTAGCTCATTTATAATTGTGAATTTTTGAAATAATTTATCTTTAATCCATACCGGCATTGAGGTAGCGAAGCTTTTGAATCCCTTTGGGGCAAAAGCAAGATAGGTTTCTAACAATCTATCAAATTTCAGAAATGGTTTGTCGTAAAACGCTATATAGTCAATATCATTGGGTGTGATATCCGCCTCTGCTAGGCAATACAAGATAGATTGAATTGGAAATTCTGAGTCATGCTTAATGCGTGTAAATCTTTCTTCTTGAGCTGCGGCGATTATTTCCCCATCAATAATTAATGATGCAGCACTGTCATGGTAGTAAGCTGATATGCCAAGAATGATCATTTAAAATAACGTATAGATAAATGGTGCAACTACCGATCCTTGCGCTAGGATTAATAAAAATCCGAGAACAACCATAACTAATATTATTGGGGCTAGCCAAAGTTTTTTTTGATGGCGAAGAAACTCGAAAAGTTCTTTAATGAAACTCATACCTTAAACCTTTTAATTAAAATTGTTTTTTGAAAGAATTTTTAGAAGGCACTGAATGCTGACGACCCACCCAATTAGTATTAAGCGGCCTTTTAATTTTTAGAATATCACGACCAGTAAGTCTTAATAGGATGGCGACAGGTGTAATTAATATAAAAAATATTACACCTATTACTATTGGGCTAATAAGCCTACCTAAGAGTAATCCAAAATTCATCCATAACCTATTGGCAGTTACAAGCACCTTAGGTGAAATCATTGTTATAAATATTAATATAGAGGTAAAGACTGCCAAAATTACCGCCATTATTAAATTATTGTTTATGTATGCGTAAATTGAAATAGACCCAAATACAGACGAGAATAAAATTCCAAAACTTTTATTTGAGGGAAGTGATTGTTTGCTTTTCATGAATATGCCTCTGTGTTATATCTTTTTATTAATTATTTTATCTTATTATACTATTAATAATAACTAGAAAGGACTTCAAATTACCCTAAATTTATTCAGGAAAGTGTTTAGTTTCAAGCCATATAAATTAATATTAATCTACACTCCAATATATTCATTTCATCACTTTATTCTACCCCTATGGCTTATAATGGATCTGTAAATTCATTGCCTGGCTGTTCCAGTTTTGGTAATGGAATGTCAAAAGACCCGAAAGGTATCGATTATTATTTACTGGTTCGCAGTATCGATTTTTCTATTTGGGCTTATTTTCGCATTTTTTCTACCTAAATATATGAGTTAAAAGAAAAACGATATTTAAATTTAACTATTCATAGGTTATTATGGTTTGTATATGGAATACATTAAAGAGTACTTAAAAAATAGTATGTCAGTTAAACAAAGTTTAATTGATAATGAATCTATTTTAAAAGAAATAAAAATTTCTGCAGACAAAATTGAATCAGCTTACAAAAATGGAAAAAAAGTTTTATTAGCAGGCAATGGTGGAAGTGCAGGTGATGCGCAACATATAGCTGCAGAGTTTGTAAGTAGATTCTTTTTTGATAGGCCTGGGCTACCAGCAATTGCACTAACAACAGATAGCTCAATGTTAACAGCAATTGGCAATGATTATGGCTTTGAGAAGATTTTTTCAAGACAAATTGAAGCGCATGGTTTGGAAGGTGACATACTTATTGCGATCAGTACATCTGGAAACTCACAAAATATTATAGAAGCAATAGAGGTAGCAAAAAATAAGAAAATGATTACTATTGCACTTTGTGGAGAAGGAGGAGCTATAAAAAATATCTCTGATATTAGTATCTGTGTTCCATCAACGTCTACTCCCCATATCCAAGAATGCCATATATGTATTGGGCACATAATTTGCGCTCTTGTAGAAAAAAATATTTTTTCTAAAAAATAAATTCTAACGAGATTGTAAACATATGATAATTACTAGAACACCTTTTAGAGTCTCTTTTTTTGGTGGTGGGACTGATTTTCCTGAATGGTTTAATAATCATGGAGGCAAAGTTTTATCTACTAGCATAGATAAATATTGTTATATCTTGTGTAGAAATTTACCACCATTTTTTGAATATAATTACCGTATAGTATGGTCAAAAAGTGAAATGGTAAAAAATATTTCTGAGATCCAGCATCCCATTGTAAGAGAAGCATTAATTTTCTTAAAAGACAATGATGCTTACGAGATAATTCATAATGCCGATCTGCCAGCTCGCTCGGGACTTGGTTCAAGCTCCTCCTTTGCCGTTGGTTTGTTGAATGCCCTCTACGCAACAAAAGGAAAAATGATTGAAAATACTCGACTGGCGAAGGAGGCTATTCATATAGAAAAATACTTAATTAAGGAGACGGTTGGTTTCCAGGATCAAATTGCCGCATCATATGGCGGTTTTAATAAGATTACTTTTATGCCAAATGACAGCTTTAAGGTAGAACCGGTTATATTAACAAAAAATAGATTAGAGGAGTTCCAGGCTAATTTAATGCTCTTTTTTACTGGATTTTCTAGGCATTCATCCGATGTTGCAATAAAGCAACTTAATAATATAGCTTTTAATTCAAAAATTTTATCGGAATTATCTGTTTATGTTGATGAAGCAATCTCTTTACTTCAAGCATCGGGCCCTATTTCAGATTTTGGTAAGCTTTTAGATGAGTCGTGGACCTTAAAGAAATCTTTGTCTGATGTAATAACATCAGATGAAATTGATCTAATATATACAATGGCAAAAAAAAACGGAGCACTTGGTGGAAAAATTTTAGGTGCTGGTGGTGGCGGATTTTTATTATTGTTTGTACCAAGGGAGAGTCAACCCAAAGTAAGAAAGGCGCTCGAGAGCCTCACTTACGTCCCATTTTCATTTGAAGACTCTGGTAGCAAGGTTGTTTTATATCAACCTTCTGGTTTGGAGAATAATTAACCATTGAAAAATCCAATTCTTAGCTTATTCCTCTTTTAGCAATTGTCTTTTATTGGCTTGCCCATTAAATGAGTCTGCATCAGGAAGAGGCTCTTTTCGACCGGATATGATGGGCCATACTTTCGCAAGGCGCGCATTAATCTCAATAAAATCTTGTTGATCAGCTGGCACATCGTCCTCAGCAAAAATGGCTTCGGCTGGACATTCTGCTACGCATAATGTGCAATCGATACATTCGTCTGGGTCAATGGCTAGAAAATTAGGGCCCTCAACAAAGCAATCTACCGGACACACATCCACACAGTCTGTGTATTTACATTGAATACAGCTTTCGGTTACTACGTAAGTCATAATCTTCCTTTATTAAGCGCTATTGATATTTTAATTTATTTTTTGTTTCTAGGCTATCGATTGAATCATCCCCGCCCCAACCGTATGGAAAGTGCTTTCATCGATAATAATGAAGGCACCCGTACTGCGATTATCTTCATAGCTGTCAACAATTAATGGCTGAGCCAATTTAAATGAGAGTTGAGCAATGTCATTAGTGTTGAGTGTGTCAGCATCTTCTTTGGCTAAGGTCTGAATGTTAACCTTGTGATGGATCTGAGTAATTTTAGCCTTAGAGACTCGCGTGGTATGCATAATAAGATAAGTCCGGCTCAGTGAAAGTGGAGACTCTGCTAACCAACAGACCATTGCAGAAAATCCTTTTACGGCCTCTATCGCCTCATCTTTATGGACCAGCATATCGCCTCGGGAGATATCAATCTCGTCAGCCAAGGAGACTGTGACAGACTGCTCTGGGATGGCCTCTTGAATGATCTCGTCACCCACTCGAATTTCTTTTACGGTTGATTCATGCCCGGAAGGCAGCACCTTAACCCTGTCGTTAACTTTCAGTAATCCAGATTCAATCCTTCCCATAAATGCTCGAAAGTCATGCAGGTCTTTGTTGTCAGAAGCGTGCGGGCGACAGACGTACTGAACGGGAAACCTTAAATTCGTGTCCTTGATGTCCTGGCTGGTATCCACCTTCTCAAGCAGCTCAAGGAGGGTGGGGCCCTTAAACCAGCCCAGTGAATTCCCTCTCTCTACAATCATGTCACCGTTTAAGGCCGAGATTGGAATAAAGTCGATATTAACGCCGGGTTTTACTAAATTAATGTCCTGAGCAAACTGAAGGTAGGCAGCACAAATAGCCTGATATTTTGATTCGTCGTAGTCGATCAAATCCATCTTATTGACGGCTACCAGGATGTGTTTAATGCCAACTAGTTTTGAGAGGAAGGAGTGCCTGCGTGTTTGGGTGAGCATGCCTTTTCGAGCGTCGATAAGGATGATGGCTAGCTGCGCCGTGGATGCGGCGGTGACCATGTTTCGGGTATATTGTTCGTGGCCCGGGGCGTCAGCAATAATGTACTTTCGAGTGCCGGTCGTAAAATAACGGTAGGCGACATCGATCGTGATGCCTTGCTCTCTTTCCGCCTGAAGGCCGTCTGTAATTAAAGAAAGGTCAATCGCGGTCATCCCTCTTTTTTTCGATGTTTTCTCAATCTGAGTCAGCGTGTCCGTCAGGATTGTTTTCGTGTCAAACAAGAGTCGGCCAATCAGCGTGCTCTTTCCGTCGTCCACACTGCCGCATGTCATAAAGCGGAGGACGTTGTTAGTTTGTTGTGCTGTCATCTTAGAAATACCCTTCTTTTTTTCTTTGTTCCATTGAGGACTCAGACATCTGATCGTCCAAACGGGTCGCCCCTCTTTCGGTAATAACCGTGCTTGCGGTCTCAAGAATAATTTTTTGAACATCGTCTGCCTCACTTTCGACAGGCGCGGTGCAGGTAATATCACCGACCGTTCTAAAGCGAACCATGATATTTTCGACAGTCTCGCCAGCCCGCACAGGGGTTACAGGCGTTACAGGAACGATGGCGCCGTCTCTTCGAATAATGTCGCGTTTATGCGCAAAATAAATGCTGGGTAACTCGAGCTTTTCTCTTTCGATGTATTGCCAGACATCCATCTCTGTCCAATTGGAGATTGGAAATGCACGTATATTTTCACCCTTATGAACCTTTGCGTTATACAAATCCCATAACTCGGGACGTTGATTTTTTGGGTCCCATTGCCCAAACTCATCCCTAAAGCTCATAATGCGCTCCTTAGCTCTGGCTTTTTCTTCATCCCTTCGCGCCCCACCAATACAGCAATCAAAGCCATGCTCGTCGATGGCCTCAAGCAGGGTAATGGACTGGTATTTATTTCTAGGCTCGTCTGCTGACTTTAAGACCACCGTGCCCTTCCTCATGGATTCTTCGAGGGACGCGACAATCAGACGCTCACCTAATTCTTCAGTTTTTTTGTCTCGAAAGTCGATGACCTCTTGATAGTTGTGGCCAGTGTCAATGTGCATTAAAGGGAAGGGGAACCTGCCTGGTCGAAAGGCTTTTTCGGCAATTCTCAACAAGCAAAGAGAATCCTTTCCTCCGGAAAATAGGAGCACCGGATTGCTGCACTGTCCTGCCACCTCCCTCATAATGTGAATGGCTTCAGACTCTAACCAATCTAGATGTGATAATAATTTTGCCATAACTTAACCTTTAATATGAAGTCCACACTCTTTGTTTTCTGGATTTTCCCACCACCAACGACCGGCTCGAATATCTTCTCCGGCACTGACTGCTCGGGTGCATGGAGCGCAGCCGATGCTGGGATAAAATTTATCGTGCAGGGTATTGTAGGGCACTTGATTTAATTTAATGTATGCCCAGACATCAACTTCCTTCCACGCGGCGAGGGGGTTGATTTTTTCCATAAGGTTGCCCTCATCAAACTCTCGGATTGACAGGGCTTGTCTTGTCGCTGACTGCTCCGATCGCATCCCGGTAATCCATGCACCCTTGCCTTTGAGGGCTCTTTTGAGGGGCTCAACTCTCCTGATATGGCAACATTTTTTTCTCATCTCAAGCGAATCGTAAAAGGCGTCCATACCATTTTCTTTGACGTACAACTCAATTGTTTTTGTGTCGGGATAGAAGGGCACGATAGTTTGCCGATACAATTTTTGAGTGGCGTCGATTAACTGATGGGTTTCCTCGGGCAACCTTCCGGTGTCCAAAGTAAATATTTCAATACCCAGATTCGATGCATGAATGGCATGATGAATGACCATGTCTTCTGCTCCAAAGCTGGATGCAAATTGTATGTCATGAAATTCATGGGAGACCGACTTTAAAAGTGCGACCAGCTCGGCCGACTTAACTGCAATCGATTTCGCCATCTCATCAGTGACATTGATGCTGTCTATTTTTTTATCGGTCATGATGATCTTTTTATCCGTTTCCATGCCGGGTCTTTAATGTCCAGCGCGCCTTGATAGGGTTCGCTAAAATCGCCCAGCCCCTTGAGTGCGTCGATAGGGTCTCGATCCTGTCGGATGAGGTAGCTGTTAAATCCTGATCTTTTAAGGAAGAAAAGCTGATCTCTCAAGACATCCCCGAAGGCTCTCAAGGTGTTCTTGAATCCGTGCTTGTTTCTCAGTTGATTGCCCAGAGAGAAAATTCTACCGTCTGAGAATTGATCCACATGCACCGCCACCAGTGGGTAGCGATTAATGTCACCCAGTAAGCTGACGCTGTTCTCCAACTCTTCATGCGTGGAGAGCCAAAAACCAATTTCCTGATTTTCAATGCGGCCCTGTAAATTTTCTTGGTGCCTGATTAAGACCTTAAGGGGCAGTAAAATTTTTCCTGTCGAGGGGAGGACGGTCTGAATGATTTGTTCCTCGGTGGGGTAGTCTTCACCGGTTAATTTAAACAGCACAACCTTACCGGCTTGCTTTTTTACCTCTTGATTAATTTTAGGCACATCAACGGTCTGCCACTCATCTTTGACGATGGACTGTTCAACAATCAGTTGTGAGTTTAATAGGGTCATATCTGAGCCTCATAAACGCCACTTTTAAAGGGCTCAATCCCGATGCGGTAAACGCAGTCAATAAAGACTTCGTCCTCGTGACGATTTTTGATATATACATCAATAATTTTTTTAACGACCGAAGGCATTTCTTCGGCTGAAAAAGAGGGGCCGATGACCTTGCCGAGGCTCGCGGCATTACCCTGGTTGCCACCCAAAGTGACTTGGTACCACTCACTGCCGTCCTTATCAACGCCCAGGACGCCAATGTGACCGACATGATGATGACCGCAGGCATTCATGCAGCCCGAGATATTAAGATTGATGTCACCAATGTCATGGAGGTAATCCATGTCATCAAATAGCGCTTGAATTGACTGGGCGATCGGGATGCTCTTGGCGTTCGCCAGAGAACAAAAGTCCCCTCCAGGGCAGCAGATAATGTCTGTTAAAAGTCCAATGTTAGGCGTCACTAAATTTTGTAATTTAGCTTGTTGCCAGAACTCGTAAAGTTGAGATTCTTCAACGTCCGCTAGGATTAAATTTTGTTCGTGTGAGACGCGGAGCTCGCCAAAGCTATATTTATCAGCGAGTTCAGCGACCGAACGCATCTGTTCGGAGGTGGCGTCGCCGGGTGCAATCTGAGAAGACTTTAATGACAAGGCGACGGAGCGATAACCCTTCTCTTTGTGACTATGAGTATTTCGGCTTAACCATTGAGTAAATGCTTTATCATCTTTAAGTGACTCAAAGTTAACCGGCTCAGTTTTTTTGTAATTAGGGGCCGTAAAAAATGAGGCGACTCGCTTTAACTCTTCCTCATCAATCGTATTAGGTCCGTCTTTGATAAACGCCCATTCCTTTTCAACCAACTCCTTAAATTGATCAATGCCTAAGGCCTTTACTAGAATCTTAATTCTTGCTTTGTACATATTGTCTCTGCGGCCATAGAGGTTATAGACACGCAGAATTGCTTCACAATAGGTCAGAATATGTTGCCATTCAAGCTCTTCTCGAATAACGCTGCCTATCATCGGTGTTCGGCCTAGGCCACCACCCACCCAAACCTTAATGACCATTTTACCTTCAGCATTTTTTGAGAACTCGAGACCAATGTCATGGGCTTGGACTAGGGCGCGGTCTTTTTTTGCGCCCGTGACAGAAATCTTAAATTTTCTAGGCAGCAAGGCAAATTCGGGGTGAAAGGTGCTCCACTGACGTAATATTTCAGCAATGTATCTAGGGTCGACAATTTCATCCGGGGTCACGCCCGCGAACTGGTCGGTGGTGATGTTACGGATGCAGTTTCCTGAGATTTGAATGGCATGCATCTCAACCTCAGCCAATGCTTTTAGTATGTGTGGGGTGTCCTCGAGTTTAGGCCAGTTGAACTGAATGTTTTGACGTGTGCTGAAGTGACCGTAACCGCGGTCAAAGTCATCTGCAATGTCCGCTAATTTTCTAAGTTGTTTTGACGAAAGCATTCCGTAAGGAATAGCCACTCTTAACATGGGGGCATGGCACTGGATATAAAGACCGTTTTGGAGCCTTAGCGGCCTGAACTCTTCATCCGACAATTCTTTGTTCAGGTAGCGATGGAGCTGCCCCGCGTATTGGTCAACCCGTTCATCAACTAGTCTTTGATCAATATGATCGTATTTATACATGCCACATACCTTATTTATTTAAAATTAATTGTAGGCCTACCAGGAGCAGAATAATCACGAGAATGTAACGCAGCTTATTCTCATCAATTTTGGCGCTCAAGTAACTCCCAATCCATATGCCGGGAATTGAACCGAGCAGCAGGGCGCCTAATAACGTTAAGTCGACGTTACCCAAATTGTAATGGCCCAGTCCCGCAAATAGTGTTAATGGTACCGCATGTGCGATATCCGTGCCAATAATATGGGTGATTTTCATTCGCGGGTAAAGCAAAAGAAGGGCCGTCACCCCTAAAGCACCCGCCCCAACAGATGTGAGTGTGACCATGGCGCCTAATACAGCCCCTAATCCGATCGTCAGTAAGGTTGTGTTGCGAGCCCCTTTAATTCTCTTTTCTGCGGTTTTTTTAATGATCCATGGCTGGATAGTTAGGGCCATTGAAGTAATGATCAGAGCGACCCCCAAACTGACCTCAATCCAATGGAGGGTGATCGGTGAAGACAGGTCAATTTCTTTGAGGTAGTAAGTCACAACCAATGAAGAGGGAATGCTGCCCATCATAAGTTTACGAACGATCTTCCAGTCAATGTGACCCATCTTTCCATGAGACAGTATTCCGGCAGATTTTGTTATGGAGGCATAGAGGAGGTCGGTTCCAATCGCGATGGCCGGATTAATCTTAAAGATGATAACCAGCAGCGGGGTCATTAATGAGCCGCCACCGACACCGGTGAGACCGACTAAGAGGCCAACGATAAATCCGGATAATGTAAATTCCATATGCCCATCTAATAATTAAAAAAATATTTTGTGAAATATAGCAGGATTTGATATATTATTTTAATAATAATAAATACTATTTATATAACTTATTAATATATGAAACTACAACAACTACGCTGCATTTATGAAGTCGTCCAAAATAAATTCAATATATCAAGGGCGGCCGAGTCCATCCACACCTCACAGCCAGGAGTGAGTAAGCAGATTCAGCTGCTGGAGGATGAGATTGGCGTGCAGATATTCCAGCGGAACGGTAAGCGACTGTCTGGGCTGTCTGAACCCGGACTCCGCGTTTATGAATCCATTGTGGAGATCATGCGGGAAGTTAAAAATATCAAGGACGTCTCGGAAGAGTTTGAAAAAAAGGACAGCGGCACCTTCACCATTGCAACCACTCACACTCAGGCCCGATACAAACTGCCTTCGGTCGTTGAGTCGTTTGTTAAGAAGTACCCTAAGATTGGTTTAAATATCCATCAGGGGAACCCGCTTCAGGTGACCGAGCAGATCCTAAAGGGCGAGGCAGACGTCGGCATTGCAACCGAATCCATCAGCCTGAATGACAAGATTTTTTGTATCCCATGTTATTCATGGAACCGATGTTTGGTGATGCCGAAAAATCATCCGCTGCTCGCGGCCAAAGAGATCACGCTTGAAATTCTAGCCTCATACCCTATGATTACCTATGACTACGCCTTTACCGGCAGCACCATCGTCTCAAAGATCTTTAAGGCGGCAGACATTACTCCAAACATCATGCTCACAGCGATTGATGCTGATGTGATTAAGACCTACGTTAGCCTAAATCTTGGGGTGGGCCTGATCGCCGAAATGGCATTTGATAAAGAGAAAGATAAGGGGTTAGAAAGTCGGGATGTAAGCCATTTATTTCCGACCAGCACGACCTATATCGGGATCCGAAATGACACCTTTATTCGCGGTTTCACCTTCGACTTTATTAAAATGTTCACGCCTCATATGAGTGAAAAGGAACTTAAAACTTATTTAGAAAAACGCCATAAATAATTTGCCCTGTAATTAGTAAGTAAATCTTATTATTAAATTAATTAATTGTTACTTTTACTTAACCTTAAAATCATTTAGAGTGAATTTAAATTAATACATATAAGGCAACTAATATCATGAGCGTATTAAAAAATTTCAAAAAGTTAAAAGCAGATGGAAAGAAAATTGTAGTTGTGACTTCTTATGACTACTGGAGTGCAAAGATTCTTAACGAAACAGACGTAGACGGTATTTTAATCGGTGACTGTTCGTCTATGGTAATGCATGGCCATGAAAACACATTGAATTCTGATGTGGAAACAATTGCGATGCACACCAGAGCGGTAAAAAAAGGAGCCAAAGACAAATTCCTTATTGCTGCTATGCCTTTCATGAGTAATTTAAAGGGGATGAAGGAGACAATGGATAACGTTGAAATCCTAATCAAGGCCGGCGCAAATGCACTTAAAATAGAAGGTGTTGATGGAAACGAAGAGCTCTATGCTCATCTTTCTCAATCAGGCATTCCAACAATCGGACACATTGGCCTTACGCCCTCCCACCACAATGCAATCGGTGGATTTAAAGCTCAAGGAAAAACCATAGAAAGTGAGCTTAGTCTCATTGAAGAAGCCAAAAAACTTGATAAGCTTGGATGTATAGCAATCGTTTTAGAGGCTGTTCCACAGCACGTAGGTGCCAAGGTTAGAGACGCAGTTTCTATCCCAGTAGTTGGTGTCGGAGCAGGATTGGACGTAGACGGACAAGCACTGGTTTTTCAAGATATGCTAGGATTTTCTACAGACTTCAAGCCTAAATTCGTAAGAACATACATGAATGGAGCCGACCTTATCAAAGATGCCGTAAATCATTTCGTAGCAGATGTGCATGCAGAAGCATTCCCATCGGCAAAAGAAACTTACGCACCGGATAAGGAACAGCTACTTAAGAAATAAATAGGTTATTTATATGGTGTTACAGAGGATTGTAAGGATTGACAATAAGTGTCATGTATATTTAATTCGCAGTCCTCTTCTCACGCCATTATTTTGAAAAAAGAAATAGTTAGAAAAACGTATTTAAAAAAGCGTCAAGAACTATCTGCTTCCAAATTTGAAGAAGAATCATCTCAGCTGGTTCAAAACACTATTGAGCTGATTAAAAAATATAAGCCTGAATGTATTCATTGCTTTCTACCCATCCATTCAAAAGGTGAAATAAACACGACACCCATCATTCAGTATTGCTGGAAAAATAACATCAATGTTGTGGTGCCTGTTAGTAACTTTGAAGACGGGACACTAAAAAATGCAGAATTTAGACCTCATACCAAAACAAAACAAACAAAAAACAATATTACCGAACCAATTGATCCTATTTGGAAAAAAAACGATACTATTGATATTGTAATCACACCCCTTTTGGCTTTTGATCCTAAAGGTTATCGAGTAGGTTATGGAAAAGGATTTTACGATCGTTTTTTTGCTTCATTACACAAGGATGCAAAAAGAATCGGAATCAGCCTTTTTAAGCCCTGTAAAGGCATAGAAAATATAAATGAATATGATGTGCCTTTGACACATTGCGTTACTCCCAATAAAACCTATTATTTTTAATAAAAGAAGGTAGCAATGAGAATAATTTTAAATAAAATTAGTGGAGGTAAGCGACCAATCTTGGGTACTATACTGTCCTATAATGTCCAAAACAGTCCTATTGTATCCAATTTAATACTTGGGGTAATTTTAATCATTAAGTAAAAATTACTATTAAATTAATTAATTATTACTTTTACTTAACCTTAAAATCATTTAAATTAAGTTAAAGATAAAAATTACAATTCAGGAGAGCCCCATGCTGTCAGATTTAGAAATTGCCCAACAAGCGACCCTAGAAGATATCAATGTTATTGCTAAAAAATTAGCAATCCCTAAGGAGGCGCTCGTCCAATACGGCCCTCACATTGCAAAAATTAACCCTCAGAAACTTACCGCTAGCAAAAAGACTCACAGCAAACTTATCCTCGTGACTGCCATGAGCCCAACCCCTGCAGGTGAGGGCAAAACTACCACGACTATTGGTCTAGCGGACGCACTTTCACATTTAAACCAGAAGGCCATAATTTGTGTTCGTGAACCGTCATTAGGACCGGTGTTTGGTATGAAGGGCGGTGCGACCGGAGGCGGATACGCTCAAGTGTTGCCGATGGAGAATATCAATCTACACTTTACCGGCGACTTTCACGCGATTACCTCCGCCAATAATTTGCTGTCAGCTTTGATTGATAACCACATTTATCATGGTAACAGCCTGGGCATTGATCCGGAGCAGATTACCTTTAAGCGCTGTTTAGACATGAACGATCGATCCTTGAGACGAACGCATATCACCAATGAGCGCTATAGCTACGACACGGGCTTTGATATTACGGTGGCGAGTGAAGTGATGGCCATTTTCTGTTTGGCGACCTCTTTAGAAAATTTGAAGGAGCGCATAGGGGAGATTGAAGTTGCTAAGAACATCAACTCGAAGGCCCCCTCCATTCTGGCTAAGGACTTAAAGGCGGAGGGTGCTATGACCGCCCTTCTAAAAGACGCATTCATGCCGAATTTAGTGCAGACGATAGAAGGCACGCCGGCATTGATTCATGGCGGCCCGTTTGCCAACATCGCGCACGGGTGCAACTCATATGCCGCGACCCAAATGGGTTTAGATCTTGCCGATTACGTAGTCACCGAAGCGGGTTTCGGCGCAGATCTGGGCGCTGAGAAATTTATCAATATTAAATGTCGGCAAACGGGTCTGTCGCCCGACTTAATTGTTATTGTGGCCACCATCAAGGCATTAAAATACCATGGCGGACTTGAGTTGGATGAGCTAGCCCATGAAAACACCGAGGCCCTTGAAAAAGGATTCGAGAACCTCGCAAGGCACATCAAAAACTGTCATGAGCATTACGGCCTAAACCTGCTGGTCGCGATCAACCAGTTTAATACTGACACCCCCTCTGAAATTAAGCTCATCCAGGAAAAAGTTAAGCAGCTTGGGTTCGAGGCAGTCCTCTGCACGCATTGGGCTGACGGCCCTAAGGGTGCCGAAAAACTTGCCCACAAAGTCATGGCGTTAACCGAAGGCAAGCCCGCCCATAAGCTCAAACTTCTTTATCCTGACAACGCATCGGTCAAAGAGAAATTAGAGATCATTGCAAGAAATATTTACCATGCTGAGGCGGTTGTGTTTGAGGAGAAGGCGCTGCTTCAGATGGCGAGCCTCCCCGAGAGCAGCCTGACTTATCCGGTCTGCATCGCCAAGACACCCTACTCATTTTCAAGTGATGCGAAGGCTAGAGGGGCATCATCCAACCACAGCCTTGTCGTCAGAGAAATTAATCTGGTGAGGGGCGCACAATTTATTGTCGCCATTTGTGGCGCTGTGATGCGTATGCCTGGACTCCCCATCGTGCCAGCCAGTAACACCATAACCGTCACCGAAGGAATCATTGAGGGGCTAAGTTAGTATTGCTCACCTTTTCTGAAACGAACACCTCAGACGAATTAATTGTTAATAAATCTAAATTTATTGGCTTCACATTAATTGGCGACTCTCGGGAAATTTTTATTAAAAAGGTGAGCAAAATTGCACAGCAACATGGCGGCGCAAACCACCTCGCATTTGCCTACCAAATTAAATCAAAGAACAGTCTGGATGCGTATTTTTTTGATGCCGGGGAACCCTCAGGTACCGCCGGAAAACCCTTGCTGACAATCCTAGAATCCAAAAAAATGGTCAATGCCGGAATAGCCGTTGTCCGCTACTACGGTGGGGTTAATTTAGGCACGGGGGGACTTGCACGTGCCTACAGCAAGGCTGGAATGATGGCCTTTTCTGCGACAAAAACAGAAGAATTTATTCAGTTAAATTTATATATTTTAACTATTAAATACAATATGTTGGGAATAATATCTAACTTAATAAGTGAGAATAGGGGGGTGATCGTCGACAAGAAATTTGATGTGGACATTCACCTGTTGACCAAGCTCACAGAGGAGCTGGCATTAAAAATAGAAAATGACTTTTCGAGCGTTAAAATTAACCGCGCGAACGAAAAGAAGGGACCTATTTAGCCAAAGAAAATTGTTGGTGCTTTTGGTTTTTTTGGTTTACCTTTTGATTCTTTTCTTTTGTCTCGACTGCCCATTTTCGTTTCCTTTATTTTGAGTTGTTAAGTGCTTTCCGCAGACGAATTGCACAGGGAGAATATACCATTCTCCAATTGGATTCTGTTAATATTAAATGATATTAATTACAAAGCTATAAAATATGAAATTGACTGACCTACTCACACGTCACGGGCCCCTTAATGTTGATTGAATCCATCCTTGTTGTTCTTTTAGTCGTCACCCTGATTCTCTTATGGCGATCCTTTAACGCGAAGGATGATTCCGTCCCAAAGCTGCTGGAAGAAAAACATCGGCAGATGTTAATGGACATCAATGACTCCCTCAACAAACTCTCAGACCGCTTTAATAAGACAGTCACCGATGAGTTGACGGCGACCCGGGAATCACTCAATGCCCTGCAGCTCTCTCAACAAACGTCACTGGCTAAGATTCGTGAGGACGTGATTGAGAAGCTTCACACCACGCTCTCTGAGCAAGGAAAGTCTCAGCAAGAAACCCTGCAAAATTCACTGAAAAATACCGCCATACAGCTGATGAGCTCCGTTGAGAATTTAACCAAGACCGTGGATACCCGGCTCGAGGAGATCACCGGCAAGGTCCATGAGCGATTGGAGGAGGGCTTCAAGAAGACCAACGCCACCTTTGTCAGCGTGATGGAGCGCCTGCAGACTATTGACGAGGCGCAGAAGAAGATCGACGGACTGACAACCAACATGGTCAGCCTCCAGGAGCTCTTAGGCGACAAACGATCGCGGGGTGCTTTCGGTGAGATGCAGCTCGAGGGCTTGGTCAAGAACATCCTCCCTCCCGACGCCTATTCACTTCAATACACCTTTTTAACGGGTGCCCGTGCCGATTGCGTATTGTTCATGCCGGAGCCTACCGGGACGGTGGCCGTCGACTCTAAGTTTCCGATGGAAAACTACCAGAAGATGTTTAACATCGGTGATTCGATTGCGGATAAGGACAAAGCCAAAAAACAGTTCAAGCTGGATGTGAGGAAACACATTGCCGATATCGCCAAGAAATACATTATTCCCGAGGAGACCTCCGACGGGGCGGTCATGTTCATCCCGGCCGAGGCAGTCTTCGCAGAGATACACGCCTACCACCCTGAGCTCATCCATGAGGCGATGAGTTTAAAGGTCTGGCTCGTTTCCCCCACCACCCTCATGGCCGTATTAAATACCGCCAGGGCAGTCTTAAAGGATGTCGAGACCCGTAAACAGGTGCACATCATCAAGGCCGAACTCGGTAAGTTAGGCAAGGAGTTTGATCGCTTTGATGGGCGGATGAAGAAACTCGCAGACAATATTCGTCAGGCGCATGAGCAAGCACAGGACGTGCACGTCACCAGCCAAAAAATTTCCAGGCGCTTCTCACAGATCGAGCGGGTGGAACTAAAGGACGACCCCAACGCACTCCTCGAGTTCGAGGATGCCCTGACCGAAAAAGAAGAGCAGCCCGACCATGAGGATTAAGGTGTTATTTTTTGCAAGCCTACGAGAGCTTTTTGATAGCCCGGAAAGAACGCTCGACATAGACCCCGACGGAATTCTTACCCCAGAGCTGTTGCTGGAGACTTTTGTAGAGAGCGAGAGGGGGGCGTGGTTGGAGCTTTTGAACCGTAAAAACTCAGTCCGTGTGGCGATCAATCATACCTTAACTGGTTGGCGTGAGCCATTGAGCGACGGCGATGAGCTGGCCTTTCTGCCACCCATTACCGGAGGTTAGATGGGCGTATCTATCCAGGAAGCCATATTCTCTTCAGAGACCGTTATCTCAAAGATGCGAGCCTCGAATTTGTCGATAGGGGCGGTCGTGACCTTCACGGGTTTTGTCCGTGACCTCTATGACGACAAAGACCTAAAAAAATTAGAGCAGTTGGAGCTTGAACACTACGCTGGGATGACCGAGAAGATGCTGACCTTGATCGAGTCAGAAGCCAATCAGCGCTGGACCATCGAGGCCATTGAAATCGTTCATCGAGTCGGTGTTTTAATGCCGGGGGATCCGATTGTCCTGGTAGCGGTCGCCAGTAAGCACCGTCACGAGGCCTTTGAGGCATGCCACTTTATTATTGATTACCTGAAGGTTGAGGCCCCATTCTGGAAGAAAGAGAAAACGAATGAAGGTGAGTACTGGGTGAATGTCCGAGAGGACGACCGACTCAAAAAAACTCAGTGGGACGTCGCCGAATAAAAAGCTATAAGCTCGGCGACTCAGTATTGAGTTTATCTCTCCCTCTGATACTATCTAAGAATTATTTACTTCTGCTAGGTATCTTTAACATGCAATTAAGAAAAGTTGTGTTCCCCGTCGCCGGCCACGGATCGAGGTTCTTGCCGGCCACCAAGGCCACCCCCAAGGAGATGCTGCCGGTTGTGGACAAGCCTCTGATTCAGTACGCGGTGGAGGAGGCGATTGACGCAGGGTTTACGGAACTCATCTTCGTGACGGGTAAAACCAAGCGCGGCATTGAGGATCACTTTGACGTGACTTTGGATCTGAATACCTCGAACATCACCGAGTCGAAGAAGAAGCTCTTTGATGAGATGAATCATATTATCCCGAGCCATGTCTCTTGCATCTATATTAGACAAGGCGAGCCCCTTGGCCTGGGCCATGCCATCTTGCAAGCCAAACCAGTGATCGGTGACGAGCCCTTCGCGGTTGTATTGGCGGACGACTTGATTGACGCTAAAAAGGGCGTGCTAAAGCAGATGGTCGAGCAGTACAAGGACGCAGACTCGAGCATCATCTCGGTCCAGCAGGTGGCCACGGAAGACTCTATTCACTACGGGATGATTGACACTAAGGCTCAATCTGGAAACATGAGGCAGCTCACGGGGATTGTTGAGAAACCAAATCCCGAAGACGCTCCATCCAGCTATGGCGTGGTCGGCCGGTACGTTTTTACTAACCGCATCTTATCCTTTCTTGAAAAAACAGGGGTGGGGAACGGCAACGAGATTCAGCTCACCGATGCCATTAAGGCGATGTTAAGCCGCCACCCGGTTTTTGCGTATGAGTTCGAAGGGGTCCGCTATGACTGTGGGGATAAGTTGGGCTACATAAAAGCAAACGTCGAGTACGCATTAAAAGATAAAAAGTTTGGCCAAGCATTTCTGGACTACTTAAAAACTAGAGTTTTATGATACAAAGCAAGTTGATTGCCGAGTCAATAATTATTTATCCCTTTGAAGAGATAAGTAAGGCCATCACAGAGCTCGCCACCAGGTTAAACAAACACTATCACAACCAAGAGGTCCTCATTTTGCCGGTCATGACTGGCGTCATCCCGTTTGCGGGGCAACTTCTTCCCCAGCTTGATTTTACAGTTGAGGTCAGTTACGCGCACGTCTCCCGCTACCAAAACAATCTAGGCACCGATGAAATGAAGGTCATTTACTTTCCTGAGGATGAGGACGTTCGAAACAAGCATCTCTTGGTATTGGATGACATCCATGACGAAGGGAAGACGCTGATGTTTGTTCATGATAAATTAAAGGCTCAGGGCGCCAAGGACATCAAGTCCGCGGTTCTTTTTAACAAGCTAATTTCACATAAATTGGGTCAGGCCGATTTTCATGGTTTGGAGGTCCCCGACCGCTACGTTTACGGATTTGGACTAGACTTTAATGGAATAGGGCGTAATATCCCACATCTTTACGCGCATGAGAAATAAGACACCCCAATAAATGACAAAAAAAAATAATCGAAAAAATATACGTGAGAATGACCCCCAAAAAGAACGCGAGGTCACCTTGTATGAAAACCCCATCCCCAGCAGAGAGCTAATTCTTGAGGTCATGGCAACGCATGGCGTGCCGATTAAGAAGAGTGAATTAATAGAGTTATTGGACATCCACGGCGACGAGGAGATCTTTCTCGAGAAGCGCCTAAGGGCCATGGCCCGACAAGGACAGATCCTGATTAATCGCAAGGACGTCCTTTGCATCTCTGAAAAATTAAATTTAATTGCCGGCCGCGTGATGGGCCATCCCGACGGGTTTGGTTTCCTTATTCCCGACGACAGGTCCGTCAACGATATCTTCTTGTCCCCCAGAGAAATGTCTCAGGTTCTCAACAGTGACCGGGTGATGGTTCAGGTCACGGGCCAGGACAGAAAGGGCCGCCTAGAAGGCACGATCGTAGAAGTGCTAGAGCGCATGAACAGCATTATTGTCGGTCGAGTCGTCCAGGGCGATGGCGTGACGATTGTTGCCGCCGAAGACAAGCGGATCATTCAGGACTTCTTAATCCCTTACAACCTCGACATGGATGCCAAGACCGGTCAGGTCGTTGAGGTCGAGATTACTACGCAGCCGAGTCATCGCGCAAAGCCGATGGGTAAGATCGTTAAAATTCTTGGTAACTATACGGACAGTGGTATTGAGATAGAAATAGCCTTAAGAAAACATCACCTGCCCTACGAATTTTCAGCGAAGGCCATAGACCAAGCCGAAACCTTTTCAAAAGAGGTGGCTGAGGCTGACCATAAGGGAAGAGAAGATTTACGTAGCCTGCCCCTGGTCACTATCGACGGTGAAACTGCGAGGGACTTTGATGATGCCGTTTATGCCGAGCGCATAGGGGATGATTGGCGTCTTGTGGTCGCAATTGCAGACGTGAGCTCCTACGTCTCCCAACAAACAGCACTCGACACGGAGGCCTTAGAGCGAGGTAATTCGGTTTACTTTCCAAGGCGGGTGATCCCTATGCTTCCTGAGGCTTTGTCCAACGGGCTATGCTCACTGAACCCACACGTCGATCGACTGTGCATGGTCTGTGACATGGTGGTTAACAGCAAGGGCAAGGTAACTTCCTATCGATTTTATCCTTCGGTCATGAATTCAAAAGCCAGGCTGACCTACACCATCGTTGACCAAATACTCAACCAGAATGACCAGGCGCTCCAACAAGAATTTAAGCACGTCGTTCCCCACCTGTCTGACTTACAAAAGGTCTTTGAACTGTTGTTTAAACAAAGAGAGATAAGGGGTGCAATCGAATTTGATTCGACCGAGACCACCATTGTCTTTAACGACCAAGGAAAGATTGACTTTATTAAGCCTGTCTATCGAAATCAGGCCCATCGAATTATCGAGGAGTGTATGTTGGCTGCCAACGTGTGTGCCGCTGACTTTTTAATGGACAAAGACACGGACGGCTTGTTTAGGAATCATGAGACGCCCACGCCCGAAAAATTAGAAAACTTAAGAGGGTTCCTGGGTGAGTTTGGGTTAGCTCTTGGCGGCGGCGAAAGCCCCACCTCTAAAGATTACGGCGTCATCATTGAAAAAGTTATTGGCAGACCGGACGCACATTTACTTCAAACGGTGTTATTAAGGTCGATGCAGCAAGCGGTGTATAGCAGTGAAAATAAGGGTCACTTTGGGCTTGCCTATGAAGCCTACACCCACTTCACGTCGCCTATCCGAAGGTACCCTGACTTGATCGTGCATCGCGCAATTAAAGCTAAATTAAATAAACAAAAAGCCAGCATCAAAGACATCGCAGGTGTTGCAACGCATTGCTCCGGCACAGAACGAAGGGCGGACGAAGCCACTCGAGACGTTGAGTCATGGCTGAAGTGCTACTTCATGCAAGACAAGGTGGGTCAGGTTTTTGAAGGGACGGTGGCCGGGGTTACAGGCTTTGGTTTGTTTGTAGAGCTAGACGACATCTTTATTGAGGGCCTCCTGCATGTAACAGAGTTAGGCAGCGATTACTTTACCTACGACAAGCAGAAACACGCCATGATCGGCGAGCGGACAAACCTGCAGTACCGACTCGGCGACCGAATGAAGGTTAAGGTGGTTAGGGTGGACTTAGAAACCTCCAAAATTGATTTTTCACTGGTGGGTGCTGACGGCGTAGTTAAAACAAAGAAGATCGAAAAGAAAGTAAAGAAAGTTAAAAGAAGAAGATGAGCGACGATAAAAGAATTATTTATGGCTTCCATTCCATTACCAGTCGCATCCGCTTAGATGCCGCCTCGATTAAGGAAATATACCTCGACGAGATGAGGAATGACGGTCGCGTGATGGACCTGATGAAGCTTATCAAGCAGCACGAAATCAAACTGCATTTAACCACTAAAGATCGATTAGATGGCTTGGCCACCCAATCAAAGCATCAGGGTGTGGTCGCGCAAGTTATCGAGCAAAAAGAAAAGTACCTAACGATTGAAGACATTATTGAGGGGGATTTGAAAGAGCCCGCTCTAATTCTTATTCTTGACGGAATTGAAGACCCCCATAATCTGGGCGCTTGTTTTAGGGTGGCAGATGCCATGGGCGTTCATGCAGTAGTTTGTCCAAAAGACAATGCCGTGGGTGTCAATGCAACGGTTAGAAAGGTCGCGTGTGGTGGAGCGGAATCTGTTCCCTTCGTCGCGGTGACTAATCTTGGAAGAACAATCCGCTACCTAAAAGACAAGGGACTGTTCATCATTGGTACTGATGGTGAGGCAAAGCACAACCTATATCAATCTAACCTTAAAGGCCCCATGGCACTTGTCTTAGGTTCGGAAGGTAAAGGGATGAGGCGTTTGACCAAGGAACTTTGTGACTCATTAATCTCCATCCCAATGTTAGGTCAGGTGGAAAGTTTAAATGTGAGTGTGGCTTCGGGTATTTGCCTCTCAGAAATTAGGCGACAAAGAAACCTACTCTAACCCAAGCTGCCTGTAGAGCTTAGTTCTTAATTTTTTCAGAAGTGCGGGGTTTTTATTAAGGTCAATGTCGTAGGATGGAATGATTTTACGAAGCCTCAGTGTCAAATTACCCGAGTCATCTGTCTGGGTTAGAATTCTAGCCATAGATGACACGGCAACCGAAGCGCCAGGGGACGCCCCTAAAAGGGCAGCAAGTCGCTTATTTTTAGACAGTACTACCTCTGTCCCAAACTCTAACTTCCCAAATTTTTGATCACAATTCTTGATAATTTGTACGCGTTGCCCAGCCTCAAGGAGTTGCCAGTCTTCATTTTTTGCAGCCGGATAAAAATTTCTAAGCTCCTCCATTCTTTTAGAGTGACTCATAAAAGATTGCCTTATCAGGTAGGTTAATAAATTGAAATTACTTATAAAGACCGCCATTAACGAAGCAATATTATGAGTCCTGATTGACTTAAAAAAATCTAACCTTGAGCTCTGCTTTAGAAATTTTAAGGTAAACCCGGCAAACGGTCCGAACAGTAAAGTTTCCTTTCCATCAATCGCTCTTAAATCTAAATGAGGAACGGACATCGGTGGAGCCTTAGCCGCCGCCTGGCTGTAGACTTTGGTTCTGTGCTGGGTAACGACTTTCTGTCGACTGCAGACCAACCATTTACCGCTAATCGGAAAGCCGCCATACCCCCTTATCTCATCGATCTTCATGTCCTGAAGAATGTTGATGGCCTTACCGCCCGCCCCAATAAAAAGAAAGTCTGTGGCAACCTTTCTACTTTTTTGGTTAAGCAAGCTCTCAGTGTTTATTAGCCATTGATTATTTTTAATGAGTGAAACTTTGGTGACATCATGATTTAAATGTAAATTAAAATTCTTATTGGTTTTTAAGACGCAGAGTAATTGATTGACGAGCTCTCCAAAGTTAATATCAGTGCCATGCTCAACTTTGGTTGCAGCGATTATTTGTTGAGTCGGCCTGCCCTCCATTAACAACGGCGACCATGTCTTGATTGTTTTTGGGTTATCAGTAAATTCCATGCCCTTGAATAGAGGCTCTTTTGATAACAGCGAGAAACGTTTTTCTAAGAAATCTGTGTTTTTTTCTCCGTGAACAAAACTGATGTGCGGTGTTTTTTTTAAGAATTTTTTAGTGTCAAAAAAAGAATATTTATTTTCTAGATAAGCCCAGAATTGGAGAGAGACTTCAAACATGTTATTGATCTCAAGAGCACGATCAACCTTAATGTTCCCCTCGTTGTCCATTGGGGTGTAGTTGAGTTCACAGTAGCCGGCGTGTCCTGTCCCGGCATTATTTAAAGCACTGGAACTTTCTTGTCCACACTGCGATAACTTTTCGTATAAATTAATGGTGACGTTAGAGTTAATCTCATGGATTAGGGTTGCTAGCGTGAGGCTCATTATCCCGCCACCGACCAAACTAATATCGTCTATTTTTTTATTAACCATTTTTCTCTTAAAGAGAGGCACCTTGAAAGATGTTACAAGGTCCTAAAATTTGGCTCCCGAACCTGGGCTCGAACCAGGGACACACGGATTAACAGTCCGTTGCTCTACCAACTGAGCTATTCGGGAATAATCGAAGGTGAGATGATAAGCAGAAAATGCGATTGGGTCAACTAATCAAAGAGTCTAATTTAACCTTCTATGGCTTGCTTAAGTCTCTTTAATGCCTCAACAAGATTATCCATTGAAGTTGCAAAAGATATTCTAAAGTACCCCTCTGACCCAAAAGCTGAGCCTGGCACTACTGCAACGCCAGTTGTCTCTAAAATAAACTCAGAAAATGCTAAATCATTTGCCGCGTTAATTTTATTTTTTGAGAATAGGGCTTCTATGGCCTTTCTTGCGTCAGCAAATGCGTAAAAAGCGCCGCTAGCAGGAATGCACTTCACTCCGTCTATCTCATTTAAGGCTTTCAGGACAAAGGCATGCCTTTCCTTAAAGGCCTTGACCATCGGTTTAATGCAGTCTTGATCGCCGCGTAATGCCGCCTCAGCAGCTACCTGAGAGATGGACGTTGGGTTGGACGTTGATTGGGATTGTAGTTTACCCATCGCCACAATGATTTCTTTGGGCCCAGCAGCGTAACCGATTCGCCAACCGGTCATCGAGTATGCCTTCGAAACACCGTTAAGCACAATGACACGATCCTTTAAGCGAGGTTCGACCATTAAGATATTGTAGAAGGGGGTATCGTCAAGACTGATGTGCTCATAAATGTCATCCGTGCCGATAAAGACATGGGGGTGCTCTAATAAAATGCTGGCCAGTTTAATGAGCTCATCTTTGGTATAAACTGCCCCGGTGGGATTGGATGGCGAGTTTAGGAAAATGAGTTTTGTATTTTTTGTGATGGCAGAGGATAGCTGCTCAGGCGTCATTTTAAATGACTGCTCAATCCCGCATTGAACGACGACGGGTGTTGCTCCAGTCAGTTGCGTAATGTCAGTATATGAAACCCAATAAGGCGCAGGAATAATGACCTCGTCCCCCGTCTCTAGAAGTGCAAGGCAGAGATTGAAGATGCATTGTTTGCCACCCACACCTACAATTACTTCGGCGGTGGTGTAATCCAGCCCGTTTTCATTTTTAAATTTCTGAACGATAGCGTCTTTGAGAGAGGGCATGCCTGAGACGGCGGTGTATTTTGTGAATCCAGAGTTAATGGCCTCGATGGCGGCTTTTTTAATAAAGTCAGGGGTATCAAAATCAGGCTCCCCTGCTGCCAGGCCAATGATATCTTTCCCCTCGGACTTAAGTTTTAATGCTTTGGCGGTTATTGCCAGTGTGGGGGACTCTTCGATTCGATTAACGCAAGAAGACAAAACAATTTTCGACAAAATTATTCCAAATAAAGTGAGATTTAATGAGTATTGATTTTACTTAAAAATAGGCAATTCACAAATAAAATTTTAGCAGGCCTCTTTGCATTTAATTATCTCATTTAATTCATTAAGTTTTGCAGGATTAAGTTCGGACAACTTTATTTTTAGGCTGTCTACAATTGATGTGTGACCTTCATGATTTTCTAGGATGGCCATCTGAAATAGTGCGTCGGTATTATGGTCGTCAATTTCTATGGCTTTTTTATAATAAGACTTTGCAAGATCATTATGGTTAAGTTTTTCATGCACGAGTCCGTGCTCATACCAGGCCTCAGTATTATTAGTTTCTTTCTCAGTCCATTCTTTAGTAATTGCCTCTAAAGTGCCCCAGTCTTCCTTATTCTTCGGAATGGCAATTTTAAGAAAGTAGGGCTTTGTCGCTTCCTCTTCTTCCCACAACGCCTTGCCTTGAATCGGAAATTCTTTTTCTGCAGGAAGAGTTCTTATCCGATGAATCCATTCCGCAGGCATTGAAAAGTAAGAGCCGTAACCGGTGGTTTTAAAGGTATTAATGCCGACTAAGCGTCCCTGCATGTCGAATAAACCGCTTCCACTTGCCCCCAACCTAAATTTAGCTGTGCTCAAGATAATTCGACCGTCATTGATATCATAGGTTGAAACAACATAACCGCCGGTTGTTAGTGGGACAGGCGCGCCATGTGAGTGCCCAATGCCGACCAATTCTTGCCCCTTGACCAGCTCTTTGCTATTGCCGATCACAACCGGAGATCGATTTAAATTAAAGACTGTCAGCAAACATAGGTCCTGCCAGCGATCTGCCCTAACTTCAGTAATGGAGTAGGAGGTGTCTCCCTGAGAGACCCAGGGTTGCTTAGTTTTTCTTAGCACGTGACAGTTCGTGATCACTTCATTCTCACCGACAATCACACCTGAGCCATAGGCCAATGAGCCGTTATCATTATAGCCTCTAACCATGACCACAGAGGTCCATGCCTTCATTAATTTTTCTTGATCAAAGGCGGGGGCTTGGGACGTAAAAATAAGAAAAAAAAGGAAATAAAATTTACAAATCTTCATAGTGGGCAGGTGATTTTTTAATAATAAATTTCTAGACTTATCATAACAATTAAAGTTCTCAACCTGTTAAAATTAATGATTTAGGTTGTAGACTTTGAATCAAAATTTCCCCAATAGCCCGTTTACTCTCTTTAAGCCATTCGAACCGGCTGGCGACCAACCCAATGCAATCATTCAGCTAACAAAAGGCATCAATCAAGGAGAAAAATTTCAAACGCTATTAGGCGTCACCGGTTCAGGTAAAACTTACACCATCGCCAACGTTATTGCCCAAACGGGACGACCTGCGATTGTGATGGCCCCTAATAAAACTTTAGCGGCACAGTTGTATTCGGAGTTCAGAGAATTTTTCCCCAATAATTCGGTGGAATACTTTGTGTCTTATTACGATTACTATCAACCCGAAGCCTATGTTCCTGGGCGAGACGTGTTTATTGAAAAAGACTCGAGTATTAATGAGCATATTGAACAAATGCGCTTATCAGCCACTAAGGCTTTGCTAGAAAGAAATGACTCAATTATTGTTGCGACCGTTTCCGCCATCTACGGCATCGGCGATCCCGTTGACTATCAGGGCATGGTACTTTATTTGCAAAAAGGAGAAAAGCTGCTGCAAAGAAATATTATTTTGCGCCTTGTTTCTATGCAGTACGAGCGCAATGATTTTGATTTTTCACGAGGCTGCTTTAGGGTTAGGGGGGATGTGATTGATGTATTCCCGGCAGAAAACTCTGAAACTGCCATCCGCATTTCTTTATTTGATGACGTGGTTGAGACTATCTCTACCTTTGACCCGCTGACGGGCCAAGTGTTTGGTAAAGTTGATCGTTTTACCGTCTACCCTTCGAGCCACTACGTCACCCCACGGGAGACAACCTTAAGGGCGGTTGAGCGAATTAAAGTGGAGCTTAACGAGCGGGTTAAGGAGTACGTGAGCCAAAATAAATTAGTTGAGGCGCAGCGTATTGAGCAGAGAACAAAATTTGACATTGAAATGCTCAATGAGATTGGTTTTTGTAAGGGTATCGAGAACTACTCTCGGCACCTCTCTGGCCGAAAACCTGGAGAGCCAGGACCCACCTTGCTCGATTACTTGCCGAAGAATGCCATTATGATTATCGATGAAAGTCATGTGACAGTGCCACAAATTGGCGGGATGTCGAAGGGGGATCGGGCCCGAAAAGACAACCTTGTTAATTACGGTTTTCGTCTGCCTTCCGCACATGATAATCGACCCCTTCGATTTGAGGAATTTGAAAAGATCTTGCCCCAATGCATTTTTGTGTCGGCAACACCGGCCGATTACGAGGCAACTCACTCACACATCATTGTTGAGCAAGTGGCAAGACCCACCGGATTGATTGACCCTAAAATTTATGTCAAACCCGCGGACTCTCAGGTTGATGACTTGCTAGGGGAGATCAAGGAGCGAGTCGCTATCAATGAGCGCGTTCTTGTAACCACCTTAACTAAAAGAATGTCTGAGGATTTAACGGACTACCTCAGTGAAAATGGCATTAAGGTTCGATACCTTCATTCCGATATTGACACCGTTGAGCGTGTTGAGATTATAAGAGACCTCCGGCTAGGAAAGTTTGATGTGGTCGTTGGTATTAATCTTTTACGAGAGGGCCTGGACATCCCTGAGGTTTCATTGGTTGCCGTGCTTGATGCAGATAAAGAGGGGTTTTTAAGGTCGGAACGCTCACTCATCCAGACCGCAGGCAGGGCAGCTCGGAATCTTAACGGCAAAGTCATTTTTTATGGCAACTCGATTACTCGAAGCATGAAGGCAGCGATAGACGAAACGGAGCGCCGACGAATAAAGCAAATTCAATTTAACCTTGATAACAATATTACGCCGGTCGGCATTAAAAAGCGCATCAAGGATATTATTGACGGCCTAGAGGATGTGGATGAGCACAAGCGCATTCAGTCGGTGAAGAAAGAAAACAGGCGATATGAAGACTTTACCGAGCCTCAGATTATTAAGGAAATTTCAAAACTTGAAAAAGCCATGCAGGTCGCTGCTCGTAACCTTGAGTTTGAGAATGCAGCTAAAATAAGGGACCAGGTTAAGTATCTGAAGGAAAGAATTTACGGAGCGAACATCACAGACAGAATTTAAATCATAAAGTCATTGATTTAATTATAAAAAATATTATAATGTCGGCTCTTTTAATCCTTGCTTCACAACGCTAATTGTTGGAGGCTTATAACCACAAGGAGAGTCTATGAGACACTACGAACTCGTTTTTGTTGTACATCCTGATCAAAGTGAACAGGTCCCTGCCATGATAGATAAATACAAAGCACTCATCAGTGCAGGTAATGGCAAAATTCACCGCCTAGAAGATTGGGGCAGAAGACAACTTGCTTACTCAATCCAAAAAATTCATAAAGCCCACTACGTGTTAATGAACATTGAATGTTCAATAGAAACACTAGCAGAGCTTGAACATGGCTTTAAATTTAATGACGCGGTTATTCGACACTTAGTCTTTGGTACAAAGACTGCGATTACCACTCAGTCACCGATGATGAAGGAAGAAAAATCTAGATCATTAGTAGGTGATGCGAAAGTACAAGCCGTCGTTGAGCCTGCCACTGCTAAAGAAGTAGCGTAATCCTTGAACCAGGTTTCACTTGAGGGTGAAATTATTCACATGGATACGAAGCGTTTTACTCCTGCAGGCATCCCAGTTCTTAGTTTAAGAATCAGGAATGAATCAGAGCAGAGTGAGGCGAATTTAAAAAGAATTATTAACGTTGATATAGAAGCGGTAATTATTGGAGAGCTAGTCAATAATGATTTAACGGTGGGGGATAAATTATCATTTACCGGATTTTTAGATAAACGATCAAAAAAATCAAATCAACTAGTTTTTCATGTTACACAAATTAAAAAATAGGAGCTAAATCATGGCAAGAGATATGTACAAAAGAAGACGCTACTGCAGATTTTCGGCAGAAGGCATTAAGCAGGTTGATTATAAAGATGTTGACCTATTAAAAGACTTTATTACTGAGAATGGCAAGTTGATACCTGCAAGAATTACAGGTACAAAATCAATTTACCAGAGACAGTTGACGACAGCGGTTAAGCTTGCAAGGTTCCTTGCTTTGCTTCCATACACTGACAAGCACTAAGGAGAATATTGATGCAAGTTATATTACTAGAGAAATTAGCTAACCTGGGCAATTTAGGGGATGTGGTTAAGGTGAAGGACGGTTACGGACGAAACTTCCTCATCCCACAAAAAAAAGCAAAGCGTGCTACGGAAGCTAATAAAGCTGAGTTTGAAGCACAGCGTGCTGACCTTGAGAAGCAACATGCCGCATTATTGGCTGCCGCTCAAAAACGCGCAAAAGACCTTGAAGGATTTAAATTAGAAGTCCATCAGAAGTCGGGTATGGACGGAAAACTTTTTGGTTCAGTGACCAATATTGATATTGCTGAAGGCATTAATAAAGCCGGCCATAAGGTTGTGAAAGCAGAGATTCGTATGCCTGATGGGCCATTAAAAGCCATCGGTGACTATCCGCTTACCTTAGCGTTACATCAAGATGTTACGGTAGATATTTTAGTAACAGTTATAGGCGAAGATGCCTAATAAAATATTTTAATATTTTTAGGCTGCTTATAGGGCAGCCTTTTTTTTATTCGCTATAATCATAAAATGGCAGACAATCAAATAGACAATCTAAAGCTTCCTCCTCACTCAGTTGAGGCAGAGCAATCTTTATTAGGCGGACTATTAGTCGACAACGAATCAAGCGATAAGGTTGCCGATGTCATTACCGCAAAAGATTTTTATCGGCATGATCACCGTATTATTTATCAACACATTGTTAAAGTCATCGAGTCTAATCAGCCAGCGGATATCGTTACCGTTGCCGAGTCTTTAGAAAAAAATGCAGAACTTGCCACTGTTGGTGGTTTGTCTTATTTGGGACTTTTGGCTGAAAATACTCCTACCGCAGCAAATATTAGAGGGTACGCACAAATCGTCAGAGAGCGATCCATTATGCGGAGCCTGGTCCAGGTTGGATCGGACATCGCGGAAAGTGCTTATTCCCCTCAAGGCAGAGATGCCCAACAGCTACTCGATGAGTCGGAAGCCAAAATTTTTCAGATTGCAGAGTCAGGAAAAAGCAGCAACGTTGGCTTTGAAGATATTCAGCATTTACTTCCTCGCGTTATTGAGGATGTCGAAAGGCGGATGCAAAATGGCAGTGACGTTATTGGCGTTGCAACTGGATTCACAGACTTAGACAAAATGACCTCAGGCCTGCAACCAGGTGATTTAATTATTGTCGCAGGCAGGCCTTCGATGGGGAAAACTTCCTTAGCTCTGAACATGGCCGAGTTCGTGGCTATCGACCGAAAATTACCGGTCGCTGTGTTTTCAATGGAAATGGCCTCCACGCAATTAACCACCCGACTTATTGGCTCGGTTGGCAGGGTCGACCAGCATAAAATGCGGACAGGACAGTTAGACGATGATGACTGGGAAAAGTTGACGGACTCACTTGGCCAATTAAATGACGCCCCTATTTTTATTGACCAAGGCTCTGCCTTAAACTCCTATGAAGTTAGGGCCCGTGCGAGACGACTTCAAAGGCAAGCCGGTCAATTAGGTTTGATTGTCGTCGACTATATCCAGCTAATGTCACCCCCTGGTGGTAGGCAGAGTGAAAATCGTGCGACTGAAATTTCTGAAATTTCAAGGTCCCTTAAATCGTTAGCCAAAGAACTTAATGTGCCGGTCGTTGCTTTGTCTCAGCTTAACCGAAGCGTGGAGCAGCGCCCAGACAAAAGACCGGTGATGTCTGACCTAAGGGAGTCGGGTGCCATTGAACAGGATGCGGATGTCATTATGTTTATTTATCGTGACGAAGTGTATAACCCGGAGAGTCCTGATAAGGGGCTAGCTGAAATCATTGTGGCAAAACAAAGGAATGGACCAATTGGTCGTGTTAAATTAACCTTCCTAGGCAAATACACTCGCTTCGAAAATTATGCGAGTACTGGTTACGATACCGGTTACTAGTATATGCGCCCCTTAAACGCCACTATTGACCCTCAGGCGCTAATACACAACTTTAAGCGCGTTAAAGATTTTGCTCCAAACAGCAAGGTGATGAGCGTATTAAAGGCTAATGCTTACGGCCACGGCCTCATTGAGTCTGCCAGAGCGCTCAATAAGTCTGAGGGGTTTTCTGTTCTAACCCTAGGTGAGGCGATTGAACTCAGGGAGTTCGGTTTTAACCAAGAGATCCTTATGTTGGAAGGGGTTTATGAGGGGTATGAGGTTGCGATTGCTTCAAAGCTAAATATTAATGTGGTCCTGCACAACCAAGAGCAACTCAACCAAATCCTAGATGCAAAACCAAAAAAACCGATTAACGTTCACCTGAAAGTGAACACAGGCATGAATCGGCTGGGTTGGATGCCTGAAGACCTGCCTCAGGTTTTTAAAGTAATTACCTCCACCCCCTTTATAGGCAAAGTAACGCTGATGACTCACTTTTCAAGCGCCGATGAGAAGGAGGGCATTGCAAGCCAAATGAAAGTTTTCAACAACATTCAAAATGATCATCAGTTCGATCGGTCTGTGGCGAATTCGGCTGCATTAATTCGTTACCCTGAGAGTCATCTTGAATGGGTGAGGCCAGGAATTATGCTTTACGGGGCCTCGCCCTTTGAGGACAGCTCTATTAATGAACTAGACTTAAAGGCAGTAATGAGCCTCGACTCTCAAATTATTTCCATACAATCCCTCAAAAAAGGCGAGAGCGTGGGGTACGGGTCATCTTTTGTAGCTGAATCTCCCATGAAGATTGGTGTTGTAGCCTGCGGCTATGCCGACGGCTACCCTAGGCACGCCCCTACAGGCACACCAGCCATGGTCGATAATGTGATGACATCAACGGTAGGTCGAGTCTCGATGGACATGCTCTATGTCGACATTAGCAAAATAAATGACGTCAAGGTTGGAGGTCGGGTGGAGCTTTGGGGTAAGAATGTTCCTGTGGATGCGGTCGCAAAAAAAGCAGGCACCGTTGGCTACGAGCTTCTTTGCAGCATCTCTTCGGCGCAAAGAGTTCCTTTAAGGTACCTTGATGGCCAAAACTAAGGTTGCCTATTATTGCTCAGAATGCGGGGGACAGTCTCCAAGATGGCAGGGTCAGTGCCCTCACTGTTTCTCATGGAACACAATGTCAGAAGAGGTTGTTGAATCTAAAACGCCGAAGCGATATGCCGCATTAACTCAATCATCGAGCCTACAAAAACTTAATGAGGTAGAAACACAGGACATCTACAAACGCCAAACAGGCATTTCAGAGTTTGACCGTGTCTTAGGCGGGGGATTTGTTGCTGGAGGTGTTATTTTACTCGGGGGCGATCCCGGGATAGGCAAGTCGACGATCCTTATTCAAGCGCTATCGGTCATCACCCAACAACCTTCAGAATCCTGCAACGTTATTTATGTCAGTGGCGAGGAATCGTCTCAGCAGATTGCAATGCGAGCAAGGCGTTTAGAATTAGAAGTCTCAGACATTTCAATTCTGTCTGAAATAAACCTTGAGAAAATTGTCTCTGCCATTGAAAAGCATAAACCGAATGTGGTCGTGATTGATTCTATCCAAACCGTCTACTCGGAAGAGTTGACCTCGGCACCGGGTTCGGTTACACAGGTGAGGGAGTGCGCTGCACAGCTCACCCGCATTGCTAAGCAGTATGGCATTACGATGATCCTAGTAGGACACGTTACCAAGGAAGGGACCCTGGCTGGGCCCAGAGTTTTGGAGCACATCGTTGATACGGTGCTGTATTTTGAGGGCGACCCCTCATCGAGCTTTAGAATGATTCGTGCCGCGAAGAATCGTTTCGGGGCGGTGAACGAGCTTGGGGTTTTTGCGATGACAGAAAAGGGACTTAAAGAAGTCACGAATCCTTCCGCATTATTTTTATCACATCACAGTGAGCGAGTGAGTGGCTCATGCATTACCGTGACCCAAGAAGGCACACGACCCTTGTTAGTTGAGATCCAGGCCTTGGTAGACGGCGCCCATGGCAACTCACCCAAACGACTATCGGTAGGGCTAGAAAATAATCGTCTGGCGTTATTATTGGCCGCTCTGCATAAGCATGCAGGCATTGCCTGCTTTGACCAGGATGTTTTTGTTAATGCGGTAGGGGGTGTCAAAATCTCAGAGCCGGCCGTAGACCTGGCTGTTTTATCGGCGGTTATTTCATCCTTTAAAAATCAACCCATTGACCCGAAAACAGTGATTTTTGGCGAAGTAGGATTGGCCGGGGAGGTTAGACCCGTCCAGCGGGGGCAGGAGAGACTCAAAGAGGCTGCAAAATTGGGGTTTACCCGGGCCATTATTCCCAGGGCTAACCTGGCTAAACAAAAAATTAACCACATTGAAATATTCCCCGTCGACAACCTCTCTCAAGTGTTAAGCCTCATTCGGGATTAGGTTTACTTCTCTTAATCCAGGCGTAATTAAGCAGGGTGGTGATTGCAATCCAGACCTTACGGAAGGCTGGCAATAATGTTTTTTGGCTTAATATTTTTTCTGGGCGATTCGATAAAATTTCAGTAAGCAGGGCAAAATAAATATTCCCCATCATTAGACCTGGCAGCTGTTTCTTTCTATCTTCCTTGGGCAGATGGTTGATGGCTGAATTGTAAAATTGCTTTGCACGATCGGATAAAAATTTTACCAAATGTCCAACCTTCTCATTTTCGGAATAATTTAGTATTTCGGCCTCCGTCAAATTAAATTGTTTTAATTCGTCTAGAGGCACATAAATTCTCCCACGCCTCGCATCCTCACCCAAATCTCTAATAATATTAGTGAGCTGTAAGGCTATCCCCATATCATGAGCATACTTTAAAGTGTTTTGGTTGTTGAAGCCAAAAATTTTAGCGGATAGAATGCCGACCGCTGAAGCCACCCGGTAACAATAGAGCTGAAGCTGTTTAAAACTCTCGTACCGGTTAAAATTTAGATCCATCTCCATGCCATCAATAATCTCGACAAAGTAAGCCTCGTTGAGGTCAAATTTTTCAATGTAATTAACCAGGACCTTGGTGATTGGGTGCTGAGGATTTTTTTTAAAAAGACGCTCAATTTCTGATTTCCACCAATCTAATTTAGCTTTACCTATCTCGTACTCCATACATTCGTCGGCGATATCGTCAACCTCCCGACAGAAAGCATAAAGTGCGGTAAGCGCCATCCTTTTATCGTAGCCTAAAAAGTAAAATGCTGGCAGAAAGCTGGAGTTGCTTTCTTTAGTTTTATTGATGCAGTATTGTTGGGGCGTCATAAGGGTAATATTGACTTTATAGTTAGGTAGGCCCAATCCATTTTTGAAAGTTTTGGGGGTTGGTTAAATAAATTACATTCAGCAGATCTCATTCGTTTAATTAACAATTCAATGGCTTTAATCAGTATGGAAATTTGCAACCTAATTCTCCCGTGCAGCACACGCTCTAATGGTCTGCCTTCATTCAGCAGCTGTTCAGCTCTGTTTATCCAGAAATTTTTGTAATGTACCCAGTGGTGATTAAAGTTTCTATTCTGGATATCATCAGCCTTAATTTTGTACTTTTTCATTTCATCTTGGGGTAAATAAATTCTTCCCTTGGCGTAGTCTTCTTGTATGTCTTGAATGATACCAATCAGGGCCAATGCTCGGCAGAGTGAATTTGAGTAACGAAGATTTTTTTCACTATTTTGACCAAAGAGGCTAAGAATCATTTCACCCGCAGGGTTAGCCGCATCGTCACAATAATTATTTAACTCACCAATTGTTAAGTAACATTTTTTATTAACATCTTGTTTGAATGCCCGCATCAATTTTTTCAGTAAGCTAACTTTTATGCTGTATTCCCCCATTACTTTTTCAATATCCAGGAAGAGGGGTGAGCGTTTAGGAGCTTCATTTTTCAGGTTGGCTATTTCGTTGCTGTATTGATTAAGGAGCTGGAGGCGCTCCTCTCTTGATTTATCCCCTTCGTCAGCAATATCATCGCACTGCCGTGCAAATTGATAGAGAATTGTTGCGGCATTTCTTATTTTTTTTGGGAAGAGAAGGGTCGCGACTGGAAAGTTTTCGTAGTGTTTTTTAAGTTCACGACCTTGGTCTATAGTTATATAATGGGACATAGATAAAGTATGCCACAGAGTACTTAATTTTTTAATTTAGGAAAAAAATGATTGCAGTAATTGGTGGGAGTGGACTTTCAAATATGAGTGAATGGATTCTTGAAAAATCAGAACCGGTCATGACGCCATTTGGTAAACCCTCCCATGAGCTAATGTTTTTTAAGTCCTCAGGCGTTGACGTCATTTTTTTGCCGCGCCATGGCGACCCGCATCATATTCCTCCACACCAAATTAATTATCGTGCAAATATTTGGGCTCTGAAGTCTCTTGGCGTAAAACAGATCATATCAGTCGCGACGGTGGGTTCTATCGATAGCAGCATCGAACCTGGGGCGCTTGTTATCCCAAACCAAATCATTGATTACACTTATGGACGTGAACATACATTTTCTGATGGAATAAATAACCCACTCAATCATGTCGACTTTACTTACCCTTATGACGTAAACCTAAGAAAATCTTTGATTGGTGCGTCAAAAAAATTAAATCTTAACTATGTTGAGGGTGGATGTTATGCAGCTGTCAATGGCCCACGACTCGAAACAGCGTTTGAAATTAACCGTTATGAGAAGGATGGATCTACGATTGTTGGAATGACCGGTATGCCGGAGGCTAGTTTGGCCAGAGAATTAGGTGTCGCCTATGCAGCAATTTGTCCGGTAGCGAACCATGCGGCAGGAAGGGGGCAAAGTAAGAATGGATTAAACCCTGAAACAATTAGTAAAAACTCTACGGCAATCATGGTTAGTGTGACCCAGCTTATTTCAGAGGTCATTAAATCTTATGACCATTAGGCCACCTAGAAATACGAACGGTTTTTTGTTTTGAGATGTTAGGAATAAAAAATATAAATATCTCAAAAAAATATGCTAACAATAACAATTGTATTTTCATTCAAATTCAATTTTTTTCAAAAATCTGATCGAAATTTTATGGTTTTTTATTTTTCAATGCGCAACCTAATTTTTTGAAATCGGCATTAATAGGTTATTAAATCAACGGTTGTTGCTATACAACAAACTAGGAATTCCTGTATTATTTCGATTCCATTATCAAGAAAACTTACATGATGCAGAATAAGAATATAGCAATTATTGGTTTAGGTTATGTTGGCCTACCTCTGGCTGTTGAGTTTGGTAAAAAAAGAAATGTCATTGGTTTTGATATTGACCATAAGAGAGTTAAGGACCTTCAAAATGGTATTGATAAGAGCAGGGAGGTATCATCTGAAGACCTAAAGAGAGCCAAAAATTCTTTATTTACACATAATTTGTGCGATATAAAAGATTGCTCTATTTTCATCGTCACAGTTCAAACTCCTGTTCATATTGATAAAGGGCCAAATCTAACCCCTTTAATTACAGCCAGCGAGATGATAGGCAGTATTTTAAAATCTGGTGACTTGGTGATATATGAGTCGACTGTATACCCTGGGGCTACGGAAGAAGTCTGTGTGCCAGCTCTAGAAAAATCTTCAGGATTAATTTTTAATAAAGACTTTTACTGTGGGTATTCTCCAGAGCGTATTAATCCTGGGGATAAAGATAGGCATGTATCAACTATCATGAAAGTCACTTCAGGATCTACTGAGGCCATCGCTAAAGAAGTAGATAATTTATATAAAGAGATTATTACTGCAGGTACCTACTTAGCGGAATCAATTAAGGTGGCAGAAGCTTCGAAGGTTATCGAGAATACTCAAAGAGACTTAAATATAGCTCTGATCAATGAACTATCTATAATATTCAATAAACTCAATATCGACACGGAGTCTGTCCTAAATGCAGCTGGAACTAAATGGAATTTTCTTCCATTTAGACCGGGACTCGTTGGCGGTCATTGCATTGGTGTGGATCCCTATTACTTGATACATAAATCAAAGGAAGTTGGATATACGCCAGAATTAATTCTCTCCGGAAGAAAAATTAACGAACAAATGGGAAAGTATTTAACTGATCGTGTTGTTGATTTAATGAAAGTTAAAAATATTCTAGTGGAAGGTGCAAATATATTAATAATGGGGTTTACCTTTAAGGAAAATTGTCCTGATATTAGAAATACACGAGTGATAGATGTTTATAATAACTTCAGAGACCTAAACTGTGATGTCGATATATATGATCCTTGGGTAGACGCATTAGAAGTAAAGCAAGAGTACGACATTGATGTAGTAAGCACCCCAGAAAAAAATAAGTATGATGCTATCTTAATGGCTGTAGCTCATGATGAGTTTAAGAAGTATTCACCTATAAATATTAAGATGTTTGCTAAAAAATCATATGTGCTATTTGATGTTAAGTACTTGTTCAGTAAAGACAAGGCTGACGGTAGATTATAATATTTCATGGAAATGCATATTTAAACTGTGATCCAGATTATTTTAGAGGCGATCAAATCCTATGGCCATTAGACCCATCCTGAAGATGGGAGACCCCCTCCTTTTTGAGGAAGCCAAGCGAGTTGTGGTTTTTGACACACCCGAGCTTCATACCCTTATTCAAGATATGATTGAGACCATGCAATCAGCCGACGGTGCCGGATTAGCCGCGCCTCAGATTGGAGAGGGCATTCAATTGGTCATATTTGGCTTTGAGAAAAATGCCCGCTACCCTGACGAAGATGAAATCCCTTTCACTGTCTTAATTAATCCAGAGATAACTGCAATTGAGGACGATATGGAAGACGGCTGGGAGGGGTGTTTATCGGTCCCCGGTATGCGAGGAGTTGTGCCTCGATACACCCGGATCAATTATCAGGGCAAGAATCAGTTTGGGGAGTTAATTAATCGAGATGTCGAGGGATTTCATGCAAGAGTGGTTCAGCATGAATGTGACCACCTATTTGGAATTTTATACCCCATGCGAATAAAGGATATGAAGCTTTTTGGTTTTCATGACACACTATTTCCAGAATAAATCTTTTAAGATTTTCATCCCTTATGATAAAATCTCGATCTCGGAAGAGTGGCAGAGCGGTTTAATGCATCAGTCTTGAAAACTGACGAGGGTTCGCGCCCTCCGTGAGTTCGAATCTCACCTCTTCCGCCATTAATATATCCTAATACCCCTATAAAATAGGGATTTCATAAGATTATTTGTAAGTTAAATTACAATTCGTGTGCCTATTCGTGTGCCTCTCCGACAAAAATAACTGTCTTCATTTTCTTCTACAAAGTAATACGAGCGATTCAGATACACGAACCCCAACTAGTATAATGCCATCATCATGACCTGTGATATGTCCACTGTGCTAATGACAACCCATCCTAACCCCTTGATTGTTGAGCTTCTAGGCTCTTAACACAATTAAAAAAACACCTCATAAATAGAAAATTTGACTTATAACTTAATAGACATCAACTTGACTTTTATTATAAAGCTGGTAAGTTCTTAAAATTCCGGGGATTTTGTTGGCGATGCTTCTTTTACGTTACTCCTTTAATTTAATTTAAATGAAACGTAATCGCTTCACATGAATAAAACGATCTTTCAATCTATCGGTACGATATGTCTTGCCAGTCCTCTTTTTATTACTTCTCAGGTAATGGCTAAAGATCAATGTGTCAGTGGCACTAGTACTGTAGCAACAGACGGATGTTTAATATCTGCTGATATAGACGATGTGACCTTCGACTTAACGGGTGATATATCTGTTAGCGGTGGCTCGTCTGGTATATGGTTGAACAGTGCTGATCGTAACACCGTCAATTATACTGGGAATATAAATAGTGATAATGGTTCAGTGGGCGTCTACATAAGTAGCAGTTCCCTCAACAACATCACGATAAATGGGAATATTAATACGGGCGCTAATGGTCTCTATGGTATTGTAAATGCTGTAGGTGATGGCTCCAACACCATCACAATGAACGGAGATATTACCACAAATAGATATCTGGGTTATGGTTACGCCAATATTTATCAACACGGTAACAACTTTACGCTAAACGGAAATATTACTACCAATGGGGATGATACTCCTAGTATCTTAATAAGTGGTAGCAACAATGTTACCATCACGCTTAACGGGAATCTCAATATTCAAGGTGAAACGCGACTGCTTAATGGTCGTGGTATTGATATTTCTATGGCCAGTGTTGTAAGTACCATAACTAATCTTGGGACTATTACTACCGCGGGGGATGACCCGTATGATATTTATTTAAGGGATGCGTCTACTCTAGCTACTCTAAATAACCGTCAAGCAGGACTTACTTATTATGGAAAAATACCAACCAATTATAATGCTGTCATTAACAGTACTTCAGACTACGGAAAAATAATTTTTAGTACCGTTAGTGGAACAACCTCTTTTGGTATATATGATGGGTCTGTTTTACAAGATAATACTACCTATGCCAGCGTCATTGATGGCTTAGAAGCATCAAATATTACCTCAGGAACTTCAGGTGATTACTCTTATGATGGTAGAACCTGGGCGTGGACCTTGGAGAATTCCTCTGCTAACCTATGGGACTTAGTTGTAGGAGGCTGTATAGGATGTATAACAGAAGATACTATAGATACTATTGAGGAAATTGGGGATAGTATTGGCACAGAATTTTCACAACTCTCACACAAGGGTGCATCTGCGACCGCTAGTTTTGCCAACATGAATACGTATGATTGTGATTTGTTCGGTCAAGAAGGAAAATGTTTCTCTATAGGGGTTCGTCACACTGATATAAATGGTAATAATAACTCCGACTCATCAAGTTCAGGGGCTGTGGCTGTTAGCGGTTATAAGTTTAACGAGAACTTTCGCGTTTCAGGTTTTGTGGACCAACAAGCCGCCAGAAGGAACCCTAAAGGTCTAAAGGTGAGCAATAAAGGGCCTATGATCGGTGGAAACTTAGTATGGAATCAGTTTGCTAATCATCTGGGTTTTCAAGTGAGAGTAGCCAATGCTTACCAAGCAAAAGATATGACCATTACCAGAAGCGAAATAGGTGAGGCAGAGAAAGGACGTGGTGAAACCGATATTGAGGTACAAAGTTATGTTGCTGAAGTCTCTTATCAATTCAGTGATGGGGTTAAAACAACTTACCACCCTTACCTTGCTGCCCGTCGGTCTATTATCAAACAAGAAGGTTATACCGAGACGGAAGTCGCAAATCCTTTGACCTTTAACACCTTAGAAGATAAATCCACTACGGTGATTATGGGCATGAAAGTCAAATATAAGCTCGACGATACAGTCACGCTTAATGGAGCTTTTGGTGTTGAACATGATGTAAGTAACAAAGTGGATAAAATCCAAGCCACTTCTTCAACCATAACTGGAATTACACCAGTCGACTTAAATACCAGGATCAACAAAACTAGACCAGTAGTAACTTTAGGTGCGACTTATCATATCAGCCCCAACCAGACACTCTCCGCCCAAACCCAATACCAAGAGTTATCCTACACCTCGACCAGTGCTAAGACCGCCTACGTTAATTACACAGTCGGGTTCTAATAACCACCAAAAATTTAACTTCCACACCTCCACTATAGCCGACGGGGGTGGAGGGGATAAGGGCAATTTTCTAATACCCCTTATTACTCCGATTTATTCATAAATCACCAGAGTTTCTCTACGTAAGTTATTGAATATATTCATATAAAGTTTAAGATAATTTATCTAGAATAAGCACTATTAATACACTTTAAATCAGTCTTTAATCAATAATAAATTGCTCAAAACGGCTTATAGCTCATCGCTAACATAATCACACTAGCAAATCGTACCTCTGCTGTTCTTTTATATGCTGTTCTTTTTTTTTATTTAATATTCTCTTATGTTCTCTTATCTTATCTACATAGGGATTGTCCCTAGAACATCCCTAGCTACTATGTGTCAGGTGACCAAAACCTAACCTACCTGCCTCCTTCTTTAAATCATTGGTATCTCGTGGCTGATTTTTCTTTTTTCTTTTATTTTCATCTACCTGTGCATTGAGATCACTCATAATTTCCTCATAATCCTCCTGTTGGTATTCTTCTAACCAATCAAGTTCTAACATTGTCTTTAAATGGGCGTTTACTTTCTCTATATCTACCCTCAACTTGAATGCTATGTCTTCAGGAGCAGGCAAGAAGCCACTTTCCTGACTTCCAATACACCAGCAACCAGTTACTAGAAAATCTCGTTGTTCAGATGTTAATGACATATACCTTCGTTCATTAATCAGAGTCCTTCCATACATCATGAACCAGGGTTGCTGTATAGAATAGTTCTTATTTGAAGTAGGGTAATTTTGATATTTTTCCCAATTATTACATCGTAATTTTTTCATCTTCACTCCTTAAATTGATTGTTTCTATCTTTTTATCCCCATGCAATGAGATTAATTGCTTAATAAACTTGTCCTGGCTTGTCAGAGAGGCTATCAGCAGCTTATCTACTTCAGCTTGAGCGCTTACTAACCCCTTTCTTTTGGAATACTTGGTGAGCCTCTGGCGGATATTAACTAAAGCATTAATAATGGTGGTGTGATGAGAAACAAAACGCCATTTTGCAGTTCCTGTGGAGTAATTCTCATATTCCTGTGTTTCCCAAGCATGTTCAGTTGCTATGATTCGTAAACCATCTGTAATTGGTATTATCAGCATAAGTTAGCCCTCATCGCTTTTATTAAGGCTATCTATCCACTCTGAAATATCTATTTCAGACCATACGGAAGTTCCCCCACCAATCTTGAAGGATTTTGGGAATTTGCCCTGCGATACCCATAGGTAAATAGATGATTTAGATACATTTAACATTTCTACCAACTGACTAACGCGATAAAACTTTGGTATTATTTTTTCCATAAAATTTCCTCAAATTTAGTTTTTCAAATAGATTTGAACTCAATATGTCTCAAATCAATAGAAATTAGTCTAACCAGTTTATTAGATGTATATAGGGCGTTTTAGGGGTTATTGTTCGGGTAATGATGAGCATTATCCGTATGGGTTGTTACTAGTGAGTTGGGTGAAAATTAGAAAATATTTATTTATAAATCATTGTCATTATTTAGATTAAAACTCTTCTTCAGTGCATTTTTTTTTGCCTCAATAGTAGATTGTTCATCTTTCTCTTTAATCTTACTTAAAGTTTCTTCGGAGTTAAAAGCAATGTATTTGTAGTCGGGTTTGAATTGAAGAATTCGCTCCTGCTCATCTGCATTTAAATGTCTGTAGAATTTTGTCTCAATAGTCATTATTAAATGGAATAGGGCGTCATCAATCAAGCGCATTTTTTTTAAATAATCATTCAAGGTTGGTGACTTGGTTTTGTTAATTAGTTTTGCTTTATGCATGGATGTTTCATTAACAATGACTTCCCACATAAGATGAAATAAGTCTATGGGGTAGGAATGACCTTCATAATCTTTTTTTACCTTTTTTCCGACACCACCACCTTTTATTTTAAATGCAGTCTCAAGTGATTTATTCATCCTTAAATATTCATGGAAGGCTTTGGCAACATAAGAGGACAGATCTATAGGTATGGGCTTTCTATTAGCAACAAACCAACAAAACTGCTCCATCACAACGGGAACATTGACAGAGTTGTCAGTTATTTGCTGATGGTCAATATCCATCAATCGCAATTTCCAATCTGCGCCAATTATTGATGCATCACTCCAATCTCTAGGAAAAGGTAATTTGGGGAATACTTCATTAAAGTATGTTATTTGCTCTTGTAACTCTTCTGGGATCAACTCGTATGGCTCTTTAGCATCTTTTTTCATGAGGCACGACTCCTAATATCATCACAGAAGTCAGACCATATCTGCATGAACTCTGTTCTTTGGTTGATGAACTTGGTTCTATCGTAAGCACCTTTTAATTTGTCACCTGATGCATGTTTATGTGAAAGTTGTTTTTCAAGCATATCTGCATCATAGCCAAGCACTTCACGTAAGATAGTTCTAGCACTAGCTCGGAATCCATGAAGGTCTTGGATACCTTGCTCAATATTACAGTCATCTCTAAATGATTTTCTAACGGTGGTATCAGAATAATAAGTGGTTTTAGAGTGAGGGGAGGAGTAAAAAACAAACTCTTCTTGCCCTGATATCTGCTGACATTCTTCCAAAATTTCTATAGCTTGATTTGATAAAGGAACGATATGAGGAATGTCTCTTTTAGTAACTTGGTATCTCCATTCCTTTGTTTTAAAGTTTATGTCTTTATATCTCATAGATAGTAATTCTGATGGTCTTTGAAACAGAAGAACATGTAACTTAAGTGCATTAACAATCAATATATTTTTGTTTGGATTCTCCCAGATTTTCTTAACCACTCGAGCAAAATCATCAACTTCAATAGCAGCATTAAAGTGACCCTTTTCTGGTTTTGGTAATTCCTCATAAAGGTCTCTGGCGACGTTTCTCTCCAGCATGCCCAGCCTTACAGCACGGTTAAGAATTCGCTTAATCATACGCATGATACGAATAGCTTGCTCTCTTGCACCACGATTAGAAATAACTTCAATGCTTTTTAGAACGTCAACCTCTTTAAGCTCTGTTAAAGATATCTTGCCAATAGCAGGAAATATTTCCTGATAGAAGTATGGCACTGTCTTTTTCCATGTATTTTCTTGTACAGAGGGCTTATAGAGATTCTCTATCCAATCTATCGCAAGAGATTCAAAGGAGTTTAGATTTTTATACTTGCTCTCTCTTTTATTTTTGGCTTTCTGTTGCGATGGATTGATACCTTGCTGTTTAAGCATCTTAACTTCATGCAGCCTATCCCTAACATCTGCTAGACCCAAAGTAGGGTAGTCACCAAATGTGAATGTGTATTCTTTTCCATCCATACGATACTTCCATCGCCATACTTTAGTGCCTGTTGGACGTATAAAAAGATATAGGCCACCGCAGTCCCATAACTTATATGCTTTAGACTTTGGTTTCGCATTTTCAATTTTTTTAACAGTTAGAGCTGGCACAGTTCCTCTACCGAAGTTTAATATACCCCCAATCATACCCCCACAATATGTTAGATTCAATAGGAATGATTAGGATTGTATATGATAAATTTTATTGCTATGGTTAGGTTTAAAGCGATGTTTCGCGGACTATTTAGAACTAGATAAAAACAAGAATTGGTGGAGGTAAGCGGGATCGAACCGCTGACCTCTTGCATGCCATGCAAGCGCTCTCCCAGCTGAGCTATACCCCCACTGTCTGGAGGAGTGATATTAAAGACCTAAAAAGCGAGTGTCAACAACTCTTAACTAATCACGAAAATTAGATTGTGATTCAAACTGCCCTAAATTGATTGCTGGAAGTGGCTTCCAACCCTTTTTTCTGTATTCGGCAATAATATTTGTGAAGACGCCACCCCTAACAAAAAACTTTGCAGTTAATTTCATGTATCTTGGCTTTGTAGCGTTCACCAAATCATCAAGAATACGATTAGTAACCGCCTCATGAAAGCAACCCTCATCCCTAAATGACCAGATATAAAGTTTTAGACTTTTTAGTTCCACACAACGTTTATCGGGGATATAATCAAGGTACAGCGTAGCAAAATCTGGTTGACCTGTTTTAGGACACAAACAGGTGAATTCAGGGATCTGCATATGAATATGAAAGTCTCTTGATGGGTTTGGATTATCAAATACCTCAAGGTCTTTTGAGGGCTGAGCAGTTGGTTTTTGACCGAGTGATTGCGATTTCATAAATATTTAATATTAAAAAAAGATTCATTATACTAGCTTGAAGAAATACTTTCCTCACATAATTCAATAAATACATGAAACTTAGACAAATTAAACTTGCCGGCTTTAAAACATTTGTAGACCCTACGAACATTCTTGTAGACGGTCAACTTGCGGGCATAGTGGGCCCAAATGGCTGTGGAAAATAAAACATTATGGAGTCCGTCAAGTGGGTACTAGGGGCATCCTCTGCCAAGGAATTAAGAGGGGAGTCAATGGATGACGTTATCTTCAGTGGCACCGACTCTCGTCAGGCATTATCTAGAGCAAGCGTTGAATTAATTTTTGACAATAGATTAGGGCAGGCACCAGCTGAATGGTCAAGCTACAGTGAAATATCTGTAAAACGAGTCATTGAGAAGGACAAGGGCTCAACCTACCTAATAAACAATACCGCCGTTAGAAGGAAGGATGTTGCGGACCTCTTTCTAGGAACAGGATTAGGAACAAGGGGTTATGCCATTATTGGACAAAATACTATCTCCCAAATTGTTGAGGCAAAGCCAGAAGAGCTAAAGAGCTTCTTAGAAGAGGCTGCTGGAGTAAGTAAGTACAAAGAAAGGAGGAAGGAAACCGAGTTTAGACTAAGGGATACCCGGAATAATCTCTCTCGCGTCCAAGACCTTTTGCGCGAAATAAACCAACAAATTTCAAAGCTAGAATCACAGGCCCAGGCCGCTAAAAAACATAACGACTTAAATGAAAATCTTACACTTACAAATGCCCAGATATGGGTCAATAAGAAACAATCTGCAGATAAATACTGGATTTCAATTAAAGAAGAGGTGGAGCAAAAAACATTACTACTAGAGAAACAAAGCAGCCTCTTAACCTCCATTGAAAAGAATGTTGAAGAGACCCGTCAAGAATTCAATCAAGCAACTGATACAATTAATTCAGCCCAGGCTAATTTTTATGAAAAAAATTCTTTGGTTAGTGATGGCGAAAATAAATTAACCAATCTTAAAGAAAAAATAGAGCGGAAAAAAAATCTTAGGACACAAAGTCAAGAAAAGATTCAGAGTCTTGTTGGTATCGAACAACAACTTATCGATGAAAAATTTAATAATGAAAGCCTTCTTAACACTGAAAAACAAAAAAGTCATACGGCAAGAGAGTTACTAAACAACTTACGATCAGAGTTTGAGGAAGCAGAATCCTCGAACAAAATTGCCGCCAATGAATATCAGAACATAAGTATTGAATTACAGTCATCAACAGAAAAATTAAACATTTCATTAACTGCGGTCAATTTCATTGAAAATAATATCTCCGAACTTACCCTCCGTATAAAAAACTTAGAAGAGGAATTAAAGGCTTTAATCTCCGGCACTGAAGAGATTAAAAAACCCAACGAGCTGTCTTCAGTAGAGGTCGAAATAAAAGATGATGAAAATCTCCTGGGGGAAATGACTGTAAAAAGTCAGTCGCTTACTCATGAAATTGATGAGCTTAAAGATCACTGCAATCAAAAAAAGAGTGAGATTGATGACAGGCAAGTAAGAATAAGCTCTCTAAAGGAAATTATTGAACAGGAAGTTGACCCACAAAAAATTGGAATGTGGCTGAGCGAGATAGGCTCAACAAATCACACAAGCTTAGTTAAGAGTATCGATATAAAGGATGGCTGGGAGAGGGCGCTTGGAATAGTTCTGGGCTCCAAGGTGGAAGCCTACAAAACAGCCGAGGTAGATATTAAAAATATCAAAAGACCTCCTTACACCATTACCCTCGTTCACGACAGTAAGGACGTAACCCATAATACAAACAAAAATTTAACCTCCGCATTAACGGTTGTTGGCTCAAAAGACAGCACATTAGCGATTACGCTCAATGATTGGTTGTCCAATATATATATCGCAGATGACTCAGATATCAGCAAGCAAAGACAGCATCTCTCTACAGGGGAGGCAATCGTCACTAAGTCTGGCGACATCTATGGGAGATCTTACCAAGTCCTCAGTCAACCATCCAACAATAAAGATAATAAGTTACTCAGAATGAAACAGCTTGAGTCCTATGAGGCAGACATTCCAGATCTTGAAAGTCAATACCAGAAGCTTACCTTGAAACTAGAGGGCCTTGATAAAGCTAATCAGACCGTAAAAAATGAAATCCTACAAATCACAGAAAGATTAAAGGTAAAGGGCGGCCTTCAGAATCAATTTTCGTTTGAATATAACAAGCTATTAAATGTTGTCGAGGTCAATAACAATCGAAAAAATTTGATCAATAAAGAGATTCTTGAATTAAATAATAAATTAACTGAAATTTCTCAAGACCGTGATAACCATAAGGGCAATATAGAAGCCCTTAGAATGGCTCTGGGTGAAATTAATACCTCTAATGATAAAGCCTTAGAAACAAAACTTATCAGTGAGAAACTATTTTTTGAGCTAAGAGATCAACTGTCAATTGATGAGAAGTCATTACAAGAGATTGAATTTAATATTAAGCTAACTGACAACAAGCTTATTGAGATTAACGATAGATTATCGAGGTTAACAGAAGACAGGGACAATTTGTTGGCTCAAATTCATGAGCCAGAATCAAATCTTGATGAAGAGCTAATTCAAATTGAAATAAATTTAAAAGTTAGGATTGCAGCTAAGGAAGAGGCAGAAGCAACCCTCATAAAGGCTAGAGAGGGTCTAGTAGAAAAAGAACAAAAGCTAAAGGCATTAGAAGGTAGTAGATTAGAAAACCAACATTTGATCAATCCCCTTAATGACTCCTTACAGCAATCTAGGCTAGATGAGAGAGAAGCCAAGCTAAAATTTGATCTATGCTGTGAACAAATAAACAAATCTAAATATCAGGAATTAGATTTATTAGCAGGCATGGATGAAAAAACCACTCTTGATGATCTTGAGAACAAAGCACTTACGATTGGTAATAAGATAGAAAGGTTAGGACCTGTTAACCTTGCTGCTATTACAGAGCTAACTGTAATCCAAGAGCGCCAAACATACATATTGGCCCAGGTGGAAGACTTACAAAATGCAAGCAACACTCTTAATGAAGCCATCCGAAAAATTGATCTAGAAACAAGAGAAAAGCTAAAGGCAACCTATAAGGTGGTTAATGAGAATTTTACTCAATTCTTTAGAACCCTATTTGATGGCGGTCGCGCTGAGTTAGAATTATTAGGCAATGAAATTTTAGACACTGGCTTACAGGTTGTAGCGCAACCTCCAGGAAAAAAAAATACGACCATTCATCTTTTGTCTGGTGGAGAAAAAGCACTTACAGCAATTGCTTTAGTTTTTGCCTTGTTCAAACTTAACCCGTCACCATTTTGTTTAATGGACGAGGTTGATGCCCCTCTGGATGACTCGAATACGGAAAGATTCTGTAAGATGGTAAAAGAGATGTCGGTCAACACCCAATTTCTATTTGTATCACACAATAAAATAACCATGGAAATTGCTCAGCAATTGATTGGGGTGACGATGCAGGAACCAGGAGTATCAAGAATTGTTGAGGTGGATCTTCAAGATATTCAAACAATGGAATTAGTCGATTAATTAATTATGAATGATGTTCAATTTGCACTGCTAACCCTTGGATTTATAGTAATCATTATTATGATTATCCATAATTGGGCACAATTAAAAAAACATCAAAAAAAAACACAAAAGCTAACAACCTCTTCAGCCCCAACATTAGATGATGATAATGACCCATTATTTCAATCTAGTGAATTTAAAATTAAAGAAACTATTTCCCATCCAAATTCTCAACCAGAGCCATCTGGTTCAGAGAGGATAATTGAGGCAAATCTTCCGGAAGATATAAACAGAGCCACCGAGGCAGTTGCCTCAATAGTGACCAAGACCATACAAAATGGTAAGGCTAATATCTTCCTAGAGGATCTTACTAATTTATCTGGCGTTACTGTTTATGTCCGTAAGGATAATGAGATATGGTCGACTGGAGAAGCATTGGATGACGCAATACGATTTAATCAAGTTCTAGTTGTTCAGCCCCTTACTTCTCGTAAAGGCGCTTTATCTGAAGAGTCGATTGCATTACTTAATGCCTATGTCACCAAAATTAATGAGGCTGTAGAAGGTAACTTATTCTGGATAGCTAACTCTAATATACAGGAGGAGTCGATTCTTCTTAATGAGTTTAGGGAGGCTGTGGATAAAGCATTGATTTTGAAAGTAACCCCAAAATCTGATTCATCATTTCATGCGGCAGCTTTGGCAGATTTTTTTAATAAGCCAAAGATTGTTAATAGAAAATTAATCCACGAGCTTGTGGATGCAGAAAATAGTAACATTATTATTTGTCAGTTATTAAGCTTGTCGGGTAAACCTCTTCAAATTAATCAAGAGTCTTATATTCAGGGGATAGTTTTCAGAATGGATATACCAAATACGCCAAACATAACTCATTCATTCAATCAAATGATTAGCCTTATAAAAGAATGTACAAAAAAGTTAAATGGGGTTTTAGTTGATGCTGGGAGCAAAAAGATTGACGATGATTATATTAGTCGTGTTTATGTCCACTTAAAAAAAGTAGAGCAAAAGATGCTGACCAAAAAAATTATTCCAGGAAGCGACATTGCCTTAAAGATTTTTTCATAATATGAAGATTGATCAAGCAAAACTAGACATTGAGAACCTTAAAAAAATAATAGCCGATCACAATGATGCTTATTATATTAGGGACGAACCCACAATTTCTGATTCCGAATATGACGCACTCTATAAAGAGCTTGTTGAAATTGAAAAAAATTTTCCATTATTGGTCACACAAGACTCTCCCACTCAAAGGGTAGGGGGTTCAGCAGGCTCCTCTTTTTCTCAGGTCATACATGAAAACCCCATGCTATCCCTTAGCAATGCATTCGATATAAAAGATTTAGAGGTATTTGATAAAAGAATTAGAGATGAATTAGGTTTGGAAGAAATGGCGTATGCTGTTGAACCAAAATTTGATGGTCTGGCAGTTACCTTGCATTATATTGACGGGTTATTTAGGCTAGGGGCAACAAGGGGTGATGGGAGCACAGGTGAAGATGTTACCCATAACATTAAAACAATTAAATCATTACCACTCAAACTGGCAGGCAAAAATATTCCAAAAAAAATTGAGATTCGAGGTGAGGTCGTTATGCATAAAGATGACTTTATTAAACTTAATGAGCAGCAAAAGACTTCAGGATTAAAGGTATTCGCTAACCCTAGAAACGCTGCTGCAGGAAGCTTAAGGCAGATTGATTCAATGATTGCAGCAAATAGACCCTTAAGGTTTTATGCTTACAGTATCAAATCTAGTGAACCAATAAAAAGTCAGGAAGAAGGACTTGAAATCCTTAAGTCGTTGCAAATACCCGTATCCGATCTATCAAGAACTGTTGTTGGGGTTTCCCAACTTATGGACTATTACGCCTATATCGAAAAAATTCGTAAAAACTTACCCTACGATATTGATGGCGTAGTTTATAAAGTTAATTCACTAAATCTTCAAGACGAGCTAGGGTTCGTATCAAAGGCTCCTAGATGGGCCATCGCCCATAAGTTTGCTGCAGAAGTGGCGGAGACAGAGATATTAGACATTACAGTTCAGGTCGGAAGAACTGGATCCATCACACCCGTTGCAAGATTAAAGCCAGTATTTGTTTCAGGAGCCACTGTTACTAATGCGACCTTGCACAACGAAGACGAAATGCGACGTAAAGACATATTAATCGGTGATTATGTTTTGGTTAGGAGAGCAGGGGACGTAGTGCCTGAGGTTATTAGTGCAATTCATGAGAAAAGACCAGCCCATGCTAAAAAATTTTCAATGCCAACAACTTGTCCCGTATGTCATTCCCCTCTAATAAGGGAGATAGGTGAAGCCGTCCTAAGATGTAACTCCGGTATGGCCTGTAAGGCACAAAAAAGGCAATCATTAATGCATTTTAGTTCACGAAAAGCAATGGATATAGATGGCCTTGGAGAAAAAATCATTGACCAACTAATCGAAGCAAATCTTATCAATAAATTTTCGGATATTTATAAAGTTAACAAAGAGCAGCTCACAGCGCTTGAAAGATTTGCAGACAAATCAGCAGATAACCTAATAAGATCTATAGAAAGGTCCAAAAAGACTACCCTTGGCCGGTTTATTTATGCCTTAGGTATAAGAAATGTAGGTGAAGCAACCTCAAATGATATTGCACAGCACTACAAAAGTATTGACGGTTTAGTTAAGCAAGACGTGGAATCGCTTGAGGCGGTAGATGATGTTGGCCCAACCGTCGCAAAATCGATCCATGCATATTTTTCTAAAAACGCTAATATTGAGCTAATCAATGACTTGATAAATAATGGCGTAAATTGGGATCCAATCGAAAGCACAAGGCATAATAAGAGCTCTGAACTCAGTGGCCTAACATTTGTCCTAACTGGAACACTAAAAAACCTAAAAAGAGACGAAGCAAAACAATTGATCCAGAGCTGCGGAGGAAAAGTGACGGGGAGTGTGTCAAAAAATACCAGTTACCTAGTTGCCGGTGAGGAGTCTGGAAGTAAGCTAAATAATGCAATCTCACTCGGTGTCAAAGTCATAGATGAAGAGAAATTGCTTGATTTAACAAAGGAAAAACGCAAAAAATGAAGAGAGAAATTACATTAATATTAATATTTAATATACTATTTATAAACAGTATATTTGCTTATAATAATAAAAATTTATGCGAGGAACATCTAGCTAATGGTAAGCCAAGTGATGCAATCGTAGCAGCAAAGGATCTTGCAGACGCATACGATAGTAATTTTTGCGCTGCAAAGGCCAAATACCAACTAAAGGACTATAAAGGAGCCATTGAATCATTCACCGAAAGCGAGAAGAATGCAGAGTTACAGGCTGATCAGATGTACTCAATGCTATATAAAGCTATTGCGGAGCGTGATAGTCAGGATCTAAAAGCATCTTCAGCTACCTTATCTAAAGGCTTGGCTACTGCAAAACTTGGCAATAGCAAATATATGCAGATCGAACAGAAATTTCTTTATGAATTAGGCCTTAATGACATGGCCCTTGGAGACTATTTTAATGCAATTGACTATCTTGCTAAGTCGGTTGTGATAGCTAACAACGACTCTGAAAGAGCAGATTCATACAATGCACTCGCAACAGCAAGCTTCAGGAGTAAGAAATATTCAAACGCCGTTGAATATGCTGTTAAATCATCAAATATGTATCAAAAAACTGGTCAACTTAATGAGTATGCTGAAGCCATAATTAATCTAGCTACATACCATGCTGGCGATGGTCATCCAGAGAAGGCACTAACTACATTAAAGAGTCTCGAGAAGTTCGCGAAGGTTAATGGTGGTAAATACTTTGAGGCTAGGGCATTAATTGAGCAGTCTGTTATTTATCGTTCTATGAATAAGGATGTGGAATCTACTTTATACCTTAATAATGGTCAACGTATTGCAAGAGAGATAGGGGCCAATGATTTGCTTACCGCTAAGCAGTAATATACTTAATTTTACATAATATACATTATACGAACTATAATAACTACAACAGAGAGGATAAGTGATGGAAAATAACAAACAATGTGGCTGTAAATGGCATACCCTGTTTCGCTGTGCATTGGGTACGGCATTCTACGTATTAGGGATTCTTGCATTTATTAAATACCTATTAGGTTAATACAGCTCAATTAATAAACAAATGAATTAAGACAATATTTAAATTGTACGTTTGACTGGATAGTTCACAGGTCTGATAAGTACGAATAGTGTGACGCGTTTGTTTGTGTGAAATATATTGTTAAAGAGCACAACTTCGATACAACGCTTGTGCTACCCCTGCTTAATTAGCTTCCACTTCTTCATTCCTTCCTTATGTACGGACAACCCTCTAGTATCAACAGCAACTGTAACGGGCATATCTTTAACCTCAAATTCATGGATAGCCTCCATTCCGAGATCATCAAAAGCTATAACTTTTGAGGCTTTAATTGCTTGAGAAACAAGGAAAGCTGCCCCACCTACGGCTACTAAATACACCGCCTTGGTCTCTTTAATCGACCTAATAGCATCATCACCCCTTTCCGCCTTACCTATCATCCCTGTAACTCCATAGTGGCTTAGTATTGTGTCGGTATATTTGTCCATACGGGTTGCAGTAGTAGGGCCCGCAGGGCCAACTACTTCATTTCCAACAGGATCTACAGGACCCACGTAATAAAGAAATTTACCCTTTAAACTCAAACCGCTTGGTAAAGGCATATGATTTTTAGCTAAATCGTTTAGTCTTTTATGTGCCGCATCTCGGGCGGTTAATATTTTTCCGGTCAGCAATAAGTTCTGCCCAATTTTCCAGCCCTCCTTATCTTTATCTGTGAGCTCATCTAAATTCACTTTTATGGCCAATTCTTCCGGTTTCCACACCGTTTTTGGCCACAGACTAAGGTCTGGTGGAGTTAGGTTGACCGCTCCATCCCCATTCATCTGAAAGTGGATATGTCTGTTAGCAGCACAGTTTGGAATGATGGCAACGGGAAGTGATGCGGCATGGGTCGGGTAATCCTTAATCTTTACGTCCAGGACTGTTGTTAACCCGCCGAGCCCCTGGGCACCAATTCCGAGGTTATTCACTTTCTCATAAATCTCCAGCCTCAGCTCTTCGATGAGATTTTTCGGCCCATTCTTTATTAATAGTTGAATGTCAATGGGGTCCATCAAAGACTCTTTTGCTAATAACATCGCCTTATCTGCAGTACCGCCTACGCCAATACCCAAGACGCCGGGGGGGCACCACCCTGCTCCCATCTTCGGCACCGTATCAATAATATAATCTACTAAGCTATCTGATGGGTTAAGCATTTTTAACTGGGCTTTATTTTCAGAGCCCCCGCCCTTAGCGGCGACAATCACCTCAATCTTATCGCCTTTTACCAAGCTAATATGCGTAATTGCCGGAGTATTATCTTTAGTATTAAGTCTGTCACCCAGCGGATTATTAACAATGGATGCTCTTAGCGGGTTATCTTGGTTAAGGTACGCCCTTCTTACCCCTGCATTTACCATCTCCTCCACTGTCGATGATGATTCCCATACCACACCCATTCCCTGTTTAACAAATACCGTAACAATACCTGTGTCTTGGCAAAGAGGTCGGTTACCGTAAGCCGATAGCTTAGAGCTTGATAGAATTTGTAGGATGGCATCTTTAGCTGGCACCGATTTTTCTAACTCATAGGCTCGGGTCATGGCTAGTATAAAATCTTCTGAATGATAGTAAGAGATATATTGCAAAGCTGAAGCAATAGACTCTACAAAATCTTTTTCTTTAATTACGCTCATTATCGTATGGTTGAGAATGCTGTAGCAGTTGATCGGTTGATATCTTTCCTCAATATTTTACCATTTTTAGTTCGCGGGAAATCGTTAGTGATGTAAACAATTTTTGGGGCTTTATAAGATGCCAGGTTAGCCCTCCCATATTCGACTAAATCATCGGGGTTGATGTTTATGCCTGATGCGAGAACATAAACAACAACAAGCACTTTGTCGCCGGATACCTCCCCAATAGCTGCGCAATCACTTACCTGCGGATGCGCCTTAAATACGCGTTCAATTTCATAGGGAGACACGCGGTAACCAAAGCTCTTAATGATGTCATCTTTCCTCCCCAAAAACCAAAGGTAGCCATCCTTGTCATAACGGGCGTAATCTCCAGTGAAAAACCATCCGCTATGTTTGTATTTGGCAGTTTCTTCAGGTAAATTCCAGTACGCTAAAAAAAGACCCGGATCATCTTCCGGAACACATATCATGCCCTCTTCCCCTGCCCTTGCTTCTTCTAATGTTTCAGTATTTAGGAGTTTTATCTTATGCCCTGGTTGAGGGAATCCAGCTGAACCCGGCCTAATAGGGTTGTGTGTAGATTGGGAAATGTAGTATGAAAACTCTGACATACCTACGGCTTCATATATATCTAAACCAAACCTGGAACTCCACTCTTGAAATACTTCATCGGATAAATGCTCCCCAGCACTCATGCAATGTAAAAGTGATGGCGTATGTTGTTTAGTTGATTGTGTTTTTTGCAAAATTTGACGATAAATTGTGGGGACGCCAATAAAGATTGTAGCGTTATGCTTATAAATTAAGTCTACCCATTGATTAGGGTTGTTTTGACCCTCATAAACAATAACCGTTTTTCCTAGGTAAAGCGGGTCCATTAGACCTGAACCAAGCACATAGGTCCAATTGAACTTACCGGTATGGAGTATGCGGTCATGGCCAGCACTAAAATTAAACCAGTATTTGGATGCGGGCTGCCTTCCTAATAATGCCCTATGTGAATGCAAAACACCTTTAGGGTATCCCGTGGTGCCTGAGGTATAAACCAAATAAGCCGGATCATCTGATTTGGTCACCGGGTTTGGGGTAACCGTCTTGATCTTACTCATCTCAATATCAAGATCTTTCACATCAACATGATCATTCGATAAATCCTTGCTTGGCCGATCAATAAGCACCGTTTTTAGGAATGTCAGTTGTTCCGCCATCGGCTCAAGACTCTTCCATGTATCATAATCGGTCACTAGCACCGAGGCTTCTGAGTCTTTAGCAAGGTAGATCACTTCTTTGGCCGTAAGAAGTGTTGAGGTGGGCACGGCAATACTCCCTGACTTCATTGCACCTAAAAAAGCTATAGGATAATGAAGGCAGTTAGGCAGTCTTACCAGCACACGGGCTTGTTTATCAAGCTGCAAGTTTTTAATAATTTCGGCGAACTGATCTGTTTTTATTGCCAGGTCTGTGTATGTGATGCTAGAGGTCCCCGCACGATCATCTTCGACAATCATGGCTATTTGCTTACCATTACTTAGGTTGATCTGCCTATCTGAGCAGGCTTCACCAATATTAAAGTTTTCAGGAATATCCCATTTCCAATCCTTTATCACTGCCGTTAAATTATTTTCGGGCCGATTCATGATGGGTTGCCATATGGCCAGTTTTGTCTGATGATTTGTTCCGGCAGCTTATTAAGCACTGAAAGGGTAAATTTCACATCATCATCCTTTAGCGCACCCAATGCGTAGGCTCTTAAAAGAGTTTGAAGGGCTTTTCCGAACATAGGAGGGTCTAACATTTCACCATTAAATTTAATAGCGCCGCCAAGTAAGGCATCAGCCTCTACAGCAGCCTTTAAGATTCGGACCTTAAGTACTATGTCTGTTGGTGATGGTGTGTAAGCTATCTTGCATAAATGGATATGGCTAGGGTGAATGACTTGTTTTCCAGTTAACCCCATCTCCCTTTCTTTAACGGCATGCCTATAAACAACTCTGGACTCCTCGTCACCATGAAGGTCAAGCCATCGCCTTACATCACTTTGTTCCAAGAAATCACTGGGCATAGAAGAGCCTCCAATAAGCGTCTCTACACCGCCAATAACGCCTTTACCAGAAATACGCGCCTCGAACATAAGTTCATTTAGGAAATACGACAACTCATCAATCCAGTGCGTCGGGGTAATATTTATACCCATGGCTTTCGAAAAATCATGGATACCAAATACCACGTGCTTCACGGAATCAAACACCATCAACTCCGGTGCTATCTTGAGTGATTTTGGATGTTCAATGATCGGCTGTATGGTGATAGAGGAATTAATTTTATTGAGATGGTTTGTTAAGTGCTTAATCTCTGACGCACCATAAACCTCCCCTGCTTTTGCGAGCATGACCGCATCAACACAACCGGATACCTGTTCGATGAACTTCATATCAAGCTCATAATCTTCCGTTTTAAAAGAGTTAACTCGGATAGCAATAGCAACGTCAGGCCTTGATGCTCTGAGCAAAGGCAATTCATTTAACATAAGCTCACGACTCATTTCTTTTTTTCTGCAGCCGTCCTCCAGATCAAAAATTAATGTATGCGCCTCTGTCGAGTGGGCGTGTTTCTTCATGCGCATAGATGCGGCTTCAATACTTTCATAGCTACCCGAGGATGGGGAGTACTTTACTGGGGGGTAGTAAAGCTGGATGCCCGGCCATATATTTCCAAGCAAATCTACATTTAATTCACTTATATTACTGTTTTGATCATTACCTTCTTTCATCATCTTTCCTTAGATTTTTGCAATGTTTTTGCATTAAAATTCTCTATTTTCGTTACAACATCCTTGAAGACGAAAGAGGGGTCAACTTTTTTTTGCATTATATCGAGCATCGCCATATCATCTATCGTTAAAAATTTAAGTAGTATTTTTTTTTCATTCATATGCATCAGACTTGACTCTTCGTCAATAAAATCAGATAAAAATAAATCAAGTTCTAGAAGGCCTCTCCTAGATCGATACTTTATTTCCCTGTCAATATTCATTACTCACCATGCTTTATACTAAAAATTTTCTTGGTATTTTTGGTAAAACCTTGTTTTTTTGACTTGATTTGCATTTGCTTGATACCGGTAATAGCTTTCGATGGATTTAAGCCTTTGGGGCATACATCAGCACAATTCATTATGTTGTGGCATCGGTATAGTCGGTCAGGATCGTCCAGGTCAGCCAAGCGCTCTACCCCCCCATCATCCCTTGAGTCAGCTAGGAATCGATAGGCTTGTAGCAGCCCCGCGGGCCCAACAAATTTATCGGGATTCCACCAGAACGATGGGCAGGCGGTCGTACAGGCCCCACATAAAATGCATTCGTAAAGGCCGTCTAGCTTTTTTCTATCTTCAGGGCTTTGCAACCTCTCTTGTTTAGGTGGCTCTTCACTGTTAATAAGGTAAGGCTTTACCGAATTGTATTGTTTGAAAAACTGATCCATATTAACCACAAGGTCACGAATGACTGGTAATCCCGGCATAGGTCTGATAACGATCGGTTGCTTGAGGTCTGTTATTTTGGTGACGCAAGCTAGTCCATTTTTTCCATTAATATTCATGGCATCGGATCCACAGACGCCTTCCCTGCAAGACATACGCATAGACAATGAATCGTCCATTGCCTTAATCCTAATAAGTAAATCTAATAGCATGACGTCTGTTTCACCAACCGTGACATCATAGTGTTTCATATAGGGCTTCTTGTCTTTATCTGGGTCGAATCGATAAATGGATATTTTCATAGTTTATTCCTAGTACACACGTTCTTTTAGTGGAAATGATTCTACTGTTAAGGGTGTTAGATTAACGGGTCGATACGTTATCTCTTTAGTTAAAGGATTATAAACAGAGTGCTTCAACCATTCGTTATCATCCCTCTTAGGGTAATCAGAGCGAGAATGTGATCCTCTACTTTCTTTACGGTTGCTTGCAGATATAATCGTTGCTTCAGCGACTTCAATAAGGTTTTTAACTTCCATCGCCTCAATTCGCGCTGTATTAAATATTTTCGATGTATCAGATATAGTCAGCTTATCGACGCGAACCCTAAGGCCCTTAATCAGCTTAACCCCTTCCTCTAGTAGTTCTGGAAATCTAAAAACACCGCAATGCTCCTGCATAACCTTTCTTATTTCGTTGCCAATTGTTCGAGGATTTTCACCACCCTCCTTACTTTCGATCAGCCCTAATCTCTTGACAGTTATTTCACCGGCATCTCTCGGTAGTGGCTTTAAATCATGTTTTTTGCATTTATCAATCACATCAATACCGGCCGCCCTACCGAAAACAATAAGGTCTAATAACGAGTTTGATCCGAGACGATTAGCTCCATGAACCGATACACATGCGCATTCGCCAACCGCATAAAACCCCTCGACCACCGTGTTATTGAGGGTGTCTCTCACTTGCCCATTCATTGTTGTAGGTATGCCACCCATCATGTAATGAACGGTGGGAACAACGGGGATAGGATCTTTTACCGGATCGACATTGGCAAATTTAATTGACGTTTCCCGAATCCCAGGCAATTTTTCATCAATTAAAGCCTCTCCAAGATGAGACAGCTCCAAATAAACCCCGTCTTTATTTGTTCCAATACCTCTCCCCTCCTTTACCTCAGTGGCAATAGCTCGTGATACCACATCACGGCTTGCAAGGTCTTTAGCATTTGGGGCATATTTTTCCATAAATCTCTCACCCAGAGCGTTCACTAAATAACCACCTTCGCCCCTCACCCCTTCGGTAATCAAGACCCCAGCATTTAATATGCCGGTAGGATGAAATTGCCAAAACTCCATATCTTCTAAAGAAATACCAGCCCTAGCGGCCATACCTAGACCGTCGCCTGTATTGATATATGCATTGGTGCTGGCTTCAAATATTCTTCCTGCCCCACCGGTAGCAAATACAGTACTTTTGGCATGAAAAATCGCTAACTCGCCTGACTGCATTTCAATCGCAATAACACCTAAAACCGTCCCCTCCTCATCTTGAATAAGGTCAAGGCACACCCATTCAATAAAAAACTGGGTATTAAGTTCTATGTTTTTTTGGTAAAGCGTATGAAGCATGGCATGGCCAGTTCGATCAGCAACCGAACAGGTTCTAGAGATGGATGACTCCCCAAAGTTTTTAGTCATACCACCAAAAGGTCTCTGGTAAATTCGCCCGTCGTCATTTCTATCGAAAGGCATACCCATATGCTCTAATTCATAGATAGCATCCGCTGCATTTTTACACATATACTCGATTGCATCTTGGTCGCCCAGATAATCGGATCCTTTAATGGTGTCATACATATGCCATATCCATTTATCTTCAGAAATATTTGCCAGTGCTGCAGCAATACCGCCTTGTGCAGCAACCGTATGTGACCTGGTAGGGAAAACTTTAGAGATAACGGCAACCTTTAACCCATCATTTGCAAGCTGCATCGATGTTCTGAGACCAGCGCCGCCGCCGCCCACGATAATGGCATCAAACGTATGGCACTTAATCATAGCTATACCCAATTAAAAAAAAGGTAAGGTAAATCAGTTCAAACAGCATGGTAAAAAGCAAGGATAGATTAATGACCTTCCGCAAGTAGATTGCTTTTATATAGTCTTCTGTCACATGTAAAACGCCTATCCATGCATGGAAAAACATCAGATAGAAAAATACTAGAGTGGCAGACTTTAGTGCCCATAGATCAAATAAGGATGCCCACACCTCATATGTTAAAGGTTTATAGGTGAACATAATTACTGAAATGGTGGCCATATAAGCCACCATAAATAATGCAGTAAAGCGTTGGTATAGCCACTGCGTCATGCCGCCAAAAGGCCTTCTAAAATTGTTAATATTCATAATAAATACACCGCTAAAAATGTACCCACGCAGCTCAACACTAAAACCGACTGGCTGCTTAGTCTTGCCACTATCAAGTCATTTCCGATTTGCATATCCAGAAGTAAATGCCTAGTCCCAGCAATCAGGTGGTGAATAAGTCCCCAGACCATAAGGTAAAGAATCGCAATAAAAGGAAATGAGGATAATTGGGTGATCGTCATCTTATAAAGCAAAGGCGATGTAAGTGAATTACAAAACGCCATGACCAAAAAAGGCATTAAAACAAATAACACCACTCCGCTCATGCGGTGAAGTATGGATACCAATGCTGGTATGGGGAATCTGATAGTAAGAAGATTTAAATTTTTAGTGGTCTTTTTAGGCATTTAGTATGCGTCCTTTACCGCTTTTGCTACCCACTCAATCAATCTTGGGTCGAAAGGTTTGGGTATCAGGTATTCTGGACCAAATTCCATTTGGTCTACTTTGTAGGCATCTAAAACGGATTGGGGAACGGGTTCTTTGGCTAGCATTGCTAATGCATGAGCGGCCGCTAATAACATGTCGTTTGTTATTTCCGTGGCTTTTGCGTCTAATGCACCCCTAAATAAAAAGGGGAACCCTAGGACATTGTTCACTTGGTTTGGGAAGTCAGATCTTCCTGTGGCCATAACAATATCATCCCTTATTGCATGGGCTTTTGATGGAAGAATTTCTGGATCTGGGTTTGCTAATGCAAAAATAATCGGATTTTTTGCCATCAACTTAATATTGGCTTCGTCTAACAAGTTTGCGCCTGATACGCCAATAAATACGTCGGCATCTGCCATGGCATCAGACAATATTCTACCTTCAGTATCTACTGCAAGATCTTGATTATATTCATTTAAATCTTTTCTATTTTTGTATAAAATGCCTTTTCTGTCTACCATGGTAATATACTTAGCGCCCATCAGCTTCAACAGTCTTGCACAAGAACATCCAGCTGCACCAGCTCCTAAAAAAACTATCCGCACTTCAGTAATTTTTTTACTCTGGATCTCCATTGCATTTTTTAGTGCGGCGGCAACAATAACGGCTGTTCCATGCTGATCGTCATGAAATACGGGAATTGTTAAACGTTTCTTCAATTCATTTTCAATGTAAAAACAATGGGGGGCGGCTATATCCTCCAGATTAATACCACCAAATGTAGGCGCAATATTTACAACCGTTTGAATGAATTCGTCTGGGTCTGTACAGTCAATTTCAATATCATATACATCAATACCAGCAAATTTCTTGAATAATACGGCCTTCCCTTCCATAACTGGTTTGGAGGCTAATGCACCGACATCACCCAAACCTAAAACAGCAGTACCATTTGTGATTACTGCAACCAGATTCCCTTTATTGGTGTAGCGGTATGCGTTAGCAGGATTATTGGCAATCTCCAAGACAGGAGCCGCAACGCCAGGAGTGTAGGCTAATGACAAATCATCTGCCGTATCACATGCCTTGGAAGATTCTACGCTTAGCTTTCCAGGCTTTGGGAATTCATGATAGTTTAAGGCTTTTTGTTTAAAGTCTGTCATTTACTCTAACTCAGTTGCGTAATGATGGTTTTCGGTGAGGCAAAGACCGAGTCGCCACTCAATGGCTCTGTTGTCATAGGTATATGCGACACGTTCGACGCTCAATATAGGAGTATTGATAGCCACCCCCAATATTTCTGCAGCCTCATTGTTTGCAGCAACTGCCCGGATTTTTTCCTTGGCATGAAGCATCTGTATACCAAAGTCTGTTTCATACATGCGATACATAGACCCTTGTTTCTCTATTATTTTCTCCGGTGTTAATCCACGAAAAGAAGAGGCAGGAACCTTAATTAAATCGAGTATTAAAGGCTTTTGGTTAAACGTTAAAACACGCTTAATGGAAACGACCGTAGAGGCATTATTTATATTTAGGATCTTGGCTAGCCCATTACTGGCTTTTTCTTTTTCAAAGTTCAAGAGTTTATTGTTGAGCTTCTCTTTGTCTCCTAGGCTTGAGGTTAGCCTAAGGAATCGTAACTGATTATTTTCTTCATTATGGCTAGCAACAAACGTTCCTTTGCCTTGCCTTCGTATCAATATTTTTTCTGCTGCAAGTTCATCTATCGCTTTTCTTACAGTTCCCTGGCTGACGTTATACGAATGTGCTAATTCGATCTCACTAGGAATCGATTGTCCTGGATGCCACAAACCTCCCACCAAACTCTCAGTAATTCTTTTTTTGATTTGTATGTATAGCGGATTCATTAAACCACCTTCCTTGGAAATATAAATTATTTATTAAATTCTTATATATCTTATATAAGACTTAAAAATAAATCAACACCTTTTTTTTAAATAGTAATATATCGTTATGATCAATTAAGTTACTGTTATTTATGTATTTTTTAAAATTAAAAGAACGTATCTATTCTTAGTCTTATATAAGAGTTAATAAAATAATTGACATATATTTACTATATGAATTAGAATCTAGGGTAATTTAATTACATTCAATAGAAGTGCATGCTTATGTTAAGTACATTACGACCTAGACGCTCCATGCTGTACGTTCCAGGATGCAACAGACGCTACCTTGAAAAAGCCAAATCCCTTAGGGTTGATTCTGTTATTTTAGACCTAGGTGACCCTATCCTTTTAGAAGCAAAAGAAGAATCACGTTTAAATGTAGTCGAATTTCTTGCAGCGAAAGGGTACGGAAAAAAAGAAGTGGTTGTGCGGGTTAATGATTTCGACTCACCCTGGGGGAAAGATGACATCAAAGCAGTAGCTGGACTTCAACCGGATGCTGTCTTATTTCCCAATATTGAGTCAAAAGATGATGTGATTGAAGCAATCACTGCTCTCGATAATGCAGGTGGGGTCGGCGTACCAGTGATGGTAATGATTGAAAGTCCTTTAGCGGTTTTGCATGCCGAAGAGATTGCTAGCGCTTCAGAAAGAATAGTCTGTATTGTTATGGCAACCTCGGATCTTATCTCACAAATGGCGGCAAGAGTGACTCATGAACGAACTGCCCTTTTGACGTCGCTGTCACTCGTCATCTTAGCAGCAAGAGCATATAACCGTGGGGTTGTTGATGGAATTCACAGCAAGTTAAATGATACGAATGCTTTTGAGTATGCGTGTCGTATGGGAAGGGATATGGGTTTTGATGGAAAATCGCTAGTCCATCCGGATCAACTACCTTATGCCAATGATGCTTATACCCCTAAAAAATCTGAGATTGCTCATGCTGAAGAAGTCATTAAAGGCCTTAAAGAAGCTAACGCATCAGGAAGGGGAACGGTTGTAGTTAATGAAAGATTAATTGAGCATCATCATGTTAACGCTGCCAAAAGGTTGCTGATGTTACGAGACGCTATTACGGAGCTTGAGAATGAGTAAAAGCAATTACTTAGAAGACTTTACTATCGGTCAAAAAATTATTCATGCTATCCCAAGAACGATAAGCGATGGGGATGCTTCCCTGTACATTGCACTTACCGGCGACAGACGCCCATTGTTCTGCTCACATACTTTTGCTTCGCACTTAGGTTATAGCAAAGTACCAGTGAATGACATGCTGGTTTTTCATATTGCATTTGGTAGGACTGTTCAGGATATCTCACTAAATGCTATTGCTAATTTAGGTTACGCTGACGTTAGGTTTATTAGCCCTGTATTTGTTGGGGATACGATCCGAAGTGAATCTGCTGTGATAGGGATAAAAGAAAACTCTAATAAAAAAAACGGTATCGTCTATGTGCATTCTGCGGTTTATAATCAGCATGATAAGGAGGTGCTTTCATGGAAACGATGGGTTATGCTACCTAAAAAAAATCATGCCGCCCTTATACCTCAAACCTTAGTACCGGAAATGCTTGACTATGTAGACCATAAAAGTATAAGCATTCCAAGCTACATGGATGCGAGCAATTTCGATGTTGTGTCCACTGGATCCAGTAAATTATGGGCTCACTATGAGGCTGGCGATACGATTGATCATAGCCATGGGTTAACTATTGATGAAACCGCTCATACTATGGCTACGCATCTCTATCAAAATAATGCCCGGCTACATTTTGATGCTCATTTAATGGAACAAACAGCGTTTAAAAAACGATTGGTATACGGCGGTCATATCATTTCCTTATGCAATGCCATAAACTTCCAGGGCATAGAAAATGTACTTAATATTGTGGCTATCAATAGTGGGGTGCATAGCAATCCAACTTTTGCTGGCGACACTATCTATGCGAAAACCATCATTATAGAAAAAAATACAATAGAAGGAAGGTCTGATTTGGGCTTACTAAGGCTTCGCCTAGTTGGAATTAAAAATCAAGAGCCCTCCTCTCTTCTTTCCATAATGCAAGAAGACTCTCCGAAGACTTACCAAGAAAACGTTGTTCTTGATATCGACTATACCGTAACCATACCAAGAGGAAATTAACATGAGCCTAGTCCACCCAAACGATGCATTATTTCAGGGAGAAAAGCCCTTCCCCGTTATCCCGGCTTGCGAACATTTCGCAGGTAGCGAAAAATTGATAACGAAAGCATTGAGCTTTCAAGATGATTTGGGGCCAATTTTTGATATTACATGTGACTGTGAAGATGGTGCTGCAGCTGGTCAGGAAAAAGACCATGCCGAAATGATCGTGAGGATATTGAATTCCGACTTAAATAAATACAAGATGGCTGGGGTTCGTATTCATGACTACACTCACCCCTCATGGAAAGCAGATGTCGATATTATTGTTCAGGGTATTGGCGGTTTGCTTACCTATATAACTATTCCAAAATCTACCAGTGTAGAACAAGTGGAGGAGATGGTTGCGTACATAAAAAAACAAGCAATTTTTTATGGGGTAAACAGAGTGATTCCAATCCATGTACTTATCGAAACGCATGGCGCCCTTAAAGATATCCATAAAATTGCCTCAATTGACTGGATCCAAGTTCTTGATTTTGGGTTAATGGATTTTGTGAGCGGTCATCATGGAGCAATACCCGCAAGCGCTATGAGAAGTCCTGGTCAATTTGATCATCGCTTGCTAGCACGAGCTAAAGCTGAGCTGGTTGCAGCAGCAATAGGTAATGGGATCGTTCCGGCACACAACGTTACCCTTGATTTAAAGAATGCCGAAGTTACACATAGCGATGCAAAAAGAGCGAGGAGTGAGTTTGGATTTATGAGAATGTGGAGTATTTATCCCACACAAATTCAAGCTATAGTTGATGCAATGAAGCCCGATTTCAGTGAAGTAATAGATGGTGCGCAAATACTTTTGCAAGCACAACAAGCCAATTGGGGGCCAATTCAATACAATGGAGAATTGCATGACAGAGCTACTTACCGTTACTTTTGGGAAATTCTTCAGGCCGCTAAATTATCAGGTATGGATTTACCAGAAGAAATTGATAGTGCTTTTTTTGGAACAGCATCATGAAAAATACCGACACTCCAGGACACCGTTTTAGAAATGCAATTAAGCTAGAAAAACCCCTTCAAGTGATTGGTGCCATTAATGCATACCATGCAAGACTTGCTGAAAGAAGTGGCTTTAATGCTATTTATTTGTCAGGAGGTGGAGTGGCGGCCGGTTCGCTTGGTGTTCCAGATTTAGGTATTAGCACGCTAGAAGATATATTAATAGATGTAAGAAGAATAACTGACGCCTCATCACTCCCTTTATTAGTTGATGTCGATACCGGTTTTGGGGGGGCTTTTAACATTAGACGGACAATTAGGGCTTTAGAAAAGGCTGGTGCCGCCGCCGTTCATCTTGAAGACCAGGTTCAAGCTAAGCGCTGTGGTCACAGACCAAATAAGGCGATAGTGTCATTAGAGGAAATGGTTGACCGAGTGAAGGCGGCTGTAGATGCTAAATCAGATCCAGACTTTTGTATTATGGCGAGAACAGATGCTTTGGCAGTAGAAGGTCTTAATTCAGCCCTAGATAGAGCACAAGCCTGTGTTGAAGCTGGGGCAGACATGATTTTCCCTGAGGCGGTTAAGGATTTAGAGACCTACAAATTATTTACCGATCAACTAACCGTCCCAGTCTTAGCAAATATCACTGAATTTGGATCAACGCCTTTGTTTACAATAGAAGAGCTGAGAAATGTGGATATTTCCATAGCGCTTTATCCGTTAAGTCCTTTTAGAGCAATGAATAAAGCGGCATTAAATATTTACGAGGGTATTCGTAAAGAAGGAACACAGAAAGGTATGGTAGACCAGATGCAAACAAGGGAAGAACTTTACGACTTCCTTGATTACCATCATTATGAAAAAAAATTAGATCAGCTTTTTCAAAAAGACAAGAAATAAACGGGGTATTAATTTATGAGCACAGAACCAAAAAAAGTAAAAAAAGGAGTTGCGCTGGCTGGTGTAAATGCAGGCACCTCGTCAATATGCACGGTTGGGCATACCGGTAACGACCTTCATTACAGGGGTTATGACATCATTGCGCTAGCAGATACATGCACTTTTGAAGAAGTGGCTTACTTGCTAATTTATGGCACCCTACCCAACCAGACCGAACTCAATCAGTACCAAAAAAAATTAATATCATTGCGAAGCATTCCTGATAATCTCAAAGCCGTTTTAGAGAGAATACCAAAAGACGCTCATCCTATGGATGTTATGCGAACAGGATGCTCAATGTTAGGGGCATTAGAGCCAGAATCTATTGACAGGAATATAGATAGCGCAAGAGAGTTAGCAAACCGGCTTATATCGTGCTTCAGCTCAATCTTAATTTATTGGTATAAGTTTGCATATGAGGGCAAAAAAATTCATGTTGAGACCGACGATGAATCCATTGCGGGCCATTTTCTTAACTTGCTACATGAAAAAAAACCTTCTCAACTGCATGAAAAATCAATGAACATTTCTTTAGTACTCTATGCAGAGCATGAATTCAATGCGTCGACATTTACCTCAAGAGTTATTGCGGGAACTCTCTCAGATATGTATTCATCAATCACCGGTGCAATAGGGGCACTAAGAGGTCCTAAGCATGGAGGAGCAAATGAGGTGGCAATGGAAATTATAGGCCGTTACAAAGCCCCAGAAGATGCGGAAGAAGATATTAGAAGGCGAATGGCCAATAAAGAGATCATTATTGGCTTTGGGCACCCAGTTTACACAACAGGTGACCCACGAAATGAGTGCATAAAAAAAGTTTCCTACGATCTATCAAGGGATGCCGGAGATATGAGTTTGTATAATATATCTAGCCGCATCGAGCAAGTCATGTGGGAAGAAAAGAAAATGTTTCCAAATCTTGATTGGTATAGTGCATCTTCTTATCATTTAATGGGGATACCAACCTCGTTATTTACCCCTATTTTTGTAATTTCACGAACCACCGGTTGGGCTGCTCATATTATGGAGCAGAGAATCGATAACAAAATTATTAGACCTAACGCAGAGTATACCGGGCCTGATAATCGCCCTATTCCCTCTATCGATCAACGCTAATTACGAATGGAAAAAAATGTCCTCAAACCACCCCCGTACTAAACAAAAGCCCGATCAAGTAATTGTAGATATAGCGAACTATGTCCTAGATTACGAGATAGATAGTGCTGATGCTTTCGATACTGCAAGAAATTGCATGATAGATACATTGGGCTGCGGGCTTGAAGCGCTAAGCTACTCGGCATGCACCAAACTTCTTGGCCCCACAATTCCGGGAACAATAGTTCCTAATGGGGCAAAAGTTCCAGGAACTACTTATCAGTTAGATCCTATTAATGCCGCTTTTAATATAGGTGCTATGGTGAGATGGTTAGATTTTAATGACACATGGTTGGCAGCTGAGTGGGGTCATCCTTCGGATAACCTAGGTGGAATTCTAGCAGTAGCAGATTGGATCTCAAGAACGAGAGAGGCTGAAGGAAATTCACCGCTTTTAATTAAAGATGTTTTAGAAGCAATGATCAAAGCCCATGAAATTCAAGGAATAATTGCATTGGAGAATAGCTTTAACCGAGTGGGGCTCGATCATGTAATTTTGGTAAAAATAGCCTCTACAGCAGTAATAACAAAAATGCTTGGGGGGAACAAAGAGCAAATAATAGATGCTTTATCGAATGCATGGATTGACGGACAAAGCTTAAGAACCTATCGGCATGCTCCCAATACTGGCTCTAGAAAATCATGGGCAGCTGGCGATGCGACAAGTCGAGCTGTTAGGTTATCTCTGATGGTTATGCAGGGAGAAATGGGCTACCCAACCGCACTATCTGCTAAAGAGTGGGGGTTTTATGATGTCTTGTTTCAAGGAAAAGAGTTTCAATTTCAAAGAAGCTATGGAAGTTATGTAATGGAAAATGTATTGTTTAAAATTTCTTTTCCCGCCGAATTTCATGCCCAAACCGCAGTTGAATGTGCGCTGACACTTCATCAAAGTGAAGCTAATAGACTAAATACAGCAGAAAAAATTAAGCAGGTAGAAAAAATTATTATTACCACGCATGAATCTGCTATCAGAATTATTGATAAAGCGGGGCCACTTAACAACCCTGCTGACCGAGATCATTGCATTCAATATATGACTGCTATCGGCTTACTTAAGGGTAATTTAATTGCTCAGGACTATGAAGACGAAACCGCTAATGACCCTAGGGTTGATATGCTTCGCGATATAATGGTTTGTGAGGAAAATAGACAGTTTAGCAAAGATTATCTAGATCCCGATAAACGTTCAATTGCTAATGCTATACAAATTTTTTATACAGATGGAACCGTATCACCCCAGATTACGGTCGAGTATCCTATTGGTCATAAAAGACGGCGTCATGAAGGTATTCCAAAGCTCGTAGATAAATTTAAAGTTAATTTAGCAAGAGAGCTCAATAAGGATAAGGTGACTACAATCCTTGAGATAAGTATGGATCAAAAAAAGCTAGAAACTATGCCTGTAAACAGTTATGTTGACCTATTTTGGAAGGGATAAGTGATGGAAGATAACAAACAATGTGGTTGTAAATGGCATACCCTGTTTCGCTGTGCATTAGGTACGGCATTCTACGCATTAGGGATTTTTGCATTTATTAAATACCTATTAGGTTAATACAGCCTAATTAGTTAATAATATAGTTTAATTAATATAATTAAATTTATGATAATAAATAGAATTTTAAATAAAAATGCCCTACTCATTCTAGCCCTATTATTTCATTCATTTGTATATGCAAATGACAACATGAGAAAAGTTGGTATTTTGTATAGTGAGGATTTAAGGCTCCACGATACTGGTCCGGCTCATCCAGAAAATTATTCAAGAATAGAATTGGTTATTGAAGAGCTTCATGCTGATAATAGGTTTCAGGATCATTTAATATGGCCCTCCCTAGAACCAGCGAATAACCGACAAATTGAGATGGTACACAGTGAAAACTATATTAATTTAGTGGAAAATGAGATATTTAACCTAAAAAATGGGGAATTTAGGCAGCTAAGTACCGGAGACACGATCCTCTCCAAAGGCTCCCTTAAAGCAGCAAAGCTAGCTGTAGGCGCAGGAATTCGAGCTGCTGATGAAATAATGAGTGGCAAAATATCTGCCGCAGTCGCAATAATAAGGCCACCTGGCCACCATGTGTCTAAAGATCGGGGTATGGGTTTTGGTATATATAACTCGGTTGCTATTACAGCTAGATACCTCCAGCAGCGCTATGGCGTCAAGCGCATATTAATCGCTGATTTTGATGTACATCACGGGAATGGAACACAAGACATATTTTATACGGACAATTCAGTATTTTACTTTAGTGTTCATCAACATCCTCTCTATCCAGGAACTGGCCGCCCTTCTGAAACGGGCTTGGGTATAGGTGAAGGATATACCTTGAATGTTGACCTACCAGCAGGCGCAGGAGATATCGATCTAACTAAAGCTTTTAAAGAAAAGTTGATCCCTGCAATGAAACAATTTAAACCTGATTTTATAGTTGTTTCAGCTGGTTTCGATGGTCACAAAGGTGATCTACTTGGTAGCTTAGCTTACACACATAGGGGCTACAAAAATGTTTCTGCCATCCTAAATGCAATGGCGAGTCAATATTCATCAGATCGGATTATATATATGCTCGAAGGAGGCTATCACCCCCAATATATAAGTAACTCCTTAAAAGAGATCATTGCAGAATTAATTCAGCCCTAGCCTATAAAGTCATTTAATGTAGGCCAACTAAGTTTCGCTGCGCATTGGGCACGGCATTCTACCTATTAGGTGTCCTTGCGTTTATTAAGCACTCTAATGGGATAGATCGTATTTTATATAAGAGTCAGAGAAGATTTATCAGAATATTTTTGCAGGCCTTAATTATAGCTTTTAAGGCTCAATAATAAATACCCTTATTAATTTAGATAGCCACTCATTTCATCAACAGCCGCCCTTCTGTCTTTAGAGTAAATCGAGTAAGATACTGACTTCTGGGGGATTAGCTCAGCTGGTAGAGCAGTAGACTCTTAATCTATTGGTCGCGAGTTCGAACCTCGCATCCCCTACCAACAAAACCTGAGGTGGTAATTAAAAATAACTACCGAGATTTAATTGCAATGACTGATAAGGTTGCCGCAAAGGACAGGTAGTAGCCAACGTACTCCAGGCCAAAATTAGTGGTTAGCCATAATGCAATAAAGGGTGCAAAAGATGCGCCTACAATCCCAGCCAGATTAAAGGACATAGAGGATCCGGTATACCTTATATTTGTTGGGTATAAACCTGCGAGATAGCTTCCGAGAGGTCCGTACGTGAAGCCCATTAGCGCCATCCCAACTGATAAAGTCAAAATTACACCAAACTCTTGCCCAATAGTAAGAAGCGTTGACAGGAGAAGGCCAAAGATAAATATCAGTGCTGAGGCAACCACAATAATAAGGCCGCTGTTAAAGCGATCCGAGAGGTGAGCTGAGACTGGGATAAATGCCGCAAAAAATAATACAGATATCATTTGCGCCTCAAGAAACATTTCACGACTCATGCCATGAGTTGTCACAGCCCATCCGGCAATAAAAACTGTCATTAAGTAAAATAATACGAAGGTGGCAACTGAGGCAAAGGTCCCAAGAAATAATGTTTTTGAATGAGATTTTATCAGCGTTATAAATGGCATGGCCTTTACTTCATTAGACGCCAAGCTCTTTGAAAATTCTGGGGTCTCATGGATCGTCAAGCGAACATATAAACCTATCACTATTAGAACTGAGCTCAATAAGAAAGGTATTCGCCAGCCGTAATCAAGGAACTCTGTGTCAGTTAACGTCTCAGACAGGTACAAGAAAATGCCGCCAGAAAGTAAAAGGCCGATAGGGGCACCTAATTGAGGGAACATTCCATACCAAGCCTTTTTATCTTTTGGAGCATTTTCAACGGCCAGCAGTACCGCCCCACCCCATTCCCCTCCAAGCCCAAAGCCTTGACCAAAACGACAAATAATTAGAAGTGCCGGGGCCAACAAACCAATACTTTGATAGGTGGGTAGCAAGCCTATCGCTATCGTTGAAATACCCATGGTCAATAAGGCTGCTACCAGGGTTGATTTCCGGCCTATCCGGTCACCAAAATGTCCAAAAAAAGCTGAGCCCAAAGGACGAGCAAAAAAAGCAACGGAAAAAGTTGCGAGGGATTGGAGCATCGCTGTGGTGGGATTTGAGCTTGGGAAAAATAAACTCGGAAAGACTAAAACCGCAGCATTGGCGTAAATATAAAAATCAAAAAATTCGATGGTTGTGCCTGCAAGGCTGGCAAATAAGACGTGTTTCGGGCTATTTTTTTTACTCACCAATGACCTCGTGCTTAAAAATAATGACTGCCTGACCCTGGTATAAGCCATACTCGTCGATTAAATTCCATACAGTCGCATCTTCAATCATAAATCGTTTTCCTGTGAAAGTTTGCCTTATACCGCGGTACCGATCTATGAAGCCGTGCTTTGAAACTTGCTCAAGCAATCGTTGCCTTTCTTCTTGCCCTACATTCGGCGCTGAATATTTTGACGGGGTCTCTGTCAATACATCTAAGGATACCTCAAATAAATTAAGGGCCGATTGATTGGCATAATTAAATAGTGGGTCCGGTTTGTTTGTGTGGGAGGCGATTGGGTATGGGCACCCATTAAAGGAGCCAACAATGTCGTCAGTTAACTTAAAGGGCAGCGATGCCTTGAGCGCCTGCTCATAAGACAATTGAATTAACTGGAGATGCTCTTTTAAATTAAACTGATTCAAGACTGTCTTAAAAAAGTTCTTAGCGGCGATATTCGGCGTTTTGTATTGGTAAGGAAGATGCGTCCACCGTAAATTCCATCCCCGCCATTGACCCTACAAAAAATCCGTTCTGGTAGGACAGCTTAATTTTTACGGTATTAAGGGATATTTCTAATTGACTCATGGGTCGGTAATGGAGAATAAATCCGGTCACCTTCTTGCCATTGTCTGTGCATGTCACCTCTACTTCGTCACTATTATTCATTATAAATCAATATCATATAGATACAACCTCAACTAAACAATCATGTGATGTGGGTGAGTTACCCATGTCGCCAAAAGCATTAGAGCTAACGGAATTAACTACACCGTTGTTAAGCTGCCTCCAATAACCTAGAGTTGAAACAACAATGCCAGCATTAACATCAGTGGTGACCCTCGACACCGCTTCAAACGAACCGCGATCATTAAAGACTTTGCTTCGGTCGCCATCTTTGATGCCTCTGGCTAATGCGTCAGTAGGATTAATCATTACAAACTGCTCACCCTGCCCCTTAAGCTTGTTCTCAATATTGGCATAAGATGAATTAATAAAACCATGACTCTTGGGTGCAAGGATGTTTAATGGGTATTTTTTGGCTAACTCTGGGTTTGCTGACGCCGTCTCCTTTGATGGGACATAGTCAGGCAGCTCAGGAATGTCTTGACCGGGCTGAAACGCCTCATACATTTGTCTAAATGGGCCCGCCACAAAGTTCTTAGCCCCAATCAACCTAAATTCGCACTTACCTGATGGTGTTGGGAAGTTACCTTCCTTATGTGGCGCCCTGTTATCTTTTGTCCCCACATTTAGTCGGGCGTATCCGTTCTTTTTGAGATAGTCTAAGTCGATACCATCACACGCCGGCGCATCCCAATCAATATAATGTTCAAGGCACTCGCTGTCTGACCACTTAAAGTTTTCTTCCTCAAAGCCTAATCTTTTAGCAAGGCGCCTAAAAATTTCATTATTAGGAATGGCTTCACCAGGTGATTCCACACATTTTGTGTTGTAGGTTAGGTATAAATGGCCCCAGGATAAAATAATGTCCTCCTGTTCCGCCCCCATAGATGCTGGCAACAAAATATCTGCGTATGCTGCGGTATCGGATATAAAGTGTTCGGCAGAAACCAAAAATAAATCTTCGCGCTCTAGACCCTCTAGTATCTTCTCTGTCTCAGTTGACTGGGTAACTGGGTTTGTATTCCAGCACATCATCGACTTTATAGGCACGTTTAACTTCTGCTCACCTAATAACACTCGACCTAACTGCAAGTTATTAACGACCTGTGTGCCTTCTGGTATTAAATCTGGACGGCAAATCACATCAAACTTATACGGATGCTCCCATACTGGGAATTGAAGGATGCCTCCACCGACGTGACGCCATGCACCAGTCAGCGCAGGAAGTGAGGTAACAGCCCTTATCGTCTGACCACCGCCCCAACTTTTTTCTAGAGCCACGCCAATTCTAATGGCTGACGGTTGGGTTGTTGCATATTCTCTCGCTAATTTTCGAATATCATCAGCCGGTATGCCGGTAATTGATTCTGCCCACTCTGGGGTTCTCTCCTTTGCTTTTTCTGCCAGCTCAGCAAACCCAACTGTGTAGTTATCTACATAGTCCTGATCAACTAAACCTTCGCCAATAATGACGTTCATCATCGCCATAGCTAAAGCACCATCAGTTCCAGGTTTGGGGCATACATGCCAATCTGCTTCTTTAGCTGTTTTAGACGCGTACGAGTCAATTACAACAACTTTAGAGCCATTCTTTTGCGCTTCTTTAACGATTCGCCAGTGGTGAAGGTTGGTACTAACGGAGTTGCATGCCCAAATAATAATAAATTTTGAATGGATAAAGCTCTCAGGGTCAACTCCGGCAGTAGGTCCAATAGTAAGAAGCCATGCTGTACATGAGCCCTCCCCGCAAAAAGTTCTTTCTGTAACGGTGGCACCTAGCCTCGCAAAAAATGCATCACCTCCATTTAAGCCATGGACTAATCCTTGATTTCCCAAATAACTGTTAGGCATAATCGCCTGCGCACCGAATTCCTTAATAATGGATTGCCATTTAGTGGTTATGGTATCGAGCGCTTCGTCCCATGAAATTCTTTCAAACTGTTTAGTGCCCTTAGGCCCAATTCGTTTCATCGGGTAGAGAAGTCGGTCAGGATGATAATGACGTTTTTCATAGTCATTTAATTTGACACAGAGCCCTCCTCGTGTCATCGGATGGTCTGGATTCCCTTTGACGCCGATTAATTTATTGTCTTGGACATGATAAACCATGGAGCAGGTGTCTGGACAATCGTGAGGGCAGCCGCCATGAAAGGTTTTGATTGAGCCGTCTTTTATATCATCCATAATTAAATTCCAATATTTTAGATAAAGATAAGCTTAATACTGTCGATAACTTTAACATGTGTCAAGCGATGTTAAACATACAAGGATCCAGGTAAGCATTTTTTGATTGTAAGCCATTGAAAATATTAACTTTGTATTTTTTTCTTATATTTAAGGTGTTGACAATATATTTTTCCTATGTCAAGTTGATGCGTTACCAATTTTTTTACAGGTAATTTTTTTAAATAAAAGTTGTTTGTTGTTAATTTACAGGAGGATTTACAATGAAAAATGCTTTAGGTTTAAGTTTAGGAATTTGTGGTGCGGTTTGGACGTATTTAGCGCTTGGTTACCTCGATGGGATTGCATTAGTTTGGGGTGGTTTTATTGCTTGGGGCTGTTACTTCACTAATGGTAAGGGCACAGACAATCTTCAAAAGACAATTGTTGCCACCATTTATGGCGCTGTTTTAGCGGGTGTAGCCGTGGTAATAATGCAATCGATTGGTGATTATGTTGGTAGTTTAGCTGCACCAATTGCTGTCGGTGTTACTGTTTGGGGCCTTACTGCAATGGCGGGAAATAAATTATTCGCCAATATTCCTGCTAACGTTTTTGGTTATGCTGGAACCTTTGGGCTTATCCTTATGACAAGCAATATGGAAGTGACTGCAATGGACCTAAGTAACCCAGTCCTTTTAATGTCAGTATCTTTTATATTGGGATCTATTGCTGGCTTGATTTCAGAAAAAGTTGCTGGAGCGATTGGTTAATAAATACTAGCTTCAAATTAGATTAAAAAAAACCACCCTCAGGGGTGGTTTTTTTAATCCTGGCTCACTTAATTTAAAAGTTTAGCGTTTATTTTTACAGTTGATTCAGACCTTAAGTCATCTATATAGGCAGCTTGAATAGCACCATCTAACGCAGCCCTATAGTCATTCTCGTATGTGTCGATTGATATCTGATCAGTTACATCTTTGGTATCAACATTGTTAAGTCTAACCACAACATACTCACCACTCGTATCATAAAGTCCAGTGTAAGCAGGTAGATGGTTTGCATCCATCTTATATATCTCGGCTATCAAATTATCAGAAAGGCCTTGTTTATCTGCTCTATCAACTGTCAAATCATCTACCCAATTTAGCTTCTTATTGTTATTTTTAAGCTCAGTGACTAATTGATTACCTTCTTCGATAAGAAGTTTTTGGCTGTCCCGATTGATGATGAAAGCTTTAATGTCATTAGTAACTTCAGCTAAAGGCTTTTGTGAGGACTCAGAAAATTCAACCACACGAGCAGAAATCAAATTGTTTGGGCTAACTTCAATCGCCGCGGTATTTCTTTTCGATTTTATAGTTTCTTTATCAAAGATATTTTTTCCAAAGGCTTCGTTATTAAAGAATTTCTTAGCATCTTCCTGAGTCAGCCAAGGGCTTGTTTCCACATTAAGATTAAACTTTTTCGCAGCCGGCTCTAGACTCTCAGGTTGCTCGTAAACAATGTTATTAAAGTCTTCAGCTTGTGTGGCGTATTGCTCTGATGCTTTGGAGTAAATTAACTCGCCTTTAATTTGTGATTTAACGCTTGCAAGAGTTACTTCATCGCCTTTAATTTCGTCAAGAATCACAATGTGATACCCGAACTCAGTTTCGACAATATCAGATATTTGATTTTTCTTTAATTGAAATGCCGCATCTTCAAAAGGCTTAACCATTACACCGCGACTTATAAAGCCGAGATCGCCCCCATTTTTTGCTGACTCTTTATCCTGTGATAATGATTTTGCGAGATCTGAAAATAATTTTGGATTCTTTTTTAACTTGTCTAGCGTCTCAGCTGCCTTGGCCTTAATCTCAGATTTTTGTGAGTCTGTTATACCCGCGTTAAATGGAAACAAAATATGACGCACTTTTCGTTTTTGATCACCCTTGAATTTATCTTTATTTGATTCAAAAAAACTTACAATATCTTGGTCTGTCACCTTGATGGTGGGAAGAATTCCTGCAACTGAATGGATAAGAAACTCGATTTTAACTCTGTCTGGTTGAATAAATGAGGACTTGTTTTCATCGTAGACTTTTTTAATTTCATCGTCAGTGGGTTTAATCTTCTTCTTATAGTCATCCAGTCTTATCTCATGCAAGCTAATCTCTCTCTTCTGGTAGGCAAGATTAACAAGGGGTTTCATCTTTTCTTTGGGTGTATAGATAAGATTTGACAGGCTTTTTTGTATCTGCTGCTTTGCCAAATCAACCCTTATTTGTTCCTCAAGTTTCTTTGGGGATACATTGTTGTATTGAACTATCTGGTCATATTTTGCTTGAGAAAACTTCCCGTTCTCTTGGAAGTCTGGCATACCTACTATGTAGGCGCTTAATTGAGCGTCGCTAATCACAAAGTTATTTTTTTTAATTGACTGACTAACAAGCTCTGATGAAATCAAGTTTTCTAAGATTGCTTTTTTAAAGGCGGGTGTTTTAAACAGTTCCTGATCTTTTTCGCCGGACGCTAGCATTTGCTCGCGAATACGATCTTCCGTATTTTTGTATTGCTGCAGGCTGATTTCTGTTCCATCCACTTTAGCCACGTATATATTTGAGCCTATGGAGCTTAAGTATGAATCAATACCAAACAGAGCAAATGGGACAATTATGATTCCTAGAATGACTTTTGCCATTTTTGATTGAGTATTATTGCGAATTTTATCTAACATCGACATATCTTTTTTTACCCCAAAAAATTAATGCTAATTTATGAGCCTAATAAAGAACTTTGGTTCATATAATTAAGGCGAACAATAAGTTCGCCTTAATCAATATTGGCGGAGTGGACGGGACTCGAACCCGCGACCCCCTGCGTGACAGGCAGGTATTCTAACCAACTGAACTACCACTCCATAATGGTGGGTGCTGACGGGGTCGAACCGCCGACATTCGCCTTGTAAGGGCGACGCTCTACCAACTGAGCTAAGCACCCAAATTCACTAGAATTTGAGCTCGCCATTTTACAATAATGTTGTTCACAATGCTAGTAAATAAGGGAAAAAACTAGTGTGCTATTGATTTATCGATGCCCATGATATCGGACGGCGATTTTTTGGGCTTAATAATCTGTTTATCTTTGGTTTTCCCTGGCATTTTAGTTAATGCAATCTCAATAACCTGGTCAATCCATTTCACTGGAATTATTTCAAGCTGACCCTTTATCTCATCAGATATTTCAATTAGGTCCTTGGCATTTTGTTCAGGAATGATGACTGTCTTAATATTGCCCCTATGAGCAGCCAGTAATTTTTCTTTTAGGCCGCCGATAGGCAAAACTTCGCCTCGTAATGTAATTTCTCCAGTCATGGCTACATTAGCATCCACTGGAATCATCGTTAAAGCAGAGATAATAGCTGTGGTGATGCCAATGCCAGCGCTGGGTCCATCTTTAGGTGTGGCACCTTCAGGAAAGTGAATATGGATATCCTTCTTCTCGTGGAATGTATCCTCAATACCTAATTTTTCCGCCCTACTCCTTACTACGCTCATTGCGGCATGAATGGATTCCTGCATGACATCACCAAGCTTTCCGGTAAGTATAGTCTTACCCTTGCCCGATAAAACCACAGCCTCAATAGTGAGTAGCTCTCCCCCAACCTGGGTCCATGCTAGCCCTGTTACCTGACCTACCTGGTTCTTTTTGAATGCAAGCCCTATATCGTAAATTCTTACACCGAGATAATCATCAATATTTCTATTGCTTACTAGAATTTTTTTAATCTTCTTATTGACTGACAAAGTTTTTACAACTTTTCGGCATATTTTAGCAATTTCTTGCTCGAGTTTTCTTACTCCAGCCTCTCTTGTGTAGTATTGAACAATGTCTTTAACGGCCCTATCGGAGATATTTAATTCCGTTCCCTTAAGCCCGTGTGTCTTTAATTGCTTAGGAATTAGGTATTTTTTTGCGATGTTAATTTTTTCTTGTTCGGTATAGCCGGCTAGCCTAATAATTTCCATTCGATCCAAGAGTGGCTCAGGGATATTCATAGAGTTAGCGGTTGCAACAAACATGACGTCAGAAAGATCGTATTCAATCTCGGCATAATGATCTGAAAATGTATGGTTTTGTTCAGGGTCTAAGACCTCAAGAAGTGCAGATGACGGATCACCTCGAAAGTCTTGTCCCATCTTGTCAATTTCATCCAGCAAGAATAGTGGGTTCTTAACCCCAACCTTGGTCATGCTCTGTAAAATTTTACCAGGCATGGATCCAATGTATGTACGTCTGTGGCCACGAATCTCCGCCTCATCTCTTACGCCCCCTAGAGCCATCCTGATGAATTTTCGGTTCACTGATTTTGCAATGCTTTGCCCGAGTGATGTCTTCCCAACCCCTGGTGGTCCTACCAAGCATAGTATTGGGGCCTTGAGTTTACCCACTCTATTTTGGACGGCCAAATACTCGATAATTCTTTCTTTAACTTTTTCAAGTCCGTAGTGATCAGACTCGAGTGACTCTTCGGCACTGTTTAAATTTTCATTAATATTGGTAGCTTCATTCCATGGCAAATTAACCAATGTTTCAATGTATGTCCTAACTACTGATGCTTCAGCAGACATAGGTGACATTAGTTTTAATTTTTTAAGCTCTGAGAAACACTTTTCTTGAGCTTCAGTGGACATTTTTGCATCACTTATCTTAGCTTCGAGCTCTTCTAGGTCCGCATTCTCATCTTGCTCACCCAGCTCTTTTTGGATGGCCTTTACCTGTTCGTTTAAGTAGTACTCTCTCTGAGATTTCTCCATCTGCCTCTTAACTCTGCCACGTATCCTTTTTTCAACCTGAAGAATATCAATCTCTGACTCCATGATATTTAATAGCAAATCTAATCTATCTTTAATATCAAAGCATTCAAGAATTTTTTGTTTCTCAGATAATTTCAATGTTAGGTTTGCTGCAATTGAATCTGCGAGCCTTCCAGGTTCTGTGATCGAGGTTAGGGAAGTTAATATTTCTGGAGGAATTTTTTTATTAAGTTTTACGTATTGGTCAAACTGAGAAAATACCGACCGCATAAAGGCCATTGTTTTTTTGTCTTTACGCTCTTTTACAGGAACAGTTCGATATTCTGCTGACCAGTAATCATCGCCTTCGTAGAAGGTGTCAATTTCAGCGCGATCAAGACCTTCTACCAGGACCTTAACAGTACCGTCAGGCAGTTTCAACATCTGCAATATTGTTGCTACAGTGCCAATAGTATATAAGTCTTTAATATTAGGTTCGTCTTTGCCTGCAGACTTTTGGGCAACAAGGAGAATTTTTTTGTCTCCCTCATTAGCCCTTTCTATTGCATTAATTGATTTTTCTCGTCCCACAAACAATGGAATTACGAGCTGCGGATAAACCACAACATCTCTTAATGGAAGCATAGGAAGTTTGTTCATATTTTTTTCAGGCATTATTTTATTGTATCAGTTGAATAGAATTTAATTATGGGGTTGTTTTAAAAAAAAACAAGGTTGCTAGTTGGTATTTTCTTTTTTTTCTTTGTCAGCGTAAATAAAGTAGGGTTGGGTTGACCCCATAATAACGCCTTTATCAATAACGACTTTAACTAGATTCTCCATATCAGGAAGCTCGAACATTATTTCCTTTAATGTTACCTCGATAATTGACCTAAGGCCTCTCGCCCCTGACTTCCTTTCGATGGCTTTAATAGCGATTGCTTCTAAGGCGTCTTCACGAAACTCAAGTTCAACACCCTCTAGCTTAAATAGTTTTTTATATTGCTTAACCAGTGCATTTTTAGGTTCGACTAATATCCTTATCAGCGCTTCTTTGCTAAGCGATTCTAAGGTTGTTATCACAGGAAGTCTTCCAATAAACTCTGGAATGAGGCCAAATTTAATTAGATCTTCAGATTCAACATTTTTGAGTAGGTCACCAATAGTTCGCAGGTCGTTTTTCCCTTGAACCTCAGCACCGAAACCAATGCTGCTTTTCTCAGTTCTACCCTTAATTATTTTTTCTAGCCCGTCAAAAGCCCCACCGCAAATGAATAGAATGTTGGTGGTATCAATCTGAACAAACTCTTGATTAGGATGCTTTCTACCGCCTTGTGGTGGCACAGAAGCCACTGTTCCCTCAATTAACTTAAGTAACGCTTGCTGAACCCCTTCACCTGAAACGTCTCTTGTGATCGAAGGATTGTCTGTCTTTCTTGATATTTTATCGACCTCATCAATGTAAACGATACCCTTTTGTGCTTTATCAATGTCGTAGTCACACTTTTGAAGCAGTTTTTGCATAATATTTTCTACGTCTTCGCCAACATAACCAGCCTCGGTCAGCGTTGTTGCGTCTGCCATAACAAATGGAACTTCTAGGAGATCAGCTAATGTCTGAGCAAGCAAGGTTTTACCTGATCCGGTAGGTCCAATAAATAATATATTGCTTTTTGCAATCTTGATGTCAGAGAGCTCGTCGTCTAGCAATGTCTCTTCAAGCCTCTTGTAATGATTGTAGACCGCTACAGATAAGCTTTTTTTAGCGTCTGATTGGCCGATTACATGCTCCTCTAGCTTTTGGTATAGCTCTTTGGGGCTAAGGAGGGATCGTTTGCTTGGCACAACCTCTACTGAGGGCAAGGTTTCTTCTATGATGATGTCATTACATAAATCAACGCACTCATCACAAATAAATATGGATGGGCCCGCAATTAATTTTTTTACTTCAGATTGATTTTTTCCGCAGAATGAACAAAACAATGACTTTTCTTTGTCTTTATCGGACATAGGGTTCCTATTTTACTTCAGCGCGATTTGAAATGACCTGGTCAACCATGCCATATTTCACAGCATCAGCGGCACTCATAAAATTATCTCTGTCAGTATCCTCAGCGATCTTCTCAATGGGCTTGCCTGTGTGGTCTGATAATATTTGGTTTAATTTGTTTTTAAGAAACAATATCTCTTTGGCGTGAATTTCTATGTCAGATGCTTGCCCTTGAAAGCCGCCTAATGGCTGATGAATCATGACTCTTGAATTTGGCAAACAAAATCTTTTATTTTTCTGACCTGCTGTGAGGAGAAGTGCACCCATGCTTGCTGCTTGACCAATACACAGTGTACTTACATCTGGCTTTATAAATTGCATGGTGTCGTAGATTGCCATACCTGCTGTTACAGATCCACCTGGAGAATTAATATACAAAGAAATATCCTTGTCAGGATTTTCAGCTTCCAGAAACAACAGTTGTGCGACGATTACATTCGCCGTCATATCATCTACAGGCCCCACTAAGAAAATTACTCGCTCCTTAAGAAGTCTGGAATAAATATCATAAGCCCTTTCCCCTCTTCCGCTTTGCTCAATAACCATGGGTATATAACCCAAATTATTTGGAGAGAAATGACTGATAGATTCTATCTTTGATTTATTCATCAAACTGAGCTGCCATCAATTTATCAAAATCAAGGGCCTTCTTCTCTACTTTGCAAGAGGACATAACCCATGCCACAACATTATCTTCGGTGGCTAAGGCTCTAGGCTCATCCAATCTTTTTGGATCCTCATAAAACCATTTGGCTGCCTGCTCTGAGTCATCGTAGTTCATAGAGAACTCGTCAACTTTTGCTCTGATTTGGTCTGTTGTTGCCTCTAGTTTATTTTCATCCACTATACTTCCTAGTATCATTCTTAACTTACATGTTACCTTTGCTCTTTCCTCAAACATTGCAGGCTCTAACTTAACTGACTTCATGTCAGCGCCTTGGCGCTGAAGGTTCTGGAAAGTCATTTCACCGAGTCGATTGATTTCCAATCCTATCAATGACTTTGGAAGATCAATCTCGTGCGAGTCTACTAGGGATTTAAATACTTGCGCCTTTAAATTTTCTTTGATTCTTCTATGCAAGCGTA